>ENA-OUQF01000217-OUQF01000217.1-human-gut-metagenome-genome-assembly--contig:-NODE-217-length-50772-cov-7.969182_pt1 | contig 50772 bp, 46 predicted proteins | sample MGYA00237947_ERZ548826 | MGnify/ENA primary metagenome ERZ548826 (study PRJEB26490, sample SAMN05194701) | human gut metagenome | biome: terrestrial biome; feature: human-associated habitat; material... | reverse complement strand
ATGGTATTTTTGCTGAATAAGATAACCTAAAGCAACAATTTACTTAAAAAGAGCGTAAATTATAACGTTCTTTATATTCTGGATGTTCATAACTTATAGATTTTATTTTTTTCTTTACTGGCTGTTTAACTTCTTTAGGCAAGAAAAAGAAAAAACAGATCAATAATGCAAAAACAAGTGTTATTAATAGAATTCTCTTCTTTTTCATAAAACAACCTCGATTTCTTCTTGTTAATCATTTGTTCAAAACAATATACCGTTATAACATTTTCACTAAAATAAAAAGATAAGACTGCTCACATTAGTTTATCAACAATATGAAAGGAACTATATGAAAATACAGTTCCTTTATTTATATAAAATAAAAACTCTGGTAAACCAGAGTTATTTTCAAATGGGGCGGCTGATGGGGATCGAACCCACGAAATGCCGGAGCCACAATCCGGTGTGTTAACCGCTTCACCACAACCGCCATATCTCTCGTAAGAGACAAGTAAGATTATATACAAGTCCTAGCTGTTTGTAAAGAGGAAATTAAACTTTTTTTTAAAAAATTTAATTTCCCGAGATTCACCCGGGATTTGTATCTTATTTTGTCTTATGAATAAACTTAAATGTGAATGCTGAACCTAATGCAGCCTCATATACGATACCTGTATATTTCTTATTCTGTAATGATGCAGCGCCCTTCTGGAATACTGGTAATACAGCATATTCACTCATACAGATATCTTCTGCCTGATAAAGCATCTGCCATCTCTTCTTAGCATCTCTTTCAGTTGCAGAAGCCTTAATAAGCTGATCATACTTCGCATTGTTATATTTACCATAGTTATTTGAGTTACCTGTAGAAACAAGGTTCAAATAAGTGATTGGATCTGGGAAGTCTGGTCCCCATCTTGCACATGAGATATCAAAGTCGCCTGATTTCTGACGTTCTACACGGTCTTTCTTAACAGTTGCAACCATTTCGATATCTAAACCTTTAAGTTTTTTGAAACATGCCTGTAAATATTCTGCTTCAGTATCTGCAGGTGTTTCATCTGTACCATAAAGTAATCTTAATTTTAATGAAGAAACACCAAGTTCTTTTAAGCCTTGATCAAAAGCAGCCTGTGCTTCTTTTAGATTATATTCAGTATAATCTTTACCTTCTGAACGATATTCTTTACCATCTGGTCCATAAGTGAAATCAGCACTTACAAAACCATCTGCTTCTCTAGAACCATCCTTTAAGACTTTATTACATAAATCTTTACGATCAATAGCTAGAGATAATGCTTTACGAATATTTGTATTAGCAAGTGCTTTATTGTTGAAGTTCAAATATAAATAATACATATAACCCTGTTTGAACTTTACAAGGCTATCTTTACCTTCATACTTATCAACTAAAGCTGAGTTAATAGTCGCAAAATCAACTTTACCATTATCAAATGCTGCAGCTGCAGTCTTAGGATCTTGAACAAGATACATATTTAAACCATCTAATTCAATCTTATCTGCACCATAGTACTTATCATTCTTTTCAAAAGTAATCTTATTAGACTTAGTCCACTTAGTTACCTTGAATGGACCATTCGCAAGTAAATACTTCGCATCAGTAGCATATTTAGAACCACACTTTTCAACAAATTTCTGATTCTGTGGATAGAAGCATGGAAATGTCATGATTTCTAAGAAATAAGGACATGGCTGAGATAAAGTAACCTGTAATGTTTTCTTATCCTTTGCTTCAACACCTAATTCTTTGATCTTATCACCAGCAGTTGTACCAAGTTCAGCGAGTTCATCTGCATTCTTAATACATGCACCTTCTTTACCGAAGATATAAGCATAACTACCTGCATTTCCAATTAACTTTCTCCATGAATAAACAAAATCATCTGCAGTTAAATCATCACCATTAGACCATTTCGCATTCTTTCTAATAGTAAATGTATAAGTTAATCCATCATCTGACAGCTTATAAGATGATGCAGCAGCTGGTACAAGCTTTGTACCACCCTTTGCAGTAATATCCATGAGTCCTTCACTAAATGCATGAATCGCATTAAATGAAACACCATCATCAGATACACTTGAATCTAGAGATGTTACATCTGCTTCACTTGAAAAGTTATAAATCGCTTTATCGTCGGAAGTAGAACCACATCCCACTAGCATAGAAGCAGCCAAGGCTGCTGCCACTATAATCTTGAGACTTTTCATAAAAATCCCCTCCATTTATAATCTTTATAGATATTATTATACGCTAAAACGTTTTCTTTTGTATAGGAAAATATTTTTCAAATCAATAAGTTTTTATTATATCTCTTTGAACTCAACTAAAGTGATTTCTTTATTTTCTTTTGTTTTCTTAATATCAATAATTCTTTGATTAGAAGAACCTCTGAATTTGAGATTCGCATCTTTTAATTCATTCACAAATGGTCCATCTACTAATACATCAACATAATCAAGTAATGGCTGTTTCCATTCCATAATTTCTTCATAAAGGAATGAAGAATAGACCCAGATAGATTTAGTAGGACATTCTTTTTTGATATGTTTGAGTAATTCTAAAATATCGTCTCTGTTTTCTTCTTCAAAAGGTTCTCCACCTAAAAGTGTAAATCCTGCAATATGGGGTTTATTAATAAGTTTAATTAATACATCTTCTAATTCAGATGTAAAAGCCTTTCCTCCATTAAAATTCCATGTTTCCTGATTAAAACAGAATGGACAATGACGATGACATCCTTGAGTATAAAGAGATACTCTAATACCTGGTCCATTCGCAATATCTACTTCTCTTATTTGTGCATAACGCATCTTTTTCACCTCACAAAGTTTTATTATATACTCTTTTGTCTACTAAATGAAAGAGGAAGCTCTAAACCATTTTCTTCAAGAAGCTTTTTATTTATTAAGATGTCTTGAGTTGGTCCATCTGCAACAAGCTTTCCGTTAGATAGTAATAAAACACGATCACATGTATCATAAATAAAATCTAAATCATGAGACGCTATCAACATTGTATAAGGGAGTTCATTGAATACGTTGATTAGTCCACGACGATGTCTAGGATCTAATGAAACAGAAGGTTCATCAAATAATAGAATATCTGGCCGCATAGAAAGGACTGTCGCAATGGCAGCTCTTTTTTTCTCTCCACCAGATAAGCGATAAATCTTCTCATTCTTCTTTTCCTGCATATGTACAAGATCTAATGCTTTGTTGATACGTTCTTCTAATTCTTCTCCCTGTAATCCTTCATTCATTGGTCCAAAGGCTACATCTTCATATACAGAAGACATAAACAGCTGATTATCTGAATCCTGGAAGACATAGCCAATATGAGAACGAATGGATGCAAGGTTTTGATTGTTCATAGTTAAATCTGTAACTTTCAGTTCTCCCTGACCATTTTCTATTCCAATAATAGTTTTAAGAAGTGTAGATTTCCCTGCCCCATTACAGCCAATGAGTCCTACTTTTTCACCTTTTTGGATATGAAAATTCAAATTATCTAATATAATACGATTCTCTATATAAGAGAAAGAGAAATGATTCAGTTTAATCATAATTTCACTCCTTTTAAGAATAGTAATAGAACACACATAATACCAAATGTAAGTTTAGATAACTTATAATCATATTTTTGTGATTGGAATGGCATCATTCCTTTAAAGCCTCTCAACATCATGGATTGATAGACATTCATGGCACGGTCAATGGAGCGAAGCATCATTGAACCAACTAATGTTCCCCATGTCTTTATAGAAATACCTTTTTGCCCTGGGGCGCGTAAGCTATAGGCAAGCAAAGTTTTATCTGTTTCTTTAAAGAAAAGAATGAGATATCTTTGGATTAACATGATGACGACAATAAGAGGTTGAGGCACTTTTAGTTTAGATAATCCCATACAGAGTTCCTCCATAGATGTTGTGGTCATCAATATGTAAGAGAATAGTAAAACAAATATTCCTTTTAATGCGAGCACAATAAAACAAGTGATTCCATAACCCTTAAAGAATAAGAAAGGTGTTCCCATAAAGAGTAATAAAGCCACTAATGGTTTGAGTTCTCCTAGGCATTTGAATAAATTGATTTCTCCAAGCATTGAAAATAAGAGTAATGGTAAAAACATCACTACAATATAAATATTATGAATAGAATAAGAAGCAGTGATTATCAAATAAAGTAATACAATCAAAATCTTATAAGTGGGATGAATGGCAGAAAGAATAGTTGTACGCTTAGAAAGTGAATCAATTTGATGCACTCTCTTAATGGCTTTCTGTATGTTTTTCATGATAACGATGAATGAGCATATAGAGTCCTATGACAACTAAGACTCCAACGATTCCTGCAAACATCCCACCTAAGATTGATTCATGTCCTGCAATATTATAGTCAGGTAATAATGCAGTGAGTTCCTGAACACGCGAAGACATAGAATAAATAGCCCCTTTGTGTGGTAGTTCTGTAGAACCCGTTAACTGTAAAATAGACCATTCTAATCCATCAGGAAAAGCACTTGCGAATATGGATAAGATACCAGCCACTGCCACTGATAGACCACCCAAAAGTGCAAGAAGCTTCTTTTTAGATGTTTTTGCCAGTTTAGTTGTATGCCCCTGCCAGATAAGTTCTGGACGTGCTTCATAAATAAATGATAGAACTAAGCCTGTAATAATACCTTCTACTGCACCTATCGCAAGATGAATAGGCTGCATCACACCAATGAATAAGTTCCATGGGAGTGCTGTAATACCTGATAATTCTGTTTCTACAACTACTGAGAAGGCACCTAATTGTAAAGAGATAATAGAACCTAAGATAGAGGCAATCATCAAATTCTTCTTAGATAATTTTTTACTGATTATTGGCTTAAATATCAGCATCGAAGAGATAAAACAGCCATAAAATGCCATATTCCATATATTACATCCTAGGGCAAGTAACCCACCATCCGCAAAAAGCAGACATTGTATTGCCAGTATACCTACCATCGTTAAAAAGCCTGCATAAGGTCCAAGTAACGCTGTTAACATGAGTCCTCCTGTTAAGTGTCCTGAAGAACCTGTTCCTGGAATAGTGAAATTGATCATCTGGGCTGCAAAGACAAAGGCGCCCATGACACCCATCATTGGGAGTTTCTGTGGATCATTTTCTTCTTCTAGTTTTTTTATTGAATAAATAGTCATTGCACCTGATGCCAGATACATCGTTGTCGCAACAGCAGGTGAGACTAAGGCGTCAGCCATATGCATATTATTTTTCCTCCAGTTTAATATCCTGACTACCACTTCTAAATCCTTCTAGATCAAGTGTTACATAGTCATATCCTAATTCTTTAATAAATAAGACAATCTCTTGACGGTAGTCCATACATTTCATAAAAGCATCCTGATCAATTTCTAAACGTACTAAGTCATTATGTATTCTTGCACGTACATTGTAGAAACCACATGCATGAAGATAGTCTTCAATCTTTTCTACTTTACGCATTTCCTCATAATTAAGTAATGTATGATAAGGAAATCTTGTCGCAAGACATGGTGAAGAAGGCTTATTAGCCGCTTTCAAACCATAAGCAGCCGCCAATTCTCTAATTTCTTTTTTAGTCATATTAGCCTCTAAGAGTGGACTATGTAATCCTAATTCCTTGATTGCTTTGATACCAGGACGATATTGTTTTAAATCATCGGCGTTTGTACCTTCAAGAATAGTAGAAATACCTAAACTATGTGCGAGTTCCTTCACTTTAGTAAACATATACTTCTTACATAAATAGCAACGATTGACAGGATTATTCTCTATTCCTGCACCTTCTAATTCATCTACATGAATCACTTTATGAATAGCCCCTACTTCTTCAGCCATTCTTTTAGCTTCATCTGCTTCCATCACAGGATGAAGTGCTGTTTGAATTGTGATTGCATAAACATGCGTATGATATCTCTTTGATGCTTCAACGGCTATTTTTAATAGGAGTGTACTGTCTACGCCACCAGAAAAAGCAATCATAACATCTTCATGAACATACTCATCAATGATGGCGGCTAAATTCATAGTAACTCCTTTCCAACACTTGATAAACATCAATAATAGATAAATTATGTTTTTCACTTAATAACTTCGCACTTTCATATTCAGGATACGCTCTTATATTTCCTTCTATATTGACTACCTTGAATATAGCATCACCAAGAGGAGTAGAAATTGTTTCAAAAGTTCTTTGAAGAACTGTACGTTCCATGTAAGTACGTCTAATGCCGATAGTGCTTGTTTCTTTGAAGATGATTGTTTCTAATTCTTTTCTTTTTTCTTCATCACATAATACATTGAGTAAGTAAGCAGGTCTGTTCTTTTTCATCATCACAGGAATATAATGAACATCTTTAGCACCATGAGACATTAATAACTCCATCACATGACCTAATACTTCTCCTGTACTATCATCAATATTTGTTTCTAGTTTACATACCTTATTGGTGCCTGGGATCTGTTTCAATCAACATTGCACGAAGTAAACTTGGTCTTTCATAAGCACGTTTTCCTGCTCCTACACCTGTTTTCTTAATAGTAAATGTTTCAGGCAATACAGTATCTGTTACTATAGCAGAAGCAATAGCAGCGCCTGTAGGAGTCACTAATTCTCCTTTGATAGTATCAATATGAATAGGTAAATGATGACTCGATACAATATTATTCACTGCAGGAACTGGGATAGGAAGTGTTCCATGAGCACAATGTACAGTACCTGTTCCTTCATAAATAACCGGAATATAGACTTCATCAATACCTAAATCATCAAAGCATACGGCTGCAGAAATAATATCTACAATAGAATCCACAGCACCTACTTCATGAAAATGCACTTCATCAATAGAAGTACCATGGGCTTTTGCCTCTGCTTCACCTAAAATAGTGAAAATCTTTTTAGCCAATTCTTTAGCATGATCTGTCATTTGTGCATGATCAATGATATGTAAAATATCATGCAAGTGACGATGTTCATGATGATGGTGATGTTCATGATGTGTATGTTCACCATATAAGTAGTTCATATCATGATCATGATTATCATGTTCTAATACAACATTAAAATCGCAGACATCAAGTCCTGATTTGTTGACTCTTGTGATTTCAGTTTTAAAACCAGCAAGAGGTAATGATGAAAGAACTTCTTCTAATACTTCTTTTGAAGCCCCTAGATCAAGTAAGCTTGCGACAAACATATCCCCACTGATACCAGAATAACATTCTAAATATAATTGATTCATTTTGATTCCCCCGTTCTATTAATCTGTGTTGCAATATAACCTGCACCATAGCCATTATCAATATTCACTACTGCAATACCATTGGCACAGGAATTAATCATTGTAAGTAAAGCACTGACACCATGAAAGCTGGCTCCATAACCCACTGATGTAGGTACTGCAATAACAGGACAGTCTACTAAACCACCTATGACACTTGCAAGAGCTCCTTCCATTCCTGCCACCGCAATAACACATCGTGCTGATTGTAGGATATCTAGTTGAGATAATAAGCGATGAATACCACTCACACCTACATCATACAAACGTTCTACATGACTTCCAAAGAATTCAGCGGTCTGTGCTGCTTCTTCAGCCACATTAAGATCTGCCGTACCAGCACTACATACAACAATCTTCCCTTTATGTTCCTTTTCTTTTTCTATCTTAATAATATGTGATAATGGATCATATTCTAGTTCAGGAAATTCATTCTTTAAGAGTTCATATTGATGTACTGAAGCTCTAGTACCAAAAACTTCTCCCTGCACCTCATAAAGTCTTCTCACAATACCGACTAAGTGGTCATCTGCTTTTCCCTGGCAATAAATCACTTCCTGAAAACCTGAACGTATTTCTCTATTTGTATCTAATTTCGCATAGCCTAATTCTTCAAAAGCTGATTTCTTAAAGAATTGTTCGGCTTCTTCTACAGATAGTTCTCCTGTTTTTACTTTTTCTAGTATTTCCTTTGTTTCCATACAATCACCACCTTTATTAGGGTAACATTAAACCCTGGTTTAGTGTCAAATGTTTTGTATATTCATTATACAATGAGAAAAAAATAGTTCACAAGAAAACTTGCGAACTATCACTTTTCTACTCTCTATCACCTATAATCATTTTCACAATACCAAGTACTGATGCATATAATACTCCAGCCACTGGCCATATGATCCATGTCATTTTCCAGTTATTTGTCCAGAAACTCCATCCAAGATATATCGCGACTATCAAACACCAATAAGCACCTGAAAAAGAATCTGTCTTCTTTTTCAAATGTTTCTCTTCTATTGTATATTCCCCTTCCTGCAATAGAGTATCATAGCTAGACTTGATCATACCTGCACGAATAAGAATGTTAACACCAATAGAAACAATAATAAGTAATAGACCTACAGATATACCACTTGTACTATCATCTGCTTCCATCACACCTGCCATAATAGCAGGAATCACAGAAAGAATACAAAGTACAACTCCTATCGCAATATTTCTTGTGAATGTTGGTTCATATTGTTCTCTTCTTTCACGTACCATTCCTGATACACCATATTCTGTTTCAAAGCTTTCTTTTTCTAGATGCTGCATATGCGACTCATGTAATCCATAATTCACAAACAGATAAACAGCTATTGCGACTAGCATAAGAAGAAATACTAAACTAAAACCTACAAGTGTATGATCTTCTGTCATTGTACCTAATACTATAAAAGGTACAGGGCTTAATATACATAGACTCGTCGCATTTGCGACTATTCTTGAACCTCTACTTTTCATATCAAGATATTGATTGGCTTCTTCCATACTTACCTTGATTGTTTTTGTTTCAACATATTCATTCAGTGGTTCTTCTTCTATTTCATCCTTTAGTAAATAATCAGTAGTCACACCAAATAGTTCAGACATCTGAAGTATTCTTTGTAGGTCTGGTATAGATCCTGAACTCTCCCATTTGGAAACAGCTTGTCTAGAGACACCTAACTTATTAGCGAGTTCTTCCTGTGACCAGCCATTCTTTTTTCTTTCTTCTATAATCTTATCAGCAAGAATCATATTCTTCTCCTCCTTACATACCAAATATACCAATTATGGTAATTTCCTTCTACCAATTCAGGCTGTAAATATGTCAACTGGCGGTTGCAGGAGGTGATTTTTCTAAACAAGTCTGGTTATATGAAAAAAAACGCATGGTGTGAACATGCGCTTTATAGTCATCTGTATTCTTAGTGCTTTTTCTCCAAATCATCGAATACTTTTTTTTGCATCAACTGCTTCTGCACCATCCAACAGTTCTTGTTCAGATTCAAAGATTGCTTTGTCTATACGATTTATTATAGCAAACTCATCGTATAATTCACTGCTCATCATAACCAGGTCACTATAGCCATTTTTTGTAATAAAAATAGGTTCATGATGTTTGTGTGCAATATTAGAGATATCATTTGTATTTCTTAACTCCTTAATAGGTAGAATTAGTGGCATAATATCTCACTCCTTTCATCAACATAATTATAGCATACTTATATCGATATGATAGAAATATTCTGGTGAATAAAAAGAGATAACCAGTCATGGTTATCTCTCAAGGCCTTTCTTAGTTATTGTCCTGATATACTCTATTGTCTAAATGTACAAAACGTTCTTTGATTTCCTGTGTACGTCCCTTATTCCAGAAGTTATCACCAAGATAACCACATGTTCTACGACATACATTTAATGTCTTATGGTTTCTATTACCACAGTTAGGACAATACCATTCATTATTTTCATCTAATAAGATTTCTCCAGAGAAACCACATTCCTGGCAATAGTCAGACTTAGTATTGATTTCAGCGTACTGGATTGTTTCATACATATAGTTAATTAATTCTTTCATGGCATCAAAGTTATTTGTCATATTAGTCACTTCTACATAACTAATAGCCCCTCCAGAAGAGATTTTCTGGAACTTCGCTTCAAAGCCTAATTTAGAGAATGCATCAATATGTTCTCTTACATTGACATGATAAGAGTTAGTAATATAGTCTTTATCTGTTACACCAGGCACGACTCCAAATCTCTTCTTTAATGCACGTGCTAATGTATAAGTAGTAGATTCTGCAGGAGTACCATATAAGGCAAATCCTAAACCTGTATCCTTCTTCCACTTATCACATGCATCTCTTAATTTCTGCATGATTGCAAGAGCTAATGCATCGCCATCTTCAGTAGTATGAGACTGACCAATTAATGCCACTACACATTCATATAAGCCAATATAACCTAATGATAATGTAGAATAACAAGTATCTAATAATGAATCGATCTTTTCTCCTGGTTTTAATCTTGCGATGGCACCATACTGCCAATGAATTGGAGAAATATCTGAAGGAGTACCCTTTAAGCTTTCATGTCTTAACATTAAAGCTTCATAGCATAAATCTAAACGTTCATCTAGAATCTTCCAGAATGAATCCATATTCTTATTAGCTGATAAACCAACATCAGTTAAGTTAAGTGTAACTACACCCTGGTTAAAACGACCATACCACTGATATTCACCTTTTTCATTCTTCCATGGAGATAAGAATGAACGACATCCCATACAAGGGAATACTTGTCCTTCATAGTTTTCTCTCATGATCTTGGCGCTGATGAAATCAGGCATCATACGCTTAGATACACACTTAACAGCTAAATCTGTTAAATAACGATACTGTGAATCATCAGGCACATTATTATCATCTAATACATAAAGTAATTTAGGGAATGCTGGAGTGACATAAGCACCCACAGGATTCTTCATACCAATATATCTCTGTTTTAAGATTTCTTCAATTAGTAAAGCTGTTTCTTCAATATAGTCTGGTTCTTCTCTTAAATACATGAAAATAGATAAGAATGGAGCCTGACCATTTGTTGTAGAGAATGTATTGATCTGATACTGGATAGTCTGTACACCTGCTTTGATTTCTTCATGAAGACGAGACTTTGCGATTTTTTCAATCTGTTCTTCAGTATAATCAATACCTACTTCTTTACCTTCTTTTCTTACAGCCTTTAAGTGTTTCTTATATGAGACACGTACATAAGGTGCTAAATGAGAAATAGAGATTGTCTGTCCTCCATACTGACCATTAGCCACCTGCTGAACAATCTGAGTTGCAACAGTACATGCTGTCTGTAAAGACTTAGGTGTTTCAATCAATTTATCATTAATAACTGTACCATTCGCAAACATATCCTTTAAGTTTACTAGATCACAGTTATGCATCTTCTGGATATAGTAATCCATATCATGGAAATGAATAATACCATCATCATGTGCCTGTACAATCTTTGGTGGTAATAACAAACGGCGGCAATAGTCTCTAGAAAATTCACCAGCAATCAAGTCTCTCTGAGTCGCAAGAACTGTCGCATCTTTATTAGAGTTTTCATCCATTGCTTCTTTATTAGTTTGGTTGACAATACCATAAATCGCATTATCAATTGTATTTGTTTCTCTCTGGAATTCTCTTACTTTACGATAGCCTTCATAAGCCTTGGCAGTAAGTACTTCTCCCTTTTCAATTAACTTTTCAAAAACCTGTCCTTCAATACGATAAATACTGATAGATGCTGCTCCACTTGATTTATGCCAGTCTTCAATTTCATGTGAGATCTTAGATGCAATTTCAGGTTTCACAATACCGCTACCATAGCGCATAGCCTTTAAAATCGCATTTTCAATCTTACTTCCATCAAAGGCTACCTTTGAGCCATCTCTCTTGATTACCTCCATGTTATTTACCCTCCTCATAAGAAAATCTATTAGGATGAAATACCTAATAGATTTGTTTCTAATTCTATATTAGCCGACTTTAGTTGCATATGCAACTAATATGCTTGAGATAAAAAAATATCTCGCCAATAATTTGTTAACATGAAAAAATGTTGAATTTATCAACGTTTTTTTGATTACTGATAAACATCAGGAATGTCTACCCTTAAACAGTATAAAAACCCACGAGCCTAATGTCAAGCATTTCTCATGGGTTTCTTTTTTTCGCAATGTTGAAAGCGAATTAACCTAAATCTTCACCATTGCTTGCAACAACTTTCTTATACCAGTCAAATGAATCTTTCTTGCTTCTTACTAGTGTACCGCTTCCATCGTTATTACGATCTACATAAATAAATCCATAACGCTTCTTCATTTCACCTGTTGTGAAAGAGACGCAGTCAATGCAGCCCCATGGTGTATAGCCCATTAAATCTACACCATCAATTTCTACAGCTTTCTTCATCTGTTCAATATGCGCTCTTAAGTAATCTACACGATATGGGTCATGACAGCTGCCATCTTCTTCCTTCTTATCAATCGCACCAAAACCATTTTCTACAATAAATAATGGTTTTTCATATCTTTCATACATCTGATTTAATGCATAACGTAAACCTTCTGGATCGATTGCCCATCCCCAGTCAGACACTTTAATAAATGGGTTAGCCACAGAATGTTCACTAGAACCATCTAATGACTTAGAAACATCAATATGTGCTGTAGAGTCTACAGTATTAGTCATGTAATAAGAGAATCCGATATAATCTACTGTACCTGCAGCTAAAGCTTCTTTATCTTCTTCAGTGATATCTAAGTTAAAGCCTTTGTTTTCAAACATCTTTAATGCATAACGTGGATAATGACCACGGCACTGTACATCACAGAAGAACCATCTCTGATGCATCATTTCAGTGGATAATACCATATCTGCTGGACGGCAAGAGAATGGATAAATAGGAACCATCGCAATCATATTACCGATTAAGAAGTTAGGATTGATTTCATGACCAATCTTCACTGCCTTTGCACTGGCTACTAATTCATAATGACCACACTGATACATCGCTTCTTCTGGATTGTCATAGTTTCCAAAATGAGCACCACTGTTAGTCCATCCGAAGATATCATTCTTATAGTTCATCTGGTTGTTGATTTCATTGAAAGTCATCCAGTATTTAACTTTATTTTTATATCTCTTGAAACATACTTCTGCGAACTTTACAAAGAAATCAATAGTCTTTCTGTTCATGAATCCGCCATATTCTTTTGCTAGATGATAAGGCATTTCAAAGTGAGATAATGTGATGACTGGTTCAATACCATATTTTAATAATTCATCAAATACATCATCATAAAACTGTAAACCTTCTTCATCTGGCTGTTCTTCATCACCTAATGGGAAGATTCTTGTCCAGGCAATAGATGTTCTAAAGCATTTAAAGCCCATTTCTGCGAATAGCTTGATATCTTCCTTGTAGTGATGATAGAAATCAATACCGATGTGGTTTGGATAATATAATCCTTCCTTTACTCCATCAGTAATCACACGTGGTGTTGATACGTTTCCGCCTGTCATTACATCAGCAACACTCAAACCTTTAGTAGTGTCTAATACACCACCTTCAAACTGGTGAGCTGCTAAAGCACCACCCCATAGGAAATCCTTTGGTAAACTCATATATGTCCTCCTTTAATATACTCTAGTGCGCATTTTTCTAATGCTCGATATTTTTTTAATATCTCTAGATCTTCTATTTTTATTTTATCAAAGCTTCTTTCAATATAGTGATTTTTTTCAATATATGATTTACTTTCATCAAAATAAAGATCAAATATAAAAGCGATATAAGAAATCCACATATCTAGATGTGTTTTTCTTGTAGGAGCATAAATAAGTTGATGTTTACAGAACTGTTGATAGACTTCATCCGTTATAGATTCTTTTCCTGCTTCCTCATAAGTCACACCTAGTAAGACTGTATCCTTTTCTACATCTTTAACACGAAAATGATCTAATTTATCTGTATCTCTAATCATATGTATGTAAAAGAGTTCTTCTTCACTAAAGCCTTCTTCTACTTTGTATTTATTATGCTGTTCTATAGCATTTTTAATAATTGTGTCATATGTATCTTCTTCTATAAATTTTCTAATGAGCCCCTCTTCAAATAATACATGAGAAGAATACATTGCATGATCTACTGTTTCTCTATCTAGGAAAGAATGATATAAGCGAAATTGTTCAAAACGGCCTATATCATGTAATAGGCCAATTAATAGACATAAGTCCTTTTCTTCAGTTTTTCCTTTCATATCACATAGTTCACCCATAACGTCCATCACTTTATAAGAATGCACATATTTAAGATGAATATGTGGGATAGAGAGATCATAGCGACTGACATATTTATCAAATGCCTTCTTCGCATGATCTAAATTAATCATGGAGAACCTCTAATACCTTTTTCAAATCATCAAGAGGAACCTGTCCTGGTGCACTCGCATCCTTAGCTGTCGCAAAGGTCATACATGAACCAAAGTATTCCCCCATCATACGTGACAAGCGTCCTAATTTACCCATGGACATAGTAATAATAGGTTTTCCTAAACGCTGACTTGAATAAAGAGTGGCTTCTAAAAGTGTTAATAGGTCTTCTTTACTTTTTGGCATAACAGCAAGCTTAGGTAAATCAGCCCCTAATATTTCCATCTTTTCTAGTGTTTCCTGCATATCTTCTCTTGATGGTGTTTCATCAAAATGATGTTCACTCATAATAACATGAACACCCTTCTTATGAGCATATTGAACTAGCTCCATCACTGCTTCATATCCCTGTGATAACTCAATATCTACTAGATCCACATGAGCATCACAGATTTCTTTAATACAATGCATATACTCTAGAGAAGTAAGTTCTCCTTCTCCTCCTTCACTCACAGTACGGATTGTACCTAATACAAGTTTATCTGTATGTTTCTTGAATTCTTCTAATGCTTCTGCCAAATGTCCTTCTTTTAATCCTTCATAGAAATCAAGCCTAATTTCTACTACATCATAATCTAAATCCTTATAAGAATCTAAAGTATCAATAATGCCTTCTTTCGTTGTATCTACAATAGGAAGACAAATCTTAGGTGTTCCTTCCCCAAACACAACATTCTTTATATCTAATACATTATGCTTCGTGATGACAGGCATATAAGAACCCCCTTATTTCTCTTAATGTTTTATCGTACTGATCCCCCAGCAAGAAGTGTGGTGAATTCTTAATGACCTTATGTACACAATAAGGCAATGATGACTGAATAAAAGTAAAATCAGAATCCTTGATGACATCATTTTCACCAGATAGTAATAAAGCTGGAATCTTGAGTTCTGATAAATAGTCTGCAGTAAAATGTGGTTCCTTTGTCATAAATGAGATGAGCTTAAAACGTATTCTAGATCTCTTATCATAGATACAGAATATTGGTAATAAGAGTAATGTCATATACATATGGAGACGATAATACCACTTAATACCTTTTGGAGTGGCATTAGGTGAAAGAAGTACCATATGTTTTAAGCGTTCATCTTTACCTGCAAGTGTGAGTGCAATATTCGCACCATCACTAAAACCAATGACATCATAAGCCTCTAGATCTAATTCATTTGCGACATCCATCACATCCTGAGCCATACGGTCTAGTGTTAAAGGACCACTCTTAATAGATTTTCCATGATAACGTGAATCCATTGCGATAAGTTGATAGTCATTTTCTAGATCTTTAACTAATTGATCATATATTTTTCTGTTTTCCTGATTACCATGTAATAAGATAATCGGGTAACCATTTCCATGTACTTCATAGTATATATTCATAGCATTACCTCACTTTGACCCCATTATAACACATATTAAACAACTATGAAAAAAGTGACTTGTTAATGTGTTTAACAGTTACTCTCATCAACAATCAAAATAACAACGATATATACAATGTTTTTCTAATATCATACAGTGCAGTAAATGTAGTAATATTCATAAAAAAAGACTTGAAGAACTAAACATTCCTCAAGTCAACAGTCGTTTAAAACTCTTTATTTAATTTTTTTATCATTAATAAACTTACTAATGCAAGCACAGTATAAACTAAAGCATAATCCTCAACCCCTGTTTTCACAGTTGAATTATCTTTCTTTGTAGTATCTGTCTTTTCAACTGATGTATTTGTTTTTTTATCATCAGTATTTGGTTTAACAGTTGGAGTGCTAGGCTTCTGTTCATTTGTGTCTGGTTTGATTTCTGGCGTGCTTGGCTTTTCTTCAGGTGTAGGTTTTTCAGGTTCCACAGGAGTTACTACTTCATCCTTCTCTACAACGATGTAGTATGTATAGCCAGTAGTAAAGTCTATTCTTGTATCATCAACTGTATCAAGTTCCTTTGTCTTCCCATTAGAAGAGAATCCCTTAACTTTATAGCCATCCTTGATAGTGACGCTCTTTAATGCTGCTTCATAAACTTCCTTGACTGTGCTTTCATGCATATAGCCATTTTCTGGATGCTTGATATCCCAGTTCTTACATATGACGCTTGCACTGAATGCATCACTCTCAGTACCATCTGGATAGACAACTTTCACATTGAACTTTGCCTGATCTAATGGTGCATAGACTGAATAGAGATCAATGACTGGTGAATCATTCTTAAGTGTCACTTTATCCCCTAATTTGTATTCTGCTTCTGTAGCATCCTTCTTTGTAGACCATCCAATCCATTTATAACCTTTATCTAGTCTTGATTTTGTATCAGTCACCTGGAAAGGTCTAGAATATAAGTAGATAGACTGACTATCTGTCTTTGAAATCTTTTTTACTTCTTTCACTTCGTCTGTACCGTCAATGTGATAACGTACAGTATAGGTTGTAGGTTCATCCTTCTCCACAATAATGTAATATGTATAGCCTGTAGTGAAATCTATTCTTGTATCATCAACTGTATCAGGCTCTTTAGTCTTCCCATTAGATGAGAATCCCTTAACTTTATAGCCATCCTTGATAGTGACGCTCTTTAATGCTGCTTCATAAACTTCCTTGACTGTGCTTTCATGCATATAGCCATTTTCTGGATGCTTGATATCCCAGTTCTTACATATGACGCTTGCACTGAATGCATCACTCTCAGTACCATCTGGATAGACAACTTTCACATTGAACTTTGCCTGATCTAATGGTGCATAGACTGAATAGAGATCAATGACTGGTGAATCATTCTTAAGTGTCACTTTATCCCCTAATTTGTATTCTGCTTCTGTAGCATCCTTCTTTGTAGACCATCCAATCCATTTATAACCTTTATCTAGTCTTGATTTTGTATCAGTCACCTGGAAAGGTCTAGAATATAAGTAGATAGACTGACTATCTGTCTTTGAAATCTTTTTTACTTCTTTCACTTCGTCTGTACCGTCAATGTGATAACGTACAGTATAGGTTGTTGATGTTTCTGCTTTTACAGTACTTGTCATTTGCGTATTGTCTGCAAATACGCTTATTGTCTGTGGTACAAGCATTGAAAAAGAAACAGGAACAGCCAATAATAAATTCTTTAATTGTTTATTCATTTCTCTTCCTCCTAGAAGTTAGATGTTCCTAACTATATTTATAATATCATATAGTGCTATGAAATCAACAAAATAATTAGTTGAATCTAACTTATTTTGTACAAGTTGTGTAATTTTAAGTCATTTCACAAATCATGATTTACCTTTTTACAAATGTTTGTTATAATCATTGAATTAGGAAGGGTAGTATAAGGGAGAGAAAGATAACATGACAGATACACAGAAACAAAGAAAAATTATCGCGATTATTGTATCTATTTTGGTAATTCTTGGATTATCAGTATTCCTCTATATTAATCATATGGGTACAGCTTATCGCGATCGCTTCTTACCGTCTACATACATCAATAATGTAAATGTAGGTAAGTTAAGTGCAGAGGATGCTGAAAAGAAGATTGCTGAAAATCAGAAGAACTACACTCTAACAATGACATTCAGAAACAAATCAACTGATACTATTTCAGCGAATGAAATCGATATGAGTTATGTTCCTGATGGACAGGTAGAAGAATTATTAAAGAAACAGGATTCATTTACATGGTTCAAGAACTACTTATTCAACCATAAAGGAAATAAGAAGACAATTCAGACCAAGGCTTCTTATGATGAAAAGAAGTTAAAGACTGTTCTTTATGAAAAGAAGCAGTTAAAGGATGAAAATCAAGTAGCACCTACAGATGCTCGTTTGAAGTATGAAAATCAGACTTTTACTGTAGTGAAAGAAAAACCTGGACATACTTTAAATAAAGAAACTGTTTATGAAGCAGTAAACAAAGCAATTAGTCTTCAGAAAGAGAACTTAAACATTTCTAAAATAAAAGATGCTTATAAGTCTCCTGATAAGACAACTGAAACTGTTAAGAATGAAGCAGCAACATTGAATAAGTATTTAAAGACTTCTATTACTTATGAACTACCTAGTAATCAGACAGAAGTCTTAAATCATGAAAAATTGTTAACATGGCTTGTGAAGAATGAAGATGGAACATATAGCTATAATGATGAAATCTGGAATAAGCGTATGAGAGGCTTCGTTTATACACTTGCTTCAAAAGCAAATACTGCTGGTAAGTCACGTACATTTAATGCAACTGGACTTGGTACAAGAAGTGTAAGTGGTGGTAATTACGGATATCGTATGAACCAGTCAGAAGAAATTGCAAAGATTAAAGAAGAATTAGGTGCAGGTAAGACTGTTAAGAGAGCACCTGTATATAGCGCAAAAGAAGTATCTACTGAGAATAATGGTCTTGGTGGAAACTATATTGAAGTAGATTTATCACGTCAGCATTTATGGATTTATAAGAATGGTCAGTGTGTACTTCAATCTGATTGTGTATCAGGTAAGATGACACGTGATCGTTATACTCCTGCTGGTACATATTATGTTTATTCTAAAGAACGTAATAGAGTATTAAGAGGTACTAAGGATCCTGTAACTGGTAAGTATCCTTATGAATCTCCTGTAAGTTATTGGATGCCATTCAACAGAGGTATTGGATTCCATGATGCAAACTGGAGAAATAAATTCGGTGGCAACCTTTATGTCAATGGTGGTTCTCATGGTTGTGTTAACTTACCTGTAGGTTTTGCAGGAACTATGTATAATACAATTACGACTGGTATGCCTGTTGTTATTTATTACTCACAAGGCTATACATTGAATGGATAAAAAAATGAGTCATACACGTTGTGTATGACTTTTTTTCTGCCCTAATATTACCATATTTTCGACCTTTTTCAATTCTTGTTTTTTTAGAATATATGCTATTAAGAATAGCAGGAGGTACCTATGAATCAAATTATTGAACTTCGTACACTTAGCAAAAAAAGAGAAAATAATCCTTACTAAACATTTAATCAAAGTATGTAGAAACTGATCCAGACAAAGTTGTTTTTATTGCTGAACCTTTTATCTAAAAAAAGCAGAAGAACCCCACCTCAATATAAAATATAGGTGCTATCCTTGACTCACTTAATTATCCTATGATTGATTTATTCAAAGAAAACATTATTGCATCTTTTGACAAGACTCCTATTATTTATCCACAGGATAGTTATCAAATAGCTTTTAGTCATGAGGGTGCTGATTTCTATGAGCTTCTCAATCAATTTGAATATTCCAGAGATATCACATTATTAAGACAATTAAGTATATATGATCTAATAGATTTCCTAGAACAGGATAGTCTAACAGAAAAGGAATATATCACTTTCTTTAGTTCTTTAACAGCTATAGAAATTGTTTCTATCCTGAAACTTATTCTTCCAGAACTAGACATATTCCTGTATCTTGCATCTATAGATAATCTTATCAATAAATTAGATACATCTATCACATATCAAGAAATACTATATCACAACAGAAGTTCTCCATACTTATCATCAATGCGAAAAAAAAGAAGGTTCTTTTTGAACCTTCTTATCTTCTACCTGCACCTGCATAGTGTGATGCATAATATCCACTATTAAGTGATGAAACAACAACACCAGTCTTAGAGTTAGCAGCATGAATGAACTGTCCGCCACCAATATAGATACCTACATGAGAGATACCTGACTTATAAGTTCCCGCGAAGAATACTAAGTCACCAGCAGTTAAGCCTGATTTAGATACTCTTGATGTTCCACTATATTGACCTGCAGCAGTTCTTGGTAATGATTTACCATTCTTGCTGTAAACCCAAGATGTAAATCCTGAGCAGTCAAATACTGTTGGCCCAGAAGCACCCATACGATATGCACAGCCGAGTCTTGAACGAGCAGTTCCAATGATACCACCCTGTGCAGCGCCTCCACCAAGACCACCGAAGTTATAACCTGTACCTCTGTTGCCTCTGTTATTTCTGATCTTTACAACTGGTGCAGCAGATACATTGATCTTTGCACTTGTTTCAGATCCATTTCCAGCATTATCTGTTACTCTGTAGTAAACACGATAAGAACCAGATCTTGCTGTATTCACATTACCAGATACTTCAACCTTACCAGTTACATCACCATCTAAGTTATCAATAGCTGATGCTAAGTTAGACTTAGGATCAAATGAAGTACCATATTTTACATCTACATTATCACTCTTTAATGTGATGACTGGTCCAGCCTTATCAGCAACCTTTACTTCATAATCATTTGAAGTCTTGTTTCCTGAACTATCAGTTGCAGTCACTTTGATTGGCTGTACTGTAGTCATATTCTTAGTATCTACAGCTCCTTCTACAGTCACTGTAGGATTAACATCATAGTTATCCTTTACTTCAACGAAGTTATTGATATCAAATGCATCACCGTAGTTAACAGTAATATCACCAGTCTTTAAGTTCATTTCAGGAGCAGTTGTATCACCAACATTGAATGTAAAGTCTTTTTCTGCTTTATTACCTGCGTTATCTTCAACAGTTGCATGGATTACCTGTTCACCTAAAACAGATGTATCTAAGCCACGATCGAAAGTAATGAAATCAGAAACATCACCATCTACATTATCAGTTGCTTTGATGTACTGTTTTAAATCATTGTTGCTGTTTGCTTCAACATTAATAACATAACCATCGTTATTTACTGATTCTAATTCAGGTGCTTCTGTATCAACAACTTTAACTTCAACTTCTTTAGTTGTTTTGTTATTGAATGCATCCTTTACAGTTACATTCACTTTATATGTTCCAATCTGATCTTTCTGATAAGCATGATCATTAATTTCAGTCTTGATAACACTTACTGTATCTCTATTATCTGATACGGTGAAATCACTTGCTTTTAATTCTGTACCATAAGGTACTACTAGTTTATTTGAATGAACAACAGGCGCTGTTCTATCAGCTGCTGCATAACCTACTAATGCGAAAGCTGAAATAGCGACTACTGGAATAAACATTGTCTTCTGAGTTTTAATACGATCTACCATGAAATCTACAACTTCTTTTGTTTTCTTATCCATGTAATCCACTCCCTTTCTTTTCGACAAGATTTATTATATCACTCTGTACAAAAAAATAAAGAACTTTCTTAAGAAATTTTTAAGAAGTTCAAAAAAGAGTCGATTATATCGGCTCTTTTTTAATTAAGAATTATTTAATAATGTTGTAAGATTTATGGTGTTAAGCGCTTTTTTCTTTAAAAGTTAAGGATAAAACTAAAGCGGTTACAATTAATACGGATAAAAACAAATAGAATGGTGTCATTGTAGAAAAGCTATCAATCAATTTTCCACCAATTAACTGTACGACTGCAGCCCCAATTCCTCTACCTACTGTTGCCTGTAAGCCAAAAGCTGTAGAGACATACTTATCTTCTACAATTTCCATGATTAATCTTACTGTAATCATAGTAAAGAGAATAGTAGATAAGCCTTTGAATACAAATACTGCCACAATTAAATTTGGATTAGGTAATGTTGCATACCAGACAAAGTTGACTACAGACATGGCACATGCAAAGAGCATGATATGTTTATATGAGAACTTCTTAATAATAAAGTCAGTTGCAAGTATGGCAGGTACTTCAAAGAGTGTCGCAAATAACTGGTATGTACCTACCATAGATGCTGTACCACCGACTGATTTAATGAATACTGAGATATATGTGAAATTAGCTGTACAAGCGCCCCAGAAGAAGAAAGAGATTAATAGGAATATAATGTACTGTTTATTCTTAAAGAGGCTCTTATAGGCTTCTTTTGAGCTATATTCTACTTTTGTTTCTGTCTGTACTATTTCTGGATCATTGACTCTTAGGATACAGATAAGAACTGTTATTGTACCGAAGAGGAAAATAACGAAGATAGAAATAGGTGCAATCACATCATAAACTAAACCACATAACTGAGCACTAATGGCATAACCAACAGAACCCCATAATCTGATCTTACCAAAGTCATAAGGTGAAGAAACACCAATTCTGTCCGTTAATGGTGTCACTGCATTGAATAAGGCAAGAATAGAAGCACTAGTAATTAATAGAATAATTAGCTGATGTGAGAACATAAAAATCACATTCATTACTACTGTAATAAATAATGCCACTAAAGATACTTTTCTAGGTGAACGGAAGCGGTCTGCCAATGTTCCTAGATAAGGCTGGGCAAAGATTGAGAATAATGGTGCTGATGAAGTAATAAGTGATATTTGCTGCGCATTAAAGTGAATATCACTTAAATATAAAGCAAGCATTGCATTGTAACATGCAAATGCGAAATAAAAGAAAAATGATGTACCAGCATGAAAGATATAACTGTTCTTTTTCATAATGTTCCCTCCAACGGACTTTATTATAACCACATATGATTAAAAAGTTCTAATTTTTCATATAATGTAACATAATCGTAAAAAAGCCTAACTCGATGAGTTAGACTCGTTTATTAAAATCATGTCCTGGGTCGAATGCTAGCACATAGAATACACTGCCACAGTCCACTCCAAATAAGACAAACTTCTCTTTGCCATTTCTTTTTAAATGTATATGAATTATATCAGATTCCAATAATGCTTTTTCTTTTGGATATGCTTTTTCAAACTTATCTTTAATCCTTTTTACAAAGTCATTCGATAAATCTACTTTACTTCCTTTTGAAGATGTATATTGAGTAATAACTTCCTCTAAACTAGAACATTGATCCACTTCAAATAAAAATTTCTGTAATTGGTCAAACACTTTTTCTTCCTTGTGTTTGCTATTGTATTTACTTAAGCCATTAAAACAACATACATTACATTTCCACAAATACTTAAAATTAATTTCCGGATGATTCTTTGGATTAGCCAATCGGTTTGTCAAAACAACCTTTTCATCTTTAATTTTGCTAATATCAGTTAACTTTTTTTACTCATTTAGTTCACTTCAATAGACTTATAATATTCCTTCATAGTAGTAGAAGAAATGACGCTATGGCAACTTTCAAATTTTCCTAAGCCTACTCTTTGTTCTAACCATGGACGTTCTGTGTGTGTTAAAGCTTCTAATTGATCAGCTCCATACTCTCCATAAGTATCCCAAACTGCTTCTAATACTTCAACCTGCTCTGGAGTAAATAGATTTTCCATTCGAGCCATAACTTCTTCACGATTAGTAATTTTTAATTCATGCCATCCATAGCCTTTAAAAGTTTGGTATAGAGTAGGATTTACTGGACCATGTACCCATGCTTCAAATTCGGAATGATCAGCTATATCCTGATCTAAAAGAGTTAGACTCCATGCCTCAGCATAATAACAAAGCTTCTGAATCTTCTTGTTTGACATATTTCCTTTTAACAAAAACCAATCTGCTACATCAGTAATATCTGCTTTTATTGGTTTATCCACAATTGCTATCTTTGCTGTCATGCTGTATCCCTCCATTTGAAAATTTAAATGATCCATAATTTTCAAACTCATTATAGCTTTGTACAGCAAACGATTCAACCAACTTGATATCATGTTTTTTAAATTTTTCACACATTTCATGATTACATACACCTCACTTTGAGCTCTACTTATTTATACTGCACAAAGTGATTGTTTTCTTATTCTTTATAAATTATTTGCTAAAAGAAACACTTCTCTCATTCTTGACTATCCGATCAATCCTTTTATAATGCATAAAAAAACTGGTACACGAGGTACCAGTTTATGCCTTTCTTTTTGCAGCTTCTTGTCTATTCTTTTGTGCTTTAATAACTTTCTGTCTTGAGAATTCTTCTCTGTCCTTTTCATCCAAGGCTTCTGTAATCATCTTTACAGTGGCTTCAAAACGAGGGATAGAGATGTTCTGTAATGCGTTAGCACGCTTTTGTGTCTTACGAATATTATTCGCTAGACGATATACAGAGTTTTCTACTTCTGCAAGCTTTACTGTCATTTCTTTTACATGATAGAAACAGATATAAGCATAGTCTACCTTAGAGTTCGCACGTTCAAAACCATAACCAACTCTTAATGGTGTTTTCTCATATTCAATCTTAGGTAATTCTACACCCATAACTGAACGATACTTAACACTAATACCTTCATCAATAGGTACACCCTCTACTACATCAGAAATAATACCTAAAGATTCATTTGCTTCACGTAATGCTGCATAAGCACGATCATAAGAATCAGTGATGTCATCACGGATTTCTTTTACATCATCAAGTAATGACATCATTTCTTTAATTAAGACATTTCTTTTCTTATCGAGCAGGTCATAACCAAGTCTAGCAAGTTCAAGAGACTTCTTGGTTGCCATCAAATTCCCTTTAGTAGGGACAACCTGATTAGCCATTAGTTACAGCGTCTTTCAATTCTTTGATGACTACATCTTCGTGTAAATTAAATTCTTTGACTGCTTTTTCATGATCATAGAATTTATCCACAACAGCATTATCAATACGGTCCAATGTATTCTTTGGAAGAACTGATAATAGTAACCATCCAAGGTCTAGGGTTTCTTCGATAGATCTGTTTGTATCGAATCCCTGATTAAGGAAGTGCTGCTCGAAAAGACGACCAAATTCCATATATTTCTTATCAGTATCTGATAATTCATCTTCACCGATAACTGATGTTAATGACTTAACATCTTGTACATGGGCATAACATGCAAATAACTGGTTGGCAACATCCTGGTGGTCAGCTCTTGTAAAGCCTTCACCGATACCATCCTTCATAAGTCTTGAAAGTGATGGAAGAACACCAACTGGTGGATAAATACCAGTCGCATTTAATTCAGGATCAAGAGTAATCTGTCCTTCTGTGATGTAACCAGTTAAGTCAGGAACTGGGTGTGTAATATCGTTGTTAGGCATTGTAAGGATTGGAATCTGTGTAACAGAACCTTTTGCACCCTTTGCAATACCAGCTCTTTCATATAATGAAGCAAGGTCAGAATAAAGATAACCTGGATAACCTTTACGACCTGGGATTTCACCTTTACTTGAAGAGAATTCACGTAATGCTTCACAATAAGAAGTAACATCGGTATAGATTACAAGAACATGCATATCATGTTCAAATGCAAGATATTCAGCAGCAGTTAATGCACAACGAGGTGTTAAGATACGTTCAATGATTGGGTCATTAGATAAGTTCATGAACATAACAACTCTCTGCATAACCCCTGCTTCTTCAAATGATCTTCTGAAGTAGTTAGCGACGTCATTTGTAACACCCATTGCAGCAAAGACAACAGCGAAGCCTTGTCCTGCTTCATCGGCAATCTTAGCCTGCTTAACAATCTGTACAGCTAACTGGTTATGAGGTAAACCAGAACCTGAGAAGATTGGTAGCTTCTGACCTCTGATTAGAGTCATTAGACAGTCAATAGAAGAAATACCTGTGTTGATATAGTTTCTTGGATATACACGAGAAACTGGGTTAAGAGGCTGACCGTTGATATCAGCACTCTTTTCAGCATAAATATCTCCTAGACCGTCAATTGGTCTACCTGCACCAGAGAAGACACGGCCAAGCATTTCCATTGATAATGGTAATTCCATTGGATGACCTAATAGTCTTGTCTTAGTATTCGCAAGTGATAAAGCGTTTGTTCCTTCAAATACCTGAACAACAACTCTTTCACCTTCAATTTCTACAATACGACCAGAACGTGTTGAACCATCTTTTAACTGTAGTTCAACCATTTCATCATAAGATGCATCTTTAACGTGATCTAATACGACGAGTGGTCCATTAATTTCACTTAAACCTACATATTGAAGTGCCATGTTACCCCTCCTTAGTCAATAGATGCACAAATTGCATCAATCTTCTTATAATAGTAATCAAATTTACTTAAATCATTATTAGGTACATCATATTTCATCTTAACAACTTCATCGAAGATACCTGTTTCAATGATTGTACGAATAGGTTTACCCTGAGCAACAACCTGCTGACAACGGTTATTTAAGTAAAGGATTACTTCCATCATCTTAAGCTGTTTTTCAAGTGGTACATAAGTATCATCTTTATGGAAAGCGTTCTGCTGTAAGTAACCAACACGAACTACTCTGGCTACTTCAATAACAAGCTTCTGATCATCTGGTAAAACGTCAGAACCCATTAACTGTACGATTTCCATTAATTTAGTTTCTTCTGCAAGAATAGAAGCTAATTCCTGTCTATCTCTCATGAATTTAGGATCAACATTCTTTGAATACCATCTTTCAAGATCTGGAATATACTCTGAATAAGATAAGTTCCAGTTGATAGCGAAATAGTGTCTTGCATAAGCTAATGCTTTATCAAGTGCCCAGAATGTACGTACGAAACGTTTAGTATTCTGAGTAACTGGTTCTGAGAAGTCAGAACCCTGTGGAGATACGGCACCGATGATTGTAACTGAACCATTTGTGTTATTTAAGTTCTCCATATAACCAGCTCTTTCATAGAACTGAGATAATCTAGAAGGTAAGTAAGCTGGGAAACCTTCTTCTGCTGGCATTTCTTCAAGACGACCAGAGATTTCTCTTAAGGCTTCAGCCCAACGAGATGTTGAGTCAGCCATGATAGCAACATGGTAACCCATGTCACGATAATATTCAGCAAGTGTTACACCTGTATAAATAGATGCTTCACGGGCAGCAACTGGCATGTTAGATGTATTCGCAATGAGGACAGTTCTGTCTACTAATGGCTTACCACTCTTAGGGTCAACGAGTTCACGGAATTCTTCAAGAACCTGAGTCATTTCGTTACCACGTTCACCACAACCTACATAGACGATAATGTCGGCATCACACCATTTAGCAAGCTGATGCTGAGTCATTGTCTTACCAGTACCGAATCCTCCTGGGATTGCAGCTGTTCCACCTTTAGCGATAGGGAACAATGTATCGATAACACGCTGACCAGTAACTAGTGGCATACTGATAGGTAAACGTTTGTGGACTGGACGAGGTGTCTTGATTGGCCATCTTTGAGTTAATGTGCATTCATGAGCGACACCTTCATCATCAGTGAAGACCATAACTACATCATTGATTGTATACTGACCATTTTCTTTTACTTCAGTAACTGTACCTGACATACCTGGCATAACCATACATCTATGTTCGATCATGTCTGTTTCAGGAATCTTGGCATATACAGTACCACCTTCAACATGGTCACCTACTTTAACAGTAAGAGTAACATCCCATAATTTCTTTGTATCTAGTGGTTCTACAGCACTACCTGTAGGAATGAAAGCACCACTTTCTTTTGCGATTTCTTCTAGTGGTCTTTCGATACCATCATAAATATTTCTTAAGATACCAGGACCAAGTGTTACAGAAATAGGCTGACCTGTTGGGAATACTGGTTCACCTGGTTTAAGACCTGTAGTTGTTTCATAAACCTGGATAGTAGTAAATTCTTTAGTAATAGAGATAACTTCACCCATCAATTTACTGTTACCTACATACACCATTTCAAGCATTGAAAAGGCATCTGTATCTTTTACTTTAACAACCGGGCCGTTGATTGAATAAATTAAATTTTCTTTCAACTTGTTTATCCCCCTTCTTTTATTTATTAATGATTAAACCAGAATGCTGGTTAAACCATTCTTTCTGATTCTTTAATGCGAATTCTAATGTTTCGTTATGAACAATAGAGCTTTCTGTGTTTTCAACAATTAAACCACCAATAGTGATATCTCCAGCTTTCACTTCAGCATCACCATAAGCAGCTTTTAAATCATCAGCAAGACCTAAGTCTTCTTCTTTTACATAAATAACTGAATGAGGCATATAATCACCTGCAAGCTTCTTAGCCTTGTTGACCATGAATTCTTTGTATTCAGGTGTTTTTGTAAATGCAACCAATTCTTCTCTTGCATTCTTGAAGATTGTTGTTACATACTCATCACGTTTATTAATAAGCTTTTTCTGTCTCTCAACATGGGATTCAGAAATTTCTGCAGCTGATTCTGACTGCATTTCATCTAATTCCTGTTTTAGTCTTAAATCTGCATCTTTCTTAGCTTCAGCACGCATAGAAGAATAAGCTTCTTCTTCCATCTTCTTTACTTCAGCCATGATTGCATCGACTTCTCTTTGAGACTGTTTTTCAATCTCATTCTTCATTGAGAGAAATACTTCTTGATTTTCTTCCATTGTATACTCTCCTATAACTTAACGCCTATTGCTTCAGAGACATAACCATCGATGGCTTCACCAATCTTAGAATGACCATGACGGTCAGGAATCTCTGTAATAAGAGGCTTTGGCTGTTTTAATTTAATTTCTGAGATAATATCAGGACAAAGTTCAATTAACTTAGTAGTCACTAAGATAATTGCGATTTCAGGATCTCTCATCTTATTTTCAAGTAAGCTTAAGAAATCATGACGGGTATGAACAACCTTGCCTTCAATACCCACGAGTCTTAGACCAGTGAGGGTATCGATATTATCACTGATCAGAAAGAACTTCATAGTAATCTCCTATAGTGTGTTGATAATTAAGATTGAGATTAATAGACCATAGATGGCAACACCTTCACCTAAGGCAACGAAGATCAATGATTTACCGAAGTTTTCAGCATTTTCAGAGAATGCACCAATTGCAGCAGGAGCAGCAGCAGCTACGGCAATACCAGCACCAAGAGCAGATAAACCAGTTGCAAGAGCAGCACCGATGAAACCAAGACCCTGAGCGATAGAACCAGTCATCTTGTCAGCACCAGCAGCTAATACTGGGCTATTTGCATATGTAAGGAATAATACAAGTGCTACAGCACCAAAGAAACCACAGATATGAGTACCAAGACGCATTTTAGCGCTCTTAGCAGTAACTTTACCTTTGAATACATTTACTAGTGGTAAAGATAATAATACAACAATTAATGCAGGGATAATGAATGTTAAGATAGTAGTCATTTTTTCTTCCTCCGTTATTCTAGACTTTCTTTCATAGATACAAATGGTTTACCATTACCTTCATAGTAACGACTGAATAATTCATAGAATTCAAGACGTAATACCTGGATACCGACAATTAATCCTTCTAGACACATTACAAATGCGTTACCAATAATAAGAACGATAATATAACCGAATCCACCAACCATTTCAGCTAATGTGTAAACAACAAGCATCATACCAGCGTGTGATAAGACGAAACCGCCGACACGTAGGAATGACATAGTGTTGGCAACAAATGTCAACAATACTTCGATCATTTCGAAGAATGATTCAGTAAAGAAGTTACCAAATCCATGTGGGAACATCTTCTTACCTTCAAGTTTGTAAGTAAGAGGTTCTTTTAAGAAGATCATTACAAGTGGGGCAATGATAAGAATTGCCATATAAATACCCATAGGGATATTTAAGCCAAGGTTTAATAACATATTCATTGCGAGTACTAATACTGCAACATAGAATACTAAACCAGCGACACCATTTTGAGAGAATAGTAACTCTCCCCAATGTTTCTTCTTCAAATTTAAATAGATATTGAATAGGATTGAGATGATGATTAAACATACACCTACACCAATTGCAACACCTAATAGCGTCATAGTATTTTCAGATGCCATTGGTGCAAAGAATGGAACGAGAATCTCTTCTGATCCAAATACTGAACCAAAGATTACACCAAATATTGCAGATGAAATACCAATACGCATACCTACTTCACCAAGTTTCATGCCTTTTAATTTATAAGCAAGGAAACCAATGATTGAAAGCAGGATACCTTGACCAACATCGGCGAACATCATACCGAATAAGAATGTATATGTTACCGCAACGAAATTTGTTGGGTCAAAGTCTGTATAAGATGGAACACCATACATCTCAACGAACATCTTGAATGGTCTTGAGAACCAGTTGTTCTTGAGTTTTGTAGGTGGATAAAGTCTTGAATCTCCCATTGCTGGTTTGATTTCAACATGCACCTTGTCCATCTGTTCGAGTTCTTCTTTTAAAGAGTGTGCATAATGTTTATCACAGAAACCATAGATAGCAGCATTGTTTCCAAATACCACGACATATCTCTGTGCTTCACTTGTCTTATTAAGTTCCTGACATGAAGCATAAATGATTGATAAATCTTTTTCTTTTTTACTGAATAAATCTTTTAATTTACCATCATATTTCTTGATAGAGGCTTCTGCAGTTGCATTCTCTTCTTCAATGATTTCTAATGATTCACCTGGAGTTCCATGAAGGAATTCAGGAATATGAATACGTTCAAAGAATAGTGAAGAGAATATGTTATCTATTTCAGGTGCATTAGAAGGAGATGTTATATAGAAACAATAACATGTCTTTGCATCCTGATAGATTGATTTAAATAAGAATTCCTGTGAATCATAATAAGATAACTTATCAAGATTCATTGTAGGTAACTTACCAAATCTAACCTGAATATATTCGCTTGAGAAAAGGTCATCGAAGTCCATATCGAGATCCTTCATATATTTCAAGTACTTCTTGGCCTGATTGTTTTCATCAATCATTACCTGTAATTCATTTTTAACACGTGAGATTTTGTTTGCTTCATCAAGACATTCGCAGAAGTAATCATCTGCTTCTACAATATTGATGATCTGAGGCTTTTCTGATGTATTGATATTAATACCATACTTCTCTGCCGCTTCATCCATACGTCCTAATAAATCAGCATAAGGATTATCCTTATTCATGACCTTAAGACCTCTTACTGAATCCACAAACTTTGATGCTGGCTCTGGATGAAATTCTTCTGAATCAACAAGCTTAGATAATATTTCATCACTCATTGTTTCAGGGAATTCTATCTCAACGAGCTGCAATTTTGAGATAGCCATAGTATCCTCCCTTCTATTGTTTCTTATCGAGCGCTTTCTTAATGAAGTTCAATACAATGCCTAATACAAGTACAACAACTAATGGTAAATAAGAGACATGCCAAGTTGTATCTACAGCAATTGCAACATAAGCAGCCACTGCAAGTCCCATGACGATGCCAACGACACCCTTGATAGAGAATACCTTATTAATCATTGATTGTTCGTTATAGATAGCTTTTACTTTACCAATGCAGAACTGTCCTACAACAAGTAAGAGAATCGCATTAATGAAGCGCTGATAACTAAATGCATCTGCAACAGGGATTACTGATGGATAAAGATGAATACTGTAGAAAGCATCACCATAAATTAAACCACCAACAAAAGATGCAATACCAAGAACAGTAATCATCTTTCCTGATTCTTTCTTTCTCATAAGTAATCCAAGTAATACAAGCACAACACCTAAACCAATATCACCAAGCATAAGTGCAAATACTAAGATGAATAGTACTGCAGTGGCTAAAGTAGTATCCACACGATCACTCTGTTGAACTTTAGAGATCGCTTCAAATGGTTTAGCCCATGGATAGTTATTAGTAAGTGTTGGTGCAATGATCTGCTGATCACCATAAATATCTGCAGGCAAGTCCTGATATTCTACGTTGTACTTTTCAAAAGCCTTCTTAATATCTTTAGCGACTCTAACAGGTACAAATCCATAGATAGCATATTTAGACTGATAATCAACAACAAATACTTTGAATTCTTCAATTCTAGCAGCAAGAGTAAGATCTGCATACATCTTTAATAATTCTTTTTCATGTGCATCTCTAATACCTTCTAAACGGCTGTCTGCCTTACGAATAGAAGTATTCATACTTTCAATTTCTTCTAATAATTCCTTCTTTGCGTCTTCCATTCTACCATGAACGAAATCAGGAATTTCAATTTCTTCAAAGCCAACTGACTGGAAGATGTTATCTACCTTTAAGATAGCAGCCTTAGTTGTCATATAGAGACAATAAACACTTTTAGCATCTTCACCAAGTTCTAAGAACATAATTGACTGTCCTCTATAATAGTCAAGTTTGTCTTTGTTTCTTCTAGGAATACGGCCAAATCTTGCTTCCATATATTCGCATTCTTTAACCTCATCCATATTTAATTCTGTATTAGAAAGACCTTCTAGGATTTCATAAGCAGCCTGGTTCTGTCCACGTTCAGTTACAAATTCTTCTTTAATATCAAGATATTTCTTTGCTTCTTTCTTAACATCATCGAGCGCCTTACGATAATCTTCTTTTGCGAAATGAATAGATCCTTCTTTTACACTTGATGTATCAAGCTTTACATGTTCAGCAAGCTCTTTTAATTCATCAAGCATATTCTTGTAATCCTCATCAGGTGTCATTGTAAATACATCTTTAACGTTATTTACAATCTTTGTAGCTGGCTGAGGATAAAAATACTTTGTTTCTTTTAACTGACATAGAACCTCTTTTAAGTATTTCTTATCAAAGGTCATGTCCAGCAATTCCATTTCTTCTATTGCCATGTTATTCCCCCTAGTAGATAAGCAGCTGGGCTATTTTTTCAGCCTCTTCACCATATCTTAAACCTTCAATGATATGTTTTAGATTTTCAACTTCGTTTTCGAATACAATCAGATATGTCATGTAAACCATGGCAGCATCTGTAGTAAATCTCATATATCTCTTAGCAAGATTATATTTGATCTTATCTGTGTAGTATTCGATATAAACAAATTCCTGATCATCCACATATAACTTGTAAGGTGATGAAGCAAGCTTCTTTAAGAACTCCTCTGCATCTTTTGTTTCAATCAATTCATTCATTACTGATTGTGGAATACGTGAGTAATCCAAGATCAACTGTTTCTTGATTTGTTCAGGCTTAGAATTAAAGAATCGTTTAAATCTATAGATCTTCGTAATATTTTCTAACTCAATCTGAGTATAGATCATAGTAAGTAGATCCTTCTGTTTTTTACCTTTAAAAGTAGATTTCACTGTTTCAACGAATAACTTATAGTAAGCACGTTTGAAATCAAGTTCCATCATGTTTGTATCGATCTTCTCATCATCTACAGGCATATATTTCTGTAATATATGGTAGTAACGTGTTTTCTCCATATATCTTAATAATGATGGATAATCCTCAATACTTAATAAGCCATAAAGATCAAACGTTGAATAACGAGGTAGGTATGAAGGTATATCTAATTCAGAATTCAATGTTTCATCACTATTGAATAAACGTACTTTACTCAATAGTACAGCTATTTCACGTCTAATAATACCTAGCTGATAAAACTTCTGGTCACCCTTAGGTGCATAATGAATCAATCTTATAGCACGTAAGAATTCCTCTTCATCAAGAAGTGATTCCAACTGTCCTCTATGAATGTTTGTTTCTTTCAAACCTTCAAGAATAGGACCATATGCTGTTTCACTCTTTAAGTAACTGACAACATCGTTGACAGTTCTTTTCTTTAAAAGTTCATCATAACTTTCAGGAGTGAGATGTTTACCATACATAGATCTTGCTTTAGCAAGAACTGCATTAGATGAAAAACTCATAATCTCACCTCTAAATCTCTTTACATCTGTCTACGATAGATGCAACCCACTCCTCCTTGTGGGCTTCATAAAGGCTGGTGATCTTCTCAACAGAAGAATTATAATCCTCTTCATTCTTCTTCTTTGTTGCGTCAATTCTTTCCTGTAACTCTTTCTTCTTTGCATCAAGTGTTACCTGATACTCTTTGACGAAAGAATCGTAGATTTCCTTCTTCTTACTGTTCATATCTGCAGTTGTATCCTGTCTCTTCTTTTTGGCATCCTTAACAGCCTGAGCACATCTGTGATCTACAGCTATGATATCAAGAATCATTTTATCCAATCCACATACCTCCTTCTTTTTGATTCTCTAGGATAATACTCCTAAAAATTTTAAAATTCAACCAAAAACACTTCATCGTGATAAAAAAGCGTTATCTATATCAAACAGACATATTCAGACATATCATTTATATATGTATCTTGGTTGATACACCCATTATACTCTTAATTCATGTGAAGCGTATACATAAATTTTGTGAAATAGCGAACATAATGAATTGTTTTTTTAGGAAATAGGCAATATGACCGAAAGTCATTTATTTCATACCTATTTTCTGCATTAGTTATACACCCATCGTATGAATGCAACAATAAACAAATTTCCATCTTTGTTTAATGTAAGCGTTTCATATCACTTTACTATGGCTTTTTTCATCTATTTTCCTTATTCTTATATATATAGGAGAGAAAAAGATGAAAATTTTGGCGAGTGATTTTGATAATACATTATTTTTTAGTGATGGAGTACATAAGCAGGATGTAGAGGCAATTCGTACATTCCAGAAACAGGGAAATCTATTTGGATTATGTACAGGAAGGCAGTTAGAAGGAATTAAATATCCTTTTGGTGGAAATAGAGAGTATCCATTAACTGATATAGACTTTGATTTCTATATTACTTTAAGTGGTGGTGTAATCTTTAATAAGAAAGAAGAAATCATTTTTGAGAAATCAATTCCTATGAATATAGTAAGAGAAATCTCAGAAGCCGTTCCTGTTCATATGTCTATTGTATATAAGGATGATATTTATATGTATCGTCCAGAAGGAGAGATATGGGGAACTACTATTGATTCTTTAGATAAATTATCTTTTAAAGATGCTGATGCATTCTCATTCCATTTTCCTGAAGGGGATCTAGAAGAAGCGAAAAACGCTATGGATTATATTAATGAACATTATAATAATACATGTGCGGCATTCCAGAACAAGAATCATGTGGATGTATGTGGTGTAGGATGTTCTAAGGGAACAGGAGTTAATCATGTTGTAGATTATTTTAATATTAATGAGAGTGATGTCTATGGTATAGGAGATTCATGGAATGATCTTCCTTTATTAGATAGTGTTAAACATGGTTATACATTTACATATGCCCCAAATGAAGTTAAAGATAAAGCTGAAAAGGTTGTAGGAAGCTTATCTGAAGCCATCCAGGATATTTTAAAAGAGGATTAATTCCTCTTTTTTGTTTAATTTCTAAAAATTCCGATATTTATCGCATATAATACAAATTTTAACTTATATATAATTGACAGTGTTATATGAATATGGTAAATTTTATAAAACATCAGCCAGAAAACCCATGGTCTTTAGACCGTGGGATGAATGGCGTCATGAGTTAAGTGCATATTTTACTATAAATATTGAATTTCAGTAAAATATGTACCATGATATACATACAGGAAAATCCATTTCCAAGTCTATAGAAAGGAGAAAACGACATGTATCTTACTGTAAAACAGCAGGTTAAACATCTGTCCAAAGAAGAATATCGTACTATTAGGGAACTTTGTCATGTGGCAAAAAATCTGACGAATGAAGCAATCTACAATGTGCGTCAGTATTATTTTACAGAAGGTGAATTTCTTAAATACGAAAAGAACTACACGCTTTTAAAGACCAGTTCTAACTATAAAGCATTAAATTCTAACATGGCACAGCAGATACTTAAAGAAGTCGATGGCTCTTTTAAGTCATTTTTTGGCCTGCTTAAACTTGCAAAACAAGGCAGATATGCGTTTAAAGATTGCAAACTGCCATACTATCTTCCTAAAGATGGATATGCAACACTTGTTATAGGATTTGTAAGATTAAACGGTAACAAACTAGTTCTTCCATTTTCAAACAGCTTTAAAAAGACGCATAAGACTATTGAGATAACAATACCACCTGTATTACTTGATAAAAAAGTTAAAGAAATACGCATTATACCTAAAGCTAATGCGAGGTTCTTCGAAGTTCAGTATATCTATAAAGCTGAATGCATTCAAAGAAATCTTAATACAAACAACACACTTGCTTTGGATTTAGGAATCAACAATCTTGTAACTGCAGTATCAAGTAAAGGCAAATCATTCATTATTGACGGAAGAAGGCTGAAATCCATTAACCAGTGGTTCAATAAAGAAAATGCACGTTTACAGTCCATAAAAGATAAACAGCATTTTGGTAAAAAGACTACGAACAGACAAAAGACGATTGCCCGTAACCGTAACAACAAGGTCAATGACTACATGAACAAAGCAGCCTGTAAAGTAATTGATTATTGTATCGCTAATGACATAGGAACTCTGATTGTTGGCTATAATGAAACTTTTCAACGTGGCAGCAATATCGGTAAGCAGAATAATCAGAACTTTGTGAACATTCCTTACGGTCTGTTACGCAGTAAACTTGAATATCTTTGTGAGTTAAATGACATAATCTTTGTAAAGCAGGAAGAATCCTATACATCAAAAGCATCATTTTGGGATAAGGATGAAATGCCAGTTTACAGTGCTGATAACCCAACCGAATACCAGTTCAGCGGTACGAGAGTACATCGTGGTTTGTATAAAACAGCAAATGGCAAAACATTTAATGCTGATATAAACGGTGCATTAAATATCATGCGTAAAAGTAGCGTTGTGGATATGAATATCCTATACAGTAGAGGCGAAGTGGACACGCCTGTAAGAATAAGGATTGCCTGAATTGTCAGGTGGAAACTTAAATATCAAACTTCTTAAATAGGGGCACAGCCCCTTAGAAGCCCATTACCTTTAGGTGATGGGTAGTTCACACAATTCTAATACTATCGGGGAGGAATTTTAAATGATTATTGGTGTTATTGGTCTAGGAACTGTTGGTTTCGGAACTGTTGATATTCTTACAAAAGAAAAAGAAAGACTAGAAAAAACAATCGGGGAAGAAGTAGTCGTTAAGTACGGTTGCGCACTTGAGGATGTAAACCTTCCTGATGGTATTATTTATACACAGGATTATCATGAAGTGATTAATGATGAAGATGTAGATGTTGTAGTAGAACTTATTGGTGGTACAACTATCGCTAAGAAGATCATCTTAGATGCATTAAATAAGAAGAAACATGTAGTAACTGCAAATAAGGCTCTTATTGCCCATGATGCGAAAGAACTCTTTACTGCTGCAAGAGAAAATGGTGTCAATCTTTATTATGAGGCAAGTGTAGGTGGAGGTATTCCAGTTGTTGTGCCTGCTAAGGAAGATCTAGTAGCAAACAATATTAATAAGATTGAAGGTATCTTAAATGGTACAACTAACTTCATTCTCACATTAATGGAAAGAGATAATCTTGATTTTGAGGAAGCATTAAAGATTGCTCAGAATCTTGGTTATGTAGAAGCCAATGCTGCACTCGATTTAGATGGTTATGATGCAGCACATAAAATCTATATTCTTACTATGAATGCTTTTGGTACATTCTTTGATTTTGATAAGATCAAATGTACTGGTATCCGTAATGTGACTAAGAAAGATATGGATTATGCAAAGAAGCTTGGTTATAGAATTAAGTTGATTGCAACAAGTAAGAAATTAGAAAATGGTTTAGGTATTGATGTGTCTCCTACTCTCGTTCCAATGAGTGAAATTGTAGGTAATGTCATGGATGCTTATAATGTAGTAGAAATTACATGTGATTATCTAGAAAACGTCTTATTCTATGGTAAGGGTGCCGGACGCTATGTCACTGCAAGTGCTGTAGTCGCTGATATTATTAAGACAGCTAAGAAAGATGTATGGACACATGATTATGATTATACTGAAGACGTCTATCCTATTACATCTTCTAAGTATTATGTAAGAAGTGAACAGCCACTCAATTTAAATTATGATGAATACTATTCATTTGGCGAAGATCATATTTATATTACTGATAAAGTAGAACTTAAAGATTTAGAAGACGCTTTAAAGGATACTCCAGCAACATATTTCAAAGTAAGAAGCTAAGAGGTGGGATTTTAACCCACCTTTTTTAGTATGTTGATATTCTCTTTTGCATATAGATAAAATGATAGAAGAATAAGAAATGTAGAGATAATTGTAAGAACAATAGAAAGAGTATAAGAAATATTATAGAAAACAATGTGCACAATAATCATGAAATCTAGCATGAATGTAGCAACTTTACCATGCCACACTGCCCCATGTACTTCCCCTGTTTTCTTGATAACAACCATGCCTATACAACTCATAAACATTTCTTTAATAAAAATACATATAAAAGGAATAGTGAGCCAACTAAAGCGTGTCATAAGACATAGGAGTACCACTGCTTGGGTTGCTTTATCCGCCACAGGATCAAGTATTTTACCTAGATCACTCATCATATTAAATGTACGAGCTATATACCCATCTAACAAATCAGTCACACCTGATATAACTAATAATGTTCCTGTTAAGACATAATCCTTTTGGTTCATATACATATATACAATTACCGGCAACAGCAATAATCTGAACATAGATAATATATTAGGTATTGTGAAGATATTCTTATTTCTCATTCTATCACTTCCTTATTATTAATACTAAAGTGTATAGTGCGAATTATCAATATAAAAGAGGCAGTTACCTGCCTCAATGTGTGTTATTTAAGTGTTACATATTTGAATACGTATGGAGTACTTACTGTATTATGAACTAATCCCTTAACGTTCTTAGCCTGTAATGCAGCTGTACCAGTTTGAACAACTGGTATATTTGGCATATCGTCCATCATTACTTTTTCAGCTTCAAGCAATTCATTCCAACGCTTATTGACGTCAGTTTCATTCTGAGCCTGTTTTAATAATGAGTTGTACTGCGCATTTTCCCATTTACCATAGTTGTTTGAGTTACTGCTTGCAAGAACGTTTAAGAAAGTAGTTGGATCAGCATAGTCTGGAGCCCAACGAGTGCAGGCAATCTGGAAGTTACCACTTGCTTCTCTGTTATAGATTCTGTCTTTCTTAACAGTAGCTACCATGTTAACTTTTAAGCCCTTTAACTTAGTAAATGAACCCTGTAAGTATTCTGCGAAAGTATCCATTGGAGATTCATCAGTACCATATAATAAATCAACTGTGATTGTATCAGTACCTAATTCTTTCTTAGCAGCATCTAAGTATTCCTGTGCTTTCTTTACATCATAGTCTACATATTTACCAGATTCTTTACGGAAATCCTTACCTGAAGGACTCTTACATAACTGAGCTGGTACAAAACCAGTAGCTGGCTGTGAACCATCTTTTAAGATGTTATCACATAAATCTTTTCTATTGATTGCATAAGATAATGCATGTCTTAAGTTTTTGTTTGCTGTTGTATCTGCTTTGAAGTTACAGATTAAGTAAGCAAGATATCCTTCTCTGATAGTCTTGAAAGTATCTTTACCTTTATACTTGTCTACTAATGTAGAGTTGATTGTTGCATAATCAACTTTACCATTATCGAAATTCTGAGCAGCAGTCTTAGGATCCTGTACTAAGTACATTTCTATGTTCTTAGTCTTAACAGACTTTGCATCATAGTACTTATCATTCTTAGTGAATGTAGCCTTGTTACCCTTGATCCACTTAGTCATCTTATAAGCACCATTACCTAAAATATATTCAGGCTTAGTTGCATAGTTCTTACCACATTTTTCAACGAACTTCTGGTTCTGTGGGAAGTAACATGGGAATGACATTAAACCTACAAAATATGGAACATTCTTTTCAAGATCAACGACAACAGTCTTGTCATCAGTTGCTTTAATACCAAGTGTGTTTAACTGTTCATCAGTTGCAGCAGTACCTAAATTAATTAAAGAATCCGCATTCTTAATTGAAGCACCTTCGCTACCTAACATATAAGCGTAGTTACCTGCATTCTTGATGATTCTGTGCCATGAGTATACGAAATCCTGTGCAGTGACTTTATCACCGTTTGCCCATTTAGCATCTCTTAAATGGAAAGTATATGTTAATCCATTGTTGCTTACATCCCAGCTCTTAGCGATACCAGGGATTGTGTTACCCTTCACATCAACAGTTGTTAAACCGTCTGTGATAGCAGTGATTGCATTGAAAGACATTGCATCATCAACGACTGTGCTGTCCATACCAACGATATCTGTATCATTCGCAAATCTGAATGTATCAGTATCTGTCTTAGAACCACAGCCAGCAAGCATACCTGCAGCAGTAGTTAACGCAAGCAATACCTTTACTGTTTTACCTGTTTTCATTAATTATCCCTCCAAAATTTTATTATTAATGTTAACAGTTGTGTAGTTTACGCTTTACATCAGATATAGTCAATCGTTTTGTACATTTTCTTTGTAAAAATATTAAAATTTCATTACATTTTAGTGATATCAGAAATATTGCGAATGTTTAGTCAAAACGCAAAAAAAAAGGAGACAGCATTTCTGCTATCTCCTAGGCCACTCTGTTTTGACACAAAGTAGAGGTTATTTTAATTTAACATATTTGAAAGTATATGGAGTCCCTACTGGTACCTGTACTAATCCTTTTACGTTCTTAGCCTTTAATGCTGCAGAACCTTTTTCGAATACTGGGATATAAGCCATATCTTCCATCATAACTTTTTCAGCCTGGATCATTAAATCCCAACGCTTAGTTAAATCTGATTCTTTCTGGATCTGTTCCATTAATGCATCATACTTAGCATTAGTATATTTACCATAGTTGTTTGAGTTATCAGTTGTAGCTAAGTTTAAGTAAGTTGTTGGATCTGCATAGTCTGGTCCCCAACGAGTACATACTACCTGGAAGTTACCATGTGCTTCTCTGTTGTAGATTCTGTCTTTCTTAACAGTTGCAACCATGTTTACCTTTAAGCCTTTTAACTTAGTGAATGAACCCTGTAAGTATTCAGCCATAGTATCCATTGGAGATTCATCAGTACCATATAATAAATCAATAGTGATTGTATCAGTACCTAATTCTTTCTTAGCTGCATCTAAATATTCCTGAGCTTTCTTCTGGTCATAGCTTACATATTTATCTGCATCATCACGGAAGTCTCTACCAGCTGGGCTAGTAGATAACTGAGATGGAACGAAACCAGTTGCAGCCATAGAACCATCTTTTAATACGTTTTCACATAAATCTTTTCTGTTGATTGCATAAGCTAAAGCTTCTCTTACGTTCTTGTTAGCAACAGTGTTGTTCTTGAAGTTTAACTGTAAGTAGAATAAGTACCCTTCATTGAAAGTAGTGAATGTATCTTTATCTTTATACTTATCTACTAATGTAGAGTTGATTGTTGCATAGTCAACTTTGCCATTGTCAAAGTTCTGAGCAGCAGTCTTAGGATCCTGTACTAAGTACATTTCAAGATTCTTAGTTGCTACTGTTTTCGCATCATAGTACTTATCGTTCTTAGTGAATGTTGCTTTGTTTCCCTTAACCCACTTAGTCATCTTATAAGCACCATTTGATAATGTATATTCTGGCTTAGTACCATAGTTTTTACCACATTTTTCAACGAACTTTTCGTTCTGTGGGAAGTAACATGGGAATGCCATTAAGTCTGTAAAATATGGAACTTTGTTTTCAAGTTCTACTACTAAAGTCTTATCATCTTTAGCTGTAACACCAAGAGTAGCCATCTGTTCATCAGTTGCATTAGCACCTAATTCCATAAGTGCATCTGCATTCTTAACTGAAGCACCTCCGTTACCTAACATATAAGCATAGTTACCAGCATCTTTGATGATCTTACGCCAAGAATAAACGAAGTCATTTGCAGTAACCTTATCACCATTTGACCACTTTGCATCTCTTAAGTGGAATGTATAAGTCTTACCATCATCACTTACATCCCAGCTCTTAGCAATTGCAGGTGCAGTCTTACCTTTTTCATTAACGGCTGTTAAACCATCTGTAATAGCATGAATTGCGTTGAATGACATACCATCATCAACGACTGTAGAATCCATACCCTGAATATCTAATTCACTTGCAAATCTGAATGTATCAGTATCTGTCTTAGAACCACAGCCAGCTAACATTCCTGCAGCAGTTGCAGCGGTAAGCAATACTTTTACTGTTTTACCTGTTTTCATATATTCTCCTCCTGTAGTATTTGTTTTCTACTATGGTGATTAGTTTAGTCTAAAAATTGTATACTGTCAACATAATTTCACATAAATTTTTGTATTTTAGTGACATTTCTCATTTTAATTCATGTATTTACTAAATTCTATACAATTGTGTCTATTTTTTAGTAACTTTTTATCACTTCGATAATGGATTGTACTAAATTCTGTACAATATTTTAAATTGTAAAGGACGTATGCACAAAAAAAATGAACAATACAATTTGTATTGTTCACCTTTATTATTTTGTATGTTTGAACTTGATTTGGTAGTCCTGAAGAGCTTCTTCACCATAAGCTTTCGCATTCGATTCATTGATCTGATTGTAGTATTTTGCCTTATTTGTGACCTTTGTAGAGAACTCTTTCTTATAGGTCGCAATAGTACGATAGTCTAATAGCTTATTGTAGTCACCACTCATTGTGTCATAGGAATCAACAAGGGCATATTCATAGGCATGATATGTACTATGAAGTAATGCTTCTAAGAGAGTTGTAGAAGATGCATGGTCTAATTGACTGATTTCAAAAGTGATTTCTTTTGATTTGTTATTATATTGTGCATAGGAATGTGAAAGACCACTACCAGCCCCTATCTTGATTCTAAATGGTATACCTAAATAATCTCTTTCGTTATTGCATATTGTCTGTAAGGTATTAAGCTTCTCTTTACGTGTAAGTTTGGACCAGTGATGTAAGTTCTTTAAAGATTTTTTATCATATTTTCTCATATAGACATCTGTATTATTTGTAATATTAGTAGATGATTGAATGATAGAAGAACCAAATAAAGTAAAGCTTAATACAATAACAAGTGATAAGAGAGATGCCAGACCAATTACAAGTTGTGATTTTTCTAATAATGAGTTATAGTTTCTTCTTTTCACTTTATAGAAATAGAATCCTATATAGACAAGATCAAGACCAACGAGTAATACCCAAACTATTCCTAGTGGTATAGGAAGAAGTAACATATATGCAAGTGTTGTATAGATACCAAAAGGCATAAGCACATTAAGTGCTATACTTAAATAATTTCTTCTGTCATCTTTCTCAAAGTAAATGAGTCCAAAGCTAAGTATTGTAAGTAAGAATAAAACAAGTTTGGATTGGAGTAATGAGCAGCCTGGGATGACTTTGAATATAAATAAACAGAATATAATAAGAGTAATGAAATATACTCCTACAGATCTTATGATGAATTGTTTAAGTGTTAATGTATTATGTTGTTTCATGGGTTATCCCTCCCTTATTATTCATTTTAAAGGAAACTGTAACAAAAAGAAAGCCAGAGTTGATTCTGGCTTACATAATAAGTTTCTTCTTTTTTACTACAAGATAAGCAATCACAATAGATGCTGAAGTCACAGCCCAGCTGACTGGATATACGACCAATACTGACTGGAATGTCTGTACTCTAGCAAAGATGATAAAGATCCAGGCCAATCTTAAAGCACAAGTGAAGACAATACAGAGTACTGTAGAGATCATTGGATTTCCTAGTCCTCTGAGTGCACCTGACATGATTTCTATAGTCATATTGAGTACTTCAAATGTGACTACAATAGAAATACGGATACAGGCTATTTTCACAATGGCAGGATCTGATGTAAAGATTCCTGCTAGGAGTGGTGAAAATGATACGAAGAGTGCACTGATAGCACCTGTAAAAAGTGCACCAAGTAACATACACCATCTAATAGACTGGATACATCTTTTATAGTTCTTTGCGCCATAGTTCTGTGATGTGAAGGTAATAGCTGCCTGCGCAAATCCTGTAACTAAGAAATAAGAATACATTTCAAAGTTCAAGGCAACAGTAGAAGCAGCAACAATATCAGCACCTAAGCTATTAATAGCAGATTGAATGATGATATTAGAAATATTGAACAACATTCCTTGTATTGCAGCAGGAATACCAATAATAAGTATTTCTTTTGTGTAGACCCATTCCATCTTCATTCTGTCTAGTCAGACCTGCAAAGCGCCTTCTTCTTTATAAAGAATCCTAAACAACAATAAAGAACTCGTTGCATCAGCAATCGTAGTAGCTAAAGCTACACCAGCAACATCTAACTTAAATAAAATGACAAATACCAAGTTCAATACAACATTGATTGTACCTGAGATAATTAAACAATAAAGTGGTCTTTTTGTATCTCCACCTGCTCTTAGTATGGCCGATTCAAAGTTATAAATAGTTAAGAAGAACATCCCTATGAAACAGACTCTTAAGTAGAGTACGGCAAGAGGTAGTACTTCTTTTGGTGTGGACATGAGTTCTAATAATGGACGAGCGATGATTTCTCCAATAATAGAAACAATAAAACCAGTGATAACAGATAATACAAGTGCTGTATGTATGGCCTGATTGGCTCTATCTTCTCTTTGTGCTCCTAAGAAACGTGAAATAATAACATTCGCTCCTACAGAGAATCCTACAAAGATAGTGATAAATAGATTAGTAATTGGTGCAGTACTCCCTACTGCTGCCAATGAATGACTTCCTGAAAACTGCCCTACAGTCGCTACATCACAGGAATTGAATAACTGCTGAATAATACTTGTAGCTGCCAAAGGCAATGCGAATGCAAGGATCTTATCCCATAATGATCCTTCTAATGGATTAATTCTTTTAGCCATAATTTCCCCCTTCTTGCCTATTCTATCTTTAAAGCACGCTTTAAGGTCAATACTATACTTATTTAAATTTTAGAATGCATTTTTTCACAATTAGAAATCTTTTTCCTATATAATTACTATGAAAGGAGATTTCCACTATGAAGAAACTATTTACATTATTATTATCGTGTATGTTAGTGTTTGGTTTAAGTGCCTGTACCAACAATAATAAGGATACAAGACAGAGTAATTCTACTAAACAAACTAATACACCAACACAAACAGAAGAATCTATTGATGAAGCATTCTATAAGGATTTAAAGAAAGCCTTAGAAGCAAGATGGAAAATCGAAGAAAATGATGCAGAACTCACAACAGAAATCTATACTCGCTATGTAGATACTGAACTGAAGTATTTAAGTAAGTATGAACATGCAGAAGATTCTTTTAAGAATCATGAGATTGGTGATGCTGCTGAGGATTATGTAGACGCATTGCTAGAGGGTAAGAAGATGGCTTATCTGATTGATAAGGATTATACTACATGGCATAGAGAACATGATGAAGATGTATTTGAAGATACGACTGAAGCTCTTTATAAGTTAAATAATATTAAGAAAATTACTTTTGAAAATGAAGAGAACCAGAAGAAGTTTGATCGTCTTGTGAAATATGGAGAAGAATATAGTAAGAGGGATGACTAATGGATAATATTGTCGTATTAAATGATGAACATGGAAATGAAGTAGAGTTTGAATATCTTGATTTGATCGAACATAATAATGAAGCATATGTTGTTTTATTACCTGTAGAGGATGATACAGATGAAGTAGTAATCTTAAGATGTGAAGAATCAGATGATGATTCTGATGAAGAAAACTATCGTTCAGTAGAAGATCAAGAATTATTGAATGAGATATTTGAAATCTTTAAAGAAAAGAATAAAGATAATTTTGATTTTGATTAAGAGCGAGGGGGGCACCTGAATGGTGACCCCCCCTTTTATGATGGTTCGATAAATTATTCATGCACAAATAAGTAAATACGTGCATATACGCTATATATGTATTGAATATTTTCACATGTAGGACTATTATATACGCGAATTTTGATATTATTATTTATGATATGTATCAAATGAAGGTAAACACACTTAATGGTGTTTATGTATATATTTTGAAGGGAGAATTTAATCATGAAAACTTGGAAATTAGTTTCTGGAATATTATCAATCGTATTAAGCGTATTTGTATTATTCCAATCAGCATTGGCTGGCGTAGCCAATACAATGTCAGCAAATGGAGAAGCTGGAGGAAGTGCTGGATTATTTGTCGCAATTCTTTTACTTGCTGGTGGTATTGTTTCTATCTGTGTGAGAAAAAGTGTTAAAAAAGGTGGCAATATTGCATTAGTTGTATTATTTGGTTTAGCTGCTTTATTTGGATTTACTGGTGCTGGAAGTTATGGTGATTTATATATCTGGTCATTCTGGTGTTTAATTAATGCAGTACTTGCAGTTGTTGCGTTAGTGAAAATGAAAAAAAGTCTGAAGACAGCGTAATGAATTCCTCCTATTAGGAGGATTTTTTTATATCTAATAATATTTCTGATTTCATCTACCACAATATATATCTTGTTAATCTCAATCATCTGCATCCTCCCAATACATGTTTTTATTTATACCAAGAAATATCTCATCCAAAAAATGGGAATAATAAAGGAATATGTATTATAGGTGAAGGTGGTGATAAAAACGAAATATAAATCATAAAAGTTTCATATAAATTTAAAGGAGCAATGTAACAATGGACACTTTAAAGAAGAATTATAATTCAGAGAACTTCATTCTTCTATGTAGAACCTATGAACAAGAAGAAACTATTGATTTTATTGTGAGTATCTATAAGAATAATCATCCAGATTTTTTTGAAGGTGAATGAAACTCATTCATATTTGAACTACGCTATACAGAACCATTTGAAAAAAATTTCACTGAGTTAAAGCGTCTTCAAGGATTAGCTGCCAAGTACGCTGGACGTAGAAATGAATTTCAAGGTTATATTATTATCAATTTAAGCAGTTATTTAAATCGCTCTTTTTAAGTAAATTGTTGCTTTAGGCTAACTTATTCAAAAAAATCCTATAACAATACTCGTAATATGCTTCCTTAATTGAAATGGGCATAGGCATAGCTCTTGCCATTTTGTTATTGAAGATTTCTGTATCCACAATCATTCTAAAAATCATAGATGCCATTTCTTTTCTCTTGAATGTATACTTTTCCAGTTTCTTATGAAGTAGAAAATCTGATGTGAAGCTAAATTTGATGATCTAGTAGCAACATTTTTCTTAAACTGAGCGAATTAAAAAGGGAAATTAAACAGCTCATAAGTTATTTTATGAAAGGCATAAGGAAGTGTATCAACATTTCCACTACACTTTTCCTAATCTTCATTGCCTTGTGAGGAGGATACATATGTTAGAAGTAATCTTAGTAATACTTAACCTATGGTGGTTCTACAACACCAAATACTTTAAACTTTGGTCTAAAATCAAAATTGGTGATGATCAATTTTCAATTTCCATTACAGCATTAATTATATTAATCTATATAGCCATCGGTGCATTTGGTTTTGTACGATGGTACTATTACCACCGAAGACTCTAATAATATAATACTAAGTACAGAGTTAAACAGTAAAAACATAGGGACAGCAACCGTAACATTGCTATCCCTTTAAATATGATTATTAGTTTTCTATCTTTCCCTGAATAATGAATCCATTCCAATCTTCCTGAATATATTGATTATTCTTCTTTCTGACTATTTGTCCAATAGTTTCACTTTCCTCAATTCTTTTATTGAGTTCATTAAGGTTTCTTATATATACGAAAGGATTCTTGATTTTGTTCTTCATTTCTTTCTCAAAAACATCTCTTAATTCTTTGAGTTCTACTAGACCATATTTTTTTAAGTATTCCTTAGTATCCCTAAATGACTGATAGACATTATTTGTCTGATTATATCTTTCATAGAATGATTTCATGAATATTGCAGAGTTGTAATCATCTACTTCTTCAACAGTTAGAAGCAATGTCTGGCATCCTGCAAGCTCAAATGCACGTCTAATACCATAGATGCCTTCACCACTTATATTCTCTCCTAGTCCTGTATTACAGGCTGATAGTACAACTAGTTCTGTACCCTTTAAGTCCATATACTGTATTTCTTTAGCACTGATATAACCAGAATTATTTTCTTCTACGTTATACCCTGATAAGCATAGAATACCTCTATCCATTGGTTCCATATGTTCATTATCTAGATAGTCACCATGTGTAGAAACATGTAGTATTCTTGGTCTTTTTGTATTAAAAAAGTTATCATGGTTTGCTTGATATGAACTATATATAGTGGACCTTTCACCATAGATATCATGAATAAACATACCCTCTAGATATGAGCCATAGAGTACACCTTTTGTGTCTCCTCTGTCGTTATCTTCAGATTGCGTCCCTGAAAAGTCTGGATAGACAAAGGATACAAGCTGATCTGTGTAATTATCATCCGTATTCTTATTAAAGAGTGTCTGGACAGAACTTAAATAGGAAATATTGAGACAGTTAAGTACTCTTTCAAAGGATAAGTTATAGAGTTTACCATCAGGACAGATATAAATATGATCATAATCTCTAATAGAACCAATAAATAATTGAATATCTTCATCATTAACAAATGTACCACTGATAATTTCTTCATAATCAACAACACACTGTGAATACTTTCCTTTCTTTATGAGAATAAGACCATACTTTAAATTATCAAGTTCATAGAAATCGATAATCAGCTGATTACCTATCATATTAGATATTTCTTTTAAAAATAATCTTTCCCCCATATTTTTATTGTGGAATCTATTGACATCCATCTCGAAAGATAGATTCTTATTGACGAAAAGATAATCTAATAAGTCTTTGATGTTTCTTTTAAAGACGCAAGATTTCAATATTTCATATACATTATTAAATAGTTCAAGAAAATGTCGTCTAGAGGAGACTTCTTCTATACTAAAAGCAGTGGTCTTAAGATTATTAATATTTTCAAAATATGCAGTCAAATGATTCTTGATAGATTGATTATCTATTTCATCTTTATTGGTCTGTATTGAAATTATACCACTTAGTGCAGCGAGTGTATCCGGATGAGTCTCTCCTAGATTTTCTTTTAATGCATTATAAGCTATGTTTTCTATTTCTAACGCCTTGTTGTAATCTTCCAAATAAGAATAAGTACTTGCCAGATTAGCAAGTGCTGTCAACGTAACTGGATAATTCATTCCTATAATTTCTTTTAGTGCATTGTATACTTCACATTGCAATTCTAGTGCTTTGCTGTAATTCCCTAAATCATTGTAAGTATTTCCTAGATTTTCAAGTGTTAACAATGTGTCAGGATGATCCTCTCCTAGAATTTCTTTTCTAAAATTATAGACTGTCTTCTGTAATTCTAATGCCTTGTTGTAATCTCCTAAATTGGAATATGAGGCTGCTAGATTGTTTAAGGCAGATAATGTATCTGGATGGTTCTCTCCAAGAATTTCTTTTAATGCATTATAAACTGTATTCTGTAATTCTACCGCCTTATTATAATTACCCAAATCAGAATAAGAGTTTACTAGATTGTTTAATGTAAATAATGTATCTGGATGATTCTCTCCTAAAATCTCTTTTTGTGCATCATAAACTGTATTCTGTAGTTCTAATGCCTTATCGTAATCTCCTAAATCAGAATAAGAGTTTGATAGATTATCTAAAGTATTTAATGTATCTGGATGATTCTCTCCTAGAATTTCTTTTTGTGCAGTATAAACTGTATTCTGTAGTTCTAAAGCCTTGTTGTAATCGCCTAAATCAGAATAATAGTTTGCTAAATTAGAAAGTGCATTTAATGTATCTGGATGATTCTCTCCTAGAATTTCTTTTCTAACATTATAGACTGTCTTCTGTAATTCTAAAGCCTTGTTGTAATCTCCTAAATTGGAATATAAGGCTGCTAAATTGTTTAAGGCATTTAATGTATCTGGATGATTCTCTCCTAGAATTTCTTTTTGTGCAGTATAAACTGTATTCTGTAGTTCTAAAGCCTTGTTGTAATCGCCTAAATCAGAATAATAGTTTGCTAAATTAGAAAGTGCATTTAATGTATCTGGATGATTCTCTCCTAGAATTTCTTTTTGTGAATTATATACTATATTCTGTAATTCCACCGCTTTATTATAATCTCCTAAATCAGAATAAGAGTTTACTAGATTGTTTAAAGCATTTAATGTATCTGGATGATTTTCTCCTAGAATTTCTTTTCTTGCACTATAAACTATACTCTTTGTTTCTAATGCCTTATCGTAATCTCCTAAATCAGAATAAGACTTTGCTAGATTGTATAAAGTAGTTAATGTATCTGGATGATTTTCTCCTAGAATTTCTTTTTGTGCAGTATAAACTGTATCCTGTAATTCAAATGCCTTATCATAATATCCTAAATAACTATAAAAAACTGATAAATTGGATAGTGCATTTAATGTATCTGGATGACTCTCTCCTAGGATTTCTTTGCGTGCATTATAAAGTTTATTCTGTAATTCTAAGACTTTACTATAATCTCCTGAATAAAAATAAGAACATGCTAAACCATTTAAGGCAGATAATGTATCTGGATGTTTCTCTCCTAGAACTTCTTTTCTTGTAACATAAAGTTCTTCATGTAATTCCAGTGCTTTGTTATAGACTCCCAAACGTACATAAGAGCGTGCGAGATTTTCTAATACTTCTAATGTATATGGATGTTTTTCTCCTATTTCACGTTTATATAAACCATATAACTCTTGATAAATATTTTTTGATTTTCGCTCTTTTTAAGTAAATTGTTGCTTTAGGTTATCTTATTCAGCAAAAATACCAT
>ENA-OUQF01000208-OUQF01000208.1-human-gut-metagenome-genome-assembly--contig:-NODE-208-length-52591-cov-28.040715_pt1 | contig 52591 bp, 43 predicted proteins | sample MGYA00237947_ERZ548826 | MGnify/ENA primary metagenome ERZ548826 (study PRJEB26490, sample SAMN05194701) | human gut metagenome | biome: terrestrial biome; feature: human-associated habitat; material... | reverse complement strand
AGTGGGGCAATAAGACGGCTGCGGCTCGCAGACACAATTGCGCGGTGTTGCCTTATGGCTGCTTGCCAATGTAGGCCAGGATGCCGCCGTCCACGTACAGCACATGACCATTGACGAAGTTGGAGGCATCGGATGCCAGGAAGATCGCGGGGCCGACCAGGTCCTCCGTGGTGCCCCAGCGTCCGGCGGGCGTCTTGCCGATGATGAATTTATCAAAGGGATGGCGGCTTCCGTCCGGCTGTGGCTCCCGCAGGGGTGCGGTCTGCTGGGTGGCAATGTAGCCTGGACCAATGCCGTTGCACTGGATGTTCGCGCCGCCGAACTCGGAGCAGATGTTCCGGGTCAGCATCTTCAGGCCGCCCTTGGCGGCAGCATACGCGGACACCGTCTCACGGCCCAGCTCCGACATCATGGAGCAGATGTTGATGATCTTGCCGTGTCCCTTGGCGATCATGCCGGGGATCACCGCCTTGGAGCAGATAAAGGGCGCAATGAGATCCACATTGATCACCTTGCTGAAGTCTTCCACGCTCATATCGCACATGGGAATGCGCTTGATGCATCCGGCGTTGTTCACCAGGATGTCGATCACGCCCACATCCTCCGCAATTTTGTCAACCAGCGCCTTCACCGCGGCCTCATCCGTTACGTCCGCCACATACCCGTGGACCTCCACACCAGCCTCGGCATAGGCCTCCATGCCGCGCTGACAGCTTTCCTCGCTGGAGCAGTTGAAGCAGACCTTCGCGCCTGCCTGGGCAAGGCCCACGCCCAGGGCAAATCCGATGGAGTGAGCGCCCCCGGTGACCAGCGCCACCTTGCCCGTCAAATCAAACAGATCCATGGACGCCTCCTTACAGAAGCTGGGCGGTGGGAATGCCGTCCATGTCGTCAAAGTCCTGATTTTCGCCGCACATGCCCCAGATGAAGGTATAGTTGGCAGTGCCCACGCCGGAGTGGATGGACCAGGAGGGCGAGATGACGGCCTCCTCGTTGTGCATCACAATGTGGCGGGTCTCATTTCCCTGGCCCATCATGTGAAATACGCACTGATCGGGGGCGATCTCGAAGTACATATAGACCTCCATGCGGCGCTCGTGGGTATGGCAGGGCATGGTGTTCCACACATTGCCGGGCAGCAGAGCGGTCATGCCCATGCTCAGCTGGCAGCTCTCGCAAACGGCGGGATGGATGTATTGGCGGAGGATTCTCTCGTTGACGGTCTCCTGCGCGCCCAGGTGATTGTATCTTGCCTTGTCCATGGGAATACGGACGGTGGGGCAGGTCCGATGGGCGGGGCAGGAATTGATGTAGAACTTGGCGGGTTTCTCCTTATCCACGGACTTAAAAATCAGTTCCTTCGTGCCCATGCCTACATAGATGCCGTCCCGGTGGTTCACGGGATACTCCACGCCATCCAGAACCATAACGCCGTCGCCGCCGATGTTGATGGCTCCCAGCTCCCGGCGGGCCAGGAAGTAGGGAGCGGCCAGCTCCTTGCAGCTCTCCAGCACCAGCGCCTCATCTACGGGCATGATGCCGCCGGCAATGATGCGGTCCTGATGGGAATAGGTCAGGTTGACGGAGTCCTTTTCAAACAGATTGGAAATGTGGTAATGCCTGCGCAGCTCGGCGGTATCGTAGTGCCTGGAATCGTCGGGGTGATTGGCGTAGCGTACATCAAATTTCATATCAAACACTCTCCCATATGTTTTTTATTGTTTTTACCGCATGTTCAATATCATCGCCGGTGGTTTCTTCCAGCACCAGCGCGGCATTGGGATCGTAGGCCTTGATCCGTCCCAGGATCGCGGGCAGGTCCAGTCCGCCCTTTCCAAAGGGCGTCTGAATTGGCTTTCGTCCGTCTGCCAGGAAGCAGTCCTTCATGTGGAACACCTGAATGTCTCCGGCGAAGGTATCCAGGCCTTTGTCAAGGATCGTCAGGTAATCCCCCTGATTGTCCGCATCCATGAAGTTATAAAGGTCAAAGGCCACCTTTGTCCTTCGCCCGATCATCCTTCTGGTCCGGGCAAGGGTATCCACGTCCCAGCAGACATGCCCGGCGCAGCCCTCCATGGCAACGGTGCTTCCGCAATCGGCGGCCACATCGCACAGGCGGGAAAATGCGCTGACGACGCCCTGAAGGGACGCTTCCGTCCGATTTCCGGGGTGGTAAGTCCATTCGTCATTGTTGCAAGAGCCTGTTTCAGAGGCTACCACATCACAGCCCATTGCCTTGCATGTCCTCAGGTAGTCCTCAAAAATCAGCAGGCCCGTCTCCACCTTCTTCTCATCCGCATGAATGGGATTGAAGTAAGCGCCCACCAGAGGGATGCTCTTCCCGGCATCAGAAAATGCCTTTCCGATCTGCTCCGCCCTTTCCTGCGTCATGGCCCCGGGGGCCTGGGCGATATCAGGGTACGCTTTGTAGCAGACCATCTGCACGCCGTCCAGCCCGAGGCTGTTCAGGCGCTCCAGGATCTGCTCCGTTCCGGCAACGCCCAAATCATGGGCGCGAATACATACCTTCATTGCACGCTCCTCTTTCAAGCTCTGGGACGGATGAAGAAGGTAAACTGGATCTCCTTCTCATCCAGGCGGTGGCGCTTTTCCAGCTCCGGGCCGCAGGAATTGGAGCCAAGGCCGGAGACCTTGTAATCAATACGCAGATGGGTCTTGCCGTCTGCCGCCAGCTCATCCGTATGCTCCGCCTTCAGCAGCGCGGCGGTGGAATAACGGGACACCTGGATCTCCATTTCCTGCTCCGCCCGGAATTCCAGGCCGCCGATCCGAAGCATTTTCACCGCCGTATGGTTGCCGTGCTCCTGGGGACGGACGTAGGGTACATACTCGGAAACGGCATCGCTTTCATAAAGGCCGATGCGCCCGGCGTGGCACATATCCCGGTAGCTTTCCACGGGGCCGTTGCCATAGTAGGCAAAGGCGGTCACATCCGCGGGCAATTCCCATTCAAATCCAAGCCGGGGCAGCCAGATGGCATCCTGGCGAACGGTGCCGCAGAGGGCGACGCTGATCTCGCCGTCCTCGGCGATCTCAATTTTCTGAGTGAACCGCAGCACCGGCGTCCGGGAAACGCCGGCCAGCGCGCCGGACACCAGGATCGCGTTATCCTCCACCCGGCAGTCATAGACCTTTATAAAGGCCTTATCCAGGTTCTCCCCCTGCCACTCGTCCAGCTGGAGCCAGCGGAAGCGGATGTTTCGGTCGTTGTCCGTGGGGGCCCGGCAGGCGGACAGCCTCGGGCGGCACGCAAGCTGCTCTTTTCCATTCACCCGAATGGAAGTAAACGCGCCGTAATGCTTGGAGAAGGAATACCCGAAGCCCTCTCCCCTGGCATGGATCAGGTCTCCATCCACGGTCAATTGCAGCCCCCGCCGCTTTTCCTCTGCCGGGGCGATATGGGGCAGCAAATGCTGGGTATGGGCCGCCTCCACACCGGCTTTCAGCAGGCTGACATTCAGCGTCGCGCCAAATTGACAGGGCACCGGCTCATAGCCGATCTCCACGGACACCGATGTGTGGGGCGCGGCATCCAGGACTGTTTCCGTCACATTCTGCTTCACGCCGTCCACTTCGATCCAATACCGCAGCGTGTATTCATTCAGGTTTGTAAAATCCAGCCTGTTATAAACCGTCAGGGTCCTGCCGTCGTAGTGGGTTCGGATGGGCTGATAGGCCGCCTTGGCCTCCAGGGAACCGGCCTTGAAGCTTCGGTTGGCAAATACCAAACCGTCACAGCAGAAATTGCCGTCGTGGGTCAGCTCCCCCTCGAAGTCGCCGCCATATTTCTGGACGCCGTTCTCCGTCACCACATGGTCGGCCCACTCCCAGATGCAGCCGCCGATCAGCTTGGGATATTTGTCGAAGAGTTCATTGTAGGCCCACACGTCGCCGGGGCCGTTGCCCATGGCGTGGGAATATTCGCACAGGAACACCGGCATGGGGATATCGTCGCAGGCGGCAGCCTGTTCCACCTCTTCCAGGGAGGCATACATTCTAGAATAAATGTCCGCATTGTAGCTCTGGCCCTTTCGGCTGGCATCCTCCGCGTGGAGCAGGCGGCTGCCGTCCCGCTTTCTCGTCCAGCGGATCATTTCCACGTGGTTCGCGCCGTGGCCGCTCTCGTTGCCGGTGGACCAGATGATCACACTGGGGTAATTTTTGAACAGCTCCACCATCCGGCGCATCCGCTCCACAAATTCCGCCTTCCACTCCGGCTTTGTGCAGGGCCACGCATTGCTCTCCACATCGAAGCGATAACCCACATTGGGCAGGCGGCGGAGGAAACCGTGGGTCTCAATATCCGTTTCGCAGATCACATAAAAGCCCAGCTCGTCGCACATCTGCATGAATTTGGGCGTGGGAGGATAATGGGAGGTGCGGACGCAATTGATATTCAGCTCCTTCATCAGGAGCAGGTCATTTCTCAGTTCCTCGTCGCTCTGGCACCAGCCTCGGGTGGCGCTGGTGTCGTGGTGATTCACGCCATGGAGCTTTACCGCCACGCCATTGACCAGCAGCGCATAATCCCCGGAAACCTCAATTTTCCGCAGGCCGCTTCTCAGTTCGATCACCTCGCCGTCCCGCTCCAGCTGAACGGTATAGAGGTGCGGCTTTTCGGCGTTCCACAGGATCGGATTTTGGGGTGCGAACACCAGCTCATCCTGCATTTCCCGCTCCGTCAGGACTGTCTGCCCATCCAGGATCTTCACATTGGCCTGGCCATCCAGACGGATGTGGAAATTCTGGTCATTGGGGATGAGCTCCACATCGGTGATATGCCCCACCGGCCGCTGGAGGATGTACACATCCCGGAAAATGCCGTTGTATCGGAAGAAATCCTGGTCCTCTAAGTAGCTGCCGCAGCACCATTTCAGCACCCGGACCCGGATGGTATTGGTCCCGGTGCGGACAAACTCCGTAACGTCAAATTCCGCCTGCAAGTGGCTCCCCTGGGTGAAGCCCACATATCTGCCATTGACATACAGATAGGCGCAGGAGGAAACGCCCTCGAAGACGAGGTAAAGCCTGCCCCACTTATCTGCCAATTCAAATTCCCGCTCATAGACGCCGCAGGGATCATCGTCGGGGACATAGGGCGGGTCACAGGGATAGGGATAGTTGACATTGGTATAATTGGGGTTTTCGTAGCCGTGAAGCTGCCAGCAGGAGGGAACCGGGATGGTATTCCAATTTTCAATGCGTTCCGGCACGTCGATGTCCCGGCTGAAATAGGCGAAGCGCCAGTCGCCATTCAAAAGGTGGTATTCCGATTTCCCGCCGGGAATGTAGTAGCTGCGGGAGGCGCAGCGGTTTTCGGATGTGGCAGTGGGATTTTCGTATTGTCTCATGGTCGGGCCTCCTCAGGGTCTGATCGAAATCGTATGGTGAAATTCCGTATAGTCGGTCAGGTAGACCGTCGCCGCGCCGGGGGTCTTGGCCTCCGAGTCCTCTTTGCCGTCGGTAAAGTGGTGGGTGCCAAACGCGGGACCCACCTCCATGGAGGCTTCCCCATTGGACACCGTGAAGAAGGAATCCTTCAGCACCAGCACCTCATCCCCGTGAACCGGCATGGTCAGGTGGTCATTGGCGATTCGGTCAATGCCGGAGAAGGCCAGCTCCACACGCCAGGGCGCACCCACGACGCCGGAGGTCCTTATCTCCACCTCGATCGCGTCGCCGTTTTCCCGCACGGTCACGTCGATGTCCATATCCGGCCCCCATTTCTTGGGCCGGGAGGCATTGTCCATCTGCCACCAGTCGGAGGTGGCGGGCTTTTCCGGGAAGGGCAGATAGTACCAGCCGCGCATTTTCTGGTGCAGATGGAACGCGCCGGTCTCGTCCATCTCCATCGTCTCTGCCTTGAAGGCCCGGTGCTCGCAGAAGCTGCCGCCGATCTTCACCGCCAGCTTGATGGAGCCGTTGTGCACCCAGAGGAAATTGGACTTGTCCTTCATCACGGTGTAGGTGTAGCTGCCCTTACGGGCTCTGGCAATACCGGAATCGGCATAATAGGCATGATAGCTCCGGGGCGTGCCGGAAAGCTCTGACTCAAAATCGATCAGCTCCGGGTGGAGCATGTATCGGATCAGGCAGTTGGGCGAAAGGATGTTCTTCTCCCGCACGATCTCAAAGGTATAATTTGCCATGGCCGCGAATTCCGGGATGCTATACTTGGCACCCAGATACAGGTAGAACCAGTAGTAGCCATCCGGGTACACCAGCCGGTCCTTGTCAAACCGGGTGGAGTTGGCGGTAAAAATGCTGTCGTCCGGCTCCCAGTAGGTCAGCATCATCCGCAGGTTCCGAATGACGTGCTGCTCGTAGGAATCATCGTCCAGCGCATCCGCCAGAAGCAGCATGGCTTGATTGTTGACGCTGTTGTAGTTTCCGGCGGACTTTTCCGAATATTCGCCGTCGCTGTTGCAGTCGATGCCCTCGTTGAGATACGCAAAGGCCGCCTGGATCAGATCCTCCTCGTCGTACAGCTTCCCGCAGGTGGCAAGCAGCGCGGCGATGGCCCAGCGGTGGTTGGGGGTATGGAAGCCGCCCTCCAGCAGGCCCCTGCCGCCGTCGTGGATGATGGCGTCCAGCTTTCCAAGCAGCGCGGCCTCCCCGCCGGTCAGCGCCTCCCTGCCCTTCAGATACTGAGCCAGGTGCAAAACGATGCCGATGCAAAAGGCAGTATCGGGGGCCGAGAAAAAGTTGCAGGTAATATAATCAAACAGGCCGTTTTCATGCTGGGTGGAGCGGACATAGTCCAGCCCTTGGAGCATGGAGGCCAGCAGGGCTTCGTCGTGATAAAGCTCAGACTCGGCGTTGCAGTAAACCGCGCCGATGTCTGCGATGCAGTACAGGGCGTGCTTCTGCATATAAACGCCGTCTGGCATTACAAACGCGCCGTAATAGGGGCTGTTTATATCCAGATTCTGTGTTTTCAGATGATGTCTGGCCCGTTTTTCGGTGTCCCGGATCATCTGCTCATAATGGTTTCTCATGTTTTTGCCTCCCGCTTCCCAGCAGGGCCGCCCCGAGGATCCCTGCGTCGTTGTCAAGCTTTGCCAGCTCGATCCTGGTATTTCGTTTGGAATTTCTGGAATAGACGCGCCGGGCTACCTCTTCCCGGAGCGGCCGCAGCAGCACCTCCCCGGCCCGGCTAACGCCGCCGCCGACGCAGAGCACCGCCGGCTGGAAAACATTAATGATGTTGGTGATCCCCTCTGCCAGATAGGTAATATAGACATCCAGCAGCTCCCGGGCCGTTTCATCCCCGGCTGCCGCGCCGTCAAACACCGTCTTTGCCTCCACCTTGGCCGCATTGCCGCCGCATAGGCTCCAGAGCAGGCTTTCCGGGTGTTTTCGCATTTGTTCCCGCGCCTGCGTGATCAGGGCGTTGGCCGAGGCCATGGCCTCGAAGCAGCCCCGCCTGCCGCAGTTGCAGGGGACGCCGTCATGATCGATGGTCATATGGCCAAACTCCGCCGCCGCGCCGTTGATGCCGGGCCAGAGGCTGCCGCCCAGGATAATGCCGCCGCCGATCCCGGTGCCGACGGTGACCATGACAAAGGAATCCTCCTGATAGCCGCCGGTCAGGTATTCTCCCCAGGCCGCCACATTGGCGTCGTTGCCAAAATGCACCGGCACGGGGATTTTCTTCGCCAGAAGCGGCAGGAACGGTACGTCGTCAAAGCCCAGGTTATTGGCATCCTCCATATGGCCGTTTTCCGGGTTTGCGGTACCGGGAACGCCCACGCCCACGGACGCAACATCCTGCCAAAGCAGCCGGTTGCGTTCCAGCAGCGTCCGCGCCATTTGCGCCATATCCGCCGTCATGCTTTCCACGCTTCGCGGAACCTGGGTCTTGACGCTGCACTTATCCACGATCCTGAGATCCTGCTCCACCAGACCGACCACGATATTGGTGCCGCCCAGGTCAATCCCGATTCGGTACATTCCCTCACCGCCCTATGTCAAAAATACATCAAAAAGGTTTTGATCTCAAAGGAGCCGAAATGAACATGACCGAGATCCACAGCCTGGGGATCCTCTTCCAGCATGTCCGTTTCAACAATTTTCGTAATTCTGGGATTGGCAGCAAACGCGCAGTCCGTCTGCTTGCCCATGGCTTCATAGGCCCGAACCAGGAGCGCATTGTCTGCCGTATCCGCCGGTTTGATGGTTTCAACCAGAATGTTCTCTGCATCTGTCAGGAAAACGGGGCCAAGCTCGTCGGCGATCCCGCCGAAAACCACCGGCTCATTCTGCTCCGCCGCCTTCTGCGGCACGTCCGAGTCCGCAAAAGCGCCGTCGAAGGGATAGAAGGCATAGGTAAACCGCTGCATCCCCCGATCCGCGTCCTGATCCGGCATCATGGCGGATTTCAGCAGAGTCAGACGGATCTCGTTATCCACCGCATTGACGCCGTATTTGCCGTCATTGAGCACCGCCGCGCCGTGGGCTCCGTCCGTCAGCGCCGAATAGCGATGATTGCAGACCTCGAAGCGATCCTTATCCGTCTGATACGAGCGGTGGGTCGGGCGCTTCACATAGCCGAACTGAATTTCGTGAATGGCCTCCTTCGCATTGGCGTTTACCGGGAAGGCGACCTTCAGCAGCTTGTGGCGCTCCTGCCAGTCGATTTGGGTTACAAATTCAATGTATGGGGAATCCGCCGTCAGCACGATCTCCTGCCTTAGAGCAGAATCACCGATTTTACGACTGATCTCCAGGGCGGCCCGGTATGTCCCCGGCTGCATGGTCACCGTCGCGCGCTCTTCCAGCGGAACCGGCAGGTTTTCATACATGCTACCCAGCTCCCAGGCATCATAATAGGTGTTCACATCCTTGAACATCAGCAGCCGGTTGCCGGCCCCCGCCAGGTATTCGGTATCCGCTCCCTGCTTTTTGACGCTGACCACCTCGCCCCGGCCATTGATGCGGCACGTAAGATACGCATTGGACAGCTCATAGCCCTTTTCCTGCTCCAGATACCGCAGCCGCACCGGGTGCTCCGGCACGGCGGACGGCTCGAGCACAGCGCTGCTCTGGGCCGGAACTGTCACGCCCTGGATGCGTCTGGGCCAGCTCAGGCAGTTATAGACCACCCGACAGCCCTGGGAGTCTGCCGCTCCTGCCGTCATTTCACCCAGCAGTTCATCGCAGCCCGCGCAGACCTCGCGAAGCTCCCTCTCCGCCCGTTCATGGACTCTGGCAATGGAGGTGCCGGGGGCAATATCGTGGAACTGCTGAAACAGCAGCTTCTTCCAAAGCTCATCCAGCCGCTGCTTCCAGTTATCCGGCATTTTTCTGCCGGACAGGCGCTGCCGGGAGAGGAAGAATTCCGTCCGCCGCAGCGCGTTTTCCGCGTCGCGGATACCCTTCTTGGTCTTTGCCTGGGAGGTCAGGGTGCCCCGGTGCCAGGCCAGGTACAGCTCTCCGCAGAAGGTATCCACCGGCCGCGGATGGCGCTCAAAGTATTTCACCGGGCTTTCCATCCGGCAGCGGGGCGCGCCCTCCAAGTCGGCGCAGCGCCGCGCCATCTCCAGCATCTGCCGGGTAGGGCCGCCGCCGCCGTCGCCGAAGCCGAAGGGGAACATCAGGCCATCAATATTTTCCTGCTGGACGCGGTCCTCTTCCCAGCGGGTGATGAGGTCACCGGGCTGGAAATTGGCATTGTTTTTCTTGAAGGTATGGGCCAGGACCCTGCTGCCGTCCATGCCCTCCCACCAGAAAATGTTGTAGGGGAAGGGCTGGCATTCGGGAGACTGACGGATCAGCTTCTGCGTCGCAAAATAGGAAATCCGGCATTTCTTCATAATTTGGGGCAGGGCCGCGGAAAAGCCGAAGGTATCCGGCATCCAGGCCATCTGGCTTTCACTGCCCAGCTCCCCGCGGAACCACCGCTTGCCCCAAACAAACTGGCGGATCAGCGACTCGCCGGAGGGAATATTGGTGTCGCTTTCCACCCACAAAGCGCCCTCGGGATAAAACTTCCCCTGTTTCACCTTCTCCAGGACGCTTTCGTAAACATTGGGGTAAAGCTCCTTCAGCCACTCCAGGATCGGCGGCTCGCAGAGAAGGAAGCGGTAATCGTCATATTCCTCCATCAGGGCCAGTTGATTGGCGTAAGTTCTGGCGGCCTTGCGCATGGTCTCCTCCACCGGCCAGAGCCATGCCAGATCCAGATGGGACTGACCGAACACCGTATATTCCGGCGCGGTAGAGCCGTTCCTGCATTCCAGCAGGGGCTTCAGGAGCTTTCCGGCCTCCAGAATGGAGGCCGTCATTTCCGGCTCCGGCAGCTCAAAGTCCGCGATGTAGGTAAATTTCTTCAGCCCCTCCACGATTTTCATGGTGCGCAGGCTCTTCTCCGGCAGCTTCTGGACCAGGCTGTAAAGCGTCAGGTAATCCATTGCCGCCTGGAAAAGCGCCTCATTCCAGACGCCGAAATGAGACTGGCCCACCGTCACCTGATGTATCGGCGGCTCCGGCACGGATTCCTCCCCCCAGCCCACCGGGCCTGCGCCCTCGTTGCGGATGCCGTGACCGGCATAGCATTCGGCATAGATCTCATAGGTATCCCCCGCCCTGGCAGACCGGGACAGGGTAATAAACCGATGCCTCTTATCAATGGCACCGCTCTCCCGGCCGTTGACCCAGACCAGCATTTCCTCGGCGGTGTTCAGCGTGAACACCACCCGCTTCCCTGCCAGATCCTCCGGGATCACGACCTGGGTTCGGAACCAGCCGTATTCCCACGTCCTTCCCCATTTCATGCCGACAGGCGCGGGGGCATAGTGCCCCTGCGCCGCCTGTTCAAAGGGAATATGCTCCATCGTCGTGAAATAGGAAACGGAAAGCGCCGCAGCCTTTCGGTAATAATACTTTGGGAACTGCTCGGCCCAGATTCTCAGTCGGTCATTCCATTGGCTGCCAATGTTCATAGGCTTACCTCTTTTATTTCATCCTGGCGTCAATCCACGTATACCGGGGATCCACGATCCGATCTGTCCAGGGGTTCCCCGCCAGGTGGCGGATCATCCAGCAGTAGTACATCGGGAAGGCCGGTGCCGTCACCTGGGGATGGGTGGTGCCGCCGGGAATGCAGGCACAGCTTCCATCCTTAATTTTATACACGTTATCCCCCAAAAAGCAAGCCCCAAATCCTTCGCTGCGCTCATAGCGGTAATAATAAACCTCCGGCTGGGGATGATGGTGGGGGGTATAGCTGGACCAGCCGCCCTGGTGGTTGATGACCTCCCCGTTGACCATATTGGAATAGGGGGCATTGCGGTAATCAAACACGGTACGGACGGTGCGCTTCATCTTGTTGTCAAAGACATCCAGGCCAAAGATATCATCCCGGCAATCCTCCGGGCGATAGAACACAGGGGCAAATTCCCGGTCATTTTCCGTGGACTGGACCAGCACCTCGCTGCCGGTATGGGCAGTGACGGTCACCGCCACATTCCGGCAGACATGCAGGCAATGGGGGCCTTCTTCAATGAAGCTGTTTCGCTGGCCGGTCTCCCGGCGGTCATTCCATTGGAAAGTGACCTCGCCCAGGATCAAAAGCACTGCGGTTTCCTCCGCTGCATGGCAGAAGGTCAGCGACTGTCCCGCCTCCATGCGGTAGGCCGTGATGTTCATCATCATATCGTTGACGGCATCCCCGGCCCGGGAGATCACCTTTACTCCGTTTTCAAATTGCGGATAAGAAAATTCCTTGCTCATATGAGATTCCCCTTAGTATTCGATCTCGGAGAGCTTCACCGGGCGGTGCTCCAACACGGACTTCTTGGCAGCAATGCCCATGAGCACAGGCTTCAGGCCGTCCTCCACGCCCACCAGGGTATCGGTGTCATTCTCAATGGCGCTGATGAAGCCCCTGATCTCCGCGGCGAAGGACTGCATATACCGCTCCAGGAAGAAGTAAAGGGGTTTCTCCCCGGTGACGCCCTCGGCATTGGACAGGACCATGGAGGACAGGGTGTCGTTGGAGGTGGCCGCCATGCCCCTGGAGCCGAAAACCTCCGCCCGCTGGTCATAGCCATAGACGGCCCGGCGGGAATTATCAATAACGGCAATGGCACTGTTTTCCATCTTCAAGGTAATGACCGCCGTGTCCACGTCCCCCGCCTCTCCAATGGCAGGATCCACCAGGACTGCGGACTGGACGTAAATCTCCTCGGCGTCACACCCGGCAAGATAGCGAACCATGTCAAAATCATGGATGGTCATATCCAGGAACATCCCGCCGGAGACCGCTGCATACTCCGCAGAGGGCGGCTCCGGGTCGCGGGAGGTGATCTTGATGATATGGACGTCGCCCACCCTGCCATCCAGAATGGCCTGCTTCACGGCGGCAAAATTGTGATCCTGGCGGCGGTTGAAGCCGACCTGATACTTGATATTGCTTCCCTTCAGGGCCTCGACCACCTGCTTGATCTTGGTCAGGTCATGGTCGATGGGCTTCTCGCAGAACACGTGCTTGCCTGCGGCAATGGCCTCCAGGGAAATGGGAGAATGGGTATTGGTGGAGGAGCAGATGAGCACCGCGTCGATCTCCGGGTCGCTCAGGATCTCATGGTAATCCTTTGTGGTGCCCTCCACGCCCATGCTCAGGAGCCACTTTTCGGTTGCTTCGTTCATAAAGGGGTCGGCAACGGTTTTGATTCTTGCGCTGCGGATGTAATTGCAGATGCTTTGCGTATGTACCTTGCCGATGCGGCCCGCGCCGATAATGCCAACAGTAACCATATATTACCTCCAAATTACAAGCCGGTATGCTCCCGGATGAATTTTCTTGCCCGAATGGCATATTCCAGGGGATTTGCCTTGGCCGGATCCTGCTCGGCCTCCACGACCATGTAGCCCTCGTAGCCGGATTCCGCCAGGCAGGCGAAAATAGGATCAAATTCCACGCAGCCGTCGCCGGGGATGGTAAAGGCACCCTGCCGGACGCCCTCCAGGAAGCTCCAGCGATTTTCCCGCACCTTGGCCACCACCTCAGGGCGGATATCCTTCAGGTGGACATGTTTGATGCGCTTTGTGTAGCGCCGCACCAGCTCGGTGGGATCCTCGCCGCAGTAGGCAAAGTGGCCGGAATCAAAGAGCAGGCTCACATAGGTGGGGTCGGTACCGGCCATCAGCCGGTCGGTTTCGGCGGCGGACTGTACGACGGTGCCCATATGGTGATGGAAGGTCAGGGCAACGCCGTATTCCTCCAGGCTCAGCCTGCCCAGGCGGTTCAGCCCGTCGCAGAGGGCATCCCACTGGGCGTCGTTCATCTCATACTTCCCCTCGAACACGGGCTGGCTCTGAATGCCCTGGGTGGAATAGCTCTGTTCGGACACCCCAACCACCTTGGCCCCCATGGCGGCGAGGAACGCAACGTGCTCTTTGAACGCTGCCTCCGTCTGCGCATAGGGCCTGCTGATCAGGAACGTGGAAAACCACGCATTGCAGATCTCAATGCCCCGCAGCTCCAGCATGGGCTTCAGAACAGCCGGATCTCTGGGGTATTTGTTGCCCACCTCGGAGCCGGTAAAGCCCGCCAGCGCCATTTCGCTGACGCACTGCTGGAAGGTATTTTCGCCGCCCAGCTCGGGCAGGTCGTCATTGGTCCATGCGATGGGCGCAATGCCCAGCTTCACATTTTTTGTGAAAAGCATGTTCCGTCCTCCTTAATATTTTCTGGCTTTGGCTCGATTTGCCAACAGCTGATCGTAGGCGGCTTTCTGTTTTTCGCTCCGGGCGGTGCTTGCAAGGCCCACATTCCACCAGGAGCCGTAGCCGGCGGTCATGGTCTTGGGCAGCACCTTGATATCAATCAGCGTGGAAACAGTTTGCCGCTTCGCATCCTCCAGCGCCGCCTTCAGCTCCTTCAGATCGGTTGCCGTATAGGTCTTGCAGCCGTAGCCGGCGGCCACCATGGCATAGTTAACGGGGATCAGGCCGCCGCCCAGGCCGCCCCGCTCATCCCGGTAGCGGAATTCGGTGGCCAGATTGCCGATGCCGTTGCCCATTTGCAGATTGTTGATACAGCCAAAGCCGCAGTTGTCAAAGAGCAGCACGTTGATCTTCTTCCCCTCCTGCAATGAGGTGACCAGCTCCGAGTGGAGCATCAGGAACGCGCCGTCGCCGCACATGGCGTAGACCTCCTGGGAAGGACAGGCCAGCTTTGCGCCCAGGGCGGCGCAGACCTCGTAACCCATGGCAGAGAAGCCATACTCCATCTGATAGGAATTCTTGCAGTCGGTCGTCCACATCCGCTGTAAGTCGCCGGGGAGGCTGCCGGAGGCGCCTACCACAATGGCGTCCGCATCAATGGTGTCCCGAATCAGCGCGATTGCGGAAACCTGCGTAATTTCGCCGCCGTTCAGCTTCACCTGCTCTGCAATGGTCGGCTCGTGCCGGGCCTTGATGATGGGCTCAAAGTTCTCGCCGTAGCGGTAGGCGGCAAGCCGGGCATATTCCTCGTTCCACGCCTTCTTCGCCGCCTCGATCTGGCCACAGTAGTCGCTGACGTAGCCCATGGCAGCCAATTCTGCATGGGCAAGCTCAAGGGTGGCTTTGGCGTCGCCAATGACCATGGCGGCATCCATTTTGTTCGCGTCAAAGGGGGAAATATTGAGGGAAACAAGCTTTGTGCTGCCATATAGCTCCTTGGAGCCGGTGGTAAAGTCGGACAGCCGGGTACCGATGGCAACGATCAGGTCCGCCGACCTTGCAATGGAATTTGCCGCCAGATTGCCGGTGACGCCCACGCCGCCCAGATTCATGGGATGGGAGGCGCTGCAGGCGCTCTTCCCCGCCTGCGTCTCCGCAAAGGGGATCTGAAAGGCTTCGCAGAATTTTTCCAGCGCCGCACCGGCTTCGGAATAGCGGACGCCGCCGCCGCAGATAATCATGGGCCGCTTGCTTGCCGCGATGGCCTCCACCAGATCGTTCAAATCCTCCCGGCAGGGGGCCGGGCGACGGATGCGGTGGATGCGCTTTTCAAAGAAATAGTCGGGGAAATCGTAGCTTTCCCCCTCCGCGTCCTGGGAAAGCGCCACGCAGACCGCCCCGGTCTCAGCCGGGTCTGTCAGAACCCGGAATGCCTGCGTAAGGGTGGCCATCAGCTGCTCCGGGCGGGTGATCCGATCCCAGAATTTGCACACGGGACGCAGCGCGTCATTGGTGGTGACGCTGGGGCTGTATTCCTGCTCAAGCTGCTGCAGCACCGGGTCCGGCTGACGCACCGCAAAGGTATCGCCGGGGAAAAGCAGCAGCGGAATGCGGTTGACGGTGGCGCAGGCAGCGGCGGTGACCATATTGGCCGCACCGGGGCCGATGGAGGAGGCGCAGGCGATGATCTTCCGGCGGTTGTGCTGCCGGGCAAAGCCGGTGGCCGCATGGGCCATACCCTGCTCATTCCGGCCCTGATAAACACGCAGGTTGCCGGGGGCTTCATCCAGCGCCTGCCCCAGGCCCACCACAATTCCGTGGCCGAAGATGGTGAACACGCCGTCCACAAACTTGGTTTCTACGCCGTCCAGCTCTACATACTGATTATCCAGGAATTTCACAATGGCCTGGCCCACAGTCATGATGCTCATTGATTTTCCTCCCTGTCGCAGCACACGGTGTTTCCGTATTTTTCCTTACTGGCCCTGATGAAGGCATGCACCTCATCGGTACGGGGCATTTCCTGGGAGCAGGAATGGGCCGCCACCATCATGGATGCCTGGGCACAGCCGAACTCCAGGCAGTCGTACATATCCCATCCGCTGTAAAGGCCGTACAGGAATCCCGCGCCGTAGCCGTCGCCGCCGCCGAAGGATTTCAGGGCCTCCACCGGGAAGGGCCGCACGGTATAGTGCCTGCCGTCGCAGGTGTAAGCGGTGGAGCCTTGCTTGCCGTGCTTGATGATGACAATTCTTGCATGGTGAGCCTGCCATGCTTTCGCGCTGGTCTGATCGTCCCGGCCCGGCTCGATCAGCTTTTCCATCAGGTCGAATTCCTCCCGGCTGCCCATGATGATGTCCGCATCCCTGGCGACCATGGAGTAATAAATGGAAACCTCGTCCATATTGGCCCAGTTATAGGGCCGGTAGTCGATATCAAAGATCACCTTTGTGCCGAAGCGCCGGGCCAGCATCACGGCCTTCAGCGCTGCCTCTCTGGAGGGGCTTTCCGCCAGAGAGGTGCCGGAAATCAACAGCGCTTTGGTATTTTTGATGTAATCGACGTCGATGTCATCCGGGTGCAGCTGCAGGTCCGCGATGCGGTTGCGGTACATCAGGATGCTGCTTTCGTCCCGGCTGAGGATTTCCGTAAAAGTCAGGCCGATTTTCTCGCCGTTTGTGCAGCGGCGGATCCGGGAAACATCAATGCCCTCCCGCTCGAAGAAATGGGTCACGAAGTCGCCCAGCTGATCGTCGGAGACGCAGGCAAAGAAGCCGATTTTCATGCCGTGCCGGGCTGCCCCCACGGCAATGTTGGCCGGGCTGCCGCCTACATATTTTTTAAATGTGACGCAATTCTCCAGCGGCTGAAAATAGTCCACCGGGTTAAAATCCACAGCCACCCGGCCCAGCAGCACCAGGTCAAAGGGCCGGGACCGGTCAAATTCGATGTATGCCATAGAGGGACCTCCCTTACAGGGCGCTTCCGTCCCAGGTGTCCACTTTTTCCTTTTCCATCTCTTCCTCGTCAAACCAGCGGACGGTAACGCACTTGCTCTCGGTGTAGAAGCGGAACGCATCCTTGCCGTGGCAGTGCAGGTCGCCGAAGAAGGAGCGCTTATGGCCGCAGAACGGGAACACGCCGATGGGCACGGGGATGCCCACATTGACGCCCACCATGCCGCCGTCGGTGCGCTTGGCAAATTCACGGGCATAGTAGCCGTTCTGGGTAAAGATCACACTGCCGTTGGCAAAGGGATTGCGGTTCATCAGGGCCAGCCCCTCCTCAAAGCTCTTGACCCGTTTGATGCAAAGCACGGGGCCAAAGACCTCCCGGTTGCCAATGGACATGTCCTCCGTAACATGGTCGAAAATGGTGTGGCCGATGTAGTAGCCATCCTCATAGCCCTCCACCTTCACGTTCCGGCCGTCCAGCACCAGCTGCGCGCCCTCTTCAATGCCCTTTTCGATCCAATCCAGCACAAATTTCTGGTGGCTCTTGCTGCCCACAGGACCAAGGTTGGAGGTCTTATCGTATGCGGGGCCGACCTTCTGGGCCTTGCACAGGCGCACCAGCTCGGCAACCAGCGCGTCGGCGATCTCCTCCTCCACCACAACGGCGGGCAGCGCCATGCAGCGCTCTCCCGCGCAGCCGAACGCAGAATTCATAATGCCCGCGGCGGTGCGGGTGATGGGTGCGTCCTTGAGTACCAGCGCATGGTTCTTGGCCTCGCACAGGGCCTGAACCCGCTTTCCGTGGGCGGCGGCGGTGGAATACACATGCAGGCCCACCTCCGTGGAGCCGACAAAGGTAATGCCCCGGACGTCGGGATGAGTCAGCAGGATCTCCGCCTCATGGCGGGAGCAGGGCACGATGTTGAACACGCCGTCGGGGATACCGGCCTCCCTGTAAAGCTCCGCGAACTTCATGCTGGTCATGGGCGTGGTGGAGGCGGGCTTCAGGACGAAGGTATTGCCGCAGACGATGGCAAGAGGCGCCATCCAGCCCACGGGGATCATGGCCGGGAAATTCCAGGGCGCAATTCCGGCAAACACGCCGATGGGTTCCCGGTAGAGGGTGGTGTCATAGCCCCTGGAGGTATCCATCAGGCTTTCGCCCATCAGCAAACTGGGCGCCGAGCAGGCAAGCTCGGTCATCTCCAGAGCCTTCGCCACGTCACCGGCAGCCTCGCTCCAGCACTTTCCGTTTTCGGTAGCGACCATCCGGGTCAATTCTTCCTTATCCCGCTCAATGAGGCCCCGCAGCTTCATCATAATACCGGCGCGGGTACGAACGGGGGTATTCTTCCAGGCGGGGAAGGCTGCCTTTGCGGCGGCAACGGCCTTTTCTACCTCAGCGGCGGTGCACTGGGGGACCTGGGCAATGGGTTTGCCGGTGGAGGGATCATAGATGGTGGTGAACTTCCGGCTTTCGCTGTCGATCCACTCACCGCCGATATAGGGCTTCATCGCAGGTAGTGCGTTCATAAATCATCCTCCTAAAAACAAGTACATAGCATATTTGTAAGACCGCCCCGTCTGGGCAGCGCTCGCGATTTCCAATTGAAGCGTCTCTTTGGGGTGCGGGGAAATGAGGGAAGCTTCCTCATTTCCCCCGGATTGCCGCCTGAGCTGTGCGTCCTCAATCGCGCAGGCACTCTGCCAGGAACAGCATGGCCAGCGCCTGCCCATAGGGCATCGGCTTCAGCTCGATCCGCTTATAGAAATCCTTGCTTTCCCGGCCCATGGGCGTTCCATAGGAAACCTGATGGACAACACCGTTGTCATCAATATAATCCAAAATGGGAGCAAGCGCCTTTTCCGCCGCTGCGGCGTAGCGCTCCTCCAGCAGTCCTGTGTGGACGGCCCTCAAGATGCCATAGGCAAAGCCGCAGGTGGCGCTGGATTCCACATAGGATGTAGGGTCGTCGATAAGGGTGTGCCACATGCCGTTTTCGTTCTGGTATTTCAGGAGCGCATCCACCTGATCGCGCAAAATCCGCTCCAGCCTCTGCGCAGTTTCAGGCTGGACCTTCGCCATCTGCAAAAATTCGGGGATGGAAATGGTCACCCAGCAGTTGCCCCGGCCCCAGAACGCGCCGGAAAAATTGTGCCGCCCATGGAATGTCCAGCCATGATACCACAGGCCGGTTTTGGGGTCGGCCAGGTATTTCGCGTGGAGCAGAAACTGATGCTGCGCCTCGTCGATATAATCCTGCTTTCCTTCAATGCGGCCCATATTTGCCAGGAACAGCACCGTCATGAAGAGCGTATCGTCCCAAAGCTCCTGGTCATTCAGGGTATCGGAGGTCATATGCTGAAGGCCGCCCTCCTGCGTTCTGGGGAACTTCTCCATGATCCATCTAGCCGAGTCCCGGCAGGGGCCAAGATACCGTTCCTCCCGGAGATATTCGCCCACATAGGACATGGTCAGAAACGGCGCCATAGTATTCACATTCAGCGCCGGGAAGCCGATCTCGATCTGGCTGTCGAAGAACCTTGTCAGGATGTTCAGATACTTCACATCCCTGCTGTTTTCAAACAGCTTCCACAGCCCGTAAAGGCCTACCCCCTGGGTCCATTCCCAGTGCTGATAGCGGTGGATGTCGTCACCGGCCAGGTTCCGCTCCTTCATGCCCGCCAGAAACACCTCATCATCCTCATAGAGGATGGGAATGAACGCTTTCAGCAGGCGATTCAGTTTTTCTTTTATGATCGTTGTTTGCGTTTTGTTTTCCATAAGCAAACCTCACGCTTCGCGTTCAATTTTCTCCTCAAGCTCATGCAGCAGCGTAAGCAGCTGCGCCGGGGTGCTGACCGTATAATCCGGCGTCCAATCCGGCTCCTCGATGGTGTGGAAGTAGCGGGGCGACCAGTCCAGCCACACGGAGATCATCCCCTGCCGGTTTGCTCCCGCGATATCCTTTTTCAGATTGTTGCCGATCATCACAATGCGGCCCTTGTCGGCCTCCGTCAGTCCCAGCGCCTTACAGGCCGTCTCAAACATGACCGGCTCCGGCTTCTGCTTGCCCACCACCTCGGACACGACCCAGGCGTCAAAGCAATAGCCCAGTCCGTTCTTCCGATAGACATTCTGAAAGGACTCCCACTCACCATCGGCAACCAACGCGATGGTGAAGCCCTCGTCATGCAGCGTTTTCAGAACCTCCCCTGCCCCAGGGATGAAATCCGCCTCCAGGACAATACCCCGGTCATCCCGAATCTGGGTGGCCTCGTCGATGATGGTGTCGCCGCTGTCGGTAAAAATAATCAGCCTTTTACTCGTCATAGGTGAACCCTCTGAGCTTCAGCTCGTCCGTGCGGTGGCAGGCGACAAAATGGCCCGGCTCCAGTTCCCGGTATTCCGGCGTGCAATCCTTGCATTTTTCGGTGCAATACTGGCAGCGGGTATGGAAGAAGCAGCCGCTGGGTGTATTTGCAGGATTGGGAATTTCGCCCTTCAGGGCAATGCGCTCATTCTGAACGGTGGGGTCTGCCACAGGCACTGCGGATAGAAGCGCCTCGGTGTATGGGTGCAGCGGCTTTTCAAACAGGTCTTCCGTTTCGCAGAACTCGATCAGTCTTCCCAGATACATGACGCCGACCTTATCGGAAATATGCTCCACAACCGACAAGTCATGGCTGATAAACAAATAGGTCAGGTTCATATCTCTTTGCAGGTCACGCAGCAGGTTGATGACCTGTGCCTGAATGGACACATCAAGTGCGGACACCGCCTCGTCGCAGACAATGATCTGCGGCTTGACAACCAGCGCTCGCGCAATGCCGATGCGCTGCCTCTGGCCGCCGGAGAAGGCGTGGGGATAACGCATCAGATAGGTGGGGTTCAGGCCGACCTTTTCCGCCATCTCCTTTGCCATTTGATCCATTTCAGCCTTCGGCATCTTCGGATAGTTTGCTTTCAGCGGCTCCTTGATGATGTCCAGAACCGTCATGCGGGGATCCAGGGAGGAATGGGGATCCTGGAAAATCATCTGAATCTCCTTGCGGATTTCCTTCCGCTTCCTCTTGTCCACCTTCAGGAAGTCCACTTCCTCGCCCGCCCGCGTGCGGTAAAGCACCTCGCCCTCGGAGGCCTCATAGGCGCGGACGATACAGCGGCCCAGGGTCGTCTTGCCGCAGCCGGATTCACCCACAATGCCGATTGTCTCGCCGGGCTTCACGTCAAAGCTGACATCGGTCACTGCCTTCACCGTGATTCCCTTGGAGAAAAAGCGCTTGTGCAGGTGCTTTACTTCCAGAATATTATCTTTATGCATTCTGTTTGCCCTCCTTTTCCTTCAGGAGTGCTTCCACCCTTGCTCGCTGCTCCTGGCAGGCCTTGTGGGGGCAGTTGAAGCAGGCAATTTTGTGACCGGGGGCTACCTCCACCAGCTCAGGCTCCGCTCTGTTGCAAAGGCCCTCGATGCGCACGTCGCATCTGTCGTAGAAGCCGCAGGCCTTCGGCAGATTCATGGCAAGGGGCACCGTTCCCTCAATGGAGAAGAGCCTGTCCGCCTTCTTGGAGCCGATCTTATGGACGGAGCCGATCAGGCCCCTGGTATAGGGATGCTGGGGATTTGCATAAATCTCTCTTGCATCCGCGCTTTCCACGATTTTTCCCAGGTACATCACCGCCACGCGGTCACACATCCTGGCAACAACGCCGAGATCGTGGGTGATGAACAGAATGGCGGTATTGAAATCCCTCTGCAGCTCCTTCATCAGCTCCAGAATCTGCGCCTGAATGGTAACATCCAGGGCGGTAGTCGGCTCGTCGGCGATCAGCAGCTTGGGATTGCACACCAGCGCCATGGCAATCAAGGCGCGCTGCAGCATACCGCCGGAAAACTCATGGGGGTACTGGTGGTAGCGCTTTTCCACATTGGCAATGCCCACCTTGCGCATCACATCCATGGATATTTCCTTGGCCTTTTTCTTGTCCTTGGTGATGTGCAGCAGGGTTGCCTCATTGATCTGATTGCCGATGGTATACATGGGAGAAAAGGCCACCATCGGCTCCTGGAAAATCATGGATATTTCCTTGCCGCGGATGGAGCGAATCTTATCGTTCTTTCTTTCCTTTGCCAGACCGATCAGCTCCACCTCGCCATGCTGGGCGGAATCAAACAGGATCTGGCCGCTGGAGACACACTTTTTTTCATTAATGCCCAGAATCGCCTTGCAGGTCAAGGACTTGCCGCAGCCGGATTCGCCCACCAGGCCTAGCGTCTCGCCCCGCTTCATTTCAAAGGTGACGCCGCGCACGGCGGTCAGAAGGCCCTCTGTCATATGAATGACCACATGGAGGTCTTTTACTTCAAGAATGTTATCCTTATTCACGATTGCGTACCTCCATTCTCTTATTTATACGGGTCTGCCGCATCTCTCAGGCCATCGCCCAGGAAGTTATACGCCAGAACGGTGACGACCACAAAGATGATGGGAATGAGCTTGTGGGGATTGCTGGCGATTTCCGTCACGGAGCTTGCCTCCTGCAGGAGAACGCCCCAGCTCGTCGCGGGGGACTTGATGCCCAGGCCGAGGTAGGACATGGAGGTTTCACCGATGATGGAGCCGGGAATGCTCATGGTCATGGAAACGATCAGGTAGCTCATAAAGCCCGGCACCATATGCCTCCAGATGATGTTCCAGGTGGAGACGCCGGACAACCTGGCGGCCATCACATAGTCCTCATTCTTCAGGGAAAGCATCTTGCCGCGGACAACACGGGCCATGCCCGTCCAGTTGATAAACGATAGGACCAGCGTCATGTAGAAATACATTTTGATGGTGGAGATACCGGCAGGAATGGCAACGGAAAGCGCCATCCACAGAGGGATCTGGGGCACCGCGCCGATCACCTCAATGATGCGCTGGACGATGATATCAAACGTTCCTCCGAAATAGCCGGAAAGAGAGCCGATCAGGATGCCCAGGAAGAAGCTGATGATGGCGCTGGCAAAGGGGATCGTCAGGGACACCTGACTGCCGTACAGGATTCTTGAGAACAGGTCCCGTCCCAGGGAGTCCGCGCCCAACAGCATCACCTTTGCGCCTGTGCCTCCGCCGCTTCCCTCACCCACGCCAAACAGATGCAGGTCCGTCTGGAACCGGCCCAGGAACTTGTATTTTGTGCCGTGCACAAAGAACTTGACGGGGTAATATTCCGAAGTATCCTCTGTGTAGGTTACGGTGAAGGTCTTCTTGTCGATGCTCTTTTCCATCTTGTAAACATAGGGGCCGACAAACTCCCCTTCATATGTAAAATGGATCTTTGTGGGGGCGGAGTTGCGGTACAGGCCGTCAAATTCCTCCAGACCGTAAGGAGCAATAAAATTGCCGAACAGGGCGCAAAAATACAGGATGCCGAGGATGACCATGGACAGCCGGGCCAGCTTGTGCTTTTTCAGCTTTCGGCCCATCAGGACCCACTGGGAAGCAAGATAATAGTCCTCCTGAGATTTTTGTTTTCTCTTTACAATCTTTCCGAAAAGATGCATTATCTTCCACCTCCCGAGTAGCGGATTCTGGGATCCAGAAAGGCCAGCGCGATATCCGACAGCAGGATGCCAATGACCACCAGGATCGCCTGGATCATCACGATACCGCCTGCCAGATACACGTCGCCGGTTTGCAGCGCCTTGAGCAGCTCCGGGCCCTGGATGTCGATCATCAGCACCATGGCCGTGACCGTGGAGCCGGAAAACAGCGTGGACAGCACGCCGCCCAGGCCGGAAACGGTGGGATTGATGGCGGCGCGGAAGCAGTACTTCATAACGATCTTCCGCTCTGGGACACCCTTTGCGCGGGCGGTCAGGGTATACTGCTTGCCGACCTCGTCCAGCATCTGGGCGCGCACAGAACGGATGATGCCGCAGGTGCCGGAGGTACCGATGACCAGGAATGGAATAATCATGCTCTTCAGGAATGGGAAGAAGCCGGTCAAATCCAGGCCGACATTGGCATTCCCCGTCCATTTGTACGACCAGTACATCAGCATGAATGCCAATATAAAGTTTGGTATGGCCGCACCCAGGAAGCCGAAGAATGAGGCGATATAGTCGCCTACGGAATACTGATGGGTGGATGCATATACCGCAATGGGCAGCGATACGCCATATTGGAAGATCAGAATCAGCGCGGAAACCAGGATCGTCAGCGGCAGACGGTCGCTGATAACGGACAGGACGTTTCTGCCATAGGCAAAGGAATATTTCCAGTCATGATGGGAGCCGTACAGCCGGTAATAGGAGGAATTGGTGGGCGTCCAGATGATGCCGGAAATCCATTTGATATACCGCTCGTGGATCGGAAGATCCAGGCCGTACTCCGCGCGCAGGGCGTCCGCCTCTGCCTGGCTCATATATTCACCCTCTGAGGCAAGCTTGGATATCTGCCGGTCTACATAGTCCGTCTCCGGGAGCTGGATCACGAAGAATACCAGCACCGAGATCAGAAACAGCGTAGGAATGAACATCAGCAGCCGCTTGATGATGTACTGCACCAGGTCTCGCTGAAAAAAATCTTTTACCGAACGAAGGAAATGCCCGTCCTTTGGGGTCATTTTTTGTTCATTCATGCGAATTTCCTTTCGTATAAAACGGGGGCAGGGAAACTGGTTCCCCGCCCCCGAACTTTGATGATACGTTATGGGTCCTTTTTGTAGATCACGCAGCCTTGTACAGCGTCTCGTAGTGGACAATGTTCGCGTACATGTACAGGTCAGCCCAAACCAGCTCCTCGGGATAATTCTTCAGGCTGGAGGTGACCAGGTTGTAGTTGCCCGCGCTCTGCAGGTAGGCGATGGTCCACAGATTCTCCTTGTGGATCTCATAGATCTCCAGGTTGTAGGCTTCTCTTTCCTCGGTGATGGGAGTCGCCGCCCACTTCTCGTAGATCTCGATCAGCTTGGCCATGTCGCCGGTGGGCTCAACGCCGCTTTCGCCCTTGGTGCCGTACCAGGTGCCGAACTCGCCATACCACTCGGCAGACTGAATGATGGGAACGAAGGGAGCGACGCGGTCAGCCATGGACAGGCCGCCGATGGTGGTGTGGGGCTGAATAACGGCAGTCCAGTCGTTGTTATCGATCTCCATATCGAAGGTGGCCATTTCGTATTCCTTCCAGGCAGTCTTGATGCCCACGGCATTGTAGTACTGCTCCAGGATGGGATACTGATCCACCGCGCCGGAATCCAGGTAGCCATAGAAGGTCAGCAGGAAGTCAGAGCCATCAGCAAAGTCATAATAGCCGTCGCTGCCCATGACCAGTCCGCACTCGTCCAGCAGCTTCTTAGCGCCCTCGACATCGTACTCCGTCCACTTGTTGATCCACTCCTCGTCATAGCCGACGTTGCCGGCCTGAGGCGCGGACTGGCCAGGCTCCAGGAAACCGTCGAACAGCAGCTCGGACAGCTCTGTGCGGTCAACAGCGATGGAAATGGCGTGGCGGAAGTTGATGTTGTTGAACAGCTCGGCATAGTTGCTGTCCTTGTGGGTGTAGTTAAAGGTGACGTTGACGGTGCCCCAGTCGGTGCTGGCGAAGGTACGCAGAACAGCAGCGTCGCCCATGTCGGCAAGAATAGAGGCGATATCAGCCATGTTGACGTTCAGAATATCCACCTCGCCGGAGCGGAACATCAGCTGATCCTGGCCGTTCTCGGAGGTCTTGGTATACACGATGCCATCGCAGTAAGGCAGCTGCTGGCCTGCCGCGTCGACCTTCCAGTAGTAAATGTTGCGGTCCAGGTGGCAGACGGAGCTGCCGTTGGACTCGCCTTCTCTCAGAACGAAGGAATTGAGCGAGGGAATGCCGCCAATGTTCCAGAAGTTGTAGGCAACCGCCTTGCCCAGATCGCTGATGGTCGCCTTGTCGACGCCCTTGGCCAGCGCGTTTGCCAGCACATCCTCGTCGGACAAGCCGGTGTCTGCCCAGTATTCATTCTCCACATGGATGGAGGAGGGGATCAGATCGGCAAGCCAGTGGGAAGGCGCCCAGCACCACTTGAAGTCGCCGTGCTCGATGAAGTCGGCGGGATACTTGGCGGTGTCGAAGGTCCAGGTGACGGCGTAGTCATCGACCTTGGTCAGAGTGGCAAAGCTGCCGGTCTCGCCGTCGATCAGGGCAGCCCAACTGGCCTTGGTGTCAAAATTGTTGATGTGGCACATATAGTACCAGAAGGTGATGTCGTCGGCGGTGAAGTCATTGCCGTCGGACCACTTCATGCCTTCGCGCAGATGGAAGGTCCAAACCGTGTAATCCTCATTGTACTCATAGCTCTTGATGACGTTGGGATAGTAGGAGCCATCGGTATTGCGCCGGATAATGGTCTCCAGGCTGGGTCTGGAAAGATCCCAGGAGCCGCCGCCGCCAACCAGGTTGATCGTGCCGCCATAGGCGCCGATCTCAAGCTCAGCACCAACGGCGTCGTGCCGAGACACGAAAATGTCTTCCTCAACAGGCAGACGGTCCTCAACATTGCCGTAAGTACCCAGCTTTGTGATAGAGGGTGCCTCGGAGTAGCCAGCGGAGGGGGCCTCAGCTGCGGAAGCCTCGGTGGCAAAGGTCACGGCGGTCAGAGACAGGACCATTGCCAGGGCCAGAAGCATAGAAATGAGCTTCTTCATTTTTGTGTTCCTCCCATTTTAGTTATTACGTTCAAGAACATTCATCCCTAAACACCATTTATTATACAGATTCCCCAGTAAAAGTCTACGCATATCATGTCTTTTTTCAAAAAACTTTATTGCGTTTCATGCTTTTTTGAAGCACCAATATTTTTTATCTGTTGATATTATACATTTCTTTACCGTCTATTTTGTGCATAGCATACAGTGTGCAATCTTTCCTTCGTTTTTCCTGCAATAATATTGATGAATCTCAAATTCTGTGCTACACTTATGATGCAATACGTTTTGGGGACGTGCATGGATTGCCTCACTTCTATCGCGCCGTCTCCCGGGCAGCTCCAGCTGCAATAACATGGAGCTTTGCACGTTAATCTATTTGGACTATCTTTTTAGCAAAGCAGAGGTAGCATATGTTCCTGAATAACTTGCTGTATTATGAGGACAAGTATTCCATCCGGGTCAATGAAGAAAATGACAGCATCTTCTACTTTTTTGACTATGACAGCCGTAGCGCGGACATCAACATGGAGTTCCAGCACTTCCACCCCTTTTATGAATTATGCATCCCGCTCTGCCCAAACGCGATCCACTTTATCGAGGGCATCCCCTATGAGATCCAGGCCTTTGATATTGTGGGGATCCCTCCGGCCAAATTGCACAAGACGCAATATCCGGCCGGCCGCCCTTGCAAGCGGCTGATCGTCCAGTTTAACATGCCTTCTCATGTGCCGGGTCTGTCCAACGAATATGAGCAGCTGCTGGGGGTCTTCGATCAAGAAATCCCCATATTCCGTTTTGATTCCGAATTACAGAGGCGGCTCTGCGGGAAAATCAACGACATCTATTTTCTCTCCTCCAAGGCAGACCCCATGCGCAATCTAATCATTCATCAGAAGTTTATCGAATTCCTGATTTTGCTGTTTCTGAACAGGGACAGCAATATCTACAAAAACGAAACAATCCTGTCTGAGCTGGAGGAAAAAATCTATACGGTCGCGGGATACATTCACGCGCATTATCCGAACCCCCTGAGCCTGGAAATGCTGGCGGATGCACACGATATCAGCCCAAGTTATCTGTCGCACCGCTTCAAATATGTCACCGGGTTTTCCATCACCGATTACATTCAGATGACCAGAGTCCGCAATGTTCAGGCGTTGCTGATAAATACAAATCTGCCGATCACCGAGATCCCGGACCTATGCGGCTTCAACAGCTTCTCCCAGTTCAACCGTGTGTTCAGGAAGCATATTGGCACTTCTCCCTCGCTGTACAGAAAACGGCACCGAATTCAGCACTCCGGCCCCGCGGCATAAACACATGGGGTTGCACTTCTGAAAACACGCAAAAAGGCCGGAGCGTCCCAGCGCATTCAGCGCCCGGACGCTCCGGCCAGCTCATAAAAAATGTACACGATCCGCCCACAAGGCGGACCGTGTACATCTGGCGCCCCCTGTTGGACTCGAACCAACGACCTGCGGATTAACAGTCCGTCGCTCTACCGACTGAGCTAAGGGGGCATGTGTTGGCATTACCTATCTTCCCGGCAAGTCACCCTGCAAGTATTGTCGGCGCGGATGAGCTTAACTTCTGTGTTCGGGATGGGAACAGGTGGACCCTCATCGCAATCAATACCAACTATGATGTTGGAGAAAGCTTTCCTCCAACGCATTGCATTTTAGCACAAGCGAATTCACTTGTCAAGAATTTCTTTTCTTGAGTTTCGGCGAATAGTAACACGCCGCCATATCTCCTACCAGGCTCCCTGCCTTTTGCCGAGCAATCAGCATTAATTCCCCATTTTTATCAAAAAAGGCACACCAACCAGGCGCAAAGGCATCTTGTCTTTGCGCCTGGTTAAGAATATAGGGGTACTATCACGCTGAAAGGCGGAAGCGGAGTTGGTTTTGGTCTGTGCGTTTTGGCTTGAACCAGTCACGGATTCCAACTCTGGCGTGTTTCAATATCTCTGCGATTCCATACGAAATACGATAGTACAGAAAAATATTTTGTAAAGCTTTTTCCCCGGAAATGTTAAGGAGCATCTGCCAGCGCTGTCCGCCGGGATCAGGTTTGCCGACGTGAACGAGTCATTGGTCTCGGCTTCAGCCGTGCCCTATGCCTCGCAGCCACTGGAAGATGCCAACCTGGAAGCCATCCTTTATCACAGGCATTCCGTCACAATCGGTTTTACAGGCGTTGTTATACACCGGAACCCAAGCAAAATGGGGAATAAAGCGGTACGGTGTGCCGTCCGGGTTGCGGAATAGGCCGGAAGTATCTTCGATTTTATCCAGGTAGGTAAAATGGACTTCCTTTGCACCATTTTCCTTCAATCTGCGGTACAGGGGAACAACCGTCTTATCCGGGTCAACCACAAAATCTCCCCGGCAGTGGACAAACCAGATGGGTGTGTCCTTCATAACCGCAATTTCCTCCTGTGTCAAAAGCTCTGTCACGATTGCTTCACACACCGGCACTGCGGCAGCATAGAATTTCGGATATGCCATAACCTGCTTGAGTGTCATAAAGCCGCCGTTGGAATTGCCCGCAATGAATATCCGATCTTCAGAGATTTCCCCCGCATGCTCCTGCAGGAATGTATCTACGGTGCGTTTTACCATTTCCACATAAATGGAGTCGTTATTCTGCATCAGCGGCGTGCCCCGTCCGTCATCCATCCAGAGCGTGGGGCACTGCGGCACCAGCACCCACATACCGCCCAAAGCGGCTTGCCCCTCGTCGCAGGAAAAGCCCGTCACTTTATTGCCCACCACCGGGTAGCGGGGGTCACTTCCTCCGCCGCCCGCACCGTGCAGCCACACCAGCAAGGGGCTCTTCCCATTTCCCCTCGGCCGGAACCAGCCATAGCGCAGGGGATGCGCTTCATCCACATCGCAGCGGAACTGCCAGCCCTCGGCAGCCGGACATATGGTCGTACCGCAGACGTCAAATACCATTCCCATGATGCCGGGTGCACCCGGGATGGGGGCAATCTGCGTAATCACCGTTTCCATCCGCACGAAATCATTGTAGCATTGCTTTACCTGTGCACCAAGGGCACTCAAATGTACCAGCGGACCATAGTCCATGTCCAGCGCTACCCGGTCTGCGCAGAGCACAGGCTTTCCCTGTGCGTCGCAGGGATAGGCCTGCCTAACGCGCCAATAGCCCTGCGACAGGCCATCCTGCGTATCCGTTAGCGCCTCCGGGGAGAAATTTTTACTGTTCAGATGGATGATTTCCCCAGTGGTTCGATTGCAGCGCCGGGAGAAAACGCTGAAGGTCTGCGGCGTTACCGTACCGGCGTTGACGCACTCCGGTAGGTGCAAAATCAGCTTGCTGATAAATGCTCCCGCATCCGTCAGCACAACATATCGGTCAAACTGTGCCATTTTACTTCCTCCTGTTTTTCATTGATTGAACAGCCAACTGCCCACGCTCAGCACTGCCGGCATCGTTAAAATAGAAAGCAGCGTGCTCATTGCCACCGTCTGGCAGGCGTAGGGATAATCCTCGCCGTACAGCTGTGCGTATACAGCCACGTTTGCCCCAACCGGCGCGCAGGCACCAGCCAGAATGGTCAGGCGCAGTGTCGTACCCGCCGGGATTGGCAATAGCAGAAGCATTGTAGCTGCCGGAATCAGCAGCAGTCGTACTGCGCTCAGGGCATAAAGCTCTGGCTTAGCCATCATGGCAATGGGATTCGTCTGTGCAAGATAGATACCGAGCGCCAGCATTGCCAGGGGGCCATTCAGCGCTGCAATGCCGCCGACGGCATTGCGAACGATGCCGGGAAGCCGTGCGCCCACGCCCGTAAAGAACAGTAGTAGTCCCGCGGCCAGTCCGGCGCAGATTGGATTGAGCAGGAGATGCCTCCATCCCGCCCGAGCTCTTCCCCGGCTTAAAAGGGCGACGCCATAGACCCATTGCATCACATTGAGAAACGCCACAAAGGCAACCAGATAAAATGCTGCACTTTCTCCAAAGCTGGACTTGACCAGTGGAATGCCCATAAAGCCTGCGTTGGAGAAGGACGCTGCAAAATTATCCATAGGTCTCTTCCCATAAATCAGCCGTGCCAGTGCCATCGCCAGCAGCAGCGCCGCTGCTCCCAGCAACGCGCTTATTCCCAGCTGCTCCAGGTGTTCCAGCGTTAATTCAACGCAGAAGCTGTTGATAATCACGCTGGGGATTACCAGCCATAGCAGTATTGCCGCAATGCTTTTGCTTCCCTCTGCCGTTATTTTCCCTCTGCCGTTATTTTCCCATGGTGAAACAGCAGATATCCCATAGCCATATACAGTGCCATGGTAATGGGCTGTTGAAAAATAATACCTGTCAATTCTGTATTCATCGTTTTTCCTTTTCCCACTCCCTTATCAGCAGCTCAGTATATTCCTAAATTCCCAGCCGCTCGTACTGCTCCTGCGGCGCAGCGGCAGCTTCCATTTCGGCACGCAGCGCATTGAGCAGTTCCTTCTCTTTTTGGGAATCCTGAAACGGGTGCAGCTGAAACGGGTCGTGCTCTACGTCAAAGAGCAAATTGCCGAACCGGTATGCACTGAAATAGGCACCGGCAGGCAGCTTTAAAACAGGAAGTTCTTTGGTAAACGGGAATGGTTCTGCCAGCGCTGCTGCCTTCAGCTGTGCCAACGGTTTGCGGTTGTTCATATCTGTCGGCATAAGCGTATACTCAAAGCATGGCTTGTTGTCCTCTGAAACCGGGGCGCGCATATAAACATATTTCCCATCCGTGATGTTCACATGACCGGCAAACATACCATAGATGGCATAATCCCGAATTCTTTCATCAGCAGTGATGACTGGGCTCAAATCTCTGCCCATCATGTTCTCCGGGAGTTTCTGTCCAAAGAATCCCAGCAGAGTCGCAGAAATATCAATACACTGCACCAGCGACTTGCGGTGCGTATTCTTTACACTGAAGCGGGGATCCCAGATAAACAGCGGTGTATTGGCAATCTCATTGTACATGGGCATAACATTTTTCGCCCACCACTGATGCTCTCCCAGGAGAAAGCCATGATCGGTATTCACAATGAGCATGGTGTCCTTCCACATGTCATAGCGATCCATCATATCCAGTACGCGTCCCAGCGATCGATCACACATGCTCAGTAGAGAAAGGTATTTTTTTCGGATTTTACCCACGAATGCCTCATCTTCGCGCACCATATTGTAGGCCGGCCAATCGTAGGGGGCAGACTGTTCATCGATGCCGTATTCCCGTTGGAATTCCTCCGGTGCGGTAAATGGCTCATGGGGATCAAAAGTTTCAATTTGCAGAAACCAATTGTCGTGTTTCCAGTTATTCTCAATGAATTCAATGCCCTTGTCAAACACCAGCTCCTGCGGATATTTGCCCTGACGCCGGATGTATTCGCGATTCACTGCGTTATAGTGCCGGGCAGCACGCATAATCCTGGCATAGTCACCGGTCATACCGAAGCTGTGGGTATCCTCATAGTCACCCAGGTCTCCCTTCCAGGTGTCGTTTTCCTGCCCACGGTCAATTTCCCAAGACGAGTAGCGGGTATGATAGGTGGCGCCGCCGTCCTCCCAATAGTGGTCGTGATCAGAAATCAAATGGGTATAGACCCCGTTTTTTTTCAAAATTTCCGGAACGCTGTCGTCCCATGGTTCAATCGGCCCCCAGCCGCGGTGGAGAAAGCTGACTCGGCCGGTATGGAGATCCCGCCGCGCCGGCATACAGGGAAGACTTCCCACATAGCAGGTATCGAACGTGACGGTTTTTTTCCCCAAGCGTTCAAAATTGGGGCAGATTGCCTCCGTACAGCCGTAGTTAGGCAGTGTGCGGCGGTTGAGCGTGTCATACATGACCATAATTGCGCGCATATGTAATTCTCCTTTTCATGTGGTTCATCAAAAGTCTTCCGTAAAAGCAGAAACGGCCTCTTCTGTGGTGGGATGAGCGTGCAAGTGGATGTGATAAGCATGGAAAAACGTGGCTAGTACCCGGAGTACACTACAAAGCAGCACTGACGGCAGTCTTCTGCAAATCTGCTTTTCAGACCTGCAAAGCCTAACTGCCGTCAGTGCCCCTCAGATTAGAGAAGCTTTGGATTAAATCATTGAAAGATTCTTTACCAGTCAAGGTATCTAAATTGACACAATGCCCAGCGTACCCGCAGGGGGATATGCTGTACCCGTCAGCCAACTTTCACCGATAACGGCCGTGCAGTATTCCCCATTTGGGATGCTGATGAGCAGTTGAAAAATCCACTATCCACCCGCGGATGGTTTATCCGGAGTTTCCTTAAAGAACTTCTTTATTAATTTCGCGAATCCGGCAGCACCGAACCAGATGACCGGGTGTGACCTCCTCCTGAATCTGTGGCTTCAGGCATTCCTCGGCAGCATATTTACAGCGGGCTGCAAAGCGGCAGCCAGGCTTGGGATTGATGGGAGAGGTCAATTCGCCCTCCAGAATTTCCGGCTGGGTGAGATTGTGAATATCCACAGAAGGGATCGCCGAGAGCAGCGCCTTTGTATAGGGGTGCAGCGGACGCCGGAACAATTCCTCCGTGGGGCACAGCTCCACGACCTGACCGAGGTACATTACGCAGATGTTATCTGAAATGTGCCGAACTACAGAGAGATTGTGGGTCACAAACAGATAGGTCAGCCCGCGCTTTTCCTGCAAATCCCGCAGCAGATTCAGCACCTGTGCCTGAATGGAAACATCCAGCGCAGATACCGGCTCGTCGCAAACCACGAAATCAGGATTGAGCGCCAGTGCACGTGCAATCCCCACGCGCTGGCGGCGTCCACCGTCCAGTTCATGAGGGTACGATACCCGAAGCCGGTGGTCAATGCCAACCAACTCCATCAGCTCGTTGGAAATCTCAGCAATTTGCTTTTTGGAATATCGCCCTGAAACTTTCAGCGGCTCACAAATAGTGGCCTCGACGGTTTTTCGTGGATCAATGGAGGAATAGGGATCCTGGAAGATGATCTGCATTTTCTCCCGCGCCTGCTTCAGCTTTTTCCCTTTCAGGTCGGATATATCCTCACCATTTAAGAAAATCTGGCCGTCGGTTCGCTCCAGAAGATGAATAATGGTGCGCCCCAGAGTTGATTTTCCGCAGCCCGATTCGCCCACAACGCCCAGGGTGGTACCCTTTTCAATTTTAAGCGTTACATCATCGACCGCATGCAGGGTTCCGCGTGGCGTCGGGAAATACTTTTTCAGTCCCCTCACTTCAATTACGGGCACGCTCATTTCTTTCCTTCCTCCTTTTGCACGGCTGCAAGATTGCAGCATCTGCACAGATGGCCGTCTGCGGTTTGGGTCATTTCAATAGTACCCGTCTTGCACCGCTCCGTGGCGTACTTGCAGCGCGGCCAGAAGGCGCATCCGCTGGGCAGATCGGTCGGATCGGGGGGAAGTCCCTCAATTGGGTGCAGACGGCTTTCGTTGACAGCCATATTGGGAATTGCGCCAAACAGGCCAATGGTATAGGGGTGGCAGCGGTGGTCGAAGATCTGCTCTTTGCTTCCGTACTCAATGATGCTGCCCGCATAGACCACCGCTACATAATCGCAGAAAGTAGCGACGATTCCCATATCGTGCGTGATCAGCACCATGGAGGTCCCTAGCTTCCTTTTCAGTTCGCCGATGAGGCGCAGCACCTGCGCCTGGATGGTAACATCCAGCGCCGTGGTAGGCTCGTCGGCCAACAGGAGCTCCGGATTGCAGGCCAGCGCAATTGCAATGACCACGCGCTGCTTCATGCCGCCGGAGAACTGGTGGGGATACTCGCCGTAGCGCTCCCTTGGAATGCCGACCATTTCCAGCATTTCCTCCGCCCGTTTGCGGAAATCTGCCTGTGGGCCCTGGGTGTGCAATGCGATGACCTCCGCGATCTGGCTGCCGACGGTCTGCACAGGGTTCAGGGCGGTCATAGGATCCTGAAAAATCATAGAAATTTTTTTACCGCGAATCTGGCGCATTTCCGCTTCGGAAACGGCCGATATTTCTTTGCCATCCAGGAAGGTCTTTCCACTGACAATACGTGCACCCACGTCGGGCAGAATCCGCAGAATGGATTTTGCAATGGTAGTTTTTCCTGCACCGGTTTCGCCCACCAAGCCCAGGGTCTGCCCCTTTCCAAGCTGAAAGCTGACGCCGTTGACGGCGTGGACAACGGATTCCCGGGTAAAATACTCTACCACCAGATCCTGAACCTCCAGGAAAGGTACACTGTTTTGGATTTCTTCACTCATATCGGTAGCCTCTCCTTTCTTACTTCTTCAACTTCGGATCCAGGGAATCGCGCAGACCGTCACCCAACAGATTCAGCGCAAGGATGGTAATTGCAATGGCAAGGCCGGGGAAAAAGACCATGTGCGGCGCGGAGCGGATGAACTGGCGTGCGCCGGAGAGCATTGCTCCCCACTCCGGCTGGGGCGGCTGAACGCCCAGACCGATAAATGAGAGCGATGCGGCCATCAAAATCATGCTTGCAACACCCATCGTCATCTGCACGATCAACGGGGAGAAGGAATTGGGAAACAGATGCACCGCAATGATGCGCAGTCTGCTGCAATTGATGGACTGGGCCGCCTCCACATATTCCGCCCCCCGGTTTTTCATCATTTGAGCGCGCAGCATGCGCGCCTGAGCGGGAATACGGTTGACAGAGAGTGCCAGGATGGTGTTGAAATACCCTGCACCCAGAACGGCTGAAATCACAATTGTCAGCAGCATGCCGGGCAGGGACTGGATCACATCCAGCACACGCATGATCAGATTGTCCGTCTGTCCGCCGAAATAACCGGCGATGGAGCCGATGATGGTGCCGAAGAAAGCCGAAATCAGCACAGAGAAGACGCCCATGGTAATGGAGAACCGTCCGCCATAGAGAACGCGGGACAGAATATCCCGTCCCAGATCGTCACAGCCGAACCAGTGCGCCATGGAGGGTGCCTGCCGGATGGCTGTGGGATCCATCGCCGTGTAGTCATAGGGGGCAATGACGGGGGCCAGCAAGACGAGAATCAGCTCCAGCATAAAAATAATCAATCCGGCCATTGCGCCGCGATTGTAACTGAGCTGCTTCAGAACGCGAAGAAATTCCGATTTCTTTTTAGGCTGGGAATTTTCCCGGACACGCTCATATATTGCATCACTCATTTCTTCGCCCTCCTTTTACCCTTGGCATATTGCGCCTTGATGCGCGGATCGGCCGCCGCATACAGCAGATCGACGCCCAGCATGCACAGGCTGAATACAATGGCCAGGAAGATTGCGCCCGACTGAACGACCGGGTAGTCCCGCTGGTTGACGCCGGTGATGATGAACTGCCCCATGCCGGGGATACCGAAAATCGTTTCGATGACCATTGTACCGCCCAACTGTCTGCCAAACTGTGTGCCGATGACCGTAATGATGGGAATCAGCGCATTTTTCAGCGCATGTCTGGTAATGACATTGCGTTCGGACACGCCCTTTGCCCGGGCGGTGGTGATGTAATCCGCACGGATCACATCCAGCATGCTGGAACGGGTCTGGCGTGCCAGCGACGCCACGCCGCCAAGGCTGCCGGAAATAGCCGGAAGAATATAGTATTTCAACCCGCCGATACCCATGGCAGGGAGCCAGGCGTGCTTCACGGAAAACTCCAGAATCAGCAGCAGTGCCAGCCAGAAGCTCGGAACAGAGATGCCAATAAGGGCAAACACCATACACACCGTATCCTGCCAGCGTCCCTGATGCGTCGCTGCGGTAATGCCGAGAGGCAGCGCCAGTCCCACAGAAATCAGCATTGTGATGATGGTCAGCAGCATGGTGCGGGGAAGATACTCGCGGATGGAATCCGCAATGCTTACCTTGGTCAGATAGGATCTTCCCAGATCAAAGCGCAGGAATGCATCCCTCAAATAAGTGCCGAGGCGAACCAGAAAAGGACGGTTCAGACCCAGCGACTCGCGCATCAGGTTCATATCCTCCTCCGTTGCCGAGGAACCCAGAACAATCGCGGCAGGGTCACCGGGGCAGAAGGTCATCAGCGTAAAAACAAGGATTGCCACACAGAGGATAATTGGGATCATCCAAAGCAATCGTTTTATTATATAGCGGCCCACTTGCTTCCTCCTTTTGGGGAATGAGCCATCCCGCTGTTATGCGGGATAGCCTTTAGATTAAACCGGGATTGGATTTACTGATAGACGGCAGCTGCGAAATCAGCCATGCCCTGGCAGTTGATGGGGACGCTCACCAGTCCCGTGTCGGTTCTGTAGACATTGCAGACATCGGGGTTCACAAGGCCGTATACATAGCAGTGATCCATCAGGTAGTAGTGAATGGCATCAATGTTCTCTTCGGTATAGCCCTGCACGGTCCAGGTATTGTAGATCATGTTTGTCAGCGTTTCGTCACGGCGGGCAGTGCCGTCGCCCTTTTCGTAGGCGTTCATATCAAAGCGGACGCCCCACCAGTTGGTAATGGTAATGCCGCCGGCACTGACCAGGATCATGTCATATTGTGCGCCATCGAAGCGGGTTGCCGAGAACAATGCCGCATCCAGCATGCTCAGCTTGCAGTTAATGCCGATGGCAGTCATATAGCCCTGCAGGATCTGTGCCAGGCGGTCGTTGCCGCCGCCGGCGGCCGCGACAAGCACCAACTCCTCGCCGTCATAGCCGGAGGAAGCCAAGTAGTCCTTTGCCTTGTCCACATTGTACTCGAAGTACGGCTCATTGTCCCACTTTGGGTTGTAGCCCACCAGCATTTTGGAAGCACCGCAGTGCATGGTAGAAGCCAATCCCTCATAAGCAGCGGCCACCACGCCGTTTATATCAATGCAGTAGGCGATGGCCTTGCACAGATCCTCGCTCCGGCCACACGGGCGGGACTCGTCGCCGCTGAAATACATCTGAATACCGTTGCCGCTGGATGCCGTAGCTCTGCCATAGGCAGGATTGTTGTCAAACTCAGGAACCAGAGAGCTGGTCAAAGATTCAAAACAATCCACGGTACCGGTTTCCAGCGCAATCTGCTGCTGGGAGGCCTCGGTGATGATCGTATAGGTCAAGTGCTTGACGTTGTTCTGCAGTGCGGGGTGCTCATTGTCCTTGTTCCAGTAATCCTCGCGCAGCTCCAGGCTCAGGTGAGAGCCGGGAACGAATTCCACGACCTTGTACGCAGAACTCGACACAGTGGTGTTGGCGAACTCATCGGCACTGGCCTTGAAGGCCGCTTCGGACACGCCGTAGACGCTTGCCAGAATCATTTCAAATGCACCGACCACATTGCTCTTCATTACAAATTGCATGGTGGTGTCGTCGATCTTGGAAACTTCACCCAGCTTATTAAACAGAGGCTTGAGCTTGCGATTCATACTTTCCTGGGTGAACCAGACGAGATCGTCGGCAGTAATGTGGTTGCCCTGGGAGTCGGTGATGTTGTCGTGGATCTTGACCGTCCAGGTCAGGCCGTCATCCGCAACTTCCCAGGATTCCGCCATCTGGGGGACATACTCGCCATCATAGATCACCGCCAGACGGTCATACAGAGGACGCGTGAACGCGCCATACTGGTTCTGGTTCGTCTGGAAGGGGGAAAGGGTCGCCCACAGCATGGTCACGCCAATGTTCAATTTTTCCTTTTTGCTGCTGCCGTTTTCGGGTACAGCTGCCTCTGTTTCGGCTGTAGTTGCGGAAACGTTGGGTGCTTCGGTCGGCTTTGCTGCGGAGGAATCGGAGGAGTTGCCGCAGGCTGCCAGGCTCAGCGCCATTGCGCCAGCCAATGCAAGAGAGAGAATGCGGTTGATTAACTTCTTCATTTTTATGTTCTCCTTTTTTACGGCGGCGCCGCATAATTCGGCTGGCGAACACAGTGAGAAATTTTCGGCAGTTTGAGGCTTCAAGGCCAGAGGAATGATTAATGCGTTCTCCACTTTTGAAGCGAAAGGAATCGTGTAAAAAATCCACTGTGCACTGCAGGCACGATTGCGCGGTGCTGCCTTATATTTTCAGCACGTTATACCGCGCCGAAGTACTGGTTGTAGAGTCGGATAACAGGGTCGAGCTGTTCGCCGCGCGCCCGGAAGCCTGCACGCAGGCGTTCTGCCTCCTCCGGATGCTCCAGTGCCAGATTGCGGCACTCGAAGGGATCCGTTTCCAGGTAATACAGCCGATCAGGCTGTCCGTTGCGCATGATGAGCTTCCAGCTGCCGTCGGTTACGGCGGCAAAGGATGTAATCGGGCCGTTCCGATCGTTCTGGATCAGCTCGGAGACCGCAAACGAACGAATTGCCGCATCGCTGCCCTCCACCGCTGGGCGCAGAGATTTGGAATCCATAGGATATCCGGGTGTCACCCCTGCGTAGTCGAGGAAGGTAGCAGCCAGATCCTGAAGCTCCACCGGTGCGCTGTAGCAGCGGCCGGGCTTGCCGCCCAAGTGGGAAGCATCAATCACCAGCGGAATATGAATGGAACCCTGCTCCGGCTTGGACTTTCCATAAAGATCGTGGTCACCCATCATCTCACCGTGGTCGGAGCCGTAGACGATCAGGGTATTTTCCAACTCGCCCTGTGCCCGCAGCTGCTCAATACACTGGCCGATGATGCGATCGATGTTCTCGATCATCGCCGCGTAATTCTGGCGCACGCCCTGATTGCTTTCCGGGAAGCTGCATTCCGCCGCATCCGGGAACCGGCGATCCTTCATCGCCTCTTTCATACCGGTGGTCACATCCCAGGGGTCATGAGGGCCAGAGAAATTGATCTGCATAAACCAAGGCTGATCCTTTGGCATCGCGGCAAGCATGGCCTTGCTCTTCTCTCCAATCCAATTATCCGCATAATATTCCGGTGGCAGTGGCGTCGGAATATCCTTCCCGCCGCGGGTCATCATGTCCCGCTTGTGGGTCTCCAACCATCCGGCCTGCTCCAGCATTCTGCCGTATGGTCCCGGCTCATTCTTCATCGCCGCCCAGATGGTATCCATTTTTCCCTCGTTGTCGCTGGCGTTGGAAAAGCCCATTCGCTGCAGCAGCTCGTGGAAGCCATCGCCCCAATAGAGATCCGCCTTGTTGAGGTCAAATTTACCGGTGCCCGTAACATAATAGCCGTTCTCCCTCAACGTGCCATAAAAGCTGGGAAGCGCAGGGTCGTAATTGACGTTGTTCTGATACACCCGGCACTTGCGGTAGTGCTGGCCGCTGGCCAGGCAGGCGCGTGCCGGGGCGCACACTGGTGCGGGGGAATAAGCGTTTGCAAATGAGGTTCCCCGATCCATCATTGCGCGGATATTTGGGGTATGCAGTTCCAAATCCGAAACGCCTTGCTGTGCCTTCACCGCTGCGTTATAGGGCATCCAGTCGCCGCGGTGCTGATCACTGAAAAAAAACAGAATATTGGGTCTCATTCGTGAACTCCTTGCCGAACGAATACAGCGTTATTAGTTCGTTTTTAAACGTTTATATTTTCAAAAATAATCATCTACTGCAGTGATTTGAGAACAGGAATTAGTTGTTCCATAACCTGATTATAGCCGTCGGCGTACATGTGTATGCCATCGATCGTGTACTGTGCCTTCAGCTGGCCGTCGCCATCGGTGATGCCCCGGTTGAAATTCGCGAATCTTGCACCATACTTTTCTGCCAGCTCCCGAACAGCTTCGTTGGCTGCGCGGATCCGGGTATTTGTCCGGTTCCGGAAGGTTTCCGCCATCCACGCGATATTGGAAGTGTCAGGATTCACTGGGAAATAGGCCAGAAGATAAATCTGAATTTGCGGTAGTTTTTCCTTGATTTTCTGCAAAATTGCCTCATATCTGGCAATCATTTCCTCCTGAATATAGCCGGATCCGTTGAGATCGTTTGTTCCAATGTTCAAGAATAAATACCGGGGCTCCAGGTCAAAAACCATTTCCTGCAGCGCATCCATCATTTCCGCTGTGGTATATCCACAGATGCCCCTGTTGTAAATCACATAGGGCAGGTCATAATCCAGAAGAAATTCGTTGATCGGGAACTGCTCCATTAAGCTGGAGCCCGCAAAAACGATCTGTCCCTTGCGGGCAAAGAGGTTCAGCCGCCGCATCCGCTCAAGCTTACCCGCTTTTTCCCTTTGCAGATGGCTACGGATGATGCGCTCCTCACCTGATTTCTCCACATTCATCATCTCGCTTTCCTTTTTGGGTTAATCGGTTAACCTGTAAACATTGTAATTCAACGTACAATCATTGTCAATTAGGCAAATTCTCTTAAATAATCATTCTCTTTTTGTCGAATGTTACAATTGAACCAGCAAATCCCCTCTGATATAATGTCCGTATGATTAGTTAATTGTTTATATATCTTGAAGGCAGGAGGTTCTTTTATGAGTTCCAAGGCTACCATCAAGGACATCGCCAGCGCAGCCGGCGTATCCGTGGCAACCGTCTCCTATGTCATTAACAGCACCCCAGGTAAGACTGTCTCCGAGCAGACCCGTCAGCGCGTTCTCGCGGCAGCGCAGGAGCTGAGCTACATTCCAAATAATTCCGCGCAGAGGCTGAAAACCAAACGCTCCCACTGCATTGCAGTTCGGCTGAGCAACAACCTGTCCCAGCCTCGGTATCACAATATTATCCAGGGCATCCGTTCCTATCTGGCTCCCTACGGCTACAGTATTCTTCTGACCAGCTTTGACGAGCAGGGCAGCCTCGCCGGCTGCATCGATGCCTGCATCAGCGGTCAGGCGGATGGGATGATCTACATTGCCGCTCGCGGCATTGGCATTCGACCGGAGGACATGGAGCGCATCCGCAGTCAGAAGGTTCTCGTATCGGCAGTCGACTGCATGGGCGGCGTGCCGGATGTCAGCAGCGTTGTATATGATTACTATGCCTCTTCCCGGGATCGCGTGGATATTTTTCTTCAAAACGGATACCGGAAGTTTCTGTACCTGCGCCCCAAATATCAAAATTACAAAGAATCCGCCCGTGTACAGGGTGTAAGAAGTATTCTGATGGAACGCAGCGACGTTTCCGTGGATGTTATTCAGCTAGAGGAACTGGATGAAGCCTGGTTCAATCAGATTGTCAGCAATTACTCCACAGGCATTCCCGACGGCATTGTTGCCCGCATCCGGCAGGCACTGCAGGAGCATCCAGCCGATACTGCCGTGCTGTGCTACTCCCGCGAACTCCAGGCGATGGTTACCCGTATCCTCTACAACGAATTTCTGCGCAGTCCCAGCCCGGAGAACCAGGATTGGTTCAAGCGCAGCATCTCCTACCAGTTTCCCCACCGGGATGTTGGTATCGAAGCGGCACGGGCACTGCTGGATTTGGTCAACCATAAAGGCACCGTGCGGAAGGTTTCCATCCACCCGGTTCTGGAATTTACCGATGCAGAGCACTACCTGTAAAATTGGAGGAATTACAGCTTGAAAAATGTCGTTTCTTTTTTCTGCGACGAGATGCGGCAGGATGCGCTGGGCTGCTATGGCAATCCAGCCGGGAAAATGAAAACCCCCAACATCGACAGCATTGCCGCCGTGGGGACCCTGTATGAGAACTGCTACTGCAATTCTCCCATCTGCGTTCCCTCACGGGTCAGCCTGCTCACCGGGCTTTATCCGGAGGACACTGCCGTCTACGGCAACGAGGCGGCGTATCCCGGCTTCCGGCTTCCGGAGGAGTTCGTCACCTTCCCAGAGGTTCTGGCACAGGCCGGTTACAAAACCGCCAATTTCGGCAAAACGCATGTCGCGCCGCAGATGCACCCCTTCCAACTGGATGTCCCTGACGGCAGTGAAATGAGTCTGGGGCTGACCCGGCAGGAAATGCAGAGTCTGCCCCGCATTAAGCCCCGTCAGGGCATCTCCATGAACGTCGCCAGCCTCTACCCCGAGGAGAAAACGGACTATTACCCCGAGGCCGTCACCCGCAATGCCGCCGCCTGGCTGCAGGAGCAAAGCGCATCCCCGCAGCCTTTTTTTCTCCGGGTTTCCTATACCCAGCCGCACTCCCCCATTATTCTGAAGCGGGGCTATGAGGAATTATACCGGGATTACCCGTTTGATAGCTCTCTGCCGGATATCAGCGGTTTGAGCGACTTTGAAAAAGCGCTGGCCGAAGCAGTGCGCCTGGATACGCTGACGTCGGAGGAACGCCGCATGGCAAAGGTCTATTACTACGGTATGGCCGCATGGGTCGATGATCAGGTAGGTGCAATTCTGCAATGTCTGCGGGAGCTGAATCTTCTGGAAAATACCATTCTGATTTTCAATGCCGACCACGGCGCGCTCCGGGGCGAATGCCGCGGCTTGGGTAAGCACATATTCCACCGTTCCAGCCATGCGGTACCGCTGATTATCGCCGACCCCTCCGGTACGCCAAAAGGCCGCCGTGTCCGGCAAGTCTGCTCCAATATCGATATTGCCCGCACCGTGCTGTCCATGGTGGGCGTCCCTGTCCCCGCACAGTTCAGAGGCTGCAGCCTGGTACAAGAGGAATACCCGGAGGCAATATTTTCCACCATCGGCTACGGTGAACCGGACAGCTATGCCTTCCCCAACCGGCGTCTTGGGTGCCTCCCCGGCGGGCGCGGCTGGCCACGCCGCTCCTGCATCCGCACAAATGACTACCGGCTGGATATGAACGTGCGCATTGACGGACTCCCCGCTGCCGAGGAAGACGAGGATCTTTTCTTTGTTGATGTGCGTGCATGCCCGGCGGAGGATCGGAATATGGCAAAACTTCCGCAGTATGCGCCGGTCGTGGCATCCCTCCGGGCGCAGCTGAAGGCGCACGCTGCACACAGTCGTGAGGTTCCGCCCGAAAGCCTGCACGCTTCATCGGGTGCTTCCAGTGACCAATGAGGATGATCGCCTATGTCGATTAATGTCATCGTCAATAAAGTCCACGCCATTATTATGATCTTTTTCGCCGCTGCTTTTCTTCTTGCAGGTCTTTCCCTAATGACTGTAGGCAGTTGGATCGGCGGCATGGTATGCATTTCAATGGCGCTGGTCTACCTATGCCTCTGCGTAATGTATGGTGCAGTTGTACACATTGGTCAAGAAGGGATCACACGCCGGTTTTCCCTGTTCCCTGCAAGGCATTACACCTGGGACGAGCTGCAGGAGGTGGGCGTTTTCGGCTCTAATATTCTCAAATCCGGCAAGTCGGGAAAACCCGGAACACGCTATCTCTATTTCTCCACGAGAGCCATGACCAGCAACGAACGATTCGACATGGTACTCAAATGGCCTGTGCAGCAGATTCATTTCGTCTACTCACCCCGCGCACTGGAAATCGTGCAATATTATTGGGATAAACCGGTCATCAATTTCCATGCCGGTGAATTAAACTGAAAGGGGGCAACCGCAATGAAAGCAATTATGGTAATGTTTGACTCCCTGAACCGTGCCATGCTGGAAAGCTACGGATGCACCTGGACAAGAACGCCGAATTTTAAGCGTCTGGCGCAGCGGGCGACGCAGTTTGAAAACTGCTATGTGGGCAGCATGCCCTGCATGCCCGCCCGGCGGGAGCTGCATACAGGGCGCCCCAATTTTCTGCATCGTAGCTGGGGGTCGCTGGAGCCATTCGATGATTCTATGCCGGAAATTCTGCGGGAAGCAGGCATTTGCACTCATCTGGTCAGCGACCATCAGCACTATTGGGAAGACGGCGGCGGAACCTACCACACCCGCTACAGCTCATGGGAGTGTATTCGCGGGCAGGAGGGCGATCCCTGGAAGGAAAACCTGAACCTGAAGCCATGCACCAAATCCGTATTCAAGGGGAAAGAGGCGTTTTTCTCCAAAGCTCCCGTGATGAAGGCTATGAACCTCCACGATCAAGTCAACCGCACCTATATGGACACCGAAAGCAAGACACCCCAGGCACTGACCTTCGAGGCAGGACTGGAATTTATCGACGTAAATCACACCGCCGACAACTGGTTCCTGCAAATTGAATGTTTTGATCCTCACGAGCCCTTCTTCTGCGACGAAAAATACCGCAGTCATTTCGATGGGCCACTCCATGGCGAGGACGCTTTGGGTGCTGATTGGCCGCCCTACATGCCCGTTCGTGAGAGTGCTAAGGTAGTGCAGACAGTGCGCAACCGCTATGCGGCACTGTTGGAAAAATGCGACGCCTCTCTTGGCAGAGTCCTCGACAAAATGGACGCATACGATTTGTGGCGGGACACCATGCTGATCGTATGTACTGACCACGGCTTTCTGCTGGGCGAGCACAACTGGTGGGGTAAGAGTGCAATGCCCTGCTACAACGAAATTGCCCATACGCCGCTCTACGTCTATGACCCCCGCCTGGAGTGCGCCGGAAAGCACTGCTCCAGCTTCGTCCAAATGCCGGATCTGACGGCGACCCTGCTGGAATTCTTCAGGCAGCCCATCCCAGCGGATATGACCGGCAAGCCCCTGCGGCCTGCCATGGAGGATGGGGCCGCGCTGCATGATTTTGTGGTATTCGGTTACCACGGAGGTGAAATCATCGTGACAGATGGGAAATATCTGTACATGAATGCGCCGGAGCATCCTGAGGATCCCTTCTACGACTACACATTGATGCCCACTCATATGCGCTGCCGCTTTTCCGTGGAGGAACTGGCGGACATTACCCTTGCCGCTCCCTTCTCCTTTACCAAGGGGCTGAAGACAATGAAAATCCGCTGCCAGGGGAACTGTGTCGGTGCCAGTGAGCAGGCATCCCCAAGCCGCCTGTTTGACATTGAGAAGGATCCCTGGCAACTGGAAGAACTTGATGACCCGGCAGTCATCCATCGCATGAAAGCCCTGATTTCCCGCTACATGAAAGAGACCGACGCTCCTGCGGAGCTTTACCACCGCTACGGCATTACGCCGCTGTAACAGCAAAACCCACAGCAGCGGAGAGCATTCCGCTGCTGTGGGTCTAATTATTTGTGCTGTTTGGGGTCCTTACCCCGATATGCCGAAAATGGAAAGCGCCAGGTTCAGAATGCCTGCCAGAACCATTACGGCAATGGGGCTGAGCTTGGTTTTGCGCAGGAGGATGTAGCAAACGGCGAAAATGGCGACCATTGTCCAGTTGGTGCCGCTCAGGGTGACGGCTGCGCCGCCCCAGAAGGCGCTGACCAGGATCAGGATGCCGGAGGATGCGATCATTGCGACCACCGCCGGGCGGAGGGAGCCGAGCACGCTCTGCAGCACCGCCATGTTGCGGTACTTCAAATAGAGCTTTGCAATCAAGGTGACGATGATGCAGGCGGGCAGGATGCAGCCGCAGGTGGACACCAGCGCGCCGGGAACCCCGGCGATTTTGCAGCCGACAAAGGTGGCGGAATTGACTGCGATCGGTCCGGGCGTCATTTCTGCGATGGTAATCAGATCCGTAAATTCGCTCATGCTGAGCCAGCCGTGCTTTGCAACGATCTCCGCCTGGATGATGGGCATGGCCGCGTAGCCGCCGCCGAAGCTGAGGGCGCCGATTTGCAGGAAGCTCAAAAACAGCTGAAAATAAATCATTTCAGGTTCCTCCTTGCTGCGATCAGGGTGCGGACGATCCCGATTGCAATGCAGGTCAGGATGATGTAGATCACGTTGATGCGGAACACACATGCCGCCACAAACGCAGCCGCCATGATGACGATGGACGCAATGTCCTTCTGCTTCACGACGCCCTTGCCCATATCCCACACCACGGAGGCAATGACCGCGCCCACGCCGACCTGCATGCCGGACATCACCCGGCTGACGATCACGTTATCCCGGATCAGCGTATAGCAATAGGAGATCGCCGTAATGATCAAAAAAGGCGGAATAATGGTTGCCAGAATGGCGACCAGCGCGCCCAGGATGCCCGCCAGCTTGTAGCCCACGACGATCGCGCCGTTGACCGCGATCGCGCCGGGGGCGGACTGGGCGATGGCGACCAGATTGAGCATCTCGTCCTCATCGATCCAGTGGAGCTCGTCAACGAATTTCTTCTTCATCAGCGTCACAATCACATAGCCGCCGCCGAAGGTGAAGGCGCTCAGGTACAATGTTGAAAAAAACAGCTTGCGCAGGACTTTCTTTTTGTCTTCCATAAAATCCCCCTCCTGCAATCCAGTATAGCCGCTCTTGACATATTTGTAAAATAGTATTATTCTATAAAAAGCATAACAAATTCGTTATCAAGGAGGCTCCTATGACGCTGCGGCATATGAAAATCATTGTGGCGGTCTTTCAGCAGGGGAGCGTGACCAAGGCGGCAGAGTCGCTGCACATGGCGCAGCCCTCCGTCAGCCTCGCCCTGCGGGAGCTGGAGGACTACTACGGCGTGGAGCTCTTTGCCCGGGTCGGGCGGAGGCTGTCCCCCACCGAGTGCGGCAGGGCATTCTACGGCTACGCGCTCCACATCGTATCGGTGTTTGATGAAATGGAGACGAAGATGCGCAACTGGGACGCCCTGGGCACCATCCGCATCGGGGCAACGGTCACCATCGGCACCTATCTGCTCCCGCCCCTCATCCGGCAATACCGGGCGGAATATCCCCAGCTTCAGCTGGACATCAAGGTCTTCCGCGCCAGCCAGGTGGAGCAGACGACGCTCAATAACGAGATCGATCTGGGGCTGATCGAAGCCCGGCCGGAAAGCCGGGATCTCAGCGTCATCCCGTTTTTGCAGGATATGCTCTGCGCCATTGTTCCCCGCGGCTCGGCGCTGGCAGGTCAACCCAGCGTTACGCTGGAGGAGCTGAGCGCCTTCCCCTTCCTGATGCGGGAGCCCGGCAGCTCCACGCGGACGATTCTGGACGCCTATTTTGCTCTGCACAATCTGACCGTACACCCTGCATGGGAGAGCGTCAGCACGCAGGCCATTGTGCAGGCGGTTTCCCAAGGGCTTGGGGTCGCAGTGCTGCCGCAGCGCCTGGTCGCGCGGGATGTGCAGGAGCACACCGTCGCCATGCTCCCCTTCCGGGAACCGCTGAACCGAACGCTCTACATCGTCCACCACCGCCGCAAATTTCTTTCGCCCAGCATGCAGCGCTTTATTGCGCTGTGCCAGGCGGAAGCGCCTCGATACAAATAAGGAGGGCACCAATTTGAAATCTGTAAATCTGCTGATAAAGCCCGCCTCCAGCCTCTGCAATCTGCGGTGCCGGTATTGCTTTTATGAGGACGAGGCGCGCAACCGCACCCAACGCAGCATGGGCGTCATGTCCCAGGCGCTGGCACAGCAGCTGATCTGCCAGGCATTCGATGCCGTGGATGCCGGCGGCGCGGTCAACTTCACCTTCCAGGGGGGCGAGCCCACCGTCGCAGGCCTTCCCTTCTTCCGCGATTTCGCGCAAACGGTACGCACGCATTGCCCCGCCGGGGTTTCCGTGCACTATGCGATTCAGACCAACGGCACGCTGCTTGACGAGCAGTGGGCCGCCTTCCTGAAGCAGGAGCATTTTCTCGTTGGGCTCTCGCTGGACGGCATGCGGCGCGTACACGATTCCCTCCGGCTGGATGCGGCAGGCGCGGGCACCTGGCAGCGCGTCCTGGCGGCAAAATCGCTGCTGGAAAAATATGGGGTGGATTACAACGCGCTGTGCGTCGTGACCGCCGACTGTGCCCGGCGGGGAGAGCAGGTCTATAAAAACCTTAAAAATCTCGGCTTCCGCTATATCCAGTTCATCGCATGCATGGATCCCATCGGCCGCCCCCGGGGACAGGAGCCGTGGTCGCTGACGCCGGAGGAATACGGAGTTTTCCTGTGCCGCATATTCGACCTGTGGTATCAGGACTGGAAAAAACGCGACTATCACAGCATCCGTCTCTTTGACGACTACATCCACATTCTTCTGGGCGACGGTGCAAGCACCTGCGCCACCTGCGGCAAATGCGGCTCATACCTGGTCATCGAGGGGGACGGCTCCGCATATCCCTGCGATTTCTATGTGTTGGATCCCTGGAAGCTGGGCAGCATCCAGGAGACGACCATTGCCCGGCTCTCCGGCAGTGAAAAAGCCGCCGCTTTCCTCCGCTGGGGCACGGACAAGCCCGCCGAATGCCGCTCCTGCCCCTACGGCCGGCTCTGCAACGGCGGCTGCAAAAACGACTGGCACACGGACGAAACAGGGACGCGCAACTATTTCTGCTCCTCCTTCCGCACCCTGCTGGACTACGCGCTCCCCAGAATGCAGGAGATCGCCGCAGCAGAACATGCGGCGCGCCACTGCCAATTGCGGTAAAAGGCACATCCCCTTCGTCGGGGAGGAACTGCCCCCGGGCTCTGATTCAGTACAGAGCCCGGGGGCAGCTTTTTGCCGTTTACTCGGTGCGGACAGCGGTGGAATATTGACATAGAGCCTTTCTATTCCGCAGTTATCCAACACACGATAGAAAGACCTCTCGAATCGCTCGTGCGTAACTTGGCCTCCACGCATTCCGCATACGACCTGCTCGCTATCTGGATGGCTATCACACAGCCTCTGAGCGGCTTCGAGAGCTGCGTTATTTAAGGATATAATTCGTGTGTCCCGGAATATGTTTTCGTGGTGCTCATAACCACAGTGTGCCCACTAGCACGGCTTCCATCTGAGTTCCTCTTACCAACTACCTGAGCGTTTCTTCTTACAGTTAGCTTCTTTGCATTAAAGTCGATGTCCTTTTTCTGGAGTCCAATTAGCTCGCCCATACGCAATCCTGTATTAAGCGCAAGAATAAACGCATCCCCATATGGGTACACAGGGGTACCCGTACTGTATTTTCTCCCGCATTCTTCTGTAATAAGGTTCGCTTCATCCTTTGTGAAATAACGGATTTCCTTCTTCTTAAAGTTGGACTCGTTTGGTCTTGCGGCCAAAAGCGCAGGATTATATGTGATGTCTCTCTTATTGAAAGCGTAAGCGAGAACGGCGTTGACGCAATCGTATGCTTTCTTAACTGTTGAGTAGGAAAGCCCTTCGTTCTGAATCTCAGACAGCATGGAACCAATGTCCTCCGGTGTGATCTCTGAAATTTTGAATGCACCCATTCTTGGAATGACCTGATTCAAAACTATTGACTCCAGCCTATCATAGCTTGATGGCATCAGAGAAATCCTCTTGATATTGACAAGCCAGCTCATAAGGTAATCTTTGAGAAGTATCTGCTGAGGATTTGTTGGAGCGCCACTCTTGTTGTATTCTCTGATTTTGCGCTTCACTTCTGCCTCAGTCTTCCCTGAAAAGCACTTGAACTTTCTCTTGCCGTCAGGGCCGCGGCCAATGTCTATCTTTCCTTTGTAGCCAGTTTCTGTTTTGATAATCGTGCCTGTGCCTTTCTCTCGTCTCTGCATGAAAATACCTCCGTTGATGGATAGATAACCTGACATAGTACGAGGTTATCTATTAGGTTATCTATTAAATGATACTATGTAATACTACTTAGCACTACTTGGCACATATGCAAACAAGTGTTCTAAATATAGATATAATATCACAGAGGCAGCTACTTGTAAAGTGGTAGAAAATGTTAATAATCTGCCACGTTTTCGGGGATAAAAAGAGTATATGAACAAAAAAACTTCGTGTAGTGAAACAACTACACGAAGTTACTTGGAGGTACCGCCCAGATTTGAACTGGGGAATGAGGGTTTTGCAGACCCTTGCCTTACCACTTGGCTACGGTACCATATGAAATAAGGAACGCAACCGGCGTTCCTTATTTTTTTTGGAGCGGGTGACGAGGCTCGAACTCGCTACCTCCACCTTGGCAAGGTGGCGCTCTACCAGATGAGCTACACCCGCATCTGGTGCCTTCGGTCGGAGTCGAACCAACGACACGCGGATTTTCAGTCCGCTGCTCTACCTACTGAGCTACGAAGGCATATCGAGCGGAATTTGCACTCCACTCGGATGCAAAAGATATCAAAAATGGCGACCCGGAACGGACTCGAACCGTCGACCTCCAGCGTGACAGGCTGGCGTGCTAACCGACTGCACCACCGGGCCAAATAAATGGTGGGAACAACAGGGCTCGAACCTGTGACCCCATGCTTGTAAGGCATGTGCTCTCCCAGCTGAGCTATGCTCCCAAGGGACTTGCCGCCGTGTGTTCCCCTCAGCGACGGGATTCATTATACACGGAAGGCCCTGTTTTGTCAAGCAATTTTCCCAAATTTTTTCAAAAATATTATCAGGTCAAATGCCCGCTGTTTCCCACCAAAATGGGCGAAATATCAGATTTTTTCCAGCAGCGTCTGAATGTCCTCCGGGGTAAATTGATACACGGTATCGCAGAACTGGCACTCCACAGGGAAGGTCTTGCCCTCCTGCGCGATCTCCTCCAGCTCAGCCCTGCCCAGGCTGATGAGGGCGCTTTCCACCCGGCTGCGGGTGCAGTAGCATTTATAGGCAACCTCCACGGTATCCAGGAACACCACGCCCAGGTCCCCGAACACCTGACCCAGGATATCCTCCGGGGTCATACCCTGCTCCAGCATAGGGGTGACGGCTCCGGCCCGATGGATACCCTGCTCCACCTTGTCGATCACATCGTCCGGCGCGCCGGGGAGCAGCTGGACGATATAGCCCCCCGCCACCTTGACGCTCAGATCCCGGTCCACCAGCACGCCAAGGGCGCAGGCGGTGGGGGTCTGTTCGCTCTGGGCAAAATAGGCGGTCACATCGTCCGCGATCTCGCCGGATACCAGCGCCGTAGAGCCCACATACGGCTCCTTCAGCCGGAGGTCACGGATCACCGTCAGGGTGCCGTCGGTGCCCACGGTGGCCCCAACATCCAGCTTACCGGGGTATTTCTCCACCAGCGGAACACGGGGCTCCGTCACACAGCCGCGCACGTTGCCTACGGCGTCGGACACTACCGTGATGGTGCCGATGGGGCCGCCGCCGCGGACCTGCATGGTCATGGAGCCGTCCTCCACCTTCTGCATATTGCCCATCATGGAGGCCGCCGTCAGCGCCCTGCCAAGGGCCGCGGTGGCGTTGGGGGTGGTATGGTGAATCTGCGCGGCGCGGCGGACAATTTCCGTGGAGCGGATGGCCACCAGCTTCACAAAGCCGTCCATGCTCATGCCGCGAACAAGATAATCCTTCATTTTATTTTTCCTTTCCTGGCGCTGAAAAACATCCGCTGCTCCCCTTCCCTGGGGGCCGCAAAGGTTCGGTCGCCGTATACGTGAATTCCAGTAAAGCCCGCCGCCTTTAAAAAGCGTGTCAGCTGCGGGCGGGTATAGGCATACTCCCGATGCTCTTCAAAGGAGCGCCGCCACATATTTCCCTGCCGCTGAAACAGATCCATGCCGTAGGAGCAGATATTACTTTTCCTGTCAAATTCCCCCCGCCAGACGCAGTAAACATTTTCGTCCTCGTCCAGGAAAACCTGACCGTCCATGGCTTGGAGCTTTTCCGGGGTGTTCACATCAAAAATGAAAATGCCGCCGGGATTCAGGGCCTTGTAGACGCGCCTGATGGCGGCGGCGCAGTCATCAGGGGCGATGATGTAATCCAGGCTGTCCAGGGCGCACACCACCAGATCCACTCCCCGAGGAAGGTAAAGTCTTGCCAGATCCTGGTGCAGGAACACCGGGCGCGGGGTCAGCGCCTGGGTCTTTTGCTGCGCCTGGGTCAGCATGTCCTCGGACAAATCCACCCCGACCACCGGCAGGCCTCTTTGCGCCAGCAGCGCCGTCACAGAGCCGGTGCCGCAGGCCAGATCGGCGGCGGTACGCACCGCGACCTTCTCCCGCCGGATGATCTCAAAATAAAACGCCACCATGGCGCGATAGTCCACATCCCTGGTCAGCCGGTCGTAGCTGGCTGACAGCGCTTTGTATGAATCCATAATCAATCTCCACGCCACAGAAAAAAGGTGCTGCCCCACGCCTGTGAGACAGCACCCCTCGTTTTAGTTACGTTTAAAGATGCTGAAGATCTCGTCGATATCGCCGATGTCCGTGGGCTTGGTGGGCTTGGCCGCCGCACCGACGGGAGTATCGATGTCATCCGCAGCGGAAGCGGCCGCAGATGCCTTGGGGCTGAAGCTGACGGAGCTGCCGTCGAAGCCGGTGGCGATGACGGTGACCCGCATCTCGTCCTGGAACACATCGGAGCAGGTCGCGCCGAAGATGATGTTGGCATTGGCGTTGGCGGCCTCCTGCACGATCCCGGCGGCGGTCTCCACATCGTCCAGGGTCATCTCGGAGGAGCCGGTGATGTTGATCAGAACGCCGGTAGCGCCGTTGATGGAGGTCTCCAGCAAGGGGCTGGAAACGGCGGCAGTGGCGGCCTGCTCGGCCTTCTC
>ENA-OUQF01000204-OUQF01000204.1-human-gut-metagenome-genome-assembly--contig:-NODE-204-length-53834-cov-7.899998_pt1 | contig 53834 bp, 62 predicted proteins | sample MGYA00237947_ERZ548826 | MGnify/ENA primary metagenome ERZ548826 (study PRJEB26490, sample SAMN05194701) | human gut metagenome | biome: terrestrial biome; feature: human-associated habitat; material... | reverse complement strand
ATCCCGGACACAGTAACCAACATTGCAAGCAATGCTTTTGCTGATTGTAATGATAATTTAGTTATTTATGGTCATAATAGTTCTTATTTGAATGAATATGTGCAAAATAACTCCAACAAAAATGGTAACAATAACTTGGTTTATAAATCCGGATATAATGTAAACGGCAATATTTTTACATCATATGATGGTAACGAAGAAGCTGTTCAGATCCCATATGGTATTGGGTTGAGCCGGATAGCGGATGAGGCGTTTAAAAATAATACATTCGTAAAATCGGTTTCTATAGCTTCGGGAATAACTCATATTGGTGAAAATTGTTTTGAAAACTGCACATCACTAAAGGCTGTTGTAATACCTGACGATGTAGAATCTATAGGTGATAATGCTTTTAATGGTTTGTCTGGAGTAACTGTATATTGTAATTCAGGCTCATTTGCGGAAGATTACTGTATCAAAAACAACATAACAGTAGTTACGGATTATGATGTTAGAGATGGAGTCCTTAATAAATATAATGGATCAGAAACAAATGTTGTTATTCCTGATAATCTTTGCTTAGTCGAAATTGGTAGAAATTCTTTTTATAACATCAATAATGTTCAAAGCATTATTATCCCCGAAGGAGTAACTGCTGTAGGAATTAACGCAATTTATAGATGTAACAATCTTACAACCGTTACATTGCCGACAACAATACAGAAATTGAACTTTTTTGCTATTTGTTATAACCCTATGTTAACGGTAGTAAACAACTCCGAATTTATTAAAGATATTGGTTCATACGCTTTTTCTGGTTGTGATAGTCTTAATACACTTAATTTAAGTGGTGTAAAAAAACTTTCAGATAATGTTTTTAATAACTGTGATAGTTTAACAAACGTTACTATAGGAAGAGAGGCTACATCTGTAGATTACAGGGCTTTTGATAATTGTGATAATGTATCAATATACTGTTATGAAAATTCATATATTCATCAGTTTGCAATAGATAATAATATTTCTTATATATTACTTGTTTCTGATGCAACGAATGAAACTGAAAGTAATTATACAAACGTGGTTTTAAAAACTCCAATAAGGAATGTTAATGAAAATCGTTTAGCTCCAACAGAAGAAGAATTTCTTGAAAACTACATTTCGGATGTGTATAATAGGGAGGTGACCGATGAAAATATAGAGGAAATAGTTAATTATATGGTTTCAAATGGATGGTGGTTATAATGGTTGAATCAGTGAATATAAACTATATCTATGGAGGACAGTAATATGAGTTTGAAAAAGCTAAATTGTGTATTTTTAATATTAGTGCTATTACTAGGGATTACCCCGCTGCCTGTAAGTGCATCGGAAAAGATTATTCCATTTTCTGAGAGTTCAGGTGTTTTAAAATCTGGAAAAAAATATTCAATTTCATCTTCTGATGAATTTCTAAAGTTTGAAGCACTGGGTAATAGTTGTAATGGAGCAACTATTGTATTGGAAGATGATATTGTTATCAACAGAGGCGTTTTTTCGGTTAACGACGAAAATGAACCTCTTTATAACGAAAAAGCTATTTTGAATCATTCAAACATTATTGAAACAGAACCTGTAGAAGCTTTCAGCGGAACATTCGACGGTCAAGGACATACGATAAGCGGTGTATATATTGCTTCGGACAGCGCCGCAGGTCTTTTCAAAACGTGCAGCGAAGCCACAATAAAGAATTTGACCGTTAAAAATTCGCTGTTTGTCGGCGGACAGAACGTCGGTTCGATTTGCGGCTCGGCTTATGAAACCGAGATACAGAACTGTGCTTCCGAAGCGATTGTTATAGGCGGCTCCGAGATCGGCGGATTTGCGGGAGCATTTGACGGAGACATCGTTTCCTGCTTCTTTAAGGGAACGGTTGTCGGAAAAACAAACGTAGGCGGAGTTGCAGGCAGTATAAAAGGCGGCTCGATGTACCAAAGCGGCAGCTCGGGCACGGTCTATGCAGATGATTTGTGCGGAGGATTTACAGGTGATTTTTGTGACGGCAGTATAATAAGCTGCTTTAATACGGGTAATATATACGGCGGAAGGGTCGGCGGCTTTATCGGCTTAATTTCCTTAAACCGACGTGCAACGGCATATTATATTCCTAACAGCGTGATAAATTCCTGCTATACCGTCGGCAAGATTACTTCAGAGAAATACGGAGATTTCTGCTATTCGTCTTACGGTGATTTCTCTCTGTTTGGCGGCTGTTACTTCAAGGGTGAGTCCGCTAATACGGCAGACTACGGCGGAAATCTTCAAAAGGACTATGACAGCTTTGTTGACTCGGTCGCAACGTCGGAGGACGCTCAGGTAGTTCCGTCCTTCTATATGTTTGCGGTTGATGAGAACGCACTCAAGTTGAGCGAGCATAAATATTTGACATTTGGCTGTTGGGATTTTGTTGAGGATAAAGGAAACGAGAATAAGGGCTTTATGCTCCCGATTTCCTTGCACAAGGCTCATGTTTGGGGCGATTATGCTTATAACAATGACGCAACCTGCATAAAGGGCGGAACAAAGACGGCACGCTGTACCGCATTCGGCTGCGATAAAAAGAATACCGTTTCCGATGCCGATCACCCGAAAACCGAGCATGATTTTGAAGAATATGTTCTTGATGAAAACGGCTTAACCGAAACTGCACGATGCCGTAATAGGGGATGTAATGAGACGAATACGATTGAACATAAGCATATATGGGGTGAGTATGTCTATAACGGTGATGCAAAATGTGAAAAGGATGGCACGATGACCGCAAATTGCACTAAAACGGGTTGCAATATAAGGAATACGATAGCAGATTCTGAGCATAAAGCGACAGGTCACAATTTCAGCGAATGGAAATCAAATCATGATGCAAAACTTTTTGCAAACGGGACAGAGAGCAGAAGCTGTGACCGCTGTGGACTTATACAAACCCATGTTGTCGACGATTCAGCGATAATAGTTGTTATATTTAATAAAATAATGGACTTTGTTATTGGTTGGTTTGAATAAGCTGATGTTATTTCTGCTTGAGCAATATAACTTTAAATAACTAATTAGATTTTTGGAGGTTTCTGTTGATAATTACTGCTTTACTTTTGTAATGTGTTTTAAGGAAATGATAGATTACAATATAATGCCAAAAATCAAAAAATGATTTTATTATACTAAATAAATGGCGGGAGACTTCCTAATTGATATTCTAAAAAATCAATTAGGAAGTTTTTTAGCTAACTGAGAAATAAAACGTTTAAAAATATTATAAAACTCTTGACAAGCGAACAAATGTTCGATATAATAAGAGCAATGAAACAAGTTGAAAAAGCGAGAGACAAGTATTTGAGGTAGCTATATGATTTTATCGTATAAACAAATAAATGATATTGCTCAAGAAATAATATCTTCATATTGTGGGGATGTGTTTGCCCCTGTTAATATTGAGGGCTTACTGAAGGATAAGCTTGGAATCTCGATTGAGTATTACACATTGCATCCTCGTGGAATGATACTGGGTATGTGTTCAAATCAGCGTCAGATTGTTAAGGTGAAAGACGGCAATGAGATTTTACTTGCCGAGCTAAATGAAAATGTCATCTTTATTGACAGCAGTCTGAAAGACCGGAGAATGGAAGGACGCAGAAATTTTACCGTTGCCCATGAAGGCGGACATCATTTCCTTTTTCAACTTGAAAACAGGGAAGACAGTACAGCATTCAGATATTATCGTGAAAGCTATGGCTGCCGAGAGTTTGATTGGGATGAATGGCAGGCCGACACCATGGCTTCGTGCCTTACGATGCCTGAGAAAAATGTAAGATATGTATTTGAATTGTTCTTTCAAAAAAGTCATGTCAATAAAATTACTCCGTTTAACAGAGGTGAATATATCGCTTTCAGTGCCATGGCTGATTTCTTTAAGGTGTCAAAAACAGCTATGGCGATAAGACTAAAAAAACTGAATTTGATAAATTCTTTTAACTTAAGCAAATCCATAGATATTCAAATGGTGGGATGAATTATGAAAACAGAAAGAAACGGTAAAATACTGCCTTTCAGATATGTACATTGTCCACGATGCGGAGAACAGCTGCTATACCAAGTTGAGCCGATTAACGGAACAATAAAAGTGAAATGCTGTGAATGCAAAGCAATGCTGACAATGAGATTTGAATCGGGAGTATTGAAAAATGCCGAATATAAGATAAAGGAGATTTGTGCAAATGAATAAGGTGAAGATCACTTGCCCGTGCTGCGGCAAGAGAGTGATGGATAAGGTTGAGGGGGCAACTGGTGTTGTTGAAATAAAATGCCCACATTGTAAGCAGGTCGTTTCAATACGGCTTGACAGAAAAAAAGACGGAACAATACATTACAGAATAGTCGCATAATTAAATATATGGTTCAATTGTACCGAGCCCTGAATCCGTGATTGAAAAATCAACCGAGATATCTAATTGCCGGACATTGAAATTCAGAAACAGAGGTTTAATATACCTCACTTTTTGAATTTCAGTGTCCGGCTTTTTCTGTTTATATGACCTTTTAAATTTTAAAAGGCGATATAAGCTGAAAAGCTTAAGCAATGCCATACAATTGCGGAGTACACCTTGCTTGAATCTATTCGCATCATGTTACGCAATTTGCACACCTCAATTGTGCTGTATTGCCATAAATCTCATAGCCTTGAGATGCGCATTAAAGGCGGAGGGATACATAAAGAAAACAAACTGTTGCAAGCAGCTTGTTTCTAAAGTATTTCACCGTTATTTTGTCATGCGCATTTTAAGGTGCAGTCAGGTGCTTAATAAGAAATACTGACTTTTTGTGTCCCGAAGCCGCATCCGGGCGGAAAGGACACAATTATGTCAAAAGAAGTAAATAGCAAAGCAATCTATCTTAAATCAATGAAAAGGTGGGTGCCGGTTTCAGAGGAGTATTACGACATACATCGCCGTGAGATTGATGCATACATTCATCGTATGAGAAATCATGGGTGCTGTAAATGCCCTAAGAGCAGATGGTGGTTATGTGACGAGGACTGTTGGAATTGTGAGTTCAGGTGTGGGGAGGAGTGTATATCTCTTGAAACACCGTGTGGGGAAAACACGGAGGATATATCTTTAGGTGACAGCATCGCAGACGGCTGTTCGGATTTACAGTCAATAATTGAGGATCGGGAGCTTCTATGTAAATTATTTGATGCTTTGAAAAATATAGATCCGAAAAGAAGCGAAATTTGCAGAATGTGGGCAAACGGAATGTCCGAAAGAGATATTGCTGATAAGCTCGGGTATAAATCTCGGAATTCTGTATTTAAGTACAGAAAGCAAGGCTTGAAAGAGCTTAAAGAAATTCTGAAAAATTACATATGATCGGTGGCCAAAGAGAAGCATCCTATCCGTTCTGTATTGAAGGAAGCAATACTATATAACTTCCTTCAAAGGAGGAAAACAGGTGTATGGGTCCGTAGAACCAATTAAATCGGATGAAGAATTGATTGATGTTTTAACAGCAATCAGTGTGGTGTCAATGAAGTTGGTAAGAAAAATTACTATGCTTGCCGCAATGAGTCAAAAGAGAGGAGCACAAAACAATGGAAACAAATATTCTGAAAAAACTTGCAGTGAGTTTGAACAACACAGCAAAAATCCTTATTGAGCTTGCGGAGATCTCACAGTCCGCCGCAACAGAGAATTCGGATTATGAAGAAATCAAGGAAGCAAAAAATGAAACCGAAGTCTCATTGGAGCAGGTAAGAGCCGTTCTCGCCGAAAAATCAAGAATGGGTATGACTTCTGCAGTCAGAAATCTTCTCCTTGAGTATGGAGCAGATAAGCTCAGTGCGGTTGATCCGAAGTTTTATTCGGTAATTTTGGAGAAAGCAGAGGAAATGAATAATGGCACCTAATGCACATGCGTTACTTTCGGCATCTTCATCTCACAGATGGCTGAACTGTCCGCCGTCGGCAAGGCTTAGTGAAAACTATGAGGATAAAAGCAGCGACTTCGCTGCCGAAGGCACAGATGCTCATGAGCTGTGTGAATACAAATTAAAAAAGGCACTTGGCCAACGAGCAAAAAATCCGACTGAAAATCTCACATGGTATAACGAAGAAATGGAAGAATGCGCCTCAGGATATGCGGAATATGTAATGGAGCTTATTGCACAAGCAAAGAAAAACTGTGCCGATCCTGTTGTGCTGATTGAACAGAGACTCGATTATTCAAAATATGTTACAGACGGATTTGGCACGGGTGACTGTCTAATCATTGCCGATGGTACGCTTAATATTGTTGACTATAAACACGGAAAAGGGGTGGAAGTGTCGGCGCTTGATAATTCGCAAATGAAACTTTACGCTCTAGGTGCTTTGGAAATTTTTGATTCGATTTATGACATTGAAAACATTACGATGACAATTTATCAGCCTCGGATAGCAAATATAAGCACTTGTTCAATACCGAGGGACAAACTGATCGATTGGGCAGAAAAGGTGTTAAAGCCAACTGCCGAGCTTGCCTTTAACGGAAAAGGTGAATTCCGCTGCGGTGACTGGTGCAGGTTTTGTAAGGCGAGAGCGCAATGCCGTGAAAGGGCAAATGCAAACCTCGAGCTTGCCAAATATAATTTTACAGAGCCTCCGCTCCTTTCTGATAATGAGGTTGAAGAAATCCTCGATAAAATCGACAGACTTGTTTCATGGGCAAACGATATTAAGGAGTATGCTCTTAAGGCTGCCTTGAACGGAAAGCAGTGGGAAAACCGAAAATTGGTCGAAGGACGGTCTATTCGCAAGTATACCGATGAAGCAATGGCGGCACTTGCGGTTAAGAATGCAGGATATGAACCTTATGAGAAGAAGCTGCTCGGAATTACAGAAATGCAAAAAATGCTCGGCAAAGAGCAGTTTAATAAAATCCTCGGCGATTTCGTTGAAAAGCCAAAAGGAAAACCGACACTTGTTCCGATGTCGGACAGGCGAAAGGCAATAAACACGGCGGCATCAGATTTTGAAAACTAAGGAGAAATTTATTATGTCAAACAAGAATCCAATGAAAGTTATTACAGGAAAGGATACGAGATGGTCTTATGCAAATGTGTGGGAACCGAAGGCAGTTAATGGCGGCACGCCGAAATATAGTGTTTCACTCATTATTCCTAAATCGGATACGGTTACTGTACAAAAGATAAATGATGCGATAAAGGCCGCCTATAATGAAGGACAGGCAAAGCTCAAGGGTAACGGAAGATCGGTTCCTGCACTTTCTGTAATCAAAACACCGCTTCGAGACGGTGATACCGAAAGACCGGATGATCCCGCTTACGCAGGTTGCTATTTTGTAAATGCCAATGCAACATCGGCTCCGGGTATTGTAGATGCGGATCGCAATCCTATTCTTACTCGAAGCGAAGTGTATTCCGGTGTTTACGGCAGAGCGTCAATCAGTTTTTACGCTTTCAACTCAAACGGAAATAAAGGTATTGCCTGCGGACTTAACAATCTTCAAAAGATCCGTGACGGTGAACCGCTCGGCAGTAAGGTGTCTGCTGAGGTTGATTTTGATACTGAGGATGATGAAGATTTCCTTTCTTAAACAAGATGTAACGGGTAGCGGTGAAAATCCGCTGTCCTGAGAGGAGATGAAGGATTGAAAACCATCAGCATTGATATTGAAACATTTTCTTCTGAGGATCTTTCAAAATGCGGAGTATATAAGTATTGCGAGTCACCGGATTTTGAAATATTGCTGTTCGGATACTCAATCGACGGCGGAGCGGTAAGGATTATAGATTTGGCTGCCGGTGAAAAGATTCCCGAGGAGGTTGTTTTATCGTTTACCGACGATTCTGTATTAAAGTTTGCCTTTAATGCCTGCTTCGAGAGAATATGCCTTTCAAAATTTATCGGACTTCCGACAGGTGAATATCTGAATCCGAAATCATGGAGATGCACAATGGTGTGGTCGGCGTATATGGGACTTCCGCTATCATTGCAGGGCGTAGGCACTGTGCTGAAACTTGAAAAGCAAAAACTTACGGAAGGAAAGGAGCTTGTTCGATATTTTTGCGTTCCCTGCACTCCGACAAAAGCTAACGGCGGAAGAACAAGAAATCTTCCGACAGACGCATGGGAGAAGTGGGAGCAGTTCAAAAAATATAACATACGTGACGTCGAAACTGAGATGCAGATACAACAGAAGCTCTCAAATTTTCCGGTTCCCGATTATATATGGGGAGAATATGCATTAGACCAGGAAATAAATGACAGAGGTGTCAAAATTGATATGCAACTCGTTTCTTCGGCTGTTAATATGGATAAAAAATCGAGAGAAGAACTTATGGATACTATGCGTAAGATTACTATGCTTGAAAATCCGAATTCGGTAACGCAAATGAGATTATGGCTTGCGGATAACGGATTGCAAACCGAAACGCTCGGTAAAAAAGCTGTAACGGAAATGCTGAAAACAGCCCCTCCTTTACTTGCAGAGGTTTTGGTGCTTCGGCAACAGCTTGCAAAGTCATCCGTAAAGAAATATCAGGCAATGCAGAATGCTGTGTGTTCTGACGGAAGAACAAGAGGAATGTTTCAGTTTTACGGAGCAAACAGGACAGGGCGATGGGCAGGAAGATTGGTTCAGCTCCAAAATTTGCCTCAAAATCATCTCGCCGACATTGCACAGGCTCGTGACCTTGTGAAAAGCGGAGATTATGAAGCGGTCAAAATGCTGTATACCGATGTTCCCGATACTCTGTCGCAGCTTATTCGTACATCGTTTGTTCCCAAGAAAGGTACACGTTTTTATGTCGCAGATTTTTCTGCTATCGAGGCTCGTGTTATTGCATGGTATGCCAAAGAAGGATGGAGGCAGAAAGTTTTTGAGGAAGGCGGTGACATTTACTGTGCATCGGCATCGCAGATGTTTAAAGTCCCTGTTGAAAAGCATGGCATAAACGGACATCTCAGACAGAAAGGCAAGATTGCCGAATTGGCTCTCGGTTACGGCGGTTCAATTGGAGCGTTGAGAGCTATGGGAGCTTTGGAGATGGGGCTCCGGGAGGATGAGCTGAGAATGCTTGTTGATGCCTGGCGTTCATCAAATAAAAATATAACAAAGCTTTGGTGGGATGTTGATAAAGCCGTAAAAAGTTCGATCAGAAATAAAACAGTCGAAGAAACACACGGTATTCGTTTTGAATATAAAAGTGCAATGCTTTTTATTGAACTCCCGTCCGGAAGACGGCTTGCGTATGTAAAACCCAGAATTGAAATCAATCAGTTCGGTACTGAATCGGTCACATACGAGGGAATAAGCGGTTCAAAGAAGTGGGAACGACTTGAAAGCTATGGTCCGAAATTTGTTGAAAATATAGTTCAGGCAACGGCACGGGATATTCTTTGTTTCGCAATGCGAACTCTTAGTGATTATGATGTAACGATGCATATTCATGATGAGCTTGTAATAGAAGCGGAACCGAACGTTTCGCTTGAAAAAATATGTAAGCTTATGGGGAAAACTCCGCATTGGGCAGAAGGCTTGATTTTAATAGCAGACGGTTATGTCTGTGATTTTTATATGAAAGATTGAGGTCAAAAGATATGAAGTTATTAAAATATATTCTATTCGCCATATTAGGGATATTTGTCTTTTCGGTATTCGTTACCTGCTTATATGAGGGCGGATTTGTAACAGGAATACAAATTTTTGTCGGAATGGCACTTTCCTGCTTTGCAGGCTTGGGCTGGTTCGTACTTGGAATAATCGGTGTATATAAAAACATGATCAGAGGTGAAAATGATGGGGATAGACAGAAAAAACAGTGAAAGATATCCCGATCCTACCTGTTATCAGGCACTTGTAACGATATGCAAACGGGAGAAGCGGAACAAAAGAAACAGCAGATATACACCGGGATTTAAACCTTTGGTTTATATTTGTACGCCTTATGCGGGTGATAAGGTGAAAAACGCAGCTAATGCAAAAAGGTACTGCAGGTTCGCATACAGACATAATGCAATACCGATTGCTCCGCATCTTCTGTATCCGCAGTTTTTAAATGATGACGATACAGAGGAGCGCAATGCCGGTATGTGGATGGGCTTAATTCTTCTTAACAAATGCAATGAACTGTGGGTGTTCGGAACGGTGATATCAAGCGGTATGAAGGCAGAAATAGATCGGGCAAAGAAAAATAATATGTACATAAGATATTTCGATTCGGATTTAAAGGAGGTCTTTTAATGGGACTGACTATTTATTCTTCCGATTGCTCCGGTGTTGCTGCCAACTGCTATTACAAAAGAAAGAATCTTGTATACGATGAAAAAACGTTAAAAAGAGCGGTTTGCCGTGATTACGTTTGTGCCGAATACAGAAATGCGTACAGAAACAATAAGAATTTCATCAAAAGCAATTGTCTTGCATTGGATGTTGATAATGATAAAAGTGATAATCCTGAGGATTGGATCTTACCGAAAGATATCATAGAACATTTTGACGGTGTTACGATCGGTTTTCATTTTTCAAGGCACAATATGACAGACAAACCGTATGTTGACAGAGCGACCGGCGAGGTAGTCAGATCGGTAACTGCAAGACCGAGATATCATGTTTTCTTTGAAATTGATACCGAATATGATTATGAACAGTATAAAAGAATGAAAGAGAAAACGATATCTGAATTTCCGTGTTTTGATAGAAATGCCGCAGATGCGGCAAGGTTCTTTTTCGGCACGGATAATGCCGATGTTATTTATCATCAAGGGACAAAAACTTTAAACGAATGGTTTGATGAGGAGAACTTTGATGAGTCGCTTTCTACAATCAAGGTCGGAACGAGAAACAGTACACTTTCACATTTTGCGGGCAGAGTTTTAAAAAGGTACGGAAACACCGAACAGGCATATTGTTGCTTTATTGAGAAGAACGAACAGTGCGAACCTCCGCTTGACAATGAAGAGCTGAATACTATATGGAAATCCGCCTTGAAGTTTTACAGTCGGGTGTCGGGAAATCCCGATTACATTCCTCCGGAGCAGTATGAAAAGATAGCCGATATACCTGTAAGCGAAGCAAAGTGGGATATTCCTATTCCTTTTGAAAGCAGTGAACTCCCGCCGTTTCCGATAGAGGTTTTACCGACTGTTATCAGAAATTACGCATCTGCGGTTGCTGTATCAACACAGACACCTGTCGACATGGCGGCTACAGCGGGACTTGCCGTTGTTTCTGCATGTATGAGAAATTTGTATAAGGTCGAAGGAAAGTCTGACTGGCTTGAACCGACGAATATATATGCGGCTATTGTTGCGGAGCCGTCCGAGAGAAAATCAGCCGTAAACTCTCTTGCCGCAAAACCTGTGGATGAGTACATAAAAGAGTTCAATGAAAAACATAAGGTTGAATTCGAAATGTCAAAAGCAACGAAGCAGCGCTTGGAGAATAAAAAGAGCAGTCTGCTTAATACAAGCAGAAAGAGGGGAGAGGATTCATCTGCAGCGGATTTCAATGAAGAATTACAAAATGTAATTGAACAGCTTGTAAATTTTAAAGAAGTGAAGCCCTTGAAAATTTATGTTGATGATACTACTCCGGAAAAGCTGACAGAAACAATGTCCGAAAACGGAAATGCTATATCAATTATCTCGTCGGAAGGAGGTATCTTTGATGTGTTGAGCGGTGCATATTCAAGCAAGGTGAATATTGATGTTTTCCTTAAGGCTTATTCCGGTGAGCATATTTCCGTTGAAAGAATAATGAGAAGTTCCATATCTGTTGATGATGCTTGTCTTACCATACTGCTTTCGGTGCAGCCTGTCGTTATAAGCGAGCTTATGAGCAATAAAAAGTTCAGGCACAGGGGACTTACGGCACGATTCCTTTATTCAATGCCTAAATCGTTTGTCGGTTCACGAAAGCTCGAATCTCAAACAATACCCGAGGAGTCGTATATTGCGTATAAGAAACTTATATACAACATTCTTTCAGAAAAGAGGGGAGAGTATCCCGAGATAATTCGGCTCGATAAAGAAGCACGAAAAGAATTGATTAAGTATTATGATTGGGTTGAAAAAATGCTTGCAGGCGAATTCTCAATGTACAGTGATTGGTTGGGAAAACTTGTGGGCAACACTCTTAGAATTGCGGGGATTTTTGCAAGGTGCGGGGCACTTAAAAAGGATGTCGGAGAGGATATATTGGAAACGAATGAACCGATAATTATCGGTAAAAAGACAATTGAAAATGCAATTGCTTTAGCTAAGTATTTCTTCGTTCATGCAGTAGCCGCATACGGAAATATGGGCATACGTTCCGATTTTAAAGCCGCATTGAATACTGTACAGAAAATAAAAGAAAAAGGGTTGAAAGAAGTGACGCGCAGGGACATTATGCGCTTCTGCAGATGGGTTGGATCTGCAGATGAAGCGCAAAGCATATTAAATAACCTTGAAGATTACGGTTATGTCCGCATTTCCTCAGTTGATGTCACTGACAAAATGAGGTTCGGTCGCCCTAAAAATGCGGTTTATGCTGTAAATCCGTGTGTTTTTAAGTGATTTGTCATAAATAATGAGTTTTGTCACGCTGTAACGCACCTCTATATTATGTAACATAGAATAATTAATTTATTTATTTATTTAAATAAATATCTATATAGGGACAGCGTGACAAAATGGGACAAAAGTACATTATAGCTTTTACAATAAAAGAAAGGAAAGTCAAATGGATAATTTGAGTGAAAAATATATTGAGAGAAACCTTGTTAAAGCAGTTAAGAATGCCGGAGGTATTGCTTTAAAGTTTGTTTCGCCGGGCTTTGACGGTATGCCGGACAGAATACTTCTTTTTCCGAAAGGCAAAATGGCTTTTGCCGAAATAAAAGCACCCGGCAAAAAGCCGAGAGCATTGCAGATGTCACGGCACAGAATGCTTCGTAAATTGGAGTTTAAAGTTTTTGTTATTGACGATGTAAAAGGGATCGGAGGTGTTATTGATGAAATACGAACCGCATGATTATCAGAGGCATGCAATTGCTTTTATAGAAAACCATCCTGTAAGTGCCGTTTTACTTGATATGGGACTTGGTAAAACATCAATAACACTTACGGCAATAAATGATTTACTTTTTGACAGCTTCTTGGTACATAAAGTTTTGATTATAGCGCCTTTGAGAGTAGCACGGACCACATGGACTGCTGAAGTCGATAAGTGGAATCATCTTCAGAACCTCATTTGTTCCGTAGCCGTGGGAACGGAAAGTGAAAGAAGAAATGCACTTTTGAAAAGAGCCGATATCTATATCATAAATCGTGAAAATATAGGATGGCTTGTAGAAGAAAGCGGTGTGCTGTTCGATTATGACATGATTGTTATTGACGAGCTGTCATCGTTTAAAAATCATAAAGCGAAGCGGTTTAAAAGTCTTATGAAGGTACGACCTACAGTAAATCGAATCGTAGGACTTACAGGTACACCTGCAGGAAACGGTTTGATGGATTTATGGGCTGAATTTCGATTACTTGATATGGGACAGCGGCTTGGAAGATTTATTTCAAGATACAGAGATAAGTTTTTTATCCCGGACAAACGTAACGGTCAGATAGTGTATTCATACAAGCCGCTGCCGAATGCGGAAAAAGCAATATATGAGGCGATATCGGATATTACGATTTCTATGAAAGCAGCAGACCATCTTAATATGCCCGAGCTTATTTCGACTGATTATCTTGTCGATATGGATGATAAAGAAAGAGAAATCTATGAAAGGTTCAAAAAGAATCTTGTTATAGAGCTCTCTTCCGATAAGGAGCTTACTGCTTCAAATGCGGCAACGCTATCCGGAAAACTTTCGCAAATGGCAAACGGTGCCGTATATGATGAGGCAGGGAAGTGCTGTCGGATACATGATCGCAAAATGGATGCGCTTGAGGATTTAATTGAGAGTGCGAATGGCAAGCCAGTCCTTGTGGCGTATTGGTTTCGTCATGACCTTATACGAATTATGGAGAGATTGAAAAAAGCAGGAGTTTATTTCTGCGTTATATCATCAGATCAGAGCATCAAAGATTGGAATAACGGAAAAATCGCAGTCGGTCTTATTCACCCGGCATCGGCGGGACATGGACTGAATCTCCAAAATGGAGGTTCAATACTTGTTTGGTTTGGCTTAACCTGGAGTCTTGAATTGTATCAGCAGACAAACGCAAGACTATGGCGTCAGGGACAGAAATCCGGTACAGTGGTTATTACTCACATAGTAACCCGAGGTACGGTTGATGAACAGATAGTAAAGGCCCTTCAAAGAAAAGAGTTAACCCAGTCAGCTCTTATTGAGGCGGTAAAAGCAAATTTGGAGGTGTAATCATGACGGCAAAAGAGTATTTATCACAGGCGAGATATCTGGATGCGAGAGTAAATGCAAAAATAGCGCAGCTGGCGTCATTGAATGATCTTGCAACAAAAGCCACTTCAACCATATCCGATATGCCGAGAGTATCAAATTATACAGGTTCTTCTCTTGAAAACACCGTTGTTAAAATCATTGATCTTCAGGAAGAAATCAATCATGAAATTGACACACTGGTTGATTTGAAGAAAGAGATATATCGTAAAATACAAGAAGTTTCAAATCCCGAGTATCAGACGGTTCTTGAAAGACGATACATATGTCTTGAAACTTGGGAACAGATAGCGGTTGATATGAATTATTCTATTCAGCATATTCACCGTATGCACAGCCTTGCATTAAAAGAAATTATTGTTCCTACTGAAACATGAGAGTATATGTGATAGAATGAGAGTATTCTTATGTGATAGTATTTACCATAGAAAATTAAACAAAGGACCTTTGAGAGAAAATCTTTCAAAGGTCTTTTTCGTTGAAAGGAGAGTTTCTATGGGATACACGAACAGTTCATTGGTTACTTACAAAAAGCTGTGCGGAGATTACGACACAAGAAATCACAAAATCGATACAATCACGATTCACTGCTTTGTAGGTCAGGTAACTGCAAAGCGCGGATGTGATTATTTTTTTGAAACCGACAGGGATGTATCATCAAACTATGTTGTCGGTTATGACGGCTCTATCGGATTATCTGTTGAGGAGAAAAACAGAGCATGGACTTCATCTTCATACTATAACGATCACAGAGCGGTAACTATTGAAGTGGCATCGGAAACAAAGTCACCATACAAGGTTACGGATAAGGCATACAATGCTTTGATTGAACTTGTTGCGGATATTTGCGAACGAAACGGAATTAAGAAACTTGTGTGGAGCAACAGCAAAAACGAAAGAGTTAATCACAGTAACGGCTGTAATATGACTGTGCACAGAGATTTTTCTTCGACTGCTTGTCCCGGAGAATTTCTTTACTCACATATGGCGACAATTGCTGAAAGTGTAAACAAAAAGCTCGGTTCTTCAAAAGCTCCGGCATCCAAATCGACAAATTCAGTATCTGTTGATGCACCGAATACTATAGGAGGTAACGATATGACAAGAGGATATTTCAAAAAGGGTGACAGAAACGAAGGCGTTTATGCCTACAAACAGCTCCTTATTATGCTGAAAAGAGCAGGCGTTATCACCCAGGGAGTTGATAACAATAATGTCTTCGGTGACGGAACAGTGAGCGCAACAAAGCAGGTTCAGAAAGCAGCGAAGATTGAGCAGGACGGTTATGCAGGCCCGATTACAATCAGAGCTTGTTTCACACTTTTGTCAAAGAAGATATAACAAAAGGCACACCGTAGAAATCGTCGTTCCAATTGTGTGCCTTTCGTCTGTTATACGCTTTTGGATTTTCGGACTTGCGTGTTACGGGATTTATATTGCCCCAAGTTTTACGCTTTTTTGCGTTTAGCTCTCTTTGCTTTTTCTTGGAGAGCTTTTCATACGGAATGAAGTTTTCCATAATCATACCTCCTTTGGTCGAGGTAGTATAACACAATCGGAGGTGCGTGTCAATGCCGAGAAAACCTAAACAACCTTGCAGTTATGTCGGCTGCCCTAACCTTTGTGACGGACCATACTGTGAAGAACACAGACAAAGTGAAACCCGCAAATATGACCGTTATGGAAGAAATCAAGCTTCGGTAAAGATATATAAAGGTAAACGATGGCAGTCCGTTCGTAAGAAATATTATGAAGCGCATCCTTTGTGTGAGAACTGTCTGCTTGAAGATAAAATTACACCCGCCGAGGAAGTACATCACTTTGTACCGCTTTCGGCGGGTGGTGAGCCCTATGCTTTCAGTAATCTCCGTTCTCTGTGCCGTTCTTGTCATTTAAAAGAACATCACAGGATTGGAGATAGGTAGGCGATCAAATTTGTTTGGTTTTTAAAATATTTAATTGATCACTTCTTGAATATATTACGTTTAAAATATAGACTCGCTTAGTATTTTCGTCAATGCGAAAGTACACATAATAATTTTTACAGAGCATTCTTCTGACACCACGGGATTTCCAAGGTTCCTGTTCAATTGGTTTTATTCTGGCAGGAAATTCAGATAGCTTTGAAATCTCATCTTTGATTTGCCGTATTAGCTTTAACGCTGTTTCACGTGCAAGCAAAACATCGACTATATAATTTCGCAGTTCAAGTAAATCATCAATAGAGTCGGGTGTCATTATAATTTCATAATGATCCATCAGAAAAGGCTCCTTTCAAGATCATCAAATACTTCTGCGAACGCTTTTCCTTCACCGGACATAGATTGTTCATAGCTGTGTTGAAGTTTTGCATTTAATTCTTCTTCAGATAATGAATCCATTGTTTTAGGAGCCGAAGGAATTGTTAAAGAAAACGGCACCCCGTTTCTAAAGATAATCTGACGGTACAAAGAGTTTATTACAACAGAAACCGGTATGCCAAGTTTTTGAAGTATATTTTCTGCTTCGTTTTTAACATCATATTCCACGCGTGCACTTACTGTTGCATCTTTCATGAGAAGCACCACCTTTCATTAGTATTGTACTACATAGTATTGCAAAATGCAATACAAATATTTATCTGGTTTAAATTGAATTAAAAGTTGATGCCCACCGAGGAAGTACAGCGAGTTATACCTATTTCAGTGGGTGATGACTATCATTAAACAACGAAAGAATACTGTTTATTCATGAATACGGCTCCTTACTCTGCTGAAGACTTCTTCAGCCGTAAAACGAGTTCCATTTTCTTCGGCAGCTTTATCCGCTTGCAAAAGTTTCATCTCAACGTCATCGGTGAGAGCTGCATATTGCTCAAGGCTCAAAACAACCATTGAGCCGTAGCCGTTTTTTGTAAGAAATACGGGTTCACCGCCTGAAAGAACAGCCTTTTCAATTTCGGGGAATTTGTTTCTAAGATCAGAAACAGGTCGTATATTGATCATAATTATTTACCTCCATAAGTTTCTGATAATATTTTATCATAACTTTATTAAAATATCGATAGTAAAATTACCCCAGGGGCGGTCTAAATCTCAAAAAATGAAATAAATGAAGACCGGCCCGGGGTCACACGCACAACTTTGCAAATTCAAACAGGGTATTAACCCCTAAGTTTTTCTCGCGCATAATACGCGCACGCATGAGAGGTCAATATAATAATCAAACAAAAATCAAAATAAATCAAATTTCGGAGGTGATTTTATTGGCTAAGGACGGCTCAAAACGGGGAGGTGCAAGACCCGGCGCAGGCAGACCGAGAAAAGCTTTGGTAGATAAAATCGCTGACGGTAATTCCGGCAGACCGATTACTGTTCTGCCGACGGCTGCCAATCTCGAAGGTGAGGATATGCCTGCCATAAAAGAATATCTTACAGAAGAACAGAAAATCGGTATTGAGCTTGAGGCTGATACCATTTTTAAATATGTGTGGAATTGGTTGAAAGATTGGAAGTGTGAGAAATTCATCTCTCCTGAAATCATTGAGCATTACGCACTTTCTGCAGCAAGACATATACAAGCCGAAAAACTTATCAGCCGTACTGGCTTTCTTGCAAAGCATCCTACAACAGGTGCTCCTATTCAAAGTCCGTATGTGGCAATAAGCCATTCATACGAAAAAGCTGCCAATCAGTATCTTTTCATAATTCAGCAGATAATAAAAGAAAATTGTGCCGAGGAGTTCAAAGAATATTCAGATTCCGATGATATGATGGCAGAATTGTTAAATTACAAGCGCGGAGGTTAATTTATGTTTGAAAAAGTAAACCCAAGTCATCCCGATAAACTTGCAGACAGAATCGCAGGAGCGATAGTTGATGTTGCATACAACATTGAAGATAATCCCAAGATTGCAGTTGAAGTTCTTATAGGACACGGCAAATGTCATATCATTGCCGAAACATCCGTACATATTCCAATTGAAAATGTTACGGAAATCGTGGACAGGCTCATAGGTGCGGTTGAGATCGACTACAAAGAATATGAGCAAGACACACATCTTGCGGATAATCAGTCGGATGAGATTCGATGCGGTGACAACGGTATTTTCAAAGGTACTCCTGTTACAGATGAACAGATAATGCTTGCTGATATTGCAAAGAGAATATATGAGGTCTGTCCCTATGATGGCAAATACATCATTGATGGAGACAGACTTATTCTTTGCCAAAGTAATATTGATACAAATATTTTGCAGGAAGAATATCCGAATGCAGTTGTAAATCCTCTCGGCAACTGGATAGGCGGTATTGACGTTGATTCGGGAGCAACAAACAGAAAACTCGGAAGCGATATGGGTGATTCCGTCACAGGCGGAGGACTTCACGGTAAGGATTTGTCTAAGGCTGATGTAAGTGTAAATATTTATGCTTGGCTTAAAGCACAACAAGAAAAACAGCCTGTAACTTTTTGCTGTGCAATCGGAGATGATACAATTGACGGAAAACCATATTCCGAGATCGTCAGAATCGCAAGAGCATATATCACATCAATCGGCGGTTTTGAGAGGTTTGCGAAATGGGGGCTTATACAATGAACAATGGACAATTGACGGTTAACAATGTGAGAACCACAAGCGAGTTTCAACTTGTTGATACTGATAAATTGATTCCTTATGTCAACAATGCCAGAACACACAGCACGGAGCAAATAAACAAGCTTCGTGCTTCTTTGCGCGAATTTGGGTTTATCAATCCTGTGATTGTCGATAAGGATTTGAACGTGATTGCAGGTCACGGCAGAATTGCTGCAGCAAAAGCGGAAGGTATCAAAAAAGTTCCGTGTGTGTTTGTTGACCATCTTACAGATGCACAAAAGAAAGCGTACATACTTGCCGATAACAGAATGGCTATGGATGCCGGCTGGGATGAGGAGCTTCTGCGTGTTGAGATCGAAGCATTGCAAGCGGAAGATTTTGATGTATTCCTAACGGGATTTGATGAGGATGAAATATCAAAACTCTTTGATGACGGAACGAAAGTAAAAGAGGACGAATTTGATGTTGATTCCGAACTTGAGAAACCGACGTTTACAAAGCTCGGTGATGTGTGGCAGTTGGGCAGGCATCGTCTTGTATGCGGTGACAGTACTAAGCCCGAAACATACAAAACTCTGCTCGGTGAAACAAAGGTTAATCTTGTAATTACCGATCCGCCGTACAATGTCAACTACGAAGGAGCGGCAGGCAAAATCAAGAATGATAATATGGAAAATAACAAATTTTATCAGTTCCTTTTTGATGCATATAAGTGTATGTATGATTCAATGGCTGATGATGCCAGCATCTATGTTTTTCATGCCGATACCGAAGGCTTGAATTTCAGAAAAGCATTTTATGATGCCGGATTCTATCTTTCGGGGTGCTGCATATGGAAAAAGCAAAGTCTTGTTCTTGGCAGAAGCCCGTATCAGTGGCAGCATGAGCCCGTGCTTTACGGTTGGAAAAAGAACGGAAAGCATCAGTGGTACACAGGCAGAAAGGAAACAACAATATGGGAATTTGATAAGCCAAAGAAAAACGGCGATCATCCTACGATGAAGCCGATACCACTTTTGGCATATCCGATTATGAACAGCTCGATGACAAACGCAGTGGTTCTTGATCCGTTTGGCGGAAGTGGATCAACTCTTATAGCCTGTGAACAGACGGATAGAATATGCTGCACGATTGAGCTTGATGAAAAGTTCTGTGATGTTATTGTGAACAGATATATTGAGCAGGTTGGATCGGACAAAAAAGTAAAGATCATTCGTGACGGCAGGGAATATAAATACAGCGAGGTGGCTGTAAATGAGTGATATGACCCTTGGGTCTCTCTTTGATGGAAGCGGGGGCTTCTCACTCGGTGGAATACTTGCAGGAATAAAGCCCGTGTGGGCATCGGAGATTGAGCCTTTTCCGATAAGAGTAACAACAAAAAGATTACCGTTCATAAAGCATTACGGTGATGTAAGCAAAATGAACGGTGCTGATATTGAGCCTGTTGATATTATAACTTTCGGCAGTCCTTGCCAGGATATGTCGGTGGCGGGCAAAAGAGCGGGGCTTAACGGTTCACGCTCTAATTTGTTTTATGAAGCAATCAGAATTGTAAAAGAAATGAGGTGTGCGACAAATGGAAAATACCCGAGATTTATTGTGTGGGAAAACGTCCCCGGAGCATTTAGCAGTAATAAGGGCGAGGACTTCCGATGTGTACTCGAAAGCATATGTAAAATCAAAAATGAAACCGTATCTGTTCCTGAATTTAAAAAGTGGCAGAACGCAGGATATATCGTGGGAGATGATTACTCCCTTGCATGGAGAGTCCTTGATGCTCAATACTGGGGAGTACCCCAGAGAAGAAAACGTATCTTCCTTGTCGCAGATTTTGCAGGTCAATGTGCCTCAAAAGTATTATTTGAGTCGGAAGGCATGTCAGGGTATTCTGCGCAGAGCTTCGGCTCGTGGCAAAGAGCTGCCGGAAATGCTGAAACTTGCTTTGAAGCGTCAAGCCTCGGTTGTGACGGATACATATGTCAACTGAAAGAAGATCTTTCAATGCTCAATGCTTCAAAGGACAGTAACAAAGTTGTATTAAATGACCAAGGCGGCTCCGTGATGTCCGTTACAGATGATGTGACCGCTACATTGAAAGCAAATATGGGAGGTCATGCTCCATGTATTGTTGATACGGTTGTACTTGAAAATCATCCTACTGACAGCAGAGTGAAAATTAAAACTGACGGTAAGATACAGACACTCACGGAGCGTATGGGTACCGGCGGAAACAATGTGCCGCTTGTTATGAAAATTCGTTCAGGCTGTGAGGGTGGGGGTAAGGGCGCATTGATACAGACAGATAAGTCTGCCACACTTTCCTGCAATAACGACCAAACTCTGTTTGAACCGAAAAGTTGGGACGGCACGAATATTGCTCCTACATTAACAAAACAGAATGCAGGCGGAAATCAGAGAATGCCTGATAAAGATAATTTCAACTGTGTTTTACAACCTTTTGGTATTTCGTCGTATGAGTCAAATGCTATGAAGTCATCCAACCCTCACAGCGGAATTTATGAGACTGAAACAGCAAGAACGCTTGACACAAGTAATCAATCTCCGGGAAAGAATCAAGGCGGCATTGCTGTTGTATGTGAAAATCCGGGAGACGGTAAATCCTCATATTCTGTTTCGGAAGGAGTTTTACCGTCAGATGCCTGTACTCACAGTGGAAATTCTGCTATCTGTATTCAAGGGTCAATGATAGGCCGCAAAGATGAAAACGGACCGCAAGGCAATGGTATAAATGAAGATGTATCTTTTACACTGAATACAACCGACAGACACGCTGTTGCACTTGAGACATTTCATTGCAACACCGAGGAAGATAAAGCTATGCCATTAAAGGCACGTGATTATAAGGACCCGACAGCGGTATGTTACGGAATCGGCAGGGATGCCTTTAATCAAGGTGTTAATTCACAGTATATGCCGCAAATTGATGAGAATGTTCAGCCGACAATGGTAGCAAAAGGACCGGGTGCGGTTGCTCATCCTTATGGTTTCTATCCGCAAATGAAATCTGAGGGTGTTTCAGTATCAGAAAACAGAGCAAATTGCCTTGTTAACGGTACAAACCCGGGATATCAAAACGGGGTTATAGACTCAAACTATGCCGTTCGCAGATTAACTCCAATGGAGTGTCAGCGATTGCAAGGCTTTCCTGACGGATGGTGTTCCGGACTCGGAACGGAAGATCCTACCGATGAGGACATAGCGTTTTGGAGTGATGTGTTTGAAACACACAGAAAAATCTGTCAAACAAGTTCAAAGCCGAAATCCAAGAGGCAGATTGTTAAATGGCTAAAAGATCCTCACTCGGATAGTGCGGAATATAAGATGAGGGGCAACGGAGTTGCACTCCCATGCGTATTCTTTGTACTTTCGGGCATTGTGTGGGTAAATGAAAAATGACCTGCAAAAATGAGTCTTCGATTTGAATATATAAGAAAGATCAATTTTAACGATACCCTCAAACGATGAAATAAAAACGACCATATAAAAGTAGATGTGTCCTTTTGTATGGTCGTTTTTATGTTCAAGCACAAAAGTATATGAGATTATTTTTTCTTTGTCATTTTTCCGGAAACAGGTTCTCTTTTAAGAGGTTCATATTTGGTTCTGTATATTTTGCATCTGAATTTTTCTAAAGATTCATCAATGTCATCAAAGATGCCTTGGTATGTTCTCGTAATGGTGTAATCTTGTGTGGATTCTTCCTTTGTCTCAAAAAATTTATTGTCTAATTCAGATGTTTTTGTCGCACATACCAGGAAATTCCCGTTACCATCTTTTAATAAGTTAAAATGAAATGCCTCTGTCCTGAATTGAAAAACACTATTTTTGATTTTATCGTATATTAGATTGTATGCTTTATTACGAATACACTTGTTAGCAAATATGAAATCCATATTACCATAAGCATTATCTAATGGTCCTAATTCTACTGACGAAGCAAGCTGATAACTTTCCATACATTGCATAAATGATTTGTGGTAACTATCCAATTTTGATTTGTAAAAGTCTTCTAATTCTTTGTCAACATCAGTATTATTATCAAAAGAAAGAGAAACATTTTTTTCATACCAAGAAATTAAATTGTTTTTTGCCTCATGCTTTATTTCTTTATCGTCAGGTGATATTGCAAGATCATGAAAGAATTCATTGGAACGTTCTTCTCTAAAGGCTTCTATGATTAACCCAAGAGGAGCATCCAAATCGAGATGTTCAATTTTCCTTAATTTTCTCAAGATTTTAATGGCCTGAACCCAAAATTCTTCCATAGCCTTTCTTCTTTCAACATAATATTCTGTTAATGACATTATGAATCCAAGAACCGCACTGCCAAGAAGAGCCATAGATATATCGTAATATATACAATTACTGCATTTACCAATTACAAACGCAACTACCAAAGATAGTACCGATACTATCATAGTAATAATCGTTAGCCATTTTTTTGCTTTCATTTGCTTACTATCCTCCTGAGGCGTTTTTTAAATTATATCACATAATTTTCGATTTGTCACTTTTTATGTGATTTTTTAAAATATACGCCTTTTTAAAATTAATAAAGAAATAACTGGATATATCTTCAAAACAGAGGTAATATAGACCATAAAATCATGAGGAGATGATTTGATGTTTTACGGTATTTCAAAAGAAAGATTGCAGTGTCTTCGCCGAAGATTCACGAAAGGAACCCGTGTGGAACTTGTTTCAATGAACGACCCGTACAATCACAGTCTTGCTCCCGGTAGCAAGGGTACGGTGATGTGTGTTGATGATATTGGAACAATCCATGTGGCTTGGGATTGCGGCAGCAGCCTTGGTATTGCTTACGGAGAGGATTCCTGTAGAATAATTGAAGAATAAGTGACGTAAGATACACAAATTTTTGATAAGAAGTTTGTGTATTTTATGCTCATATTTAACTGGATATATATGTGTTTAAAAGTTAATATACAGTCACAAAACCAAACGGAGGATACCCAAATGACAAAGAAAGAATTAAACGCACTCACGAAAATTGCAAAAAAGACCATCGTGCCGATGAAAAGCAGAACAGACTTGGAAAGACATTTTAACGGTGATGAAGATTTTCTTGAAATTGCAATATGGGAATTGAAAGATGCTTTGATAGAAGCCTATAAGCTTGGCAGAAAGTAATATGAGGAGGAAACAACAATGGAAATAATTGAAAGAATTGAAAATTTAATTGCAACCCCCGAAGGAAAGTCGTTTGAGTCTGAGGGAATCAATCCCATCTTTTATTGGGCATACAGAAACACAAGAAGAACCGAAAATATACTTCTTGATTTTGACGATGTAATTTGGGAAAAGGATGTTCCGGATATAGTAAAAAATCTTAAGGAGTTTGGAATCACAGAGTTTACTATTTCAAACAGATATTCGGGGCTTGTTGATGTTTTGGCACTTTTTGTTGCTGAAGGCTGCACAATTGAAGGAACCACACAAGTGCAGGCATATTATATGAATTTCTCGACCGGTAAACCCGAAATTCTGAATGCGATACTTGTTAAAGCAGACTGATCTTTGAGAATATCAAGAGCCTTTTTTGAGGCTCTTTTTTGATACAACGAAGGTGATAGTATGAATATTTATGTTACACCTGACAGACGAATAAAAGCAAATAATAAGATAATCGGAACAAGCGGCGAAAGCGGAACGGTTAGGTTTGATTTTAAATTTCCGCAGTTTATTGAAGAAACAAGTACGGAGCTTTTTCACAAAGAATTGTTTTTCGCAAATCAATGCGGTTGCTGCAGAAAGATTTTAAGCGGGAACAGTTTTGTTTTGACAGAGGATATTATGCAGGGGGCATGGGTCGAGATGCAAATAAAACTTTGGCTCGGAAAATGTGTATGGAAAACGGCTCCGATAATGTTTGAACTATATCCTGCGTTGGATGTGATTCTCGGGAATTCCTGTAAATCGGATATCCGTGGTGAAAGTACATTCACTCCTCCGGTCAAAATTGATTTGAGTATGAAAAAGATGTATCCGGAGCATATCCCTAAGGGAAAAGAATCTGTCCCTTTTGAGTATTCCGAGATATCTGCCGACTTGCCGTTGTATGCTGTCAATCGGATTGATACGGAGGACTTGAGCCGGAACAGATACTCGGATTTTAAATATATTCCCGACGGTAAAAAATGTGAGCCTATCAAAAACTCAGTTGTACGTACTGACGTTAATCTTTACGGCTATAGTGCAGAGATAATCGACTTGACAGATAAAAACTTTTATATTTTTATTGATCTGCCGGAACCACCGATTATTATTGATGACGAGGAGTTGAAAACAGATGGCTGATATAAACAGTGAATACGAAAAGTTTATAAAAAACATTTCCAAAATTGTTCAGCTTCGTGACGATCAGTTCGAAGAGCTGATGACAACAAATGAATATGTATATAACGATCCGGATACCGAAGAAGTGTTCAGAGTCCCGAAAGATCCGAACACACTCTATGTTGCTCCATCATATAACTTCAAATGGTTGATTCAGAAGATATATGACACCATGGTAAAGCCCTATGAGCCGCAGTATGAGCCTGTTGTGCTGAGGGATATTGAGGATTATGTGCAGACTGTTGCAGAATCAATCAAAAACTTTGAATCTCGTGTAGCGATGCGAGGAATTGTAAAAAAAGACTGTTATATAAAGTACAGTGACGATTACATATTGACTGTAAATGGGATTGTATATGATTCCGATTATGTTTGTCACAATCGTGATGAATACATAACCGCAGTTTTCTTTGCGAAGGAAAAGGTTCTCAGTATTCGTTACTCGGAAGTAAATATGTATCCCGATGAGCTTATTGTAAAAAGAAATCATATTCAGATTGCTGTTGAAAACAGAATCAGTTCGGCTGCAACCTATGTTTCTTCAAATATTGAAGAATCGGGACTTCCCGACCTCCGTTCCTGCAAGGTGCTGAAGCTTGACACTAACGAAACGGCAAGCTCATATATCAGCTCGGGAATTGAGGAACTTTACTTTTACGGAAGAGTAATAAATCAGTACCGTTTTCAAAACAGCCCGTATTTGAGAAAGGTAGTTGCACCAAACGTAACAATGTTAGGAATGTGTGCTTTTAACAATTGCCCGAATCTCGAATTGTTTCTCCCGAGGATAATTTCTATACTTGGCAATGTAAATGACGACGCTTTTTCGGGAATGAAAAGTTTAAGATTTCCTAAATGTCTTGTCAATGTTTCTCCGTCAAAACTAATCGGAAACATCAATACTGTTTTTCTGGACTGTATAAATGCAAATTTTACACAGCCTCTTTCTAATTACAGAAACTCAAACATTAAGCATGTAGTTTTTGCAGAAAACTGGAATGCTTCTATTCAGCTGCATAATTGCACGAATCTTGGCAAAGAGGATATAATTGATAATTTTTGTAAACTTACAGATCTCACAGGCAAGGACAAAAAGCAGATAACCATATTTACTGATATGTTTAACGATCTTCAGACAACAAAGGTTGTTTTCGATGAGACAACCAAGAAGTATCGTCCTTTGACAACACAGGAAGAAGAGAACAGTGACTTTGTGAAATCAGCAATTTCAGCGATTGACATTGCAAAGAATAAGAATTGGGAGGTAATCGGAAAATGATAAATGCAATAATTTATACGTTACTTAACGGCTTTGCATTTAATATTGTATTGCCGATATGGGCGGTTTTAATATCACTCGGTCTGGGGTGATGAGGCTTGAGAAAACTGAAAAAATATGTTCCTTCAAGGTTCATGGATAAAGACTCTCATTATGATAAACGAGCTGCAGACCATGCGGTTGCTTTCATTGAGAGTCTTTGTCATACCAAGGGTATATGGGCAGGCAAACGGTTTGAGCTTATTGATTGGCAGGAACAGATTATTCGTGATATATTCGGAATCGTAAAGCCGAACGGATACAGACAATTTACAACTGCATATATTGAAATTCCTAAGAAAATGGGAAAATCCGAACTTGCTGCAGCGGTTGCACTTTTGCTTTGCTGTTCAGATGACGAACAGAGAGCGGAGGTTTACGGATGTGCAGGCGATAAAGGACAAGCCAGTATTATTTATGATGTCGCAGCGGATATGGTGCGAATGAACAAGGTACTAAACAGAACCATAACCATTTCCAAAGCGCAGAAACGAATAACCTACAATCCGACAAACAGCTTTTATCAGGTGCTCTCGGCGGAAGCCTATTCAAAGCACGGTTTTAATATCCACGGAGTTGTTTTTGATGAGCTGCACACGCAGCCTAACCGAAAGCTATATGATGTTATGACGAAGGGCTCGGGTGATGCTCGTATGCAGCCGCTGTATTTTTTGATAACAACAGCGGGAACAGACACGGAATCTATTTGCTATGAGGTTCATCAAAAGGCAAAGGATATCATTGAAGGCAGAAAAATCGACAAGACATTCTATCCCGTTATATATGGAGCGGATATTGGTGATGACTGGACAGATCCGAAGGTTTGGATGAAGGCAAATCCATCACTCGGCGTGACTGTCGGAATCGATAAGGTTAAATCCGCTTGCGAATCTGCAAAAGAAAATCCCGCAGAAGAAAACACCTTCAGACAGCTACGACTAAATCAATGGGTCAAACAGTCTGTGCGTTGGCTTCCGATGGAAAAATGGAAGAATTGTGAGATTGCCTATGATGAGGCTTTTCTTGAAGGCAGAGTTTGCTACGGCGGTCTTGACCTTTCAAGTACAACCGATATAACGGCGTTTGTACTTGTTTTCCCGCCTGCCTATGATGACGATAAATACTATGTGCTTCCGTATTTTTGGTTGCCAGAAGAAACTCTTGATCTAAGAGTGAAACGAGATCATGTGCCGTATGATGTTTGGAAAAAACAAGGCTTTATTAAAACTACGGAGGGTAATGTTGTTCATTATGGATTTATTGAGAAATTCATAGAAGAACTCGGAACAAGATTCAATATCCGTGAAATTGCATTTGACAGGTGGGGAGCAACTCAGATGGTCCAAAATCTTGAAGATATGGGCTTTACGGTTGTTCCGTTCGGACAGGGCTTCAAGGATATGTCGCCTCCGTCAAAGGAATTATTCAAATTGGTTCTTGAGGGAAATATGGCACAAAATGGCAATCCTGTTCTTTGTTGGATGCTTGACAACATCTATGTCAGAACCGACCCGGCAGGGAATATTAAGCCCGACAAAGAAAAATCAACAGAGAAGATCGATGGAGCCGTGGCTTTAATTATGGCACTTGATCGGGCGATTCGCTGCGGAAATGATATAGGCAGTTCGGTTTATGACGAGAGGGGTTTGCTTTTAATATAGCCCGAATATTTACAAATTTCTTGATGTATCTTTGTGCAGTTTATGACGATAAATAACTGGATATATGTGTGTTTCAGAGTTAATATGTTGTCAACAAAACAAAGGAGGCCAACGCCATGAATGCAAAGGCAGAACAACAAATTATTGAAATGAAGCAGCAGACCATCGGTGTGGAAATTGAAATGAACCACATCACAAGAGAAAAGGCGTCCGGGCTTGTGGCCGAATATTTCGGGACAACAAATTATGATTCGGCATCGGAATACGGATATTCTTCTTGGTCATGTAAGGACAATCAAGGCAGAGTTTGGAAATTTATGAAGGATGTTTCGATTGCGGGACCCGATTCTCAGAAATGCGAACTTGTAACACCGATTCTAAAATATGAAGATATGAACACGCTGCAAGAGATTGTGAGAATGCTCAGACATGCAGGGGCGGTTTCAAATCCCGATAACGGATGTGGTGTTCACATTCATATAGGCGCTAACGGACACAATGCAAGAACATTGAGAAACCTTGCAAATATTATGGCATCTCATGAGGATCTACTTATAAAAGCATTAAACATTGATTCAAACCGGATTGACAGATACTGCAAAACTGTTGACCCGGATTTTTTACGCCTTGTAAACAGAAAAAAGCCGAAAACGATGCCTCAGCTTGCGGATATTTGGTATAAAAGTCTTGGAGAGAGCTATGGCAGAAGCCATCATTATAACGGCAGCAGATATCACATTTTAAATTACCATGCCACCTTTACAAAGGGTACGATCGAATTCAGACTTTTTCAGTTTGATAATCCTTCGGCCGACAGAAAAGGCGGTCTTCATGCAGGTCAGCTCAAGAGCTACATTCAGCTTTGCTTGGCATTAAGTCAAATGGCAAAGACGTCATCAAAGGCAAGCAGTAAACCACAGCAGGATGAAAATCAAAAGTATGCAATGAGAACTTGGCTTTTGAGATTAGGTTTCATCGGCGACGAATTTAAAACCGCAAGAGCTCTTTTTACCAAAAGACTTGACGGTGACACTGCGTTTCGCAACGGCAGAGCTGCATGAAGGGAGGTTTAAAAATATGAAAAGCTTTTATTATATTGCATACGGAAGCAACCTTAATATTGCACAAATGAAATATCGATGTCCTTGTGCACGAGTGGTTGGAAATTCAATGTTAAAGGGCTATTCGCTTCGCTTCAGGGGCAGTAAGACGGGTTCTTATCTTACCGTTGAGAAAGATGCCGAAGGCTGTGTTCCTGTCGGCGTGTGGGCGGTTTCCGCAAAGGATTTGCAAAGTCTTGACCGCTATGAGGGCTATCCGACTTTCTACCGTAAGAAAGAAATTCCCATAAAAATCGGTGAGAAAAAAGCAAATGCAGTTATATATATTATGAATGAGGGCAGACCCTATGGACCGCCGTCAAGTTTATATCTGAATACCTGTTTGCAGGGATATTATGATTTCGGATTTAATACGGATTATTTGTATGAAGCGGCAAACAAAAGTAAGGGGGAGAAAAACAATGACAGATAGTTTTATATCATTGAAGCATTGCCCGAAATGCAGCAAAAACTATATAGGGCGTCCGGCAATTTCAAGAGTTGATAACAATACTCTTATTTGTCCTGACTGCGGAACACGGGAAGCACTTGAAAGTATCGGTATTTCCCCGGATGAACAGGAAAAAATTCTGTCGATAATAAAAACTACAAATGCACGCATTTAATTGAAATCAAATAAAAAGCATCGCCTCGGTGGTGCTTTTTTATGTCATGAAGGAGCTGAATATGAGTATATTTTCGAGATTTTATTCACGTGACAAGCCTGTGAATAGGACTGTGGGCAGCAGTTTTTCTTTCTATATGGGCGGTTCGTCGTCAGGTAAATCAGTAACGGAACGCAGTGCAATGCAAATGACTGCAGTTTATGCCTGCGTTCGTATTCTTTCGGAAGCAATAGCGGGATTACCTTTACATCTTTACAGATACACCGATTTTGGCGGCAAGGAAAAAGCTGTTGACCATCCGCTTTATCTTCTGATGCATGATGAACCGAATCCCGAAATGAGTTCGTTTGTATTCAGAGAAACACTTATGACACATCTTCTTTTATGGGGCAACGCATATTCTCAAATAATACGAAACGGCAAAGGAGAAATTGTTGCACTGTATCCGTTAATGCCGAACAAAATGACAGTTGACAGAGATGAAATCGGACATATCGTTTACAAATATTATCGTGGAGACGATGAAGCAATTAAATCGGAGGAGACGGTTGTTCTGACTCCGTATGATGTCTTGCACATCCCCGGTCTCGGATTTGACGGACTTGTAGGGTACAGTCCTATTGCAATGAGTAAAAATGCTATCGGAATGGCAATTGCCTGTGAAGAGTTCGGTGCTAAATTCTTCTCCAACGGCGCAGCACCCGGAGGGGTTCTCGAACACCCGGGTACAATAAAAGATCCTCAAAGATTAAAGGAATCATGGCAGCAGTCATTTGGAGGAAGTCGTAACAGTCATAAGATCGCCGTGCTGGAGGAGGGTATGAAATTCACACCGATTTCCATATCTCCGAATGAAGCACAATTTCTTGAAACACGAAAATTTCAAATCAATGAAATAGCTCGAATTTTCAGAGTACCGCCGCACATGGTCGGTGATCTTGAAAAGTCGAGCTTTTCCAATATCGAACAGCAGTCACTTGAATTTGTTAAATATACGCTTGATCCTTGGGTTATCAGGTGGGAACAGTCTATGTACCGTGCTTTGTTATCTCATGATGAAAAAAGCAAATATTTCTTTAAATTTAATGTTGACGGATTGCTCAGAGGTGATTACCAAAGCCGTATGAACGGATACGCAGTCGGCAGGCAAAACGGATGGATGAGTGCAAACGACATTCGTGAACTTGAAAATCTTGATCGTATCTCTGCAGAGGATGGCGGAGATCTTTATCTTATCAATGGAAATATGATGAAATTGGCTGATGCAGGCGCCGCTTATGTTAAAGCCAGAAAGGAGAATGTTGCAAATGACAACGAACAGTCAGAAGAAGTTTTGGAATTGGAAGAAACCGATAATAGACTCGGCAGAAGGAATAAGCATTGAGGAAAGAATACTTGAATTATACGGCACAATAGCCGAAGAGTCCTGGTTCGATGACGATGTCACACCTCAAATGTTTAAAGATGAACTTTTTTCAGGCACAGGACCGATTACCGTATATATCAATTCACCGGGAGGTGACTGCATCGCTGCATCACAGATATACACAATGCTGATGGATTACAAGGGAAATGTGACCGTGAAAATTGACGGGATTGCCGCATCGGCAGCGTCCGTTATTGCTATGGCAGGCACAAATGTGCTTATGGCACCTACCGCTATGATTATGATTCATAATCCGGCCACGATTGCTATGGGCGACCACAAGGATATGAAGAAAGCGATTGATATGCTCAGCGAGGTAAAAGAAAGCATCATCAATGCTTATGAGCTGAAAACAGGACAATCACGCACAACACTTTCACATCTTATGGATGCGGAAACCTGGATGAATGCAAACAAAGCTATTGAGCTTGGCTTTGCGGACGGATTTATCAACGACAGGAAGAAAAATGAGACAGTGAATTTGGCATTTTCTTTTTCGAGAAAAGAAGCCGCAAATATACTCATGAATAAAATAATTGATAAATCAGAACGAACAAAAATCCCTGAAGAAAAAGTTGTAATTGTTAAAGAGCCGTTCAAGGGTGTTCCGAAGGAACAGCTGATGAAGCGGCTTAATCTATTAAATCATTAACGAAAAGGAGTTATTTCAATGGATAAGATTATTGAACTCAGACAGAAGAGGGCTAAGACTTGGGAGGAAACGAAGAAATTTCTTGATTCTCATGCTGATGAAAACGGGCTTCTCAGTGCTGAGGATGAAGCTGCCTATGACAAAATGGAAGCCGATATAACAAGGCTCGGCGGACAGATTGAACGTTTGGAAAGGCAGAAGGCACTTGATGCGGAGCTTTCACTGTCTGTAAACAAGCCTATCACTGAGAAGCCTGCTTCGGTAAGAGTTGAAGAGAAGACAGGCACAGCAGGTGATAATTACAGAAAATTCTTCTGGGACTTTATGAGAACATCTCCTGCTTCAATTACACCTGCGATTAAGAATGCGCTGCAGATCGGTACGGATACTGAGGGCGGCTATCTCGTCCCCGATGAATTTGAAAAGAAACTGATTGAAGCTCTTACGGAACAGAGCGTGTTTCGTTCGCTTGCAACAGTAATCAAGACAGCAAGCGGAGAAAGGAAAATTCCTCTTGTTACCGGTTACGGTCAGGCCGCATGGACAGACGAAGAAGCACTTATCACAGAAAGTGATGATTCGTTCGGTCAGGTTTCACTTGGTGCTCATAAACTTGCCACTCTTGTTAAGGTATCCGATGAGCTTCTTTATGATTCTGCATTTGATCTCGAATCCTTTATTGCCGCGCAGTTTGCAAGAAGGATTTCAGAAAAGGAAGAAGATGCGTTTATTTCCGGAAACGGCACATCAAAGCCGACAGGTATTCTGGATGATACAGGAGGAGCGCAGGTCGGTGTTACAGCAAAGGCGACGGCTGATGTTACGGCCGATGAGCTTATTGATTTGTACTATTCACTTAAAAAGCCATACAGAAAAAAGGCAACATTTCTTATGAATGACGCTACCGTAAAATGCATCCGTAAGCTCAAGGATTCAACGGGGAACTATCTGTGGCAGCCGTCGATTTCGGGCGGTACACCGGATAAAATTCTTGATTGTAATCTTGTTACAAGTGTTTCAATGCCGACTTTGAGCGCAAGTGCCAAGGGTATTGCGTTTGGTGACTTTTCATATTACTGGATTGCTGACAGACAGAACCGTATTTTTAAGAAGCTCTCAGAGCTTTACGCAGCAAACGGACAGGTTGGCTTTATAGGAACACAAAGAGTGGATGGTAAGCTGATTCTTCCGGAGGCGGTTAAGCTCATTAAGATGAAAGCTTCTGCGTAAGATAATGAAAGGACGGTATAAAAGATGACTTTACTTGAAATGGTAAAGAAAAACCTCATCATTGAGCACGATGAGGACGATGAGCTTATCAAAAGCTATATTGATTCGGCAATTGACTACGCTGAGAAATATCAGCATCGTGTAAAAGGGTTTTATGCCGTCCATCCAATGTCTGCAACAACTCGTCAGGGAGTTGTTTTCCTTGCAAGCTATTACTACGAGTCAAGGGACGGATCGACAGGCGGCTTCTTTAATGACAGTACTAATGCGGCACAACAGATTACTAAGTCTGTTGATTTTCTTTTTCGTCTTGACCGAGAATGGAAGGTGTAAGCTGTGTCTTACGGCAAAATGACTATACCTATTGTAATAAAGAAAGTTACCTATTCAAAAGACTGTGAGGGTTTTCGAATACTTCACGAAGAACTGATTGCATCAATTCGTGCGTATTACGAGCCGAAAAATTCAACTGAGAAATGGGTAAACAGAACGGTGCTGAAAGACGCATCGGCTTTGTTTCGTTTCAGATATATCCCTAACACAGCCGTTGATATATCAATGGTTATTGATTGTCTTGGCAACAGGTATAACCTTGTTTCTGTTGAAAATGTAAGGCAAAAGAATATGTATTATGAGGCAATAGGCAGATTGGAGGATGAATCCAATAGCGAAAATCCAAACTAAAATGCCCGATGAACTTATCGCAAAGCTTACCCGGTTAGGTGATAGAACAGATGAAGTGTGTGAAAAAGCGCTGAAGGCAGGAGCAGAAGTTGCCGAAAAAGCTATATCTTCCAATCTTTCTGCTGTTGTGGGTAAGAATACAAAACATAAATCACAATCAACGGGTCAGCTTGAGCATGCATTGGGAATTTCGCCTGTAAAAATTGACTCGAAGGGCAATTATGATATTAAAATCGGTTTTAACGAACCTCGCTTTGACGGAGAAAGCAATGCGAAAATTGCAAACATACTCGAGTACGGTAAATCAAATCAACCTCCCAGGCCGTTTTTAAAACCTGCTAAATCAAAATCACGCAAAAATATTATGGGCGCGGTTAAGGACACACTTGAAAAGGAGATGGAAAATATATGAGTGCTTTGAAAGAACTCAATCAGATATTTGAAAAATTGAACATTCCTGTCGAAACCGGGGTATTTTCTAACAAAGCTCCCAACACATATATTGTTCTCACTCCTTTGATAGACAATTTCGATGCCTTTGCGGACAACAAACCTGAGGTTGAAATCCGTGAAGTCCGGCTGTCTTTGTTCACGAAGGAAAACTATACAAACGTTGTGGCAAATATTGTGGCGGAGCTTTTTTATAACGATTTTACAATCACACAGAGAAGATACATCGGTCACGAAGATGACACAGGTTATCACAATTATGCTGTTGATGTGGCAAAACACTATTTTATCAATTGAAACGACGAAAGGAGTTTTTTAATGAGTACAATCGGTTTCGATCAGCTTTATTATGCACCGATAACGGAAGATGCTTCCGGTGATGAAACCTACGGCACTCCGGCTTTACTTGCAAAAGCAATCAGCTGTGATCTTTCGGTAGAGCTCGCTGAGGCTATTCTATATGCCGACGATGCTGCTGCCGAGGTTATTAAGGCGTTTAAAGAAGGTAAGCTCTCACTCGGTATTGACGATATCGGAGTTGATAAGGCAAAGGTACTGACAGGTGCAACCGTTGACAGCAACGGAGTTCTTATTTCATCAGGCGAAGATATCGGTGTTCCTGTAGCAATCGGCTTCAGAGCGATGAAAGCAAACGGAAAATACAGATATTTTTGGCTTTACCGAGTGCAGTTCGGTGTGCCTGCAACAAATTTACAAACCAAGGGAGACAGCATCAATTTTCAAACACCGACTATTGAGGGTACTGTTATGCAAAGACATAAACAGTCTGTAACAGGGAAGCATCCCTGGAAAGCCGAAGTAACCGAAGGCGATACAAGTGTTTCAGACGAAACAGTAACAGGCTGGTTTTCGTCTGTATATGAGCCGGTTAAGGTAACAGCTGAAAGCAAAGGAGATAAGGCATGAATGCAATAATTAACGATGAAAGCATTATTGAACCTGAGCGTTCAACAATTATTACTCTTGGAGGAACGGAATATCAACTTGTTCTTACAACTCTTGCGACAAAATCTATTGCAAGAAGGTATGGCGGATTAGAAAACCTCGGAGAAAAGCTCTCGAAAACAGAACATTTTGAAGATGCTCTTGATGAGATCGTGTGGCTGCTTACTCTTCTTGCAAATCAGTCAATTTTGATTTATAACCTGTGGCATAACGAGGATAGAAAGACACTTCTTACTGAGGAAATGGTGGAGCTTCTCACTTCACCTTATGACCTTGCGGAATACAAGAACGCAATTATGTCAGCTATGTACAAGGGCGCAAAGCGAAATATTCACAGTGAAGAATCACAAGCAAAAAATACAACAGCCGAGTAAATGACAGTGAATCATTTGCTCGGCTGCTATTCTACGGTGTCAGTCTGCTTCATCGTTCCGAACGAGAGGTTTTGCTGATGCCGCTCGGTCACTTACTTGATCAGGTTGAAATTTACAAGCAGTTCAACGGCATATCAAAGCCGAAAATAGAACTGACTATTGATGATATTATTCCTGTGGGGTTGGAATAAAAATGAACATTTAATCTGTACTAATCATCAAGTCATAACCCTTTTCATCATTACCTAAAAGAAGAAGTCCTAAATCCCCGTAATAATATCCATTGGCTTCTTTATTTTCGTTGATATAGTCTACTGCATCATTAACCGTTTCTTTATCCATATTTACATCCAGTAAAGGTGAAAAATTCTTTACTAATTTAGAACACTGTTCAAGTGAGATTCCATCTGAATAAACCCGTATGTCGAAGTTGCCAAAAGTATTTGGTAAAACAATAATATCTAATTGATATTTTCCTAATTTATATGTTTTCCCAATTGAATTAGAAAAAGCAGTCAATCTGAATTCGGTACGATAATGACTACTTTCTTTGTTTTGAACATCAAATTGCTCAACAAAGGAGAGCTTTTCTGTAGCTTTTGAATTGTAGTTCTCGACAAGAGACTCAATATAATCAGCAGTTGTATTTTTCTGCGTGGTTGTGTTTTGAATTTCTGAAGTATCTGTAATAGGTGCTGCTTTGGTTGAATTGGTGTCAGAGGAATGCCCACCGATTAACCCTATGACAAGATACAAAACCCAGGATATTACAATAATTCCGAGTTTACTTCCTTTATTTAACTTACTGTTTCTGAATGTTAAGATTGTAAGTGGTATCGGAAATATCAATAGCCATCCAAGAACCCATAACCAGGTTTTTCGTTTCTTTTGCGACGACTGTGTTTGCCGTGAGCGATGATTTTGTTGAGCTTCCAACTGAGCTTTTTGTCGACCTTTTTCAAAATTGTATCCCGCATCTTCTGCATTATCATATTGAATATGATTTATCTCATCATCAATAAGTAATGTTGCACCACAAAAATCGCATTGTGCATGCTTGCTGTTGGAACCGACAGTTAATTTTCCATCACAATGTGGACAGGTTGTATCAATAAATTTCATTAGGTATCATCTCCATATTTTTGAAAAAGTTATAACGATAAATAACATTAAGAGAATTATAACATAAATGATTTATTTGTCAAAAAGGCAGGTGAAATATATGTCCGATACCTTCGGCTTGAAACTGGGGATAGAGGGTGAAAAGGAGTTTAAGTCAGCCCTAAAGGATATAAATTCCACCTTCAAGGTTCTTGGCTCTGAGCTTACTCTTGTAACATCACAGTTTGATAAACAGGATAAATCAGTTGAAGCGGTATCTGCGAGAAATAAAGTTCTTAATAAAGAAATTGAGGAACAACAGAAAAAGATTGCTCTTTTAGCGTCTGCACTTGAAAACGCTTCAAAGTCTTTCGGAGAAAATGACAAGCGCACACAAAACTGGCAGGTGCAGCTTAATGAAGCGAAAGCAACGTTGAATAAGCTTGATAAAGAGCTTGAAAATAATGAAAAATCCTTGGATGACACGGCAAAGGGTTTTGACAATGCTGAAAAAGAAGCAGACGATTTCGGCCAAGAAGTTAAGAAAGCCGGAAAAGAAGCCAAGAGCAGCAGTGAAAAAATTGAAAAACTCGGTGAAATCGCAAAAGGACTCGGTGTAGTATTGTCAGCTGCAGTTGCAGCCATAGGTGTTGCGGTGAGTAAAACTGTCGGTATGGTTGATGACTGTGTTGATGTTTATGCCGATTTTGATGATTCAATGCGTCAGGTCGCAGCAACTATGGGACTTTCCTCAGAGGAGATATCCAAAGGCGGAGGAGATTTCGATAAATTGTCTCAAGCTGCCAAGGATGCCGGTGCTTCAACCAGATACACTGCATCTCAAGCGGCGGAGGCGCTGAATTATCTTGCTCTTGCCGGCTATGATGCGAAAAAATCTATAGAAGTAATGCCGAAGGTTCTTGATCTTGCTGCGGCAGGCGGGCTTGACTTGGCATACGCTTCAGATCTTGTAACCGATTCAATGTCCGCTCTCGGGCTAAGCTCAAAAGATTTGGATAAGTTTATGGATCAAATGGCAAGGACAAGCCAAAAATCCAACACATCCGTTCAGCAGTTAGGTGAAGCAATTCTTGTATGTGCAGGTACAGCTTCAATGACAGGACAAGACCTTGATAACATAAACACAGCTCTCGGCGTTATGGCTGATAACGGTATCAAAGGTGCCGAGGGCGGTACGCATTTACGAAATGTTCTTCTTGCACTTTCTTCTCCAACAGATAAAGGTGCAAAACAACTGAAAAAACTGGGCGTTGAGGTGTTCGATGCCAAGGGCAATATGAAACAGCTTGATGTAGTTCTCACCGACCTTGAGAAATCTATGGCAAAGATGTCGCAAGAGGAAAAGACGGCTGCAATAAAGAGTATATTCAATAAAACGGATATTGCGGCAGTGAATACGCTGCTTAGTTCAACATCAGGCAGGTTTAAAGAACTGAACGGACTTGTACTTGATTCGGCCGGTGCGGCAAAGGAAATGGCAAATACCATGGAATCCGGTCTTGCCGGTACAGAACGCTCGTGGAAATCCGCTCTTGAAGGCTTGCAGATCGAAACGGGAGAGATATTCTCAAACATTAAGAAGAACGCACTAACTGATTTAACCGAAGTTGTACGAGGTCTTACAAAGGGCATTGCTGAGTCCGAAGGTGATTGGAGTAAAATCGGCGATTCAATTGGTGCGGCAATAGAAGGGATCCTCTCCAAACTGAATGCATATTTGCCTACTGTCGTTGATATGGCAGTAGGCATTATTTCTGCATTGACAGAGGGGCTGGCGTCAAACACTCAAAGTGTAGTTTCTGCTGCATCTAAAATTCTTGATTCTCTGATTTCAGGAATAAACACGGCTTTGCCCAAGTTGATGACGGTTGCAGTACCGTTATTACTTTCACTTGCAGACGGGTTGACTTCAAATTTGCCGATTATTGTTCAAATGGCGTTGCAGGTTGTTCTCATGTTAGCAAACGGAATTGCTTCGGCTGCGCCGACGTTGATTCCGCAAATAGTGCAGACGGTAATAACAATTGCAGAAACTCTGATATCAAATGTTGATGTCTTAGTTCGTGCAATGCTTGATATTTGCATTGCGGTCGGAGAGGGAATTGCGTCAGCATTACCGTTACTGGTGGCTGAAATTCCTCGTTTGATTTCTTCGATTGTTACCGAAATTAACGCATCGCTGCCGCTGCTTTTGCCTGCGGCGATTGAAATAGTAATGAGTCTTGCAAGCGGAATCTTACAGGCTTTGCCTGAGTTTATCGCTATTGTTCCAAACCTCATTTTAGGTTTAATTCAGGGCTTTACCGAGAATTTGCCTACATTGATTCTATATGCGCCCTCGATATTGGCGGCCATAGGAGAAGGTTTAATTCAGGCGATTCCGGATTTGTTACTTGTAATACCGAGAGTTATTATTTCTGTTGTTGATACGTTTAAAGCGTATGATTGGAAATCAATCGGCACAAATATTATGACCGGACTGAAAAACGGTGTCTCTGACATGATTGAAAGTCTAAAAGATAAAGTTAAAAGCGTCGGTCAAAGTATTATTGAAACATTTTGCAACTTGTTCGGAATACATTCACCATCGACTGTGTTTGCAGGCTTCGGCAGAAATCTTCTTGAAGGACTATGGAATGGTATACAAAATGTTAAAAGTTGGCTAATTGACAAAATCAGAGGCCTTGGTTCGGCTATTACCGATGCGATGAAAGCTGTACTCGGAATACACAGTCCGAGTTCTGTATTTCGGGATCAGATAGGTAAAAATCTTGCACTTGGTGTCGGAGTCGGTTTTGCGGAGACGATGAACAGAGTAAAAGAAGATATGGCAAATGCAGTGCTGACGGATTTTGATATTTCGACAGATGTTAACAGTACATTTAGCGGATCCCCAGGTACAGCAAGGGAAATTTCTCTTACGCTTCATATCGAAAACTTCTACAACAACACAGCACAGGACATCCGCCAATTGGCAGAAGAGATTTCTACTATCCTGGCAAGTCAGGTTAGCAGAAAAGCGGAGGCGTTTTAAAAATTTACAATGGACAATTGACAGTTCACAATGGACAATTATGAGTTGCAATATTTTGAGAGGAAATGTAAATGGGTATATTTTATTTTAACGACCATACTTCCGATGAATTCGGAATCTATACGTCTGAAAAAGATATTCATTCAGCCCCGGCACGAGATCAAAGTTTTATTTCTGTTCCGGGCAGAAACGGTGATGTGCTGCTGGATAACGGAAGATATGAAAACGTAAATGTTTCATACACCTGCTACTGCAAGGATCTCGTTAGCAATATGGATGCAATCAAAGCCTGGTTATGTCAGCCGGGATATTTTCAGCTGCAGGACGGATATAACCCGCTTATGATAAGATATGCAAGCTTCTCAACAAATCTTAAGGTCGATGAGCTGATAAACAATGTCGGAAAGTTTACGGTAAATTTCAGTTGCAAGCCGTTTCGCTATTACCTTGCGGGATTGTTTCCACGGACATGTACTGCAGATGCTACTTTGAATAACTCATATGGCTTTAATTCAATGCCTTTAATAACTGTTTATGGCAGCGGAAGCGGAACATTGCACATAAATAATCGGTCGTATTCTTTTATAAGTATCCCGACTTATCTTGAAATTGACAGCGAACTGATGTCATGTCATAAAGGAGATGTCTTACATAATGATAAAATGCAATTCACCGAGTTCCCGTATCTGGAACCCGGTGATAATAACATTTCTTTTACTGGCAATATAACAAAGGTTGTTATTACCCCAAGGTGGAGAATGCTATGATTATTGTAATAAATTCTATTTTATGCAATGATACTTTCATTTTAAAGAATTGAAATCACTAAAGTGTATACTGTATCGTTATTATATAAAAATAATACAGGTTGATATTTTTAAACTAATTATATACGATAAGAAAGGCATCTAATTCTTCATCTGTGGGTTTTAAAATTTCGTTATTATCTTCTAAAATATAATGTATTAATCTTAGCAGATTACGAGTCAATGATTTTTGTTCTCTATCTTTTTTTAAAATGTTTTTTAGTACATCTTTTTCGTCACTTGTAAGTGTAATCCCGTAATAATCCAAACAATCCATTGGAAAACTTACCGTACCGTTAGCTTTTGAAATCTCACAAATCTTATTATAATATGTGGATTCACATTTTAAATATTCTGATAGTATTGATTCCATTGCTTCATACGAACCACAGTTATATGCATAATCTACGAGTTCGATAGGTTTAAATGCAAATTTTAAAGAATAAATTTGCTTGTTTAACTCTACAGAATTTTTATCTTCAAATTCTTTGTTAGCTTTTATTCCAGCTTGACACGCCAGTAAAATAAGTGAGTAACCATATTTATCTAAGAATTGTATAGTTTTGTCAATAATAGGTTCAAAAATATATTCTGTTAGTAAATCAATATAGCCATTATTTTTGATTATGGCACGCATATATTGCATTATTACTTTATTTAATTTTTCAGATTCCGAATTTGAAATTGAGCCGTTGATTTTTCTTAATAAATCTACAAACAATACAGTTTCATCATATGGTAATAGTTTTAATACTTGAATAGATTTGTCTATGTTTTTTGTTTTGACAAGAAAGTCAACATTTTCAATAACAGCTTGATAGTTTTTTTCTTTAATAGCAATAGATGTGTTCTGAAAAAGAATATTTAACATCGTTTTTTTTTCTTTAGACGAAGCTTCATCATATTCAGCAATAATAGCTTTTTTTATTGATTTTTTATCGTAGTAAATATCCACCATTTTCCAAGTCATCAATACTAAAAATATTACATTAAATAGATATGAAAAAAATAAAAAACCTGGCCAATTAAAAACAGTAAAAAAGAGTGAACATAAAACTAAAATAAAACAATATTTAGTATAATCTTTAAACCCTCTGTTTTTTGGCTTAACAAGTTTGAAATCAATAATATCTTGCCAGTATATTGTCTGACCTTTACTTCCCAAAAAAGAGAGTAATGATGTGACCAAAAATGATGTAGAAAGTTGAGAAAGAAATATATCAATTCTTGAATTTGTAATCATGTTAAGAATCGGGATGAGATAATTATTCAAAATTTCTATTTTATACAGTCTGAAACTAATATTCAGTACAGTATATAAGATTAGTTTTACTGTTGATGCGATAATCAAAAAAACGAACGGAAAATATGGTGTTTTTTTGTTCATGCAAACATCTCCTTTTCAATAATTTTTATAGATGAATAATACCACAAAAAAATTCTTGTTTCAACAGGTGGTGATACATTGATTCCAATTCTTTTATCGGGCACAAAGGTTTTAGGCTTTCTGCAAGAAACTATTTCCTGTACAGTAACCGAAGAACGAAACGGAATATATGAACTGACAATGCAATATCCGATTACCGGACAGATGTTTCCGGAACTTTCGGTTGACCGATTGATTAAAGCAAAACCGAACGATACTTCTGAATTACAGTTGTTCAGAATTTATGAAATAACAAAACCGCTCAATGGAATAGTTACGGTTAATGCTGAGCATATTTCGTATGCGCTTTCACATTATCCTGTGAACAATGTTTCGGCAAACGGAAATCCGGCAATTGTAATTCAGGCTATATTGGATAATGCTAATCAAAATCTTGCTTCTTCTCATAACTTTACGGTTGCCACGACGGATATGGCATCAAGCAAAGCTTTCTCGTATACTGTCGGCTCGGTTCGGTCTGCTCTCGGCGGCTCGGAGGGCTCGGTTCTTGATGTGTTCGGCGGTGAATATGAGTTCGACAACTACATTATTAAGCTGCATAAAAATCGAGGGAAAGATACAGGTGTATTGGTAGCTTATGGTAAAAATCTTACAGACGTAACGGCAACAACTTCAACCGAGTCAAGTTATACGCATTTGTTCCCATATTGCACTAAAGATGATTTTCTTACAACGATTGCTGGCAAACAAATAGAGGTTAAGAACCAAAGCGGTATTGCACAAAGAGTTTTAATTAAGGACTTTTCATCATTTTTTGAAAGCGATGAGGAAATAACTTCCGATTCGCTTCTCGATAAAGCAAACGAATGGTTACAACAGAACGATATTAATGCACCGAGTATAAATGTTTCAGTGTCTTTTATTCATTTATGGCAGTCACCCGAATATGCATCGGTTGCAGCATTGGAAAAGGTTGCTCTGTGTGATTATGTAACGGTCCGTCATCCACAGCTTGATATTGATTTAAAGGCGCAGGTAATAAAAACCGTTTACAATGTCCTTGCCGAAAGGTATGAAAAACTTGAACTCGGTTCGGCGAGATCCAACTTTGCCGATACTATGAAACAGGCAACGGACAAGTTGTCTCAGACTATTCGGCTTATCAGTAAATTTGATAATACATCGGCAATTACAAAGGCATATATGGCTGCCATTGATGCGGCAACGAAAGCCATTACGGGTAACAGCGGAGGCTATGTCCTTCTTAACCCGGAACTCAATCCACAGGAAATATTGATAATGAATACTGCTGATAAGAACACAGCGTCAAAAATGTGGCGATGGAATCTTGGTGGACTCGGTTACAGTAAAAATGGATATAAGGGACCGTTTGCGACGGCTATTACAATGGATGGGCAAATCGTGGCGGATTTCATAACTGCAGGTACGCTTACCGCAAATATAATCAAGGCAGGTGTTTTATCATCTACTGACGGAACCTCATATTTTAATCTTGAAAGCGGATTGATACATACGGCAAAAGCCGAAATTGTCGGTGGAAGCATTAATATCGGCGGAACACTGTATAAAACGGTCATTGAAGATGGTTCTTTGAAACAATATCTTTCTTCAGCAATAACCGAAGTCGGCGGACTTATTCCCGTTATTTCAGAAAACAATCAGTATCAGGCAATATACTCGTCAAAGCTCTCTTCATCAAAGGGTGTTTCCATAGCAAAAGAAAATGCTGATGGCTTTTTAAATATGATGGCCGAATTCACCCCGAGTCTTGCTCAAATTATGCCAAAGTTAAATATTTTAAACGGAGGAATTGCTACTTGTGCTGCGGCTAACCAGAATGTTTTTGCAGGAATTACTCATTGCAGATATGCACAATTTGCAACAACAGCATACAAATATCCCGCATATTCAAAGTTCGGTGTAGGCTCGGCCTCAAATTCACCGTCAATAGCATTAGAGCTTGCAATCGGAAATACGAGCGCAGATGATATAACTGCAAGGGTTGATATATTCCAAAGAATGTTCGGATCGAAACACAGCGGCACAAGCAGCGACCCCGGAACTTTGAGCTGGACATATTACAATGATCTTGACGTCAGATTTGGAAGGTTGTCAGGCGGTTCGCTATCATTCAGAACATTCAGAGTTACCGACTATGGGCTTGATTTTCTTACCAACCCTGTAGTTGTTAATGATATTTATATTTCCGGCTCACGTGATAAGGTGAATGGGAACATGAGCACATATTACAGCCTAAAGTCAATTTTAAAAACTTTGGGATATACATTCGGGTAAAGGAGGTCGGATAATGGAAGAAAAAATGAGAAATAAGCTCAACGAACTTGCCAAACAAAAGGAACAAATCATGGCACAGCTTAATGCTGTTATGGGAGCGGAGCAGGTATTACTTGCTTTGCTCGGAGAAGAGGTGGAACACAATGACTCTTGATATTGGCAGTTTAATAGCTATTATGGGGATTCCGTCAGCAGTGACGGGATTTTTCTTTTGGCTTTTAAAGCGTTATATCGACAAGCGTGAAGAACAGCGAGATTCAAAGGATAAAGACAGAGAAAAACATGATATTTTGCTAATGAAGTGCGTAAATGCATCTATTGCACTCGGTGAAGCAACGGCTATAGCATTGCGTGACGGAAAGACAAACGGTGAAACGGAACATGCATTAAGTCTTGCAAATGATGCAAAATCCGCACAGGCGGATTTTCTTGCAGAACAGGCAGTAAAAAACTTACATAAGGAGAATTGATATGAATATTTTAAACAGCTTTATTTCAGAATACGGATTGCTTATAATTTATACTTTGCTTACTGCGGTAGCCGGTTTTATAGGTACGCAGATAAAAAGGTTATATGAAAATCATATCAATACCGACCGCAAGCGTAAAGTCGTCGAAACCTGTGTTAAGGCGGTTGAACAGCTTTACAAAGATATTGACGGCTCTGAAAAGCTTCAAAAGGCTAAGGAAAACATACTTCAGATGCTAACGCAAGAGGGTATTGAAATTACCGAAATTGAGATGGATATGCTTATTGAATCTGTAGTATCCGAATTTAATCGAATAAAAGAATAAGAATAAGTACAAGAAAGCCTCCGAGGTGCATCAAATTGATGCGCTCGGAGGCTTTTTCTTTTTTGAGTGGCCAAAATGAAGTCTTATTTCCGTTATGTATTGTTAGGAAATTTAAATAGAGGAGAAAAGCAGTGACAAACGAAGAGAAAAATACTGTTTCCAATCTTAGAAAGCAAGGATACGGATATAAAAGAATCGCCGGCATGACAGGAATATCGGTTAATACAATTAAGTCCTTTTGCAATACGAAAAAGCGCACAAAGCCTGATGATTTTCATTGCCTAAACTGCGGTAAACCGATCAGCCATATACCGCATAAAAAGAAACGTAAATTCTGCTCGGACAAATGCAGGATGGACTGGTGGAAAATTCATCCTGAAAAAAGAGAAAAATCGTATGCCCACAAATGCTTATTTTGCGGCAAAGATTTTTATTCCGACAGATCAACAAGTAAATATTGCTCTGTTGCATGTTTTGCCGATGCGAGAAGGAGAGGGGAAGACAAGTGAAAAATGAATTGTATAGCTCCGTTTCATCATTTAGAGAGATTATGTCGATTTTTGAGAAGATGCTGAATATAGGATTGATTTCAAAGGAAGATTTCCTGAAAATACTTACAATTTCTTCCGAAGAATATGGCTTAAAACCGTATACTATATTTACAGATATAAGTGGATATATGTGAGTAACAGAGGTAATATGTAAGCTGACAGGAGGTATAACAATGGAGCGAAAAATACAGACCGTTGAATTTGTTGAGCAGGTACCGAGACTGAAAAACGTTGTTGCGTATGTTCGGGTTTCAACCGGAAAAGATGCCATGATCCATTCTTTGTCAGCTCAAGTCAGTCATTACAACAGATTAATTCAAAATCATCCGGGATGGAAATACTGCGGAGTATATGTTGACGAAGCTGTTACCGGCACAAAAATAAACAGACCTGATTTTCTGCGGATGATAAATGACTGTCGGCAAGGTAAGATAGATATTATTCTCACAAAGTCAATTTCTCGCTTTGCAAGGAATACTGTAACTTTGTTGGAAACCGTAAGAGAATTAAAACAACTTGGAGTTGATGTTATTTTTGAAGAGCAAAACATCAATACATTAAGTACCGACGGTGAGCTTATGATGACGATTCTTGCATCTTATGCACAGGAAGAAAGCCTGTCCGTCAGTGAAAATATGAAATGGAAAGTGCGTAATAAATTTGGAAACGGTATTCCTTGGAACGGAACCTTGCTTGGTTATCGAATTAAGAATAACAAATATGAAGTAGTCGAAAAAGAAGCAGAAATTATTAAGTTGATTTATAAGCTATATCTTTCAGGTCTTGGTTATGAAGCAATTGCCAATGAATTAAAAAGCAGGGGATATGTGACAAGAAACGGAAATGAATGGAGCCATTCTTCCGTACTTTGGATTTTACATAATTATTCCTATACCGGCAACTTGATGTTACAGACAACGTTTACAGAGAATCATATAACAAAGAAATATCGTTTTAACAAAGGTGAATACCCAATGTATCATGCGAAATGCACACATAAACCAATTGTTTCGATTGAATTGTTTAATGCTGTTCAGGAAGAATCAATAAGGCGTTCAAAACGATTTGGAAGACCTGAAAATAAGAATCAAACAGAATTAACAGGTCGGGTATATTGCTGAAAGTGCGGAAAAAGGTGCAGACGAAAAATTCGTCACGGAAAACCGGTGTGGATTTGTAACACCTATAATATGAAAGGAAAGGGTGCATGTGATGCAAAAGCAGTGCTGGAAGAGGTTCTTTTGAGCTTTGCTTCAGAACGTGCCATTGAAAAGATCATCATTTATGATAACAACGAGCTTAGAATTTTACTTAAAAATGGAAATGTCATTACTGAAAAATGGCTTGATAAATCGAGATCAGAGAGCTGGACGGCAGAAATGAAACTGACACAATCTGAAAGGATGAAAGAAATATGGAACAGCAAAGAACAGTCACTGTAATCCCTGCAACAATAAATCCAATAACGAAGAAGTCGGAAACATCATTAAACAAAAGGCGTGTAGCAGGATATGCTCGTGTTTCAACAGACAAAGATGAACAGTTCACTTCATATGAGGCTCAGGTCGACTACTATACAAATTATATAAAGCAGCATAAAGAATGGTTTTTTATAAAAGTTTATACTGATGAAGGAATAAGCGGATTGAATACAAAAAAGCGAGAGGGCTTCAATGAAATGATTAGGGATGCTCTTGACGGCAAAATTGACCTTATTATAACAAAATCGGTCAGCAGGTTTGCAAGAAATACGGTTGACAGCCTTTCAACAATTCGTAGACTTAAGGAAAAGGGGATAGAGGTATATTTTGAAAAAGAAAACATATGGACTTTCGACGGTAAGGGGGAACTGCTTATTACAATAATGTCATCACTTGCGCAGGAAGAATCCAGATCTATTTCAGAGAATGTAACTTGGGGACAGCGCAAGCGATTTTCCGATGGAAAGGTAACTCTTCCGTATAAGCAGTTTCTCGGATATGAACACGGAGAAAACAAAGATGATCCTCCTGTGATAAATGAAGAACAGGCTAAATTAGTTCGAAGAATTTACTCTATGTTTATGCATGGGCAGACGCCCGGAAAGATAGCAAGAACACTTACCAATGAGAAAACTCCGACGCCGAGCGGAAAGCAGATGTGGAGAGCAACGACGATTAACAGCATTTTGACTAATGAAAAATATCGAGGCTCGGCAAGGCTGCAAAAGAAATTTACTGTTGATTTTCTGACGAAAACAATGAAAAGAAATGAAGGCGAAGTTCCACAGTATTATATTGAACATAGTCATGAAGCAATTATTGATCCCATTGAATGGGATGCGGTTCAGGATGAAGTAAAGCGTCGTAAGGAAATCGGCAGGGCATACAGCAGTAAAAGTGTATTAAGTGCAAAAATTGTATGCGGGGATTGCGGTGAATGGTACGGCGTTAAAACCTGGCATTCAACCGATAAATATAAAACGGTTATATGGCAATGTAACAGTAAATATGATAAAGATAAACCTCATTGTAAAACACCGCATTTATTAGATAGTGATATTAAATCACGTTTTATCTCAGCATATAACAGATTGATTTTCGACAGAAAAGGCATCATTGACAAATGTAATTCTATAATCAACAGATTTACCGATGCCTCATTTATTGATAAAGAAATGGACCGACGCCTTAATGAAATGGATACATTAAAGGAAATAATACAAAAGTGTGTTATGGAAAACGCAGTGGTTGCCCAAAATCAAGAGGAGTATAACATAAGGTATAATGGGTATTTTGAAAGGTATGAAGCCCTAAAAGCAGAATATGACAAGTTTTTAATACAGAAAGAAAAACTAAATACCAAAAGAAGAAAGATGGAGCAATTTATCACTAATTTGGTGAAAAATGATAATCTTTTATCAGATTTCGATGATTGGCTTTGGCTGACAACAGTTGATAAAGTTGTTGTTCAGAAAGACGGTGGACTGTTATTCAAGTTTTATAACGGAATGAAAATGTTATGCTAATTCGAATAATTATCGCAATTTCTACATATAGCAACTAGAGATGCCTTATATGCTATTATTGGGTTTGTTTCTAGTTGTCTATAATTATAAAAATGATTTATAGAAGGATAAAATAGATAAATACATAAATGCAATATACTTACAAAAACGCTATATATAAATAAGAAACTTTCAGTATATCTTATTTATATATAGCGTTTTTGTAGATATTTAAGTATTTATAGATTTACTGTACAATCGGGATTAGAATAATCAGTTTAAATTCTTTAGCTTTATCATTATATTCCCAGTTCATTTCGCCATCATATTTGTTAACTGTATTGTTTATGCTTTTGGTTCCGAATCCATGAATTTCTTTGCTGTCCTTAGTTGTTATCAGTTTGCCCTTTTCGCTTTTAGGCTCGATATCGCAACTGTTGGTTACAATTATTTTATGATAAGAATTTAGGCTGTTGGTGATTTCAAGACGTATATATTTTGCTGTTGACTTTTCGGCGGCTTCAACCGCATTATCAAGAATATTGTTGAACAGGGAGGATATATCATAACTGTTGATAAAGCTCAGATTGTCCGTCATTATATCTGTACAAAAGATTATGTTTTTATCCCTGCATATATCCGTATATTTGCTTAAAATCACATCAAGCAATTTATTCTTTGTCTTGGCAATTTGGTTGTATTTTTTTATTTCTCCTACCATGTTGTTTATATATTCTTTGATTTCCAGCGACTCCGTCATTTCAGCGATTGTGAGAACATTGTTTTTATAATCATGTGACATGATTTGCATCTGCTCATTTTTCTTTTCAAGTAAATTCAGATACTGCATGTCAATGTCATTTTTTTGATTTATCAATTCAAGCTCAATGAGCTTTTGATTGCTTATTTCAGCCTTTTCATATATCAAATATACAACAATGTTTGAAATAAGCAATGCCGATATTGATGAAATGCAAAGTGCACTTTCTTTAAATGAAAATGTCTGACCATTTGTCAAGAGCCTTATAACTATTATAATAAAAAGACTGCTTAAAGGCAGGATGGCAAGCGAGAACCATCTTCCCCAAGATTTTGTGTAATTTTCACGGTTGGAGAATTTCAATAAAAATCTGCTTATTGCAAAATAAAGAATCTTGCTTATAATAACGTCGGTCATATATATAATATTGTTTTCTGTGTATGAATCATTTGATGATCCGGATATAAACGAAATAATATATATTGCCACGACCTCAGAAACAAATTGTGTTATTGAAAGAATAAAGCCATGAAAAAATGCTGATTTGAATGTACTTTTAAAGCCGATATAAACGCACGAAATGTTGCAAATCAGTGTAAAAAGCACATTTAAAAATTCGATGTTCGTTATGTATTTATAGATCAGCATTAAACCGGCGTAAAGAAGAAGCGTTATAATCATGAAAAGGTTTTTTCTTCTTTTGTATACCGATTTTGCATAGCTGTAAACTATAAGCCATTCCGAAAAATACATAAAAATAAGAAAAGGTATGCTTTGCAAATGATCATCTCCTTTCTAAAACGTAAAAGAACAATCTTTTTATTTCCGCTTGTTTTTTAGGAGCTATATTTATTTCGTATTTTTCTAAAATATTTCCGTCTAAATCTTTTCTTGCCAAAACGAGCGTTGTCCTTGTGTGCTTGATTGAGTAATCCAGGTTCGCAATAAAGCTTGAATGAGGGCAAACAAAGGAAAACCCGTTGAGCTTGTTCTTCCATGCCGATATTTTTTTGTTAGAATAATACGTATCATTTACAGTGACTATTTTTGTTTTTTTCTTTTCGATTTCAACAAAAATAATATCATTAGTATAAATTCTCACGTTTGATGAGGAACACATATCGTAAAAAACAATAATATCATTGTTTATCAATTCCGCAGCATCATCAAGAGCCTTATAGAGTCTGACAGTGTTTAATGGCTTTGATAAAAATCTGAACGCATTAATTTTAAATGCGTCATCAAGATAACCTTCGTAAGATGTAATTACAAATATTATGTTATGAGGATTTTTTGCTTTTAATTGTTTGCCTGTAACAATTCCGTTTATTTCTCCCATTTCAACATCTAAGAAAACCAAATCAAAAAGAATATTGCTTTCCAACAAATCCTCCCCACAAGAGAAATGGAAGAAATTCAGAGATATACTTTTTTCTTCAAAATAAGTGCTTAAGTGTTTTTCTAAGGCATCCCTGAACATATTGTTGTCGTCACAAATAGCAATATTCATAAATTATCGCTCCAATCAACGATTTAATAGGTTATATTCATTATACCATATTACAACACTTTTGTAAAACCTTATTTAATATTTTTTTCAAACATAGCTTTAACATAGATAAGAGTATTAGAAACATCTTCATCGGAGCATAATTTCAGATATTCACAAATTTGTTTAATCTTATCGTCTTTGTCGTCATGTCCGTTATCAATACCCAAAAGAAAGAAATCGGGAGTTTTACCTAAAGCTAGGCACCAGTTGACAAACTTATCCAGTCTTGTATAGTTATGTCCGCTCTCAACACGAGATATTTGTTTATCGGATATATAATCATCATTATCATTAGAAGAGTTTTTATTTAGTATATCAACAAGTTCAGATTGAGTATAATCAAGTTCTTTTCTTCTTTTCTTTAAGCGGTTTCCGACTTCTTTTAAAAATATATTATTACTCATAAAATTCACCTCAACATAACTTTATCAGTAATAAAAGCAAGCATAAACTAACGATGTTAGAACACTCTAATAACGTTAGAATATTCGATAAAATATGAGAGTATTCTAATATTATGTACAAAATCAATTAAAATACCCAATATTTCGACAAGTTGGAATAAGATATTGATTTTAAAATCTTTGTAAATTAGAATATAAATAAAGAAAGGAGGGCAAATAAGCATGAAAACTCAAAAGAAAGAACATACAAAAATAGTAAAAACAATTGTTGAGAAGTTTGTAAGAGTAGATGCAAACAGCACAACATGTATGGCTGTTTATCAGCCAAAGGCACCTGAAATGCTTAAAAAGTTTAGTAAAATAGACAATGATAAATAAGTTATCAGCTAAATTTACTGAAAAACTTCTTTTAAGACAAAGCATTACCGAAGAGGAGCGAGAACTATATATTTATGGATTTTTTATTTTACTCTCGAATCTAATGTATATAATTCTCGCTTCATTATCCGGATTGTTGCTTGGATGCTTTCTTGAAAGTATTGTTTTTTATATTGCATTTCAGTTCATAAGAAGATATGCCGGAGGATATCATGCGTCAACTGAAACAAGATGCGAAATTATATCTACTCTATCAATAATTTCATCAATTATTGTTATTGGCCTTTCAAAACAATATGATTTTCAAAAAATTTTATTGGTTGTAACATTAGTTTCTGCAATAATCATTTTTTGCATCTGTCCATTAGATACTCCGGAAAAGCCGCTTTCAGAAAAAGAATTTAAATTTTTTCGTAAAAAATCTAGATTGATTCTGATTATAATCATTTCCGTGGTGATAATTTCTTGCTTTTTAAAATTAAGCTTTTTGATTGCCCCATGCTGCATTAGTCTTATATTTGAAAGTCTTCTGCTTGTTTGCGGTAAGATGAAAAGTGAACTTCGATAATTTTACCGTGATTTTCTATATTTTTACTATATATATTGATTTATTATTTATATAATGTAGAATCTTTTTAGAAACACTTTTTTGTATAGTAAAATTAACTAATTAATTTATTTTGAAACGATATAAATAGAAATAAAACTAATGAAATGTGGTGATTCCAATGATTTAAATTATCTTAAACTTAATTAATATTAAAGTAAAGGAGTATTATTTATGAAAAAAGCTAAACGTTTTATTGTTATGTTTTTATCTTTAGTAACCATATTGTCAATTGGAACAATAGCCGTTAGCGCAACGGAGAAAAGCGTTATTCTCACAGCAAACAAAACATATAGTCTTTCAGATACTATGAGCGCTTATGGCGTATACATGGTAAAAGGAAGAACTAATAATTCGAAATCATCTTCTCAGGAAATGAGAGCCCATTGTCACTATAGAACCGGAATCCTTTCGGGGTGGCAATATGATAAACGAGTTTTTATAAAACCGGGAAAAGCGCTTTCTACAAATACTTATTCAACAAAATTTGAATCGCCGGTAACATGGCGATTAGGGTTGAGCCCACTTGAAGAATCAGAGAGGGGCGTTTCTGGCAACGGAGTTATCATATCTGTATGATTAATTTTAGAGGCAACTTTTTTAAAAGTTGCCTCTAAAAAAACAAGGAGAATAATATGTTAAGATACATAAATCTAATTTTTTGCAAAAAAAAATCTATTTTTTTGACGCAATTATTAAGTTTGATCGCATTTATTATATACCTTTTTTTATATATTGTCACTTCAAATGATAGCTTTTTTATTTATTATGAAAAGGATGTAATAAAGCTATCATTTTTTCTCTTTATAATTTTTTTGTATACTTCATATGTGTTTTTTTGCTTGGACGAAGTTGAACTTTCTAGAGAGTGCTTTGTTGCAAATAATTTTAGTTTAAAAATCAAAGTACATCAAGTTATTTATTATATTATTTTATCTTTGATTTATTGTTTAGTTGCAGTGTTTTTTCTAATTATTGACTATTTGCTGTGTTTCACTGGGCAACATCTTATATATATTTATAGAATAATTATAGATGTTTTTTTAAATATTTTTCTTGTACTACTTTCCTCCATTTTTATTTCTCTTGTTATATCTTTGATTAAGCGAAAAATTATTGCTTATCTTGCTTTATTGAGTGTAACCGTTGTTGCTAGTCCGTATTTTTATAATTTGTTTTCAAGAAGTGATTTTTTTGAATTTATTTCAATATTTAATATGAACATATATTCAGATTTTATGCCAAACCATGCGTTTGGAATTTCTTCTTTGCCATATAG
>ENA-OUQF01000203-OUQF01000203.1-human-gut-metagenome-genome-assembly--contig:-NODE-203-length-54114-cov-5.168002_pt1 | contig 54114 bp, 40 predicted proteins | sample MGYA00237947_ERZ548826 | MGnify/ENA primary metagenome ERZ548826 (study PRJEB26490, sample SAMN05194701) | human gut metagenome | biome: terrestrial biome; feature: human-associated habitat; material... | reverse complement strand
CGTGTAAGTGGTCAAATCTGTGGTCAAACACATTTTTGACTGCTTTTTTCTTTTTTCGAACCGCCCGAAATTCAAACGGTTGAAGGGCTTTCGGCGGTTGGCACCGATAAACGTCAGAAATGCCGCCTATGCTCCCAAAGTAAGCGGGTAACCGGTACCCTACATCCCGCTGTTTTGTTTTTCGGTCAGATTTGCAAGCGTTACGGAACAAACACAGACCTGCGTCCGAAGAGAGAAAAGCGCGTGGGCACAAAACAACGGGGCGTGCGAGGGGCGCCCCGTATTTTGTTTTTGCTTGCCGTTCACAGTTAGTATTTTACCACACAGTGAGAAAATTTGCAAGAGTTTTTCGCATTTTATTTTCCGCCTTGGGAAAAATATACGGTCATGCTTATGCGTTTTTCTTTTTCACCGCTCTTTTCTTTTTTCTTTTGCGGATAAGGAAGAAAAGGGTCAGCAAAACGGCAAGCACCGCAATCGAACACAAAATGACCGTGCGGACGACGGCTTTTTCGGATTTTACAAGGCAAACCGTCACGCTGTCGCCGTTCATGGTAAAGCACACGTATTGACCGCGTGTCTCGGAGGGAATCCTATGCCACGCTTCCCCGTCAAGCGCCATCACGGCGACGTCTTCCCCGCTCTCGTTCAAAAGACGGATGGTAACACCGTCCTCGTTCTTACCGCTGTCGCCCGAGAGCGTGAGCAAATATTCGGGCGAAACAACGCGTTTTCCCGAAATTTCGGGAGTGTCTCCCTTTTCGATATGCAAAGAAGTGCTGTCGGAGAATTTTCCTTCCACAAGAGCAAGGGTCAAGCCTTTTTCGTTTTTGACCTCACTTTCCACCGCAACGACCCACGGCGTATAGATCGCTTCGATGCGGATATCACCCGTTATCGTGTTCTCGGGGAATTCTTCCCATGCGGCATAAAATCCGTCGCGGTTGGGCACGCCGGGAATCGAAAGCTCGCTTACGGGCGTGTCATAATCCACCGTGAGTTTGGATACCTTCCGTCCTGCGGCAACAAACAGCACATGAAAACGCAGAAACCGATCGGGAATCGTTTCGATTGCCCGCAGTTCTTCATATGTGATCGGCTGTGCATGATCGCAGTAGCTTACCGAATCGATCGCGCCGAGTCCTTTGTCGAGAAAATAGTTTTGCGAAATGCCCGTTTTATCGCAGTCTTCGCCGACAATCGCGCCGAGCGTTTCATCGGCATGAACGTTTACGATCGCATAGCAACCCGAGACCGACGAAGCACGCCCCGCAATACCGCCGACCTTTTGCAAGCCTGAAATAACGCCCTTGGAGAAGCATTTTCGGATCGACGTATCGGAAAAACCGGCAATGCCGCCGACATAATTTCCGTCGGTGCTTTCAATCTCGGCATAGCTTTCGCATTCATATACCGTTCCGAGGCTCATGTTTCCGACGATTCCGCCGACATAATCCTTCTTTGCATTCACGCCGCCTTCGTTGCGGCACTGCTGCAGGACTGCCTTGGTGTTATAAGTAAAATTCAGCGTACTCGGTTTTTCGAGATCGTCCTCGGGATCGGCGGAATATTCGATCGCCATGCTTCCGACAATACCGCCCACGTTGCGGTCGCCCTCAACGACGGCATAATTGCAGCTGAGCGCGATTTTTCCCTGTTTTGTCCGTTCAAGATCCTCTTCGGACACATCGACAAACACGCTTCCGTCCTCGGAACGGTTAACTAATGCGTCGACCTCGTCCATTAACAGATCCATGATCTTATCGAATTTATTAACGATCCCGTCGATCTCGTCGACAAACCGGTCCTTGTGGTCAAGCGAACTGTCGCGCAAGGCATCCATTTCATCGCCCATTCCTTTTAAGGAATCAAAAAGCGCCGTGTTGTCAATATTGAAATCCGCGTCAAGATCGGTGATATGCAGCGGTCCGCCCTCGGATATCGTGCGAAGGATATCGGCAATATCGCCTGCCGAATCGGAAAGCAGCGTAACGGCTTTTTTCATATGCTCCGACGCGTCGGTGATATATCCCGAGAACTCCTCCCACTGCTCCTTTACGTCATCGAACCAATCGGAAAAAACGATATGTCCCTCCTCCAGACCGTCGGCAAGCAATGTCAGCGACGTTTCCATTCGGTCGCAGCACAGCTTTAATTGATTCAGAGCGCCCTGCATATTGTCCGCGGCTTCGCCGAGCGAGATATAATCGACATAAATACCGTCGGTAAAAGTCGCAAGCGCGTCGGCAACGGCTTTCAGGCTCTCCCCGCTCTTTCCGAGCGAATCGGCAAGCGTTCCCAGCTGTTCAAGCACCGCGCGGAGCGTTTCGGGAAGCTCATCGATCGAGCCGGCGCCGCCCTTTAAAATATCGCGGATCGAGGAGAGCGCCGCGTTAACATCGTCCGCCGAAGAAGAAAACGCGCGCAGCGCCTTTGCGAGATCGTCGAGCGAGGAATCGATCTTGCCCCAGTCCATCGCGTCAAACGCATCGTCCAAATTATCCGCCGCTTTTCGCATATCCTCCAAAGCGATTTTTAAATAGCGCATGCCGTCCGCCGCCTTGCGCATACCCTCGGTGATATCCGAAACGGTTTTGTCGGTGTCGGGACGTTCGATGTCCAAACAATTGATCGCGTCGGTAAGCCCGTCGATGGCGGCGTTCAATTCGTCGGCGATATCCTTCATGCCGTCCATGACCGGGATCAGCTGATCGACCGCGTCCGACAGGATCGCCGCTTTTGTATTGATCTCTTTGATATTTTCGTTGGCAAAATCTTTTGTATCGTCGAGCGCGTCGCCGACCTTATCGAGCATATTCTGCGCCTCATCCGACGCGCTTTTCGTATACTGCGAGATATTCTCAAGCCTCGTTCCGAGGTCGTCCGAGGACGAATCGACGTGATCGATAAGCCCGTTTACCAAGGAATTCAGCGAATCCATTTCGTCGCGGAAGGTCTGAAGCGACGTTCCGTTGATCGAAAGCAGAACATCGGGTTCTGCCTGACCGACAATGCCGCCGACGTCCTTGCGTCCGTTAACGGCACCGTAATTATAGCAGCTCAAAAGATAGCCCGACTGTCTTCCGCACACGCCGCCGACGTTGTAGCCTATGTGCTCATAGCCGATTTTTCCGTAGTTTTTGCATCCCTGCAAAACGCCGTCGGAAAAGCCCGCAACGCCGCCCGCGTCGGTAATGTCGCCGCTTTTTAAGCTCTCGTCGTTCTTATACGACATCATCCAGTTTTCGGCGGTGGACTGAATGTCGCTGTCGATCCCGCCGACCGAAAAGGAGTATTCTTCATCGACGGTGTTGACAAAGCTGTGGTTGTCGCATCCCGAGATCAATCCGTTGTTAATGCCGGCAATGCCGCCGACGGAGCTTTCTCCGATGATAAAGCCGTTGGAAACGCACGACAAAATCGTTCCGTTTTCGGTGTTGAGACCGACGATTCCGCCGATCGTATTTTCACCGCGCACCGTTCCGTTAAAGGTGCAGGCGCGCACAACGCCGTCGTTATGTCCGACAATGCCGCCGAGCTCTTTGTGACCTCCGCTGTAATCGTAAATGCCCGACACGGTGAGGTTTTCGACCACACCGCTCTTTTGCAGATAGCGGAAAAGCCCGTAACGGCTTCCCTGCCCCGAAAGCGAGATGCCCGAGATCGTATGTCCCGCTCCGTCAAACGTACCGCCGAACGTCGGGATTCCGCGGAAATCGGCGTCGGAAAGATCGATATCCGCTCCCAGCGTGACCGTTTTTCCGATATAGCGGTCGTCCATATTGCAATCGGCGGCAAAGCTCAAAAAATCTTTCGCCGTCGAGAGGACGAGGGTATCCTCTTCGGCAAAGGCAGACGAAACGAACGGGAAAAGCGTGAGCAGAAGGCACGCGGATAAAAGAAAGCTCAATATGCGTTCGCGTTTATTTGTATTTTTCGTTTTCATGCCTTCTCCCCTCCTTCGTTTTGTTGCGATTCATCGATCGCGGCTCCCGGATCGGTTTGTATGCACGGCACGTTCGATGCGTTTTCGTCCGCGTTTTCCTCACGGACATTCCCCGTCACGCCGCCGTCAAAATCGCCGAGGATCACGCCGGTGAAGATACCGTCGATCCGTCCCGAAACGGTTCCGTGAACCGCTCCGTCCACTGCAACGCGACCGCCCGTTTTGACCTTTTGAAGCGGCGTTCTGACCTTAAACGAGGTCTTTTCGATGATCTTGTCTCCTATGACCAAAAGTTGCGGCAAAAGTCCCATGACCATGGCGATCGAAATGATCGTACCGCGTCCGAGGCAGACACCGATCGAAGAAATGGCGGCGTCCGAAGTCAGAAAACCGATGGCAATGCCCGCCGACGCCAAGATCGTACCCGAAGTAAAGATTGTCGGGAACGCAAGGTTAAGCGCTTCGATAACCGCTTCCTTCGGCGGCTTTTGCTGACGAAGCTCCATATAGCGATTTGTAATGACGATAGCATAGTCGATGTTCGCGCCCATCTGAATCGAGCTTACAACAAGATAGCTCAAGAAGAACAGGGGCGAGCTCTGCAAATACGGGAACGAGAAGTTCATCCACACGCTTCCCTGAATGACTAAGATCAAAATGACCGGAATACCCGCCGACTGGAAGGTAAACAGAAGAATCAGCATGACAAACACGACCGACAGAACGCTGATGAGCGTATTGTCGCCGCCGAAGGTGGACGAGAGGTCAAAATCGCTCGTCGAATTGCCCGCCAAAAGAACGTCGTCGCCGTAATACTTCGCCGCCGTACCGCGCACGGTCTCAAGGAAAGCAAAGGTCTCGTCGCTTTCCTCGGGAATATTCAGATTCAAAACGATTCGGCTGTGATTTTCGCCCTTCAATTGCTTTTTGCCGTCGACGAGCTGTTCATGCAGATCTTCGATGTCCGCCATAAGATCGTCGTCGAGCGTGACCGCGCCCTCTTCGATCTGATCGTAAATGAAATCAAACATGTCGATCAGCGGAACGCTGTACGAATCGATCCCGCCGATGACCTTTCCGTATTCCTCGTCCTCAACGGCATACGCGCCGTAGGCAAGGCGAGCAAGCTCAATATCGATATCGGCAAGCTCGGAAAATTGGCGTGGGGTCAGCGCGTCGCCGAGATAATAGCCGCTTTTGGCTTCGATCCCCGCAAGACCTGTGACCGAATCCACTTCGTCGAATTTTTCAAGGTCACGGCACAGATTTTTTTCTTTTTCGTAATCGCCCGTCGGAACGATCACCGCAAGCACATTGTCTGTCGTGAAGGTCTCGTCGATCATATGACTTGCGATCTGCGATTCATTTTGTCGGAAAGTCGAAAGATTGGTGTAGCTGTACACATACGGACATTTCTGCGAAAAGACCGCACATGCCGCGACAATGACGAGCATAATAATCGGCATGACGATGCGCATTTTATAGACCAAGCGTCCCCAAACGTTGATCTGCGGGACAAAGCTCTTGTGGTGTGTCTTATCGATGCCCGAACTGAAGCTGTAAACAAGACCCGGCATGAGGGTAAAGACCGTCAGGATACTGATAAAGATCGCCTTGATGAGAATAATACCCATATCGTAGCCAATCTTGAAATGCATGAAGGTCATGGCAGCAAGACCGGAAATCGTGGTAAGACAGCTTCCCGCGATTTCGGGGATCGCCTTTTGAAGCGCAATAATGACCGCCTCGCGCGGCTCGTTTGTAAGCCGTTCCTCGGTATAACGGTGACAAAGGATGATCGCATAGTCGATCGCCAGCGCCAGCTGAAGCACGACGGCAATCGAGTCGGAAACAAAGGAAATGGTTCCGAACAGGAAGTTCGAACCTTTGTTCAAAAGCGCCGCCATGGCAAAGGTGATGATCAGAACCGGAACCTCCATGTAGGTTCGGGAGGTGAACAAAAGCACCGACACGATAATGACGCACGCGATGATCATAACGACGTTGATCTCCTTGGCGATGGTTTGCGCCTTGGTGTCCCCCAGCTCCGCCGAAACATACGTGTCGTAATCGGAAAGCCGTTCTTTTATATTGTCGAGTGCCTCGGTGCAAATCTCGTCGGTATCCAGTCCGTCAAAGGTGACCGAAAACAGTGCCGACGCGCCGGAATAATGCTTGGTGGTGTCGTCGAAAGCAATCTCCTTTACACCCTTTATCTCTTCAAGCTCTTCGCAAAGACCCTCTGCTGTGGAATAAGATATGTTGTCCACCATAACCTGCGCCGTGGCATAGGTCGTGAACTCCGTGTCCATAACATCCAGTCCTTTTCTCGTTTCGGTCTCGTCGCCCAAATAATCGGAAAGCGTGTTGTTGACCTGCGTCCAGTTCATGGAGAAGAAGCAGAAGATACCGAGGACTATATATACAAGATAAATTCCCTTTCGCTTGTCGACGATAAAAGCGGCGAGCTTTGCTATCCCGCCGGACTTTTGTTCGGAGTTTTTGGACATGCGGAAACCTTCCTTTCATTCGATTTTCGGCTTTTTTCAAAAAAATAATTGACTTTTGTTAAATAACAAACTATAATAGATTATACACACATCGGTTCAGAAAATCAATAAACAATCCGTGCAAATTATGTTGAATATTGATCAATGACATGAGAAACGGAGATGGAAAATATGGCAAATACAGAGGACAGACGGGTTCGGCGAAGCAAAAAAGCAATGGTGGATGCTCTTGCGTCGCTTTTGCGGGAAAAGCCGTTAAATCACATAACGGTTCGGGAAATCGCCGAGCTTGCCGACATCAACCGCGGAACCTTTTATCTGCATTATAAGGATGTATATGACATGGCACAGCAGCTGCAGAACGAGATCTTTCGGCGTTTCAACGAAATCGTCACAAACTATATGCCGCGAAGCGACTCCGAAACGCTTTTTCCCATGCTGGTAAAGCTGTTTGAGCTTTTAAAGGAAAACGCGATGCTGGCAAAATCACTGATCGGACGCAACGGCGACGCCGCTTTTGCTGACAAATTGCGCTGTGCCATGCGCGAAAGGTGCTTGGAAAATCTGCCGCACGTCATCGACGTGCAGGAAAATCCCGCCGTTTTGTATTATTACCGTTACGTTGAAACGGGCTGTATCGGGCTTTGTTCGGCATGGCTGGACGGCGGAACCGAAACGCCCGAGGAAATGGCAAAGCTGGTTGAACGCTTTATACTGAAAGGCGCGGGCGCTTTTCTCGGCGAAAAGGAGCCTTTGTCCTCGGATGAATAAAAACGGCAAAGAAAAAAGGATATACCGTCGCAAAAAAAGCGGCGACGCAACCGAAAGGTCTGCGCCGCCGCTTTGTTACTTGTTACGCTTTGTTTACCGAACCGAAAAGCTCCATCTTTTCCTTGACGGTCGCTTTGATCGCTTCAAAGCCGGGCGCAAGCAGCTTTCTGGGGTCGAAGCCCTTGCCTACGAGATCCTTGCCCTCTTCGATGTACTTTCTCGTTGCGGCGGCAAAGGCAAGCTGGCATTCGGTGTTTACGTTGATCTTGGAAACGCCGAGCGAAATTGCCTTTTTGATCATATCGGCGGGAATGCCGGTTCCGCCGTGGAGAACGAGGGGCATCTTGCCGGTCTTTTCCTGTACGGCGGCAAGCGTTTCAAAGGAAAGTCCGGGCCAATTTTCGGGGTACTTTCCGTGAATGTTGCCGATACCGGCGGCCAGCATTGTAACGCCGAGATCGGCGATCATCTTGCACTCGTTGGGGTCTGCGCATTCGCCCATGCCGACAACGCCGTCTTCTTCACCGCCGATGGCGCCGACTTCGGCTTCGAGGGAGATTCCCTTTTCACCGGTAATGCGAACCAGTTCCTTGGTTTTTTCGATGTTTTCGGCGATCGGATAATGCGAACCGTCAAACATAACCGACGAGAAGCCCGCTTCGATGCACTTGAGTGCGCCTTCGTACGAGCCGTGGTCGAGGTGAAGAGCGACCGGAACGGTGATCTTCAATTCTTCGAGCATGCCGTTTACCATGCCGACAACGGTTTTATAGCCGCACATATACTTGCCCGCGCCCTCGGATACGCCGAGAATAACGGGAGAATTGAGTTCCTGTGCGGTGAGAAGGATCGCCTTTGTCCATTCAAGGTTGTTGATGTTGAACTGACCGACGGCGTAATGACCTTCCTTTGCTTTGGTGAGCATTTCCTTTGCAGATACTAACATAGGTTCATCTCCATATAATGAATATTTTTTCTTGCAGTGTTATTGTACCCTAAAGCCGTGAAAAAAGCAAGATATAAACGCGAATTTTTTGGAAAATTTTCGAAATTCGTGTTCCTTTGCGGCGAAAGCGGTCTTATTTTTTCCGCCTTTTTTCAAAAATCCGAAAAAAGGACAGCTTTTGCCGAGAAAACGCTCTTTTCTTCGGCTTTACTTTTTGGTATAATACAGACAGAAACCATAGTATGAAAAATCTTCTTTTACGGAGGAACTTATGGAAAAAATTCTGAGTGTTTTATCGGATTTTCATCTCGCCTTCGTCGGCAATCGCGCTTTCTGCGACGCGGACATCGTGCCGAATACGATCGAGGCGATAAACAAGGGCGGTTTTTCGCTCATCCCGGCAAGCGTCCCGGGAAACGTCGAGCTTGATATGATGAAAGCGGGTCTGATCGATTTCGACCCGTATTTCGGCACCAATATTTTTAAAATACAGCGGTATGAAAATCTGCACGCGATCTATTACACGCATTTCGACAAGCCCGCCTCCCCCGCCGTTCTTTGCTTTGACGGAGTGGACACGGTCGCCGACATTTATATCAACGGCACGCTCGTAAAGCACACCGAAAACATGTATGTCGGCTTTGAAATTCCGCTTGGCGGCATCCCGCTTCGCGACAGGGACAACGAGCTGATCGTTCATATTAAGCCCGCCATGATCGAGGCGCGCCGATACGACATTCCCTTTTCGTGCAACTCGCTCGATTACGGCTACGATTCGCTATATATACGCAAGGCGGCGCACATGTACGGATGGGACATCATGCCGCGCATCGTGTCGTGCGGCATCTGGAAGCGCGTTTACATAAAAGAGCGCAAGCCCGACCGCCTGAAAGAGGTCTATGTTTACACCGTAAACGCAGACGCAAAAAGCGGATATGCAACCGTCGGCGTGTTTTACAACGCCGAACTGTACGGCGATTTTGTTCAGGATTATGAAATCGGCGTGCGCGGCGTCTGCAAAGAGTCGGTCTTTGAAAACCGCGTGCGTCTTTATTCGCACGGCGGCTTTTTGAAAACGGGCGTTTCGAACGCGAAGCTTTGGTGGCCGCGCTATCACGGCGAACCGTCGCTTTACGATGTGGAAGTGACCCTCTATTACGAAGGAAAAGCCGTCGACACCTACAAGGTACGCACGGGCATCCGCACCGTCTCGCTCTCCCGCACCGACACGACCGACGAGAACGGGAACGGCGATTTTTGCTTTATCGTCAACGGCAAGCGCATTTTTGCCATGGGCTCGAACTGGGTGCCGCTCGACCCGTTCCATTCGCGCGACGAAAGCCGTCTTCACGCCGCCTTCGATCTTCTTTACGACGTCGGAAGCAACATCACGCGCTGCTGGGGCGGAAACGTCTACGAAAGCGACGAATTTTACAGCCTTTGCGACGAACACGGCATTATGGTCTGGCAGGATTTTGCCATGGGTTGTTCGGTCTATCCGCAGGACGAGCATTTTCAAAATGTCCTGCGCGATGAAGCGACGTATATCGTAAAAAGACTGCGCAACCACGCCTCGATCGTCCTGTGGGCGGGCGACAACGAATGCGATTACGCTTACGCATCCTGGTCGGGGATCGAGCGCAATCCCGAACGCAATTTGTTAACGCGAAAGGTTCTTTCGGAGGTTTGCGAATACCACGATTACACCCGTCCGTATCTTGCAAGCTCTCCTTATATCACCGAACGCGCGGCGCGCGAGCATCTGCCCACCTCCGAAGATCATCTGTGGGGTCCGCGCGACTATTTCAAGGGCAATTATTACCGAAACACCGTCTGCCATTTTGCCTCCGAAACGGGCTATCACGGCTGTCCCTCTCCCTCCACCATGAAAAAAATCATCCCCGAACACGACCTTTATCCGTGGTTCGGCGAGGACGGAAACGCCCGTCCGAGTTGGCTTGCCCACGCCGCGTGCATGGAAGACCGCCCCGACGCCCCCTTTTCGTACCGCATAAAGCTGATGGCGGATCAGGTGAAAACACTGTTCGGCAAAGAGCCCGACAATCTTTACGATTTTGCCCGCGCAAGTCAGATTTCGCAAGCCGAAGCGTTTAAATATTACATCGAGCGCTTCCGTCTTTCCAAGCCCCGCCGCACGGGCATCATCTGGTGGAACATCGTCGACGGCTGGCCGCAGATCTCCGACGCCGTCGTGGATTATTATTACACAAAAAAACTGGCTTATCACTACATCAAGCGCTCGCAAAATCCCGTCTGCCTGATGTTTGACGAGCCGAAGGACGGAAAGATCGATCTTTATGCCGCAAACGAGTTGGAAAAGGACGTGCGCCTTTCCTACACCGTAAAGCGCCTTTCCGACGGAAAAACCGTTCTTTCGGGAAGCGTCACCGCCTTTGCCGACCGATCGCATGTCATCGACCGCCTTTCGATCGAACCCGACGAAAAGAGCTTCTATCTCATCGAATGGAAGATCAAGGGAGAAGAAAAGACGCATAAGAATCACTATTTTACCAACATTCTCGACATCGATTACAAAGCCTATCTGCATTGTCTTTCGCTATGCGGCATGGACGAATTCGAGGGCTTTTCGGACGGTGCATTATGATACTTTTGGGCTTTGATATCGGCGGGACAAAATGCGCCGTCACCGTCGGAAAAGAAAGGGACGGCGCTGTCGAAATTCTTGGGAAAGAGCGCTTTTCCACCTTTCCCGAGCCGTATGCCGTGCTCGATCGGATGATCCTTATCGCCGAAGAGCTTTTGGCGAAAGACGGTCTTTCGTTTTGTGATGCGGCGGCGATCGGGATCAGCTGCGGCGGTCCGCTCGATTCGACGCGCGGCGTGATCCTTTCTCCGCCCAATCTTCCCGCTTGGGATTCAATTTTCGCCGTCGATTACGTGCGCGAAAAAACGGGCGTTCCCGCTTTTCTGCAAAACGACGCCAACGCCTGCGCCGTCGCCGAATGGCTTCTCGGCGCGGGAAAAGGCTGCAAAAACATGATCTTTCTCACCTTCGGAACGGGACTGGGTGCGGGACTTATCTTAAACGGCGCTCTTTATGACGGCACGAACGGCAACGCCGGCGAGTGCGGACATATCCGCCTTGCCCCCTTCGGCCCGAGCGGATACGGCAAGATCGGCTCGTTCGAGGGCTTTTGCAGCGGCGGAGGGATCGCACAGCTCGGAAAGACCATGGCGCTCGAAGCGCTGCAAAACGGCATTTCTCCCGCCTTTTGTCCGACCCCTGCGGACATTTCCTCCGTCAATGCCAAAACGATCGGCGACGCGGCGGACGGCGGCGACGAGACCGCCCTTGCCGTCTATCGAAAGTCGGGTGAAATGCTGGGATACGGGCTTTCGATCCTTGCGGATATACTCAATCCCGAACGCATCGTCATCGGCAGTATTTTTGCGCGAAGCCGTCACCTTTTGTTTGACGCATGCGACGCGGTCATGAAAAAAGAATGCCTTGCGCAATCGTACGCGGTGTGCCGCGTCATTCCCGCCGCGCTCGGCGACGCCATCGGCGATTATGCCGCGCTGTCGCTTGCCCTGTCGGCTGTAAAACGGTAAAGGAGAAAAAGAATGAACAAAAAAGAAGAACTGTTTTCCCGTTACCCCGCCCTTTCAATTTGTGAAGATAGTCTTGACCGAGCGCTTTCGCAGATGGAAAAGACGTATAAAAGCGGCGGTGTGATCTACACCTGCGGCAACGGCGGAAGCTGCAGCGACAGCGACCACATTGTCGGCGAGCTGATGAAGGGATTTCTGAGCCGCCGCCCGATTCTTCCCGAAGAAAAAGAAAAGCTGTCTGCGCTCTTTCCCGATGCGCCCGCCATCGAGACCAAATTTCAGCGGGCAATTCCCGCCGTGTCGCTCACGGCGCAAAGCGCTGTTCTTTCGGCTTTCGCAAACGATGTGGACGCGGACTTTATGTATGCCCAGCTCGCTTTCGGCTACATGAGACCGAACGATCTTCTGATCGGTCTTTCCACCTCGGGCAATTCCGTAAATGTGGTAAACGCCGTCAAAGCCGCCAAAATGCGCGGGGCCGGTACCGTCGCCATGACGGGCGAAAAGGAAAGCCGACTTTCGGAACTATGCGATGTGACGATCCGCGTTCCCGAACGGGAAACGTTCAAGATTCAGGAGCTGCACCTGCCCGTGTACCATTACCTGTGCGCCGCACTGGAAGAAAAATTATTCGGGTAAGCATAAAGAAAAGACCGCACGCAAAAACGTGCGGTCTTTTCATGTCATGACGGCTTATTGCAGAAAAAAGTCAAGAAAGCGATTCCAGTCGGTGCGCGACATGAAATGCACGCCCGAGCGGCGGTGATAGGCAATGTTTTGTCCCATGATAACGCCGTCGGTTTCGGGGCAATCCTTTTCGGAAAACGCCTTTTTGCCGTAAAGCTCCCAAAATTTGCCCGCCGCAACACACGCAAGATATTCCGAATCGGGATCCGCCCACTTATCCTCGACGGCGCTGCCGACCATCACATGACGCGGCGCAATCGAAGCAAGCAAAAAGTGCTGATCGAGCGGAAGTGCGTCCGCACGTCCCGCATATTCCGCGTAACGCGGGCAGAACCAATACGGGAATGCCCGCGTTATGTCCGCGATCGTCTCGCCCTTGTTTTCGCGCGAGAGCGAAGCGCCCGAACAGCCCGAATCGTTGGAATAGGCGTGAGTAAAGCGGGTGTCGCAGGCAGCGGTCAGAAGCGCCGTCTTTCCGAGACGCGAATGCCCCGCAACGGCGATGTGCGTTTCGTCCGCATTTTCGTTTTCCAAAACATAATCCAGCGTGCGCATGCAGGCATACGCCCACAGGGCGATCTTGCCGCAATCGTCAGGGTTTTGCCGTTTTCCGTCGGGATAAAAGCACGCGGCAAAGCCGTCGGAAAAATCGTCGGCGTCGGAGGAAATGTCCTCTTTGTAACAGAAGGTTGCGAAACCGACCCCACGGTCGATCAGCTCTTCTGCGGGAAGATATTCGTCGGGGACGCACTTGCGAAAATTCGGAAAGATCACAAACGGCACTTTTTCCGTCTTTTTCGGGCGATGAATCCGAACCGTGAAAGTAAACGGCACCTCGCACAAAATCGTGATCGCGACCGTTTTGTCCACGGCTTTTCCCGCACAGCAGCGCTGTCCGTCGGTCTTGAGTACCTCGAAGCGAATGTCTTTCCTTTCGGGCATTTTTCCGAACACATACTCCGAAAGCATTTCCAGCATCTCGGCGCGGCGCTCCGACGCTTTTTCGGGTGTGACGGGTGAGCCGTCCTTCATTTTGAATAAAGACGGCAAATTTCGCTTTTCGATTTCTTTTTCCGCTTCACGGAAGGTCATCGTCATTCTTCCTTTCTTTTCGATTTCTACAATTTTCTCGGGACGGTAAGACGGTATTCACCGTCGGCCAGCGTTCTTTCATTGCAGCCGTCGTGGTACCGAACGGCAATATTTCCCTCCACTCGAATCGAAACGGTGATGCGTTCTTGTCCGTTCCATTCGACCTCAATGCTTCCTTCGGGGAAACGCACCTTCCCTTTTACATGCGACAGCTCCTCGGCAAAATACGGCGACACCGCAAAAGCGTCTTCGGTCCGCTTTATTCCGCACAGCATAGTATAAAACAGCTCGTCTGCACTGCCGAACATGCAATGATTCTGCGATCGTCCGCCCGCCCATGTTTCGGATAAAGTCGTTTTGTTCCGTATCAGATCCAAAAAACTCGGATAGGTATCCTGCAATAAAATCCGCATTGCCGTATCGGGCGAAATATCCCCCAATAATTCGCATACGATTTTGGTTCCCAATATTCCGGTTGTCAAATGATAGTCTCGGGCGCGAATGTCCGAAAGCAAAACCTCACTCATCTCTTTTTCAAACGGCTCGGGGATCAAACCGAGTTTCAGCGCAAAGGCGACGGCAAATTGCGAATTGTCGTCAAATCGCTTCTCTTTCGCGCTGAAAAATTTCGTCGATACGGCATTCTTGACCGAATCGGTCAAATCAAAATAATGCTTATACTCGTTTTGAAGTCCCAGCACCGTCGCGATTTTTGTCAACAGCACAAGATCTTGGTACATAAACAGCGTTGTACAGCATTCGGGGTCTCCCCGTTTCCAATCGGGCAGCGTGCTCATCCAGTCGCCGTAACGCGAACGCGGCAGAATGAATCCTTGTCTTTCCAAATAATCCGCATAACGCGCAAGCGTCGGCAAATGCTTTTTCAAAAGCTCGGTATCCCGATAAAAGAGATAATAATCCCACAAAAGGATGGCGTAACCGCCGCTCCAATCGGCGGCATGACCGGTCGTGTGCCACGGCGCGATAAACGGAATATAACCTTCCCCGCTGTGCGCCTCAAGCCGTATATCCTCCAGCCATTTTTTGTAATACTCGCGCATATCAAAGTTATATAAGCATACCCGATCGGTCACATGGGCGTCGCCCAGCCAGCCGAGGCGCTCATCGCGCTGCGGGCAATCGATCGGATAACTCATCAGCGCCGAACTTTGCGTACGCAAAATCACCGTGTGCAGTCGGTTCAGTTCGGCATTATCGCAGCAAAATTCTCCCGTTTGCGGAAGATCCGCGTGAACCGCATACCCTTCAATCTTTTCGACTGCGGCGCTTCCTTTTTCGGAGGAAATCTCCACTGCCGAATATCCCCGCAGCGTAAAACAAGGCTCGTACTCTTTCATCCCGGTCTTGTTTACCTTATACACATCGGTACACAAAGCGTGCTCATTGGAAGAGACATCCAATTTACCGTCGGTTATCCGTTCGGCGTATCGGATCGTGACCGTATCCCCCTCCTCCGCAAAAAATCGCAGCTTTACCCAGCCCGCAACATTTTCTCCGAAATCATACAATACGGCGCCGTTTTGTTCCCGCATGCTTTTCGGCTGCGAAAGAATACGGCTGCGCGTTATGGAAAAATACGAGTTTTCCTCCGTTTTTCCTCCCGGTTCCGATACTATCAGCGCGTTTTGCCACGAAGAATCATCAAAGCCGACGGTGTTCCAACCGACCTGTTCCGCCGATTCATCGTACGTTTCTCCGTCATAGAAACAATTTTCGATACGAGCACCGCTGCTTGTTTTCCAATCGGTATCGGTTGACAGATATTCCGTTCTCCCGTCGTCGAATTCAAGCGATATCCGAACCGTCAAAAGCGGGTCTCCGTACCACCCGGCTCGCCAATCCCAATATTTTTTCGGTGTGGAATACCGACCGTTGCCGACCTCGGCGGCAAACACGTTTTTTCCGCCGCAGAGCATTTCGGTAATATCGTAAACATCGTACAGCACGCGCTTGCGATAATTTGTCTCGAGCGGAGTCAGTACGTTTTTGCCGACTCGAACACCGTTAATATAAAACGCATACAATCCAAGCCCGCAAATTCGAGCGGTCGCTTTTTTGATTCCGCCGAACAACTCTTTTTCTTTTCGGAAATAAACGCTGCTGTGCTGCGGCTCGATCGTATCCCATATGGTTTGTTTTATGCGCTCCGTATAATCGTCTCCGTCGTATCCCCAAATAAAGCGCGGTGTATCGGTCTTACCGATCCAAACAAATTCCTTCATAACAAAACTCCCGGTTTTCCGTATGGATTTTTCGCGGTCTTTTTTTATTTGTACTTTGTACTTACCGCTTCATGCTACCACAAAACGACCTGTTTTGCAAGCCAAACCGACAATACAACGCTTTTTGCAATATAGGCAGTATTTTTTGCACTGTACATTGCAAATCATTTTGTGTACAATAATAACAGAAATTTACTTTTGTTATACAGCATAAAAATCGGACATATAATCTTTCGGAGGTATCAATCATGGAAAAAAAGCCGAATCCGAGTGAGTTTAAGCTTGATTCTCTTGTCGTTCACGGCAACATGGGACACGATTCCCACGCCAACGCCGTAAGCTTTCCGATCTATCAGACCGCGACCTATATCAATAAAAATTTCGGCGGACCCATCGATTTTTCCTATTCCCGCTGCGCCAACCCCACCCGCGACGAGCTGGAAAAGACCGTCGCGCTTTTGGAGGGCGGAAAATACGGTTTTGCTTTTTCGAGCGGACTTGCCGCCGAAACCGCTCTTTTTTCCATGCTGTCCTCGGGCGATCACGTTGTGATCGGCGATGATGTTTACGGTGGGACGTACCGCCTTTCACGCGATATTTTCCCGCGCTACGGCGTGGAATTTTCGGTCGTCGACTTTTCCGATCCCGACAAAGTGGAGGCGGCGATCCGCCCCAACACGCGTTTTCTTTATGCCGAAACGCCGACCAACCCGATGATGAAGGTCTGCGACATTCGCGCCGTTGCCGATATTGCCAAACGCCACGGAGCAAAGCTAATTGTCGATAACACCTTTATGACACCCGTTTTCCAAAAGCCTCTCTCGCTCGGCGCCGATGTCGTCATTCACAGCGGCACAAAATATCTTGCGGGGCATCACGACACCATGGCGGGCTTTCTCATCACCTCGGATGAGGAGATTTTTAGCGGCGTAAGCTTCAACCGCAACACCGAGGGCGCGGCGCTTGCTCCCTTCGATTCGTGGCTCGTTCTGCGCGGCATACGCACGCTGACGCTTCGTATGCGCAAGCACGAGGAAAACGCCATCGCCGTCGCGCAATGGCTGACCCGCTGTAAAGCCGTCGACAAAGTGTTCTTTGTCGGGCTGAATTCGCATCCGTCCAAAGCGATCACCGACCGCCAGTGTACGGGCTACGGCGGAATGCTTTCCTTCACGCTGAAGGATGCGTCCGACGTTCGTCACGCTCTTTGCGACTACAACATGATTATGTTTGCCGAAAGTCTCGGCGGTGTGCAGACGCTGATCACCTATCCCCTGACCCAGACGCACGCCTCCATTCCGAAGGAGGAGCGCGACAAGATCGGCATTACCGAAAATCTTTTGCGCCTTTCGGTCGGAATTGAAGACAAAGACGATATTATCCGCGACCTTGCGTCGGTTTTGGGAGAGTGAGCATGAGTATGAAAAGAGAAATTCGTTTTACCAAAATGCAGGCTTACGGCAACGACTACGTTTACATCGATACGCTGACGCAGGAGCTTTCGAACCTCAACGAGCTTTCGCGCTTTGTTTCGTCACGCCATTTCGGCGTTTGCTCGGACGGCATGATTCTGATCTGCCCGTCCGACAAAGCCGACTTTCGCATGCGCGTCTTCAACCCCGACGGAACCGAAGCGGAAATGTGCGGAAACGCCGTGCGCAGCGTCGGAAAGCTGGTTTTTGAAAAAGGCTTTACGAAAAAGACCGAGATCACCGTGGAAACGCTCGGCGGGATCAAGCATATTTATCTTGATTTGTCCGACGGTCATGTAAGCAACATCACCGCGAACATCGGCGCGCCGATTCTGGAAGCCGAAAAAGTCCCCGCCGTGACGCATTCGGAGCGCTTCATCGACAAGACCGTCATTTTGGACGGCAGAAAGTTCAGCACGACCGCCATTTCGCTCGGAAACCCCCACTGCGTAAGCTTTGTGGAGGATGTCGATACCCTAAAGCTTGAAAAATACGGTCCGCTGATGGAAAATAACGAATTATTTCCCCACCGCATCAATGCGGAATTCTGTCAGGTGCTGGACCGCGAAAATCTCTCGCTTCGCACATGGGAGCGCGGAACGGGCGAAACGCTTGCCTGTGCCACGGGATGCGCGACCTGTACGGTCGGCGGCGTTCTGACCGACCGCTGTGAGCGCAAAGTAAAAGTTAAGCAGATCGGCGGCGTTACCGAGGTCGAATGGCGTGCCGACGACAATTGCATTTACATCACGGCGCCCTCCGAGATCGTTTTCGACGGAACGCTTTATCTGCCCGAGTATTTGGTTCGATAAGGCAAGCGCGGGCGCCCGCCACTCGTAATGTATCCCGCAGAAATGCGTAAATAAAAATTTATCCCGCCCTTTCGGGCGGGATTTTCATTTCATTTTTCGGGCTTTTTGACACACCGTTTACCGACCGAGCGCGCGGTCTTTTTTCGACATAATGACCTGATAAACCGTAACAGCGGCGACCAGCACAAGACCGATCACGTCGGAAATGACACCGGGATAGATCATCAAAAGACCGCCGATAATCAGCGGGATGATCTCATAGAAGCGCATCTTGCGGAACATATATCCCTCAAGACCTGCCGAGAGGGCGAAAATACCGATCAGCGAGGTCACGATGATGGTTACGACTTCCAAAACCGAAGCGTCGATAAAGAGCATTTTCGGGTTGAAAGCGAACATATACGGAATGACAAACGCCGCAATGGCAAGACGTGTTGCGATAACGCCCGTCTTAAACGGGTTGGAGCCCGCAATCGCACTGCCCGCATAAGCGGCAAGCGCAACGGGCGGCGTGATATCGGCAACGATACCGAAGTAGAATACGAACATATGCGCCGCGAGCAACGGAAGCCCCATTTCGGTCAGAATCGGGGCGGTAATGGTCGCCATAATCAGATAGTTTGCCGTCGTCGGAACGCCCATACCGAGTACGATACAGGTCAGCATCGTCAGGAACAGCGCAAGGAACAGATTGTTGTGCGCGATCGGAACGATAATGCCGATGAGCGTCGAGCCGAGGCTGGTGAGCGTAACAACGCCCGCAACGATACCGGCAAGACCGCAGGCAAGCGAAACACCCATGGTGTTGCGCATACCGCTTTCCAGTGCTTCAAGCGAAATAACGCCCGATTCACGCGTGTTCTTTCCGAAGAAGGAAACGACGATATATACAAGACCCGCCAAAATTGCGGAATTTTCCATTTTGTAGTGCAGGGCGAACATGCAAACAAAGAAAGCGACAATCGGAAGAAGCAGCAGAATCGAATCGATGATGTCCGAAGCGGCATCCTCTTTTTTCAGATACTTCTTTGCCATCTTCACAAGGTCGGTGACCAGCATGAGAAGCATGGTCGTCAGAATCGCCATACAAGCCGACTGAGCCGGCGTTTTACCGAAGGACATGAGTGCAACGAGCACAACGATCGGAAGGAAGAGATAGCCCTTGCGGAAGAACAGCTTAAAGAAATTCGGAATGCTGTCCTTGGGAAGTCCCTTGAGTCCGAGCTTCTTTGCTTCGAAATGGATCATCATGAAGATGCCTGTGAAGTAAAGAATGGCGGGAAGAATCGCGGCAACGGCGATCGTAACGTACGGAATGGCGGTAATCTCACTCATAAGGAAAGCCGCCGCACCCATGATGGGAGGCATGATCTGACCGCCCGTGGATGCTGCCGCTTCAACAGCTGCGGCAAATTCGGGCTTGTAGCCGATGCTCTTCATGACCGGGATGGTAACGCTTCCGCTTCCGACGGTGTTGGCAACCGAGCTTCCCGAATACATTCCCTCAAGTGCCGAGGAAATTACGGCAACCTTGGCCGGTCCGCCCGAAGCATAGCCCGCAACGGCATTGGCAAGGTCGACGAAAAATCCGCCGATTCCCGTCTTTTCCAAAAACGAGCCAAGAATAATGAAGAACACGATAAAGGTCGAGCAGACATTCAAAGGCGTTCCGGGGATACCGTTGGTGGTGTAGAACAGATTATAGAGAATCGACTGAAGCGATTTTCCATAGATGAAAGCATAAGCAATGAATCCGCCCGCAACGAACAGGATCGGAAGACCGACGGCGCGGCGGCAAAGCTCGAACAAAAATACGATTCCGATAATCGCCATGATCTTATCGACGTCGTTGATCGCAACGGCGCGATTGGTGATGGCGCGGAAATTAAAGGAATAGTAAAAATAAGGCGTCGAGCCGATAATTGCAAAGAGAAAATCGTACCACGGAATGAAATTGACTCGCTTGGACTGCTTCTTATACAAAGGATAGATAAGAAAGCCGAGGAAAATGATGATACCCAAAAAAGCGGACATGCGCGCCTGTTCGGGAATGGTGTAAAAACGGGTTCCGAAAACAAAAACGGTAAACGCCAGAAAGGCAATCTTGATGAGCTTTTCCGCAAGGCCCGTGAAACGGCGGGTGTTGGATTCGCGGTCAAACTCCGCCATCAGCTCGTCGGCGCTTTTGGTGCCGGCTTCGCCGTCCGCAATATGCGCGCCCATCTCGGAGCCCGCAACGGTTGAATTTACATTTTTCTTCTGCTCGGACAAGGGAAATTCCTCCTTTTTCTGAAATATGCGCTTGTGCGCGGATATGGACACATTCAGCAGTTCACCGAAGGCGGAAGCACACATGCGTGTTCCGACCGCAAAGCGCGGTAAGGCTGATTTTTTCCCCGTTGATCTCGAGTACATGGTCATATACGGTTCCCACGATATATTTCACTTCGGGAAAAACCGTGCCGAAACCGGATACGATCATGTTTCCGTCGTCATCGTAAGACAGCTTTTGTCCCGGCTCCAGTGTGGACTGAACGCCCGCGCCGAAAGCGGAGTAAACCGTTCTGTCGACGTATATTTTTCCGTCGCGGATGACAAACACATCGGTAACAGGGCTTTTGTTGACCGAATGGACAAACGAAACCGAAAACTCGGTTCCCTCCTTTACCGCAAAGATTCGGTAAACCCTCCCCGTTTCGGAATCCGAAAGCTCTAAAGTGAGCGGACGGAAAAAAACGGAAACGGCGAAAATAAGGAAAATCACAGCCGTAACCGCAATTACGGCTGTGATAACACGTTTCTTCATAAAACTCAGCTCAGAGCACCGATTTCCTTAAAGTACTTTTCGGCTCCGGCGTGGAACGGGACGTCGGAGGGGATACCGACAACAGCCTTTGCGCTGTCAAGCTCCGCACCCTTTGCGTAAGCGGCGGCGATTGCGTCCTTGTTTTCGAAGATCGCCTTGGTGATGTTGTAAACAACCTCTTCGGGAAGATCGTTGTCCACAATGTAGGTCGCCATAACGGCAACCGTGTTTACATCCTTGTCTACGCCCTTATAGGTACCTGCGGGAATTGCCTGACGGGTGTAGAAGCCGTACTGTGCCGAGAGGGCGTCAAACTCTTCGTCGTCGACCGGAACGACCGTGATATCCATGCTCATGGCAAGGTCGGTGATGGCCGTCGTGGGGATACCGGCAACACAGAAGAAAGCGTCGATCTTTTCGTCCTTCAGAGCGTCTGCGGACGGACCGAAGCCGAGGTTCTGCTTATCGATGTCTTTCTCGATGTCGATGCCGTATGCGGCAAGGATCTGCTTTGCGTTGAATTCAACGCCGCTTCCCGCGTCACCGACGGATACACGCTTGCCGGCAAGGTCGGAAACCGACTCGATACCGCTGCTCTTGGAAGCAACGATCTGACAAAGCTCGGGGTAAAGGGTCGCAACGGCGGAGAAATCGGTCGTCTTCGCTCCTTCAAAGAGATCGGTTCCGGTGTAAGCGTAGTACATAACGTCGTTCTGAACGACCGCCATGTTGGCTTCGCCGGTCTGGATGAGCTGGATGTTCGCCTTCGAAGCGCCGGTCGACTGAACGTCGAACTTGTAGCCGGTCTTGTCCTGAAGGATCTGTCCCATTGCCATGCCGTAGGCATAGTAGGTACCGGTGTTGCCTCCGGTCGCGAGAACGATCTTGGTGTCGGCGGTGTTGTCGCCGTCCGCCGTCTGCTGCTTGTTGCAGGCAGTCATAAGTACCGACGCGGAAGTGAGGAGCGCCAGTGCAAGTGCAATACTCTTTTTCATGTTTTTTCCTCCAATGTTAAAATAAAATAACACACGGTGTCATTATAGCTTTTTTGGTCGCATTTGTCAAGAGTTATGCAAAAATTTACGGAAAAATATCACAATTCGGAATCCTTTATGCGAAAAATGAATAGCGGTTTTGAAAAAAATTCCGATTCGGGCTTGTTTTTCCTCTTTTTGCGCCGCAAATGCTCTTTGGCATTCGGAAGGCAAACGCGTCTTTTTGTAAAAAGTTCTGACTTTTTGCGCAAAAGTCCTTGACAAAAGGAAAAAAAGCGTGTACAATGCACGCATAAGTTAACAGTGATAACCGAAATTTGTTTAACAGTGATAACCAAAACGGAGAACAGCATGGATTCGAGAGAGAAAGCACGCGCGGTGATCAACGAGACCGACGCACAGATACGGGAGCTTTTCCGCAAGCGCATGGAGGCGGTCGCCGTCATTGCCGATTACAAAAAGGAACACGGTCTTCCGATTGAGGACAAGGAGCGCGAAGCGGCGCTGATCGCGCGCGGCTGCGCCGAAATTCCCGACGCCGAGATACGCGAATATTACATTCGCTTTCAGCGGAGCATGATGGAAATATCCAAAGCCTACCAGCGCCGCCGCCTTTCGGGCATGCGCGTGGCGTACAGCGGCGTCGAAGGGGCTTTCGCCTGGATCGCGGCAAAGCGCATCTTCAAGACCGCGATCCCCGTTGCCTACCCCGATTTTGCGAGCGCCTATCGCGCGGCGGAAAAAGGCGAAGCCGACGCGGCAGTGCTTCCCACCGAAAACAGCTACGCGGGCGACGTGGGACAGGTCATGGATCTTATCTTTTCGGGCAATCTTTGCATCAACGGGATCTATGAGCTTCCCGTTGATCAGCACCTTTTGACCCTGCCCGGCGCCGATACGAAAAAGATCAAAAAAGTCTACAGTCATCCGCAGGCACTCTCGCAGTGCGCTCCGTTTTTGGAGGCGCGCGGATGGGAGCCGATCCCGTACGGCAACACCGCCGCCGCGGCAAAATTCGTTTCCGAGGCAAAGGACGAGACCGTCGCCGCCGTCGGAAGTGAAGAAACCGCCGCACTCTACGGTCTTTGCGTTGCCGAGCGCAGTATCCAAAGCGATCGGAGCAACACGACCCGCTTTGCCGTGCTTTGTCCCGACGGCGACCGTCCGCACTCCGAGGGCGTTCACTGTGTTCTGACCTTCACGGTACGCAATCAGGCGGGCTGTCTTGCCGAAGCGATCGGCGTCATCGGAAAATACGGCTACAACATGCGCGTTTTGTGCAGCCGCCCGATGAAAACTCTCGCTTGGCAATATTATTTTTACATCGAGATCGAGGGCAATATCGACACCGAAAAGGGCCGCTCCATGCTCGAGGAATTGGGCGGTTTTTGCGACCGTCTGCGCGTGATGGGACAGTTTGTTCCCGGGCGGCTTTAACCCATAATTTAAAACAATAACCCGAAAGGATGCTTTGCATGACTCTTTCCGTAAATCTGCCGAACGAAAGCTACAATATAACCGTCGAGCACGGCGCGCTTTCCCGCGCGGGAGAGCTTTTCGATCTTGACCGCAAGGTGCTCATCGTAACCGACGACGGCGTTCCGCGCGATTATGTAAACAAAATCTCGTCACTCTGCCGCGAGGTGCACGTCGTCTCGGTTCGCGCGGGTGAGGAGAGCAAGAGCCTTTCCTCCTTCGAGCTTCTCTGCCGCACCATGCTCGAAGCGCATTTTTCGCGTCGCGACTGTGTGGTCGCCGTGGGCGGCGGTATGCCGGGCGATCTTGCGGGCTTTGCCGCCTCCGCCTATATGCGCGGGGTCGATTTTTACAACATTCCGACGACGCTTCTTTCGCAGGTTGATTCGTCGATCGGCGGCAAAACGGCGGTCAATCTCGGACACGTGAAAAACATCGTCGGCGCGTTTTATCAGCCGAAAGGCGTCCTGATCGATCCCGACACGTTAAAAACGCTCACCCCCCGCCTTTTCTCCGAGGGGCTTGCGGAGGTCATCAAAATGGCGGCGACCGACGACGAAGCACTCTTTTCGCTTTTGGAAAACGAGGACGCGAAGGAACACCTCGAAGAGATCATCGTCTCGGCGCTGAAGATCAAGAAATATTACGTGGAAAACGACGAAAAAGAAGCGGGTATGCGGGCGGTGCTCAATTTCGGACACACGGTCGGACACGCCGTCGAAGCGCAAGGCTCACTCTATCACGGCGAATGCGTGGCGATCGGGATGCTTTATATGAGCGAGGGAGACGCGAAAAGAAGAATCCTTTCGCTTTTGAAAAAATACGGTCTTCCGACCGAGATTTCCGTCCCGCCCGATGTGCTGTACGAAACGCTTTGTCACGACAAAAAAGCTTCGGACGGCACTGTGAAGACCGTGCGCGTCGAAAAAATCGGAACGCACACCCTTTCGACCGTTCCGCTTTCGGAAATGAAGACGCTTTTGCAAAAGTCTTTGAGATAATGAGGAAAACAACATGAAAAATACATTCGGAAACGCTCTTTCCGTCACGCTTTTCGGCGAAAGTCACGGCGAGGCGATCGGCGCGACGCTCGACGGACTCTCTCCGGGAATCACGGTCGACGAAGAATTTATAATAAGCCGTCTTTCGCGTCGCAGGGCGCAGGGAAAAACATCCACAGCGCGAACCGAAGCCGACGTGCCGCACATCGTAAGCGGCGTTTTTGAGGGAAAGACAACGGGGACGCCCGTTACGATTTTAATTTACAACGAAAACACCAAAAGCAAGGACTACGACGCGACCCGCGCTTTGGCGCGCCCGTCGCACGCCGATTATACCGCATACAAAAAATACCACGGCTTTGAGGATTATCGCGGCGGCGGGCATTTCTCGGGACGAATTACAGCGGCTCTCACGGCGGCGGGCAGTATCGCGGAATATGCCCTTTTGCAAAAAGGCATCCGCATCGGAACGCACATGGCGCGCTGCGCGGGACTGTCCGACCGACCGTTCGAAAACCTTTCGGCGGATATTGATTATCTGTCTTCCCTCTCCCCCGACGTTTTTCCCGTTCTCGACGTAAAGAGCGGGAAAAAGATGGAAGAAGCGATCCTTGCGGCGAAAGAAAAGCTCGACAGCGTGGGCGGCGTTTTGGAGACGGCTGTTACGGGACTTCCGGCGGGAATCGGCGAACCTTGGTTCGACAGCATGGAAAGCGTTTTGTCGCATGGACTTTTTTCGATCCCGGCGGTAAAGGGCGTCGAATTCGGCGACGGTTTTTCGCTTGCCGATGCCTTCGGAAGCGAGGTCAACGACCCGTTTTCCTCCGACGGAAAAAATGTTTATACCCTTACCAATCATAACGGCGGCATAAACGGCGGCATTTCCAACGGGATGCCGATCCTTTTCCGCACCGCCTTCAAGCCCACGCCGTCCATTGCACGTGAGCAGGACACCGTGAATCTTTTTACAAACGAGCACGAAAAGCTTGTGATTCACGGGCGGCATGACCCGTGCGTCGTGCGCCGCGCCGCACCCGTCGTCGACGCGGTTTGTGCGCTGTGCCTTTACGACCTTTTAGCGGTTCGGTACGGCACCGATTATTTCGCTCCCGAAGCAAAGGGGGAAAAACAATGAAAATCACCGAATTCGGTCTGATCGGAGAAAAGCTTCCGCACAGCTACTCCGCCGAAATCCACAAAAAGCTTCGCGGTTACGACTACCGTCTCTGCGAGCTGAAAAAAGAAGAACTTCCCTTATTTTTTGAAGAAAGAGCCTTTCGCGGGATCAACGTTACCATTCCGTACAAAAAAGACGTGCTTCCCTATCTTTCACACATCGACCCGAAGGCAAAAAGCATCGGCGCGGTCAACACGATCGTCAATCGCGGCGGTGCTCTTTTCGGGTACAACACCGATTATTACGGTCTTTCGTCGCTCTTTTCGCTCATCGGTGTTTCGCCGAAGGGAAAGAAAGCGATGATTCTCGGAACGGGCGGGACAAGCCGCACGGCGCTTGCGGTTCTTCGCGATGCGGGCGCGGCGGTCATCACGGTCGTGAGCCGCACCGAAAGCGCCGACACCGTTTCGTATGAAAAGGCAATGACCCTTTCCGACACCGAAATTTTGATAAACACAACGCCCGTCGGTATGTTTCCGTCCCCCGACGGCTGTCCGATCGACCTTCGCGTTTTTCCGCGGCTTTGCGGCGTCGTCGACGCGATCTACAATCCCCTGCGTACAAACCTCGTGCTCGACGCCCGCGCGCGCGGCATTCCCGCCGTCGGCGGACTTTCGATGCTGGTCGCGCAGGCGCAGGCGGCAAGCCGTCTTTTTCTCGAAGAAGAGCCGAACGACGACCGCGAGATTGTTCGGCGCGTGACCGACGAGATACGAAAAGAGAAAGAAAACATCGTTCTTATCGGAATGCCGACGAGCGGAAAAAGCACGGTCGGGAAAGCGATCGCTCTCGAAACGGGACGTGAATTTTTCGACGCCGACGCGGTTTTTGAAGAGAAGTGTTCTCTTTCCGCCGCCGATTATATTCGGCAAAACGGAGAAGAAGCGTTTCGCAAAAAGGAGACCGAAATTTTGGCTTTTTGCGCCAACCGAAGCGGCGCGGTCATCGCCACGGGCGGGGGCGCCGTTCTGAAAAGCGAAAACAAGCGTACTCTTTCGCGAAACGGTCGAATCTTTTTCATCGACCGCAGCCCCGAAAAACTCCTTTGCAGCGGCGACCGTCCCCTTTCGGCGACCCGCGAAGCGCTGAAAAAGCTTTACGACACGCGATACCGACTGTATCTTGACTTCTGCGACGAGAAAGTCGACGGAGACGGCACGGCAGCGGAGACGGCACGCGAAATTCTTTCACGATTCAATGCCGGAAAGGAGGATTTTTGACCATGAAGCTTTTGATCTTAAACGGTCCCAACCTCAACATGCTCGGCATCCGTGAGCCCGGAATATACGGAAACGAGACCTATGCCGACCTCTGTTCCAAAATCGGGCGTTTTGCACACGCAAACGGAATCGAAACGGAGTTTTCCCAGTCCAATCACGAAGGCGTTCTGGTCGATGAAATCCAGCGCGCGTATTTCGAACATTTCGACGGGATCGTGATCAATCCCGGCGCGTATACGCACACCAGCATAGCCCTTCTCGACGCACTCAAATCCGTAAAGCTGCCCGCCGTCGAGGTACATATATCCAAGGTGGACGAGCGCGAACCGTTTCGAAAAATAAGCTATCTTCGCTCCGCCTGTATCGCCACCGTTTCGGGACTCGGAACCGACGGTTATCTTCGCGCCGTCGAGATTCTGCGCGACCATATTTTAAACAAAAATGCGGACGCAAACGGGAAGGAGAAAGCGGAATGAATGTAACCATAACGCCCGGAAAGGCGCACGGCGTCATCACCGCTCCCCCCTCCAAAAGCATGGCACATCGTCTTCTGATCGCAGGCGCGCTGTCGGAGGGAAAAAGTACAATTTGCGGCATTTCGCTCTCGAAGGATATCGAAGCGACGCTTCGCTGTCTTCACGCGCTGGGCGCGGAATATTCGCTCGAGGGCGATAAAGTGACCATCGGCTCGCTTCGCCCGGCGTGCGCCGCAAAAAAAACGGTTCTCGACTGCGGCGAGAGCGGAAGCACGCTTCGCTTTCTTCTTCCGCTTTGTCTTCTTTCGGGAAAAGAGATCGTTCTTACGGGTTCGGACTATCTTCTCGAGCGCCCGATGGAAATCTATGAAAAGCTCTGCCGTCAAAACGGCTTCGATTATCAAAAAAAGTCCGACGGCATTCATGTAAAGGGTGTTTTGAAGCCGGGCGAGTACCGCGTACCGGGAAACGTCAGCAGTCAGTTCATCAGCGGACTTTTGTTCGCTCTCCCCCTTTTGTCGGGCGACAGCAAAATTTCGATTACGCCGCCCGTCGAGAGTGTTCCGTATATTGAGCTTACGCTCGACGCTCTACACACCTTCGGCGTCGACGCCGTTTTTGAAAGCGAGCGCACCCTTCGCGTGCCGTGCTCACATTTTTCCCCGCGCAAGGTGACGGTCGAGGGCGATTACTCCAACGCCGCATTTTTTGAAGCGCTGAACGTTCTGGGCGGCAACGTAACGGTCGAGGGGCTTCTTCCCGACAGCCGTCAGGGCGACCGTGTGTACCGCAAAATGTTTCCTCTGCTTCGTGCGGGAACGGCTTCGCTTCATCTCGGCGACTGTATCGATCTTGCACCGATTTGCTTTGCCCTTGCCGCCGTTCTTCACGGCGGGATCTTCGGCGGAACGCGCCGACTTGCCATGAAGGAAAGCGACCGTGCTTCCGCCATGGCGGAGGAACTTCGCAAGTTCGGTACGACGGTCACGGTCGGGGAAAATCATGTCGTCATTGTGCCGACCGATTTTCACGCGCCGAACGGGATTCTTTGCGGGCACAACGATCACCGCGTCGTTATGTCGCTTGCCGTTCTTCTGACCCGTACGGGTGGAACGATAAGCGGCGCCGAAGCGGTAAACAAAAGCTTTCCGGGCTTTTTCGAAGCCCTTTCATCACTTGGAATCGGAGTAAAATATGAGAACGATCAATAAGGAAACCAAATTTTTAATCGTCGGACTCGGCGTCATGGGTGCCGCCTATGCCCGCATTTTGTCGGGCAAGGGATACCGCGTATTCGGCATTACGAAAGACAGCGCCGATCTTGATTATGCCCTTCGCAAGCATTACATCGAAAAAGGCAATACCGAGCCGACCGACGAACTTTTAAAGCAAGCCGATATCGTCATCTGTGCATTGCATCCGCACATTCTTCTTTCGTGGATCGAACGGAACCAATACCGTCTTTCGCAAGGCGCCCTGATCACCGATGTCACCGGTGTCAAAGGCGGCGTTGTCGGACAGGTCCAGGAAATGCTCCGCTCCGATCTTGAATTTGTCGCCGTCCACCCGATGGCGGGACGCGAGGGCAGCGGCATCGTCATGAGCGAGGGCGTCGCTTTCGATCAGGCAAACTACATCATCGTCCCCACTGCCTGCAACACTGCCGAAGGTCTTGCAACGGCAAGGGATCTCGGCGAAATTTTGGGTTTTGCGCAGATCGCGGAGCTGGACGTCGATACGCACGACGAGATGATCGCTTATCTTTCCCAGCTGACCCACTGTATTGCCGTCGCACTTATGACCTGCCGCGACAGCGAGCACATGACCGCCTACACGGGCGACTCATTCCGCGACCTTACCCGTATCGCACGAATAAACGACGAGATGTGGAGCGAGCTTTTTTTGCTGAACAAAGAAAAGCTTCTTGCGCAGATGGATCTGTTTATCGACGAGATCACCCGCATGCGCGATCTTTTGAAAAAGGGCGACCGTGAGGGACTGCGCGACATGATGCGCCGTTCGACCGCGCGCCGCGCATTGTTTGACAAGCCCGTAACCGAAACTCCGCAAAGTATAATCGAAAAGGAGAACCGCAAATGAACATGAAATTTATCGGAAAGCTGCCCATTCCGCAGGATGTAAAAGCCATGTATCCCCTGTCCGAGCACGCTACCGCCGTAAAAGCAAAAAACGACGAGGAGATCCGCAAGGTCTTCACCGGCGAGAGCGGAAAGCTTGCGCTGATCATCGGTCCCTGTTCCGCCGATCGCGAGGATGCGGTGATGGAATATATTCTCCGTCTGCGCGACATTCAGGAAAAGGTCAAGGACAAGGTCGTCATCATCCCGCGTATCTATACCAACAAGCCCCGCACCACGGGCGACGGCTACAAGGGAATGCTTCACCAGCCCGATCCCAACGAAAAGCCCGACATGTTAAAGGGTATCGTCGCCATCCGTGAGATTCATATGCGCGCTATTGAAGAGACCGGCTTTTCGTGCGCGGACGAAATGCTGTATCCCGAAAATCACCGCTATCTGAGCGATCTTCTTTCGTACGTCGCCGTCGGCGCGCGCTCGACCGAAAATCAGCAGCACCGTCTTACCGCAAGCGGTCTTACCGTTCCCGTCGGCATGAAAAATCCCACGGGCGGCGACATTTCGGTCATGATGAATTCCATCATTGCGGGACAGCATGCGCACACCTTCATCTACCGCGGCTGGGAGGTCGAGAGCACGGGGAATCCGCTGACTCATGCCATTCTCCGCGGCTCGGTCGACTTGTACGGCCGTTCGCACCCGAATTATCACTACGAGGACCTTGAAGGACTTTGCGAACAGTACGCAAAGCACGACCTTGCCTATCCGTCGGTCATCGTCGACACCAACCATGCAAATTCGGGCAAGAAATTCGATCAGCAGCCCCGCATCATGAAGGACGTTCTTTACAGCTGCCGACACAACGGCGATATCAAAAAGCTCGTCAAGGGCTTCATGGTCGAGAGCTATCTCGAGGACGGCAATCAGCCCGTCGGCGGCGGTGTTTACGGAAAATCCATCACCGACCCGTGCCTCGGCTGGCAAAAGACCGAAAAGCTGATTTACGATCTTGCCGATCTTGTTTGACAAAAAGAACCGTCCGAAAGCTTTTTCGGACGGTTTTCTCACATGAATATACGGCAAGCGGTCTTTCGTTCCGAGGACGGTTCACACATTGTTCTCCTCCCCGCGGCAGATACGCAAAAAATCGCGCGCTACGGGCGAAAGCCGCTTTTCCTTTTCCCAAATCAGCACGATTTCGGTCTCGAGCTTTTTCTCTTCGACGCATCGGACGCGAAGCGACTCGCACAGGCTCTCCATCGATCGGGGAAATACTGCGGTCGCAAGTCCCTCTCTCACCCACAAAAGCGCGTCGCGCGCGTCGTCGCACACGCAGAAAACATCGGGCGTAAGCCCTTTTTCGGAAAAAGCGCGCAAGATCAGCTCCTCATAACGGCGATAAAGTATCAGCGGCTCGTGCGAAAGATCGGCAAGAGTCGCTTTTTCGCCGTCGAAACGCAAATAGGCGGGCGATACCGCAATCATCGGCTCTTTTTTCAAAACGAACGAATCGACCTCATCGCGGTTCATCGGCGTTCGGGCGACCGATATATCCAAGATCCCCTCCAAAACAAACGACAAAAGCGAAAAGGTCGTTCCGTCGCGCACCTCAAAGTTTACATCGGGATAGCGCTTTGTAAAACGGGAAATATAGGGAAGGATCGTTGCGGCGGTCGATGAGGTGATACCGAGGCGAAGAACGCGCTTTTTGCCCGTTTCGGTTACCTCGAGACGGGTCGACCGTGCGTAATCGAGAAGACTTCGCGCGCGCTCGTACAAAAGCCTTCCCGCCTCGGTCAGCTCGCAGCCCTTTCCCGTGCGCGAAAGGAGCATTACGCAAAGCTCGCTTTCCAGTTGCTTCAGCTGATAGCTCAGCGGCGGTTGAGACATGTTCAGTTTGCGCGCCGCACCGCTCACGCTTCCCGTCTCGACGATCGCGCAGAAATATTCCAGTTGCCGCAGTTCCATTTTTTCTCTCCTATACAAAAATTGTATTGATTTGATATAAAAACAATATATACTATATTGATTATATTGTATTATACTATTCTTGTCAAGACCGTACACACAATAAAAGGAAACGGAGAATCCAAAATGAAAAAACTCACCGTATACTTAAAACGGTATCGAAAAGAGAGCATTCTCGCTCCGCTTTTCAAGCTTTCGGAGGCGATCTTCGATCTTTTGGTGCCGCTTGTCGTCGCCGCGATGATCGATTCGGGCGCCGTCGTCGGAAAGACAAAAACCGTTCTTCTCTATTTCGGCGCGCTTCTTTTGATGGCGGCGGCGGGGCTGTTTTTCAGCGTCACGGCGCAGTATTTTGCCGCCAAGGCAAGCATCGGCTTTGCGGGCGCTTTGCGGCAGGCGCTGTTCGACCACATCGAAACGCTGTCCTTTTCCCAGCTCGACCGCCTCGGGAGCGACACGCTCATCACACGCCTTTCGGGCGATGTAAATCAGGTGCAGACGGGGCTGAATATGGCGCTTCGTCTTCTTTTGCGCAGTCCGTTTATCGTATTCGGCGCCATGATCATGGCGTTCACCATCGATTTTAAAAGCGCCCTTGTTTTTGCCGTCACCATTCCGATTTTGTTCGTCGCGGTTCTCGGCATAATGCTTTTGAGCATTCCCCTTTTCGGCAGGGCGCAAGCGGGACTTGACCGCGTGACGGCGCAGACCCGCGAAAACCTGACCGGTGTGCGCGTCATCCGCGCTTTTTGCCGTGAGGAGGAATCGGTAAAGGAATTTGATGAAAGCAACCGTGCGCTCACGGGATTAAACCTCTTTGTCGGTCGGCTTTCGGCGCTGATGAACCCGCTTACGTATGTTTTGATCAACATCGCGACGGTCGTCGTCATTCGAACCGCGTCCTTTCAGGTAAACGACGGCGTAATTCTGCAAGGTCAGGTCGTGGCGCTTTACAACTACATGCTACAGATCATCGTCGAGCTCATCAAGCTTGCGTCGCTCATCATCACGCTGAACAAGGCGCTTGCCTGCGCAAAGCGGACGGAAAAAATATTGGAGCTTACGCCCGACATGACGTATTCGTCGGCAGACGAAAAAGAGAAGCCGAATGAAAACGCACCCGCCGTCGATTTTCAAAACGTGTCCTTCACCTATTTCGGCGCGGGCGCGCCGAGCCTTACGGACATTTCTTTTTCCGCGGGCGCAGGCGAAACGATCGGCATTATCGGCGGTACGGGCAGCGGAAAATCCACCCTTGTTTCGCTGATCAGCCGCTTTTATGACGCAACCGAGGGAAAAGTCTTGCTTTACGGGAAACCCATTGAAGCGTTTTCACGCGATGCACTCTGCCAAAAAGTCGGCGTCGTTCAGCAAAAAGTGCAGCTGTTTTCGGGAACGATTCGGGACAATCTGCGTTACGGCAACGAAAACGCGACCGATGAAGAATTGTGGGAGGCGCTTCACGCGGCGCAGGCGTATGAGGTCGTCAAAGGGAAGCCCGACGAATTGTCTTTTGATTTGGAGCAAAACGGGCGCAACCTTTCGGGCGGTCAGAAACAGCGTCTTACCATTGCACGCGCCCTTGTGAAAAAGCCGGATATCCTCATTCTGGACGACAGCTCGAGCGCGCTGGATTATGCTACCGACGCGGCGCTGCGCAAGGCGATCCGCCGTCTTTCGTGGCATCCGACTACCTTTCTTGTCTCGCAGAGAATTGCCTGCGTAAAGCAGTCCGACCGGATTTTGGTGCTCGACGGCGGCGCTCTTTCGGGAGTCGGCACGCACGACGAGCTGATGAAGAGCTGTGCGGTCTACCGCGGAATTTACTACTCGCAGTTTCCCGACGAAAAGCCCGCAGAGGAAAACACCGCCGAAAACGATGAGGAGAAAGGAGGAGAAAACGTATGAAAAACGAAACAAAAGCAACAGCGAGTGCGAATGCAGAGAGCAAGGGCACGCTTGCCCGCCTTTTGCCGCTTTTGAAAAAGCATTTCTTCTTTCTGATCGCAAGTCTTTTGCTTGCGGGCGCCGCCGTGATCTTACAGCTTTATGTTCCGATTCTGTTCGGCGACGCGATCGACAATATCATCGAGAAGGGAAACGTAAATTTTGCGGGAATGTCCTATTATCTCTCGCGCATTCTTCTCCTTGCATCGGTCTCGGCGCTGTGTACCTTTGTCATGAACCTCATCAACAACCGCATGACCTACCGCATTGTCGAAGAGCTGCGCGGAAAGGCGATCCGTCATATTCAAAAGCTTCCCCTTTCCTATCTTGACGCACACAGCTCGGGCGATATCGTAAGCCGCGTCATCACCGACGCCGACACGCTTTCCGACGGTCTTCTTCTCGGCTTTACCCAGCTGTTTTCGGGTGTTGTGACGGTCATCGTAACGCTTGTTTTCATGTTTTCCAAAAACCTGTTCGTATCGCTTTTGGTCATTCTTCTGACACCTTTAAGTTTTCTTGTCGCCCGCTTTATTTCGCGAAAATCCTATCGCCTTTTCCGCAAGCAAAGCGAGATCCGAGGAAAACAGACCGCGCTCATCGACGAATTCATGAGCGGTCAAAAGGTCATAAAGGCCTTCGGGTACGAAGAGCGCGCCAAAGCGCGTTTTGCCGATGTGAACAAAGAGTTGATGGCGACCTCGGAACAGGCAACCTTCTACAGCAGTCTTACCAATCCCTCGACGCGCTTTGTCAACAATATCATCTATGCCGCCGTCGCGCTTCTGGGCGTGCTTCTGATCCCCGGCGGGACGCTTACGGTCGGCGGACTTACGGTACTGCTTTCCTATGCCAACCAGTATATGAAGCCCTTTAACGACATAAGCTCGGTCGTAACCGAATTGCAGAATGCCCTTGCCTGCTCGACGCGCATTTTCGATCTTTTGGACGAAGCGGAGGAAACGCCCGACGCCAATAAGTCTCTCTCGGAGGTTAAAGGACAGATCGATCTTTGCGACGTTTGCTTCAGCTACGATAAGAGCCGCAAGCTTCTCGAGCACCTTTCACTTTCGGCAAAGCCCGGCACACGCATTGCCATCGTCGGTCCGACCGGATGCGGAAAAACGACGCTTATCAATCTTCTTATGCGTTTTTACGACACCGACAGCGGCGATATTAAGATTGACGGAACGAGCATAAAAGATATCTCGCGCCACAGTCTGCGCCAAAGCTTCGGAATGGTCCTGCAGGAAACATGGCTCAAGGGCGGGACCGTGCGGGACAACATCCGCTTCGGAAAACCTGACGCGACCGATGAAGAGGTCATCGCCGCCGCAAAAGAATCGCACTGCTGGCACTTTATTCGTCAGCTTCCGAACGGCTTGGATACCGTTTTGAGCGCCGACGCGCTCAGTCAGGGGCAAAAACAGCTTTTGTGTATCGCCCGCGTCATGCTGTGCCTGCCGCCGATGCTGATCCTGGACGAAGCGACCTCGAGTATCGACACCCGCACCGAACTGCGGATCCAAGAGGCGTTTGAAACGCTTATGCGGGGACGCACAAGCTTTATCGTGGCGCACCGCCTTTCCACCATTCGTGACGCGACGGTCATTCTGGTTATGAAGGACGGAAACATCGTCGAATCGGGCAGTCACGACGAGCTTTTGAAAAAGGGCGGGTTTTACAGCGATCTTTACAACAGCCAGTTTCAGCCGTCCTGATTTTATAAATATCGCCCAAAAGGCAAAAAACGCCGCGTTTTCCGATGAAGAAAACGCGGCGTTTTTCTATATTCGAATTGGTTAAGGCAAAAGCTCCGTTTTTATCTTGCCCGAAAGCTCGAAAACATATTCCGCTCCCGCTTCGATCTTTCCGAGGTATAAAAGATCGGAGGAAAAGCTTCCGTCTTTATAAAACAGCGCCAAATTGCCCCACGGCTTGTAAAGGGCAAAATCGCCGCGTGGGTAATGACGGCGGCGATCTCCTTTTGCGAAACGCCGTTCGATTTGGCGTTTTGCAGAGGATATTTCAGCGAAGAATCGGTGATCCCCTGCGCCATGAGCGCGACTACCGTCACGATACAGCGCGTTTTCCGATTTTATCTTTTTCGGAAAGCGGGTCGCTTCCGAAAATCGCGATACCCTCGGTTATGACCGAATCGGGACAAAGTGCGCGGATATCCGCAAGGCTGTGTCCGAGACCGCTCCCCTCGTGGGTACAGAAGGGACGGACGGTCTTGCCCGCAAGGGAGCACTTTTCGAGAAAAGTACAGACCGCCATCGGAACGCCGCCCCAATAATTGGGATAGCCGAGAAAGACCGTGTCGTATTCTTGTAAACTTTTCGGATATACCGCAAGGGGCGGACGCGCGCCGCTTTTCCGATTGCGAAGCGCTTCGTCGGTGCATTCGTTATACTTTTCCGAATACGGAGCTTTTTGTCTTATTTCGAAAAGATCGGCTTGCAGAAGCCGGCGATCACCTCCGCCGCAAGCTTGGTATTTCCCTTTTTCAAGGTTTTTATCTGTCCACTTACGTAATTCTCGCCCGCGCGGGAATAATAAGCGACAAGCGCTTTGCTCATTTTTTCCTCCCGTTTTCTTATTTACACGCTTATTGTAACACAAAAGTTCTTGACAGGGAATATCCGATGTGGTATAATAGTATAAACTGTGAGTTTATACGAGAAGGGAGGAACCGATCTTGTACAGTCCTCTTTTGGACACCTTTATCGCCGTCGCCGAGGACGGAAGCTTCACCAAAGCCTCCGAGCGGCTGTTTCTTTCGCCGACCGCCGTCATGAAGCAGATCAACACACTCGAAAAACAGCTGGACGTCAAGCTTTTACGGCGCACCACGACGGGCGCGGTTCTGACCCCTGCGGGCGAGGTCGTGCTTCGCGATGCAAAATTCATGATCGATTACGCAAAAAAAACGATCGCCGAGGCAAAAGCGGCGGAGAGCCGTTACGACACTACCTTCTGCGTCGGCACCTCGCTTCTGAATCCCGCAAAGCCGTTTATGGACATTTGGTATCGTGTAAACGCAAAATTTCCCGATTACAAGCTGCATCTTGTTCCCTTTGAGGACAACTGCGACGGAATCCTTTCGGAAATTCGCAAGCTCGGCGAGAAATTCGACTTTCTGATCGGCGTTTGCGATTCGCGCGCGTGGCTTTCACTCTGCCGTTTTCTCCCCCTCGGACGCTATCGAAAAATGGTCGCCGTCCCCCGCGGACACCGACTTGCGCAAAAGAAGCTTCTTTCGGTTTCCGATCTTTACGGGGAAACGCTGATGATGGTGCGCCGGGGGGATTCGGGCGTCAACGATTTTTTGCGGCACGATCTTCAGACCAACCATCCGCAGATTCATATCGAAGATACGCCGCAGTTTTACGACCTTTCGGTCTTTAACCGCTGTGCCGAAACAGGAAACGTTCTTCTCACCATCGAATGCTGGAAGCAGGTACACCCGGGACTTATAACGATTCCCGTCGATTGGAATTACAGCATTCCGTTCGGTCTTTTGTACGCCGAGAATGCCCCGCCCGACGTGCTTTCCTTTGTGGAGGAAGTAAAAATCCTCTCGAAAAGGAGCGATTTTGCTTCCGTATTCTCGGAAAACCGCGAAAACTGAGCCGAACGGAAAATTAAAGGAACTTTATGAATAACAAAAAAGACATTACGAAAGAGCTCGGCACGGGAAAAATTCTTCCGCTCGTACTGCGTCTCAGCTTCCCTGCCGTCATCGCACAGCTGATCACCTTTTTATACAACATCGTCGACCGCATGTATGTCGCCAAAATCGCCTCGCACGGCATGTACGCATGTACGCGCTTGCCGCGCTCGGAATCGTTTTGCCCATCACGCTGATTTTGGAGGCGTTTTCGTCGCTGATCGGTCTCGGCAAGCGACGAGGTGCGCGCGATCGTCGTGCGCTACTGTCCCGCGTTTTTGTTCGGCTCGATCATGTTCTTTGTTCAAATGACGCTGCAAAATATCAACGTGGCGCTGGGGCAGGCGCGCGACGCACTGCTGCTCGCCGTCACACGCAAGGTGGTCATTCTGATTCCGCTTTGCTTTATTCTGACGCATTTTCTCGGCTTTTACGGAGTTTATCTTTCCGAAGGAATTGCCGATCTCACCGCGGGACTCATCACGGCGACCGTGATTTTTATCACCTTCCCGCGCATTTTCAAAAAGCGTGAAGCGCTCGTTCGGGCGCAAAACGCCGAAAAACCCGATGAAACGGAGGTCTTTGAATCATGAAAACGAATGACACCAAAGAAAGAAAAGACGAAATTTTGACGGGCGAACGCGCTCTTTTTATGAGCGACGGGCTTTCACTTCGCGACTGCATTTTCGCCGACGGTGAATCTCCTCTGAAAGAGAGCCGAAACATTTCTCTTGACGCCTGCTCCTTCAAATGGAAATATCCGCTTTGGTATTGTCACAACATCAAAATGCGCGATTGTATCCTTTTCGAAACGGCGCGGGCGGGCATTTGGTACACCGAAAACCTTACGGCGGAAAATACGGTCATCGAAGCGCCGAAGACTTTTCGGCGCGCGAAGAACATGACCCTCAAAAATGTGTCCCTGCCGAATGCACAGGAAACTCTTTGGTTTTGCGACGGAGTGTTTGCCGAGCATATTTCGGCAAAGGGCGATTATTTTGCCCTTTGCGGCACGGACATGACCTTTCGCGATCTCACCCTTTGCGGCAACTATTCGTTTGACGGTGCGAAAAACCTCACGGTTTTCGACTCAAAGCTGCTCTCGAAGGACGCCTTTTGGAACAGCGAAAACGTCACGGTGAAAAACTCGTATATTTCGGGTGAATATCTCGGTTGGAACGCAAAGAATCTCACCCTCATCGACTGTACGATCGAAAGCTTGCAGGGCATGTGCTATATCGAAAATCTTGTTCTGAAAAACTGTCGTTTGCTCAACACGACGCTCGCTTTCGAATACTCGACGGTCGACGCCGATATTGCCTCGGGAATAAAAAGCGTTCTCAATCCCTCGGGCGGCAGAATTGTCGCCGATCATATCGACGAGCTGATACTCGAAAAGGATAAGATCGACCCGAATAAAACGCATATCACCGTGCGAAACGAAAATAACGACTGAAGCGGAGGAACAATCATGACCGACTATCGCGCCTATTTGGATACCGTCACCGACCGAAAACAAAGTTATTCGATGAAATGGGACGTAAAAGAAAACGAGCTTCCCATGTGGGTCGCCGACATGGATTTCCGCACGGCGCCCGAAATTACGGAGGCGTTGGAAAAGCGCGTCCGACACGGCATTTTCGGCTATACCGATGTGCCGAAGGCGTGGTACGACGCCTATGTCGGATGGTGGAAAAAACGCCATCACCTCACGATCGAGCGCGAAAGCCTTCTTTTCTGCACGGGCGTTATCCCGGCGATCTCCTCAATCGTCCGCAAGCTTACGACCCCCGCCGAGAAAGTTCTGCTGCTGACCCCCGTTTACAACATTTTTTACAACTCGGTCTTGAACAACGGACGGAACGTTCTCGAATGCCCCTTGTCCTTCGACGGGAAGGAGTACACGGTCGATTTTGCCGATCTTGAAAGAAAGCTTTCCGACCCGCAGACGACCTTAATGATCCTTTGCAACCCGCACAACCCGATTGGCAAGATCTGGGGCAAAGAAACGCTTGAGCGGATCGGGGAACTTTGTTATAAGCATCACGTCGTGGTGATAAGCGATGAGATCCACTGCGACCTTACGGCTGTCGGGAAAGAGTATGTTCCTTTTTCCTCGGTGTCGGAGGTTTGCCGCGACAACAGTATTACCTGTATCGCGCCGACCAAGACCTTCAATCTTGCAGGGCTTCAGACCGCCGCCGTGATGATTCCCGACAAAACGCTTCGGCACAAGGTTTGGCGCGCGATCAACACCGACGAAGCGGCGGAGCCGAACTGCTTTGCCGTCGAAGCCGCCGTCGCCGCCTACACGCACGGCGAAGCATGGCTTGACGCTCTGCGGGAGTATATTGACGAAAACCGAAAGACCGTGGGAGAGTTTTTGAAAAAAGAACTTCCCGCCCTCTCTCTTATTTCCTCGGAGGCGACCTATCTTTTGTGGATCGACTGCCGCACGTTCGGTCTTCCCTCCGATACGCTCTGCGCGTTTATCCGCGAAAAAACGGGGCTGTATCTTTCGTCGGGCGCCCATTACGGGACGGGCGGAGACGGATTCTTGCGCATGAACATCGCCTGCCCGCGCGCGCTTTTGCTCGACGGGCTTTCGCGATTGAAAAAAGGCTTTTCTCTTCTTTCGGACAAAAATTAAATGTAAACGGTGCCGCGCATTCAAAACGCGGCACCGTTTTTTGTCTTTACGATTATTTATCTCCGTTGTCGGGAGCGGAAGCGGGAAAGAAAACGCGCGGAAGGATCGACGCCTCCTCCTTTGCCATTTCAAAAAATTCGCGCATCGATTCGTGTGTTTCGCGGCACATCGTCGGTTTTTCGTTCTTGCGGACGGGAATCGAAAAGGAACACATTGCCTCATCGGGACCGATCCTGCGCGGTTCGGAAAACTGCCAGCCCGAATTTTGGCACACGACCTTTAAAAACTCAAGCTCGGCGACCGTTGCCGTTTTGATCAGCGGAAGAAGCTCCGAACATTTGAACGAATATTGCAGATGATAGTAGCGGTCAAACTCGCTCAGCCGAACGCGGACGCTGTAGTCGGTCGCCATGCGCAGGGCGATTGACAATATCTGAAGATAGGTGCAGACAAACAGATTTTTCGGCACAACGGCGAAGGCAAATTTCATTTCGGCGGTAAAAGACATGCGATATCCAAGCGTCGCGATATGTCCCGCAAAATATTCCGAAATTCCGCCGCACAAATCGTTAAGCGACAAAAACGAATCGGCTTCGCGGTCGGCTGTTTTCATCATGACCTTCGTATACAGCGCAAAGTGCCTTGAAGCGCGTGAAAAACGCAAAGAATTGTTGATAAGCGCCTCCTCCGCCTCGCGCGGGACGGTATTCAGCTTTTTGCAGGCGTCGATGTAGAGCCGTATCAGACGGTCGGAGTTTCGGTAACAGATTAGCTCGTCGTCATATTTTTTGGCTTCGGACAGCGAGAGGTACAAAAAGGTGCTGACCACCCACAAAACCGCGACGTTTCCGTCCGGAAAAGGGGCGGTCACGGCATAGGAAAAGCCGCTTTCGAGGTCGCATTCGAACATTTTGATCTCGCGTCGGGAAAGGGCGCACAGATAATCTCCGCGAAACGGCTCACGGATGATCTTCTTCGTCCCCGAGCGCACGCGGAACTGTTTTCGTTGGTACGCACACCGATTCTTGTACAGAACGACCCCTTCGGCATTGCAAAGCGTGATCGGCCATGGCAAGTAGTTCAAATCCTCTGTGACAAAATTTTCATCAAAGAAGAGGGAGTTGAGCGCTGTGGTACACATGAAATAATCCTCCGTATTATATGCATTTGAATTTTTTCTGCTTCATCACTTTAATACCGCGCGGCAGTAATTTCTGCTGTGATTCGTTAAGAATGCGTAAACCGAACGCAAAGTTTTCACGCGGAATTTTTGCCCATTACCATAAAACCGCCGCATTTTTTCCGAAGACGAACGATCTTTTCGATCATCGCTCGGGAGAGCACCCAAAGAAAAAATGCCGTCGAAAAGGCATGGATGAGATCCATCGGAAATCCCGCGACATACGCCGCCAAAATCAGTTTTTTGTTCGGCTGCGGCGTAAACATCAGGACCGACGCGGGGTTCATGATGCCGCCGTACAGGATCAGCGTGACAAAAAAGCCGTAAAGAGAAAGGGCGGTTCGCCCGATCGGTAATATATTTCGAGTGCGCAGAAGTCCCGAAACCGCGCCGATAAGCCCAAAAGCAAACATCTGCCACGGCGTCCACGAGCCTTGACCGAAAAGAAAATTGGACAAAAACGCTGACATCGCGCCCATCAAAAATCCGCTTTCCGCGCCCAGACAAACGCCCGTCAGAATCGTCAGCGCCGCGACGGGTTTAAACTGCGGAAGCATAAAAAAGGCGGCGCGTCCCGCAACCGTGAGCGCGCAGAGACTGCTCATCAAAACAACATAGCGTGCTGTCGGCTTTTTCTTTTCAAACGACAGAAAAAACGCAAAGAAAAGCTCAAAAAGGATCAGCATGCTCGTAAAAAAATATTTTCGGTCTTTCAGAAGATACACGCCGCAAAGAACCGTCGCCGCAACGGCAAGCGAGGTGAAAAGAACAAAGCGTCCCGTTCTCTTCCCCGCCGTTTTGTTTCCGCTTCGGCTTTCGATCTCGCTTTCTGTCGGCAGAATCGGCTCCGCTTTTTCTTTTGCGGGAGGGAAAAGACAGGCGGTAAAGGCAAACAAAAAGGCAATTTGCGTCATGGGCAATGTCACATCGGATCGCGGCAGAGACAGCTTTTTCCCGAAAAGAAAGCACAAAAGAAACAAAACGCCGAAAAGCACACCGAAAAAGAGCCGCGCGGGAGAGCGCTTTTTTGTGTTTTCCGTTTTCTTTTCCTCTTCCGTTTCCGCTTTGCTTTCTTCGTCCTCCTCTCCGTTATCCTGTTTGCGCGTTCGCTCCTCGTTGTCTGCCCGCGAAGCGTTTTTCGGAATTTCTTTTCCCGCCGCAAGCAAAATATCCCGCACCGTTACGGCGCGCGGCAAAATCTCCCGCGCCATGCGGCTCGCGGCTGTCGTATAAAAGCGATTGGCGGAGAAAAAGCGGTGGGGCGGAGCGCAGGCAAGGATGCTTCCGTCAAAAAGAAGCGCACAGCGGTCGGCGACCTCGGCGCAGAATTCCGTGTCGTGCGACACCAGAAGGATCGTCTTCCCTCTGCTTTTTAATTCGGCAAGAAGTGCAGCAAAATCGCGCTTAAAGTCTCCGTCCATGCCCTTTGTCGGCTCGTCCAAGAGAAGGATCGACGGCTCGCGCAATAGGAGCATCGCAAGCGCCGCGCGCTGGTTCTCCCCGCCCGAAAGATCGTACGGGTGATTTTGCAATAAGGATTCAATACGGCAGAGCCGCGCCGCTTTATTTATTTTTTCTTCCTTTTGTCCTTCCGAAAGCGAAGAAGGAAGCATATCGTAAAGGTCGTCGCGCACGCGGGTTTTGGCGAATAGGCTCAGCGGCTCCTGCGGCAGAACGCCGAGAAGTCCGCGATAGGGCGAGGAAATGTCGGAAAAGCGTTTTCCCTCCAAAAGAATCTTTCCCCGCACGGGGCGCAGAATGCCCGAAAACAGCGAGACCGCCGTTGATTTTCCGGCGCCGTTCCCGCCGAGAAGCGCGAATATTTCGCCGCGCTTTACCGACATCGAAAAAGCGCTCAGCACGTCGGGGCAATTCTTTTCATAACGAAAGAAGACTTCTTTTGCCTCCAGAACCGTCTCGTCCTCCGCCGCACGGTCTTCGGGGATGCGCTCGGGCAAAAGGGCATGATCCCTTGCGAAGGACTGCAAAAATTCTTTTCCCTCCCGCACCGAGAGCGGAGCGGAGGGCATTTTTCGTTCATCGCAAAGATAAGTCGCCGTGCGCAGTGCCGTCGGGAGCGAATAAAACATTTTGTGTCCGCGCTCCATTAAGAGCTTTCCGACGCCGCGCGGCGTATCGTCGCACAGAATCTTTCCGCCGTCAAGCACGATCGCGCGGTCGGACAGCGGAAAGGCTTCTTCAAGACAGTGTTCGGAAAGAACGATCGTCGTGCCGAGCTCGGTATTCAGCTTTTTCAGTGCCGAGAGAAAATCCGACGCGGCAATGGGCGAAAGCCGGCTCGTCGGCTCGTCCAAAAGGAGCACCTTCGGGCGCAGAACCATGACTGAAGCGAGCGCGACCAGCTGTTTTTCTCCGCCCGAAAGCTCGGTCGTTTTTTTATGAAAAAGATCCTCAATTCCGAAAAACGAAGCGGTCTCCGCCACGCGGGCGCGCATTTCCCCGTTTTCAACACCGAGACTTTCCGCACCGAAGGCAAGTTCATGATATACTTTATCGGTGACGAGCTGCTTTTCGGGACTTTGCATAACAAAGCCGATCTCCGACGCGCTTCGTCGCTCGGGAATATTCGAAAGATTTTCCCCCTCGTATTCGATCGTCCCCGAAAAGGTTCCGTTCGGGGCAAGTGACGGCTTCAAACAGCGCAAAAGCGTCGTTTTTCCGCTGCCCGAGCTTCCGCAAAGGGTAATGAATTCGCCCTCGTTAATTGAAAGCGAAAGATCGCAAAGCGCCGCGTTTTGACAATTCGGGTAAGAAAAGCTTACGTTTCGGATCGTATAAAGCGCCATCGTATCACCCCCAAAAGCTCCGCAAAAGACGGAAAGAATAAGAAAAGTCCGTAAACAATATAAAAGAGAACCGTCAAAGGCGAAAAAGCCGCCGTTTTAACCGACGGAAAAAAGGTAAAGGAAAAATATCCGAGAACCGTTCCCGCCGCCGTCAGTGCCGCCGAAAGGAGAAGAAACGTCAAAAAAAGGCGGTCTCTTTTCGTGAGCACAAAAATCGAAAAAGAAGTTCTTCCCGAAAGCCCGTACCCCCGTGCACGCATGGAATCGGCGATATCAACAGCGTTCTCGAGACAGTAGGTCACCACGATCGACAAAATCGCAAGGGCGTTTTTCGCCCGTCTTGCCATATTTCCTTCCGATGTATCGCGCCCGATACATTTCTGCGCGTTCGCCGTGCTTTTGACCCGTGCCGAAAGCTCGGGGACAAAACGCAGACTCATCGAAAGAATCAGCGAGAGGGTCGGAAAAACGCGGCCCGTCAGATACAACATTTTGTCGCTCGTCATGATCTCATAAAAGCAGGAAAACAGGGTAAGAACCCCGATCAGCATTCCCGAAAAGCAAAATCCGTACAAGATCGACTCCGCCGTCAACGGATTTTTGCTCGGAAGATAGCATAGGATCGTCACGCCGTCGTGATTGAACAGCGGATTGATCGCCGCCATAAGAAAAAAGGCGGGAATCGAGAGAAGAAGGCGCTTTGCCGCGTGCTTTGCGCCCTTTAAGGCAAAAAGAAACGAAAAAGAAGCCGCAAGCAGCAAAAGGATCGCCGCGGGATGAAGAAACAGACAGCCGTATACAACGGCGAAGAGAAAGTAAGCGGCATTTACAAGCGGATGAAAACGGTCAAACTCCTTCATCGTTTTCCTCCTCCGCGATATATTCGCCGCCGACATCCTTTCCGAGGTCGCAGGTATAGACCCATTCCACAACATCGCCGTCCGACAGAATATAGGACGAACAGCCGTAATTCGGAAAAGTGCCGTTGACGCGATACATCCAGCCCGAAAGCGCGCCGCAGTCGAATTCGTAAAGATTGCCGATCCCCTCGATATAGGTCGAGCCGTAAAGCGGCGTCTCGGAAAACTCCATGTGAATTTTGTTTTCGCGAAGCGTGCGATACAAAACGTCGAAAACGCTCTCGCCCTGCGTAAACGAAACGCGCGATGCGGGAAAGATCACGCCGTCCTCGGGCAAAATCTCGGCTTTTTCCTCGGTTTTTCCGAGCGCGTTGTCACAGCGAACCGAAAGGGTGCAGTACAGCGTATCTGTCTTTTCCGCATTTTCTTTCTTGCCGAGGAGAAAATGTGCGACAAGCACCGCTCCGACAAGGAGAACGAGAAGCGCCGGGAGGAGGAACGATAAAACGCGCCGATTTTCTTTTTTCATAACAGCTCTTCTCCTTTGAGTAGACTATAGACCGCCGCGCAAAGCTCGCCGCGCGTTACCGCTTTTTGCGGAGACAGCGTGCCTTTTCGCGTAAAAATGCCCTTTTCGATACAGTAAGCGACTTCTTTCTTTGCCCATCCCGCCGTTTTTTCGCCGTCGGAAAAGCGCGCCAGAATTTTTTCCGACGCGGCGTCCGAAATATTGTTTTTCTCGCCGCAAAGCGCCGCCGAGCGAGAAAGCATGGCACATGCCTGCTCCAGCGTTATCGTGCCGTCGGGAGCGAAACGATCGCTCGATACCCCGCCGACGATTCCGTAGCGAACCGCCGTTCGAACCGACGGCTCGTACCACGCGCCGCGCGGCACGTCCGAAAAGCTCTTTTCGCTCTGCTTCGAAAGTCCCAGCGCCCGCACATTGATCGCGCAGAATTCGGCGCGGGTCACGGTACGTAACGGTGAAAAAAGTCCGTCCCCCGTACCGTTTACGATGCCGCGCGCGGAGAGCGAGAGGATTTCGTTTTTATACGCCGCAACATCGGAAAAGCTTTTTTGCGTATACAAAATCGTCGGGACATGCACATCGGGATTTATTTTTCCGCTCTCGCTCCCCTTTCGCATATCAAAAAGCGGCGCTTTCCCCTCTTCGAGCCGTTTTACGGCGCACAGCGCATAAAACGCCTGCTCGGTCGCCATGAGATTTTCCGTATCGGTATGCCGAAAGCTTCCGTTGTCGTTTCGGAATTGCAAAAGGACGTCGAGAAGACTCTTTCCGTTTTTTTCAAAGCGCTTGTCGGTCGGGGAAATTCCGAGCGAGCAGAGCGCGACCACAACCTGCGCCACGCTTTCGGACGATTCGGTGCCGTATGCCGAAAAAGTCCCGCGTTCGGTCTGCATGGAAGAAAGCGCGGAAAGCGCGCGGTCAACGGCGGCGGCGACGTCCTCCCGCTCACGATAGCGTGAAAGCGCCGTGAGCGCCATGGCGGTGATATCCGCGTCGGCTTCTTCCTCCGAGCCGAGCGAAAATCCGCCGCTTTTCTTTTCCGCGCGCAAAAGCCGCGACAGGTATTCTTCGCGCACCGTGTCGTTTCCGTATGAGCCGCAGTCGAGGGCGATCAGCGCCCAGATCACGCCGTTTAGCCCTTGCGAGGCTGTTTTTTCGACATCGTAAAGAGGCTTTAGCAGATTATAACCCGCGACCGACTCGGGGTTCTTTCCGATCGCGCGAAGAGAAAGGGTCACGCGCGCATATTCGGTATTTTTGCGCGTGTGCAAAACGCCTTTTTTCTCTTTTACATATGCGCAGACCCTTTCGTAATACCCGTCAAAATACCCTTTCGGCACTGCGCTTTCCGAGCGGGCAAGACCGATGATCGACCATTCGCCTCCGATGGAGGAAACGGTCGGCTCGCTTACCGTTCGGACAAGATATTCCGCCGTCGTCTCCTGCTTGCCGTCGGCGGCAAATACAAATTCGATCGGCAAAAGAGCAAGTACAAGGCACAGTGCCAAAAGTTTTTTCATTTTTTATTCCTCACAAAATCTCATTAAGATCGCCGCGATCTCGGCGCGGGTAAGCGAAGAAGCGGGGCGAAGTGCATCGTCGTCTCCGACGATCAGTCCCTTTTCGACCGCATAATTCACCGCCTCTTTTGCGTAATCCGACACAGCATTGTAATCGGAGAAGGAAGCGGCTTTTTGTCCGTCGGAAGAAACGCTGTCTTTCTTTTGCATATAGCGATAAAGGATCGTCGCCGCCTGCTCGCGGGTAAGAGGCTCGTCCGCGCCGAAGCGCTCTTCCGAAACGCCCTTGATGATGCCCGCAGAGAAAGCCCAGCGAACCGCTCCGAAATACCAATCGGTATCGCGAACGTCGGCAAACGCGACCTCCTTGCCCGAAGCGGGATTGTTTTCAAGCCGCCACAGGATGGTTACGAGCATGGCGCGCGAGGTGTTCTTTTTCGGCAGGAAAACTTCGCCCTCGCCCTGCATCAGGTTGTTTTCATAAACATAGCGAACCGAATCGAAAAACCAATCGTCCTTCTTTACATCCGAGAAAGTATTCTCTTCAAAGTTCTTTTTGTCGGGCGTGTCGGTCTTCTCCTCTTCCTCGGGGTCACTCTTTACAACGGGGTCTTTCGGCACGGGCGTACTTGTCGAGCCGCCCGCCGTTCCGGTCTCCTTGCCGCCCGAAGAAAAGGTTGTTTTTTCTCTCGTATAATCGTCGGTATAGTGGAAAACGATCTTATCGCCCGACGAAAGAATCTGTTCTTCGACGCCGAGGTTCGGATACTGTCCGTTCAGCGTGTACATCCAGCCCGAGAGGTCGCCGTTGGAAAACTCGGCAAGTCCGCGAATTTCGCTGATATAGTTTCCTTCGTTGGTAAAAGGAATTCCGTTGAAACTCAGCGCTTTTTCCACGGCATCGAGCACACAGCTTCCCTTTTCAAGCGTGATCTTGGTTTTCGGGATCCATGTTTCAAGATTTCCGTCGCGCAGAGTGTGCGTGTCCTCTTTGCCCTCGGGCGCGCCGTGGAGATCATCGCCGAGAAGCGTAAAGTAAACGTTGATCGTTCTCGGAAGGACCGATCCGCCGCCGCTTTCCTGTTTCTTGGAGACTGTGATCGGAACGGTCTCGGAAAGCGTCTTTTCGTCAAGCGTCTTTCCCGTATAGGTCACGGTGATCTCGGTGTCTTCGGTCGTAAGGGTGCGGTTGGGCGAATAGGTATATTCGCTTGTCGCCGCGCGCACGCCGTTTTCGTAAAGCACCGTCACCGTCATGCCGCTCGGATTGAAGACCTCGCCCTCTGTATACGCGGTCTTGGTCGGAAGGGTCGAAAGTTCCATTTCAGCTGCGGCAGGAGTCTTGACCGTTACGGGGAGCTCGGCGGTAAAGCCCTTGTACGTCACCGTAACCTTTTCGGTATCGGCGGAAAGGTCCTTCGGCTCAACCGTGTAGTTGGTCGCAATCTGCTCGGTTCCGTCCTCATATTTTGCCGTGACGGTAAGTCCCGTCGTGTCGAATTCTTCGCCGACGAAATACTCGGTCTTTCCGTTTTCAAACGAAAGCGTGATGCCCGCAAGCGGCGAATCGGTCGCGGTGATCGGGATCTCGATCGCGGGAAGGCTTCCGAAAAAGCCGCGGACGGCGCCCGCATTCAGATTCGGATTTCTGCCGATCTCAAGCGAGATGAAGCGGTGATTTCCGTAGGAGTCTCCGAAGCCGGAGGTGTAGAAGCAGCCGTCCGAAAGCGTGAAAGTGTCGTACGGATAATCTGCGGGCACGGTAAGCGTTCCCGATTTTACGTAATTCACGGAGCCCCAAACCGTCTTTTCGGTCAGGATATTCGAAACTGTCTGCGCAGCGGCGTTGTTTGCAAAGTTGTACTGTGCGCCCGTGCCGCCGATCTTTTGCCCCTTGTAGCCCGATACGTCGTTATACATCACGATCGCGGTCGGGTTATATACGCCCGCCAGCTTTCCGATCGGGTTATACAGCGTATCAAAGCGGATCGAGAGCGCGTCGCCCGCATGAACCGCTTCGCCGCCGTTTACCGTGATATTGACTTTTTTTGCCCGAAGGATACGATAATCGCAATCTCCGTCTTTTTCAAGCTTTACTATGTTGCGTCCCTCGGTGAGCGGAACGGTAAAGCTGCCGTCCTCCGCTTCGGAAAGCTCGGCAAAGCCGCCGTAATGCACCGTATCGTCGATTTCGGGATTGGCTACCGAGACCGAAACGCCTTCGGCTTCGGGCGTAAAGGTATACGCGCCCTTCTCGCCCTCGAAGTAAATGCAGTCAAATTCGGAGTCGATCCGATCGCCCGCAAGCTTCAGCTTTTCGTCGTTTTTGCCCTTATTGATCGTTAGGGCATCGGAAAGATCGGAATCGCTCCCTCCGACCGAAACGACGAACACGCCGATGTTTTCGGGGAAAGTCGCGCCGTAAAAGTCGTCGGTTTTTCCGAAATTCAGCGTCATGGCATCATAGCGCACCAGCACGATCGCCGTACCGTTTCCGCTTGCGGTGAGAACACCGTTTTCATCGATCGAGACGATCGTATCGCATGCCGCTCCGTTTTCGTCGAGCACCGTGAAATGATAATCGGGCTCGATAAAATAGTTATCGATAACATTGTTGACCGCCTCCCAATTGCGGAGCGTCACCAACGGATATTTTTCTCCCTCGGCAAGGGTAAGATACCCTTGCGGGTTGATGTTGAGATAGATATCGCCGACGTTAAAGCCGCCGTTGGAGGAGAGATCGCGATCGACCGTCGTCTTTTCTTTTCCCTCCGGCTTCAGCTGTCCCTCGGTGACCGTCAGCGAAAAGTTCGCCGTCTTGCGGAAGGTTCCGCCGTAGGTGATGTACTCATCGCCGCTCACACGGTAGTTATAGGTCGCGTTGTTTTTCAGCTCGTAATAATAGCGCATATTGTCGCCGTCGGCGATTGCCGTCACCGGCTCCTGCTCGGTAAATGCGACAAAATGCTTTGTTTTAGCGCCGACAAACAGCTCCGAATCCTTCGGAACGGTAACGCACGCGTCGGGAAGCTCCTTTACCGTAACGACGCACACGGGCGCGGTGACGGCGGGCACTTCTTCATCGCCGACCGTTTTCGTCTTTTTTGCCGAAACAACATATTCGCCGACCGTATCAAAGGAAAGGCAGGCAGAGCCGTCTTCGGCGGTGATCTTTCCCGTCTTTTCCCCGTTCACCGTAAGCTCGGCACCGACGCAGGGCGAGAAGATCATGTTGAAATTTTCATCATAGCCCGCCTCGGATAGAGTAAGCGTCACTGTGCCGCCGACAAAGCATTCCGATTCGTAAACGTCGAACGCCGTATAGCTTTCGGTATCGGGATACTTGTTTTTGTAGATAACGGCGTCGATCCGATCGCCGTCCTTCACCTTGTGCGAAAGACCCATGACCGCTTCTTTTCCGCCGTTTACCTGATAGCCGAAAAGTCCGCTTTCATCGTTCCAAAGCTTTGTTACATAAAGCCCGTAATCGCCCGTTTCGCTCGCGTAGCCCTCCGCGCCGTTTTCACAGTATTTTTCGTGAAATGCCGAAAATACGTCGTCCAGCGTTTCTTCGTTTTCCGCAAGCTCGACCGGAAGCTCCGCCGTAAATTTTCCGGAGGAATCTCTTACGATCTCTCCGTTTTGAGACATACTTACATAAACGGTTTTGTCCGTTTTGGTTTCCTCTTCTTCTGCCGCCGCGGGACATATTCCGGTCATTCCCAAAAGCATTGCTGCCGTGAGCAAAAGAGAGATTTTTTTCTGTTTTTTCATTTTTCTTTTTTACTCCTGATTCTTTTTGCGTTGTTCGGAAAAACAGATTTTTGCGCCATCGCTCCTTTCTTTTGTTTGCGAAAAAAAGCAAAAGCCGCGGTACACTTTCGTCACCACAGCCGTCTTTTTCTGCGTCGACACGATTTTTCCGATGGCACAGAGAGACAAGCCCTGCCGCCTTTTCTTTTTTTGAAAAGGCACAGCGCCTCGAAAAAATGTACGGCTTCTGTACCCTGATGGGAGCACGTACAAAGCCGCATCAGAGCAGGTCTTTTGACTCGTGCTTTCGCGCTTTTCTCCTGCCTTCTCAGTTTCCCAATGACCGACTTTCGTCGACGGATAAAGCAAAGCACATACAGCGACCGGTATCGTTCGGGGTTCTCACCCGATTCCCTTTTCACCGACCGTACCTTGGTATGCGGTACAGCCGACACTCTGTGTGTCCTATTTTATTTATTTCGGTCGATTTTAAGAAAAAATCTACCAACTACAGTATATCACACAAATCGAGCCGAATCAAGTGTCGATACATATTTTCCGCGAAAAGAAACAATAATTCGACATTTTATAAGAAAAGGTTGAAAAAGTCGGCGGGTTGTGATACAATAGGGGGAACAAAAATCGGGGACAGCGTTCGGAAAGAAGCTGTCCGCAGATCGGAGAAACGAATGAGTAAAAGAAAAGACGGTGTTTTGGTTCCCGAAACCGATCCCATGCACGCGCTTATGCCGTATATCATGAAAAACCGCGCCGACAACGAGGCGGTTTTGGACGAGACGTTGGATCTTACCGCGGTGAAGGCGTACATCGACGAAAAGAACGCCTCCGAGCCGAACTTTAAATACACTTTTTTCCACGTCATTTGCGCCGCGATCGCCAAGACCATTTATCTTCGCCCGAAGATGAATCGCTTTTATCTCGGCTATCGCCTGTATCAGCGAAACGAAATTTCCCTTTCGTTTGTGGTAAAGCGTCGGTTTGAGGACGATTCCGACGAGGTTCTGGCAGTGGTCAAGATCGACGAAAAAAGCGACATGCCCCCGATCGAACAGATACACAGTCAGGTAGAGAAGATCGTCCATTCCTTCCGCAAGGAAAAAAAGACCGACGGTGCGACCGACGCGATGGGAATTCTGACAAAGCTTCCTCGCCCGATCCTTCGCTTTACAATGGATTTTCTCGCCTTTCTCGACTATCACGGGCATTATCCCGACGTTCTGATGAAGGTTGATCCTTATTATACAACCGTCTTTATTTCCAACCTCGGCAGTATCAAGATGAACGCAAATTACCATCATCTTGCCAATTGGGGAACCAATTCGATCTTTGCCGTGGTCGGTGAAAAAAAGCCGACGCCTTTCTTTGAGGCGGACGGAGGCTGTACGATGCGCGACGCGCTGAATCTCGGCATCACGCTGGACGAACGCATTGCCGACGGATATTATTTTGCGGGAACGATCGCGATACTGAAAAAGCTGGTCGAAAATCCGAAGCTCTTGGATCGCCCGCTCTCCGAGCCGCTCGAGCCGTAAAAATCGCGCCTTGTTTTTCGTCAGGCAACAAGAGAGGAGAAATGATATGCATTATACGGAAAAAGAATGGATTGAAGGAAAAACCAAAGCACCGTGGCTTGATTTCTACGGCGATACCGAAAAAACTCTCGATTATCCCGATTGCACCATGTACGAGCGGATCGAACAGATCGCACAGCAATACCCCGATTTTATCGCGCTGGATTTTATGGGCAGAAAGACGACCTACAAACAGCTTTGCCATCAGATCGAGATCTGCGCACGCGCGCTGAAAGCGATCGGCACTCGTCCCGGCGACCGTGTTACCATCTGCATGCCCAACTGTCCGCAGGCGATCATCATGTTTTACGCCGTCAATCTTGTCGGCGCGATCTGCAACATGATCCATCCCCTTTCGAGTGAAAAGGAGATCGAATTCTACATCAAGGAATCCGAGAGCATTACCGCCATCACACTCGATCAGTTTTATCACAAATTTGAAGCCATTCGGCAAAACGTCGACCTTTCCAACGTCATCATCGCCAGCATCAAGGACGAGCTTTCTCAGCCCATCAAGGCGGGCTATATGCTCACCGAGGGACGCAGGATCAAGCCCATTCCGAAGGATGCTCCCGTGACACGCTGGAATTATTTTATGCTTCTGGGCGAGCGGTATCACTGGAAATACCGTGCCGAACGGGCAGCGAAGGATCCGGCGGTCATTCTCTACAGCGGCGGCACAACGGGCACGACTAAAGGCATTTCGCTTTCCAACCTGAATTTCAACGCCCTTGCTTTGCAGATCGTCGCGACCAACACCATGTTCCGTCCCGGCGACAAAATGCTTGCCGCCATGCCGATCTTCCACGGCTTCGGGCTGGGTGTCAGCATTCATTCGATGCTGGCAAACGGCGGGCGCTGCATTTTGGTCCCGCGCTTTACCGCCGAAAGCTACGCAAAGCTTATCAAGAAATACCGTTGCAATTTTATCGCGGGCGTTCCGACTCTTTACGAAGCCCTGCTGCGTCAGCCCTGCATGAACGGCGTTGACCTTTCGTGTCTGAAGGGCGTTTTTGCGGGCGGCGATTCGCTGTCGGTCGAATTGAAAAAGCGCTTTGACAAATTTCTTTACGACCACAACGCTTCGATCCAGGTGCGCGAGGGCTACGGCACGACCGAATGCGTCACGGCAAGCTGTCTTACTCCCGCCAACCGTTACAAAGAGGGCAGCATCGGTCAGCCCTTCCCCGACACTTTTTATAAGATCGTAAAGCTCGGCACGACCGAGGAAGTTCCCTACGGCGAAGAGGGCGAGATCTGCATTTCGGGTCCGACCGTCATGCTCGGCTATGTCAACCATCCCGAAGAAAACGCGCAGACGCTCCGCGTTCACGACGACGGGCGTACCTGGGTACATACGGGCGACCTCGGCATGATGGACAGCGAAGGTTTCATTTACTTCCGTCAGCGTATTAAGCGCATGATCATTACGAGCGGCTACAACGTCTATCCCTCGCAACTTGAGAACACTCTCGATGCACACGAAGCCATTCAGATGAGCTGTGTCATCGGCGTTCCCGATCCGTACAAAATGCAAAAGGTAAAAGCCTTTATCATGCTGAAACCGGGTTTTTCGCCGACCGAAGAAGTGAAAAACAGCATTATCGATTATTGCCGCAAGAATATTGCAAAATATGCACTCCCCTATGATATCGAATTCCGCGCCGCGCTGCCCAAGACGCTGGTCGGAAAGGTTGCGTATCGCGAGCTTGAACAGGCGGAGCTTGAAAAAATGAAAAAAGCGACCGAGATGAAAGCGGCAGGCGAAAGCGAAAATAAAAACGGCAATGCCGAGAAAAAAGAGGATTCCAAAAAAGCATGAAACCGATGAAAGAATGCATGCACACAGGCGAGCACCGACGGACCGAAATCGAAGAGACGGAATAAGCAAAAGAACAACAAAACGGGAAACACTCCGTTTGCGGTAAGCAAACGGAGTGTTTTTTTGCATAAAAAGTTCGAAGTTCGTATTATGCGCGTACGCTCTTAATAGCCTATATTCATCATTTCATCTTTGGATGTGACGCGCAGCCGCCAACCGTATGTTTCGTCATATACAAACGTATACACTTGCGATAAATGCAATTCATAGTCACCATACCAGCTCATATCAACGTAGAACTGCATTCTGCTTTCTTTTCCGTCGTCACTGTCTTCCCGCATAACATTTTGAAAATCTCCCCAATACGGGGCAACTCCGCCGACACCGACATCAAATATGGAATACCCCACCGCTTTTCCGTTATAGTCACAAACATTGAAATAGTCCAATATATACGGAATTGAATCTTCCGTGTAAGTAAGCGCAACAT
>ENA-OUQF01000200-OUQF01000200.1-human-gut-metagenome-genome-assembly--contig:-NODE-200-length-55880-cov-31.566037_pt1 | contig 55880 bp, 54 predicted proteins | sample MGYA00237947_ERZ548826 | MGnify/ENA primary metagenome ERZ548826 (study PRJEB26490, sample SAMN05194701) | human gut metagenome | biome: terrestrial biome; feature: human-associated habitat; material... | reverse complement strand
AGTTTTTCATGACAGTTTAATTCTAACGCAAAAAACCACATCAGCCAAGCCCTTTTGGGACGGTCGATGTGGTTTTTTCATGGGCGTATTTTGCAACAGGCCCTTTTTACGTCTCCCGCGTTTTCTGCGTAAATGCCAGCACGATCACCGCACCAAGGAAAGCGCAGACGGTGGCAAACAGGAGCATGGCGGGGACGCCAAGGCTGTCCAGGATGCGGCCGGCGACGATGGCCCCCAGCACATTGCCCAGGGTCATGGTCACGGTGAAGCAGGCTTGGCCCTTCACCGAGTCGCCGGGGGACATGAGAGAATTGATGTAAAACACCGAACTGACCGTCATCAGGGCAAAGCCCCCCATCTGGCACAGCTGGACGGCGTAAAAGCCCGCCATATCCGCGCACAGCCAGGTGCCCAACGTTTTCAGCAGGAAGAAGATGCCGGAGACGCGGAACCAGATATCGCACCGCACCTTCCGCTGCATCCAGCCGAAAAGGAACATCACCGGCAGCTCCATCAGCGAGGCCAGGAACATGGCCGTGCCCATGTGCTGGCTGTCGCCGCCCTTGTACACCACGATCTGATAGGTGAAGCTGTTGAGCACCGCATGGCTGATGAAGATCAGCACCAACCCCACCAGCACGCAGCAGAACCGGGGATACCGGCGCAGAAAGCCCCCCTGCGGCGCGGACGCCGCCTTTTCCCCCTGCGCCGGGCGGGGGTTGGGATAGTCCGCCACGAACAGGAGCAGCAGCACCAGCCCCGCGACCATGCTCACCGGCACCGCAGGCTCTCCAAAGCGGCGAACGAGCACACCGATCAGGTAGGCCGACACGCCGTAGCCCAGGGAGCCGAAGCCCCGGGCCACGCCGAAATTCATCCGCTCTCCCCCGTTCACCGTGGCAATGCCCATGGAATTGACCAGGGGCGTGGTCATCTGGAGCAGCACCATGCACACGCCGTAGCACACCCCGGCGGCGATCCGATCCCGCCCGGCCAGACACATCACCAGGCCGCAGGTCAGATTGACCGCCCCGGTGAGGAACACGATCCATTTCAGCGGGATGCCGCCGGTCCGGTCGGCATAGCTTGCCGCCACCGGCTGAAGCAGGGCGGACAGCAGCCCCGCCGCCGCGATCAGCAGCCCCACCTGACTGTTGCTGAACCCCGCGTACAGCAGATACACGCTGCAAAAGCCCATGATGCCCGCGTAGCCCGTCCAGAAAAAGCCCTGGACGGCGGAATAACCCACGGTCCTGTTTTTGATGATCACAACATCCGCCCCATTTTTTCCCGTGGCGCATTGCGCCTTTGGGGCGATCATACCATATTTTGCAGAAATTTACAAGCCTGAACCGCAGCCAGCGCTCCATCCGCCGCGGCGGTGACGATCTGCCGCAGCGCCTTGCGCCGCACATCCCCGGCGGCGAACACGCCTGGGATATTGGTCTGCAAACTTTCATCCGTCAGCAGATAGCCGTTTTCATCCATGTCCAGCGCCCCGGCAAGCAGATCGGAGGCCGGACGGTAGCCGATGAAAATAAACACTCCCGCCCCCTCCGCCGCCACGGCGGAGACGGCCCCGGACTCGGTATCCTCGATCAGAAGCGTCTCGATGGCCTCCCCGCCCCGAATTTCCCGCAGGGCGCGGTGCAGCTCCACGGAAAGATTGGGTGTTTCCCTCAGCTGCCGGGCGGTGGCGTCGTCGCACCGCATGGAGCCGCCGCGCACCAGGATATGCACCCTGCTCGCCAGGGCAGCCAGGTGCAGCGCCTCTTCCCCGGCGCTGTTGCCTCCGCCCACCACATAGACCTCCCGGCCCCGATAGAAGAAGCCGTCGCAGCTGGCGCAGTAGCTGACGCCCCGGCCCCGGAAGCGCTCCTCCCCCGGAATGCCCAGCCGTCGCGGCTCCGCCCCGGTGGCCAGGATCATGGCGGGGGCGATAAAATCGCCCGCCGCCGTCTCCACCCGCTTTTCCGCGGGGTCCACCCGGCGCACATCGGTGCAGATCAATTCTGCTCCGGCGTCACAGGCCTGTTGGCGCAGGCGCTGCATCAGGCTCGCCCCGTCGATGCCCGGCAGGCCGGGGTAATTGTCGATCCGCCCCGGCAGCGCCGCCTGCCCGCCGGGCACCCCCCGCTCCAAGATCACCGTCCGCTTCCCCGCCCGGGCGGCATACAGCCCCGCCGTCAGCCCGGCGCACCCCGCACCCAGGATCAGAATATCCGCATTCCGCTCTTCCATTCCAAACGCCTCCTTTTCACTTGGCTCCCCGGTGGGGGAGCTGGCAGCCCGCAAGGGCTGACTGAGGGGGTGTTGTTCGTTGGATGGTAACAACTCAAAATCACCACCGGCACCCCCTTTGCCGCTATTGCGGCACTTCCCCCAAAGGGGGCAGCAAGAAGATGCTCCCCCTCTTTGGCCGCACCGCCTTTTCCGTAGCTTTTCCCGGCGAAGCCCCTTCATGCAAAAAATTGAGCGCCCCGCTGAAAATCAGCGGGGCGCTCGGTGCAAATGGGGTTAGAAAGAAGAGAGGTAGAAAAGAGGGATCTGCGGACCGAAAGGTGCGGCTCACGGCTTCCGCAACCTTCCTGATGATAGAATAACCCGTGGATTTGAACGACGCATCACAGAATTGAAAACAAATCATAAACACGGATTTCCCCTGCAATTGTTTCCTCCGCCCCCCGTCCCCTACGAGAGGCCGGAGGCGTGTTCCATTCAACCGGGCCTGGAAATAAACTGACCTGGAACGACGAAATCCCCGCTGCGGTGTGCAGCGGGGATTTCTTGCAAAAGGGGTTAGAAAGAAGAGAGGTAGAAAAGAGGGGTCTACGGATCGAAAGGGAGCGGCTCACGGCTTCCGCAACCTTTCATGGTTTTAGGATACCGCCTGGTTTTGAACGCCCAATAACAGATTTGAAAACAAAATGCGGACAAATTATGAACGTTTCGTTGAATCTCCCTCTTTTGCCGTGAGCAGCAGGGCCACCAGCACGGCGCTGACGCCGCCGGAGAGCTTGCCCAGGATCACGGCGGGCAGCAGCTCCGGGGCAAAGCCTGCGGTGAAGCCCAGGTGGTCGCCAAAGACGAAGGCGGCGGAGACGGCAAAGGCGATATTCACCACCTTGCCCCTGGGATTCATATCCTTTACCATGCCGAAGGTGGCAATGGAATTGGCCAGGCTGGCGATCAGCCCCGCCGCGGCCGCGTCATTGATGCCCAGATATTTCCCCGCGGCAAGCAGGGGCTTCCGCAGCAGCCGGGTCAGGATGGCCACCAGCGGAAAAGCGCCCGCCAGGACAATGGCAATGCTGCCCACGGTCTGAAATCCGTCGGCGATGGGGGCCATGCCGGGGATGATGGTCCATCCCGTCAGCGACTGCGCAATGGCCGCCGCCAGCCCCGCGGTGCTCACCGCCACCACGCCCTTGCCGAAAAGCTCGAAGCCCCTGACCATGGCCTTTTCCGCCCGCCACAGGCCCAAGGCGATCAGCGCCGCCAGGATTACAATGGGGATCAGATTCTGGGCTACCATGGCCAGGGGGAATCCGGCCACCAGGCCGCCCACCAGCACCCCCACCGGGATGGTGATGATGCCGCAGAGGATGCCCTTGGCCATGGCGGGACGGTCGCCCTCGTCCAATATTCCCATGGCCACGGGGATGGTGAACACCACCGTGGCCCCCAGCATGGAGCCGGTGATGACGCCGCCCAGGGCCGCCGCGTCGGCGTTCTGGGTCAGCTCCCGGGCCAGCGCGCCGCCGCCCATGTCGCAGGCCAGGATGGACCCGGCAAACATGGCCGCGTCCGCCCCCAGCAGCCGGAACACCGGCACCACCACCGGGCGCAGCACCGCCGCCAGCACCGGGGCCAGACACACGATGCCCACCATGGCCAGGGCCAGGGAGCCCATGGTCAGGATGCCGCTTTCAAATTCCCTGCCGATGCCGAAGCGCCCGCCGAAGATGCGGTCCAGCGCCCCCAGCACGGCAAACAGCGCCATCAGGGCGATCAGCAGCTGGTCAGCAGACATGGCCTATCCCTCCGAATGCTTTTTCCCGTCGTCCACAATGGCCACCACCGCCGCGTCCACCGGGGCGTCCATGCAATAGCGGGAGGCCACGGTGCCGGTGGCCAGCAGCACCCGGTCGCCGGGGCCTGCGCCCACCTGGTCGGCGGCCACCAGCTCCTCGTCCCCGGCGCGCACCACCAGGAAGGTCTGGCCCTGAAGGCACTGGGCCTTTCGGGTGGCCCAAATGGAACCTACAACATTACCGATTTTCAATCGTTTCCCTCCAATATTTCCTTTGCCAGGGGGGTGAGCACCGCGTCGTAGCCGGGCTGCTGGCCCCGCTGGCGCATGAGCTTCGCCTCCTGGGCTGTGATCAGCCGCCTGCGGCCGCCGTCGGTGAAGAGCACGCCCCAGTTTTTCAGCTCCCGCTGGGCGGAGGACAGGCTCCCGGCCAGCGGACGGCTGCGGGGCGATTCCGGCAGGCCCGGCGTGTACAGCAGCACCTGCTTGCCCTGGGCCAGGGCCTCCAGCACTCGCTCATCCCGGAAGCGCAGCAACTGACCCAGGGTAAGCGAGCCGATGACCACCGCGTCGTAGGGCGGCTCCGCCGTATAAGAAAAGCCCAGATCGCTCCCCGGCTCCCGGCCGATCAGCAGCGCCCGGCTCATTGGACGATCCTTCCCAGGTCGCCCTTGCGGAAGCCGCAGGCGTTGGCCTCGTCATAGTCCAGGTGGGCATAGGGCGCGAACTTGTCGCTGACGCGGATGGACACATCCTCAAAAATCACCGGGCGCTCCGTCAGGGTCCTGAGCTTGACGCTCTGCCCGTGCTTCACGCCGAAGCGGCGGGCCGCCTGCGACGTCAGGTGGATGTGCCGCTTGGCGGCGATCACGCCCCGCAGCAGCCGCACCCGGCCCCGCTCCCCCACCAGCTCCGCGCCGGGGGTATTCTGAATGTCCCCGGATAGGCGGACGGGGGCGTCAATGCCCAAGGCTCTGGCGTCGGTCAGGGAAATTTCCACCTGGCCCTCGCCGCGTTCCGGCCCCAGAACGGCTACGTCCCGGAATTCCCCCTTGGGGCCGATCACCGTCACCCGCTCCTGGGCCAGGAACTGCCCCGGCTGGGAAAGGGGACGCTTGGGGGTGAGCAAATGGCCGAACAGCGCCATGGATTGCTCCTTGGTCACGTGGACATGGCGGCCGGATGCCTCCAGCTCCACAAAGAGGCTGTCCGCCACCGCCTGGATCAGATTCTCCAACTCCATACGCTCACCCCAGCCGCTCCAGAATTCTCTTTGCCAGCTGCTCCACCAGCGCCGCGTCCACCTCGCTGACGGGAGCGCCGGAGCGCTCCTCCTCAATGCCCCAGGCCACCCGGCGGATGTTGATTAAATCCAGGGGCGACACATTGTTTGAGGAGCTGCTGCCCCCCACTGCGCCGCAGCCCAGGGTCAGGGCCGGGAAGAGATTAGTGGCCGCGCCGATGCCCCCCAGGGCCGCTGGGGCATTGACCAGGAACCGGGAGACGGGGATCTTCAGCGCAAAGCGGCGGATTACCGTCTCGTCCTGGGCGTGGATGACAAAGGTGTGGCCGCTGCCCTCGTGGCGCAGCACCTCCACTGCCTTATCCAGCACGGCGTCCTCGCTGTCCATGACGAAGAAAGCCAGCACCGGGCAGAGCTTTTCCATGGAGTAGGGCCGGGTCGGCCCCGCCTGCTGCTCCCGCGCCACCAGGATCCGGGTACCCGGCGGCACCTCGAAGCCCGCCAGCTTGGACAGGGCCAGGGCGGATTTGCCCACGATGTCCGGGTTCAGTCCGCCGGTGGGGCGGAACAGGAGCCGCGCCAGCTTCCTCGCCTCCTGCTCCGGCATGAAATAAAAGCCCTGGCGCTGGGCCTCGGCCCGGACGGCCTCCTCCATGCTCTTTTCCACGATGATGCTCTGCTCCGAGGCGCAGACCGTGCCGTTGTCAAAGGTCTTGGAGGCCGCAATGCAGGCAATGGCCGCCGGTACGTCCGCCGAGCGGTGGATATAGGCCGGGCCGTTGCCCGCGCCCACGCCGATGGCGGGCTTGCCGGAGGAATAGGCGGCTCTGACCATGCCGGGGCCGCCGGTGGCCAGGATCAGCCGCACCTCCGGCGCGCTCATCAGCTCCTGGCACCCGGCCAGAGCCGGAATGGTCAGGCAGCTGACGGCCCCCTTGGGCGCGCCCGCCGCCTCCGCCGCCCGGGCCACCAGCTCCGCCGCATGGCGGGTGCAGGAGACGGCCTTGGGGTGGGGCGAAAAGATGATGGCGCAGCCTGCCTTCAGGGCGATGATGGCCTTGTAGCATACGGTGGAGGTGGGATTGGTGCTGGGCACAACGGCGGCGATCACCCCCACGGGAACGCCGATCTCCCACAGCCGCTTCTGGGCGTCCCTGGTCAGAACGCCCACGGTTTTCATGTCTTTTACGGCGGAAAGCACCTTTTCCGAGGCAAAGCGGTTCTTGGCAGTCTTATCCCGGATGTTGCCGAAGCCGGTTTCCTGCACTGCCTCCTCCGCCAGGGTCACCGCCTCCCCGGAGAAGGCGGCGGCCACGGCCTCTACGATGCGGTCCAGCTGCTCCTGGGAAAATTCGCACAGCCGGTTCTGGGCCTGCTCCGCCTGCCGCGCCAGCTCCCGTGCCTGCTGGCGGGCGGCCAAATCCTTATCAAAATCCATGGTATCCCCCCGTTTCAGAATAACAGGGACGAGCCGTCCCCAGCCTTGGCCGTCAGGTGTCCATGCTCCACAAAGCCCTGCTTTTCCAGCCACCGCTGGAATGCGGGGATGGCGGTTTTGCCGGTGATCTCCCGCAGGGCGGCCGTCTCCCGGAAGCCGGTGGTCTGGTAGTTGAGCATGATGTCATCCCCGTGGGGGATGCCCATGAAGTAATTGCATCCGGCCAGTGTTAAAAGGCTCGCCAGATTCTCAATGTCGTTCTGATCCGCCTTCATGTGGTTGGTATAGCAGCAGTCGCAGCCCATGGGGATGCCGGTGAGCTTGCCCATGAAGTGATCCTCCAACCCCGCCCGGGTGACCTGGCGGGCATCATACAGATATTCCGGCCCGATGAAGCCCACCACCGTATTCACCAGGAAGGGCCGGAACCGCTTGGCAAAGCCGTAGCAGCGGGCCTCCATGGTCACCTGGTCGGTGTCATAATGGGCATCCGAGGACAATTCGCTCCCCTGGCCCGTCTCAAAATACAGCACGTTCGGCCCCTCCGCCGTGCCCTGGTGCAGCAGGAGCTGCCGGGCCTCCTCGATGGTATCCGCCGAGAAGCCAAAGGCGCTGTTCCCCTTTTCGCTGCCCGCGATGGACTGGAAAATCAGATCGCAGGGCGCGCCCTTTTTTACCGCCTTCATCTGCGCCGTCACATGGGCGAGGACGCAGATCTGGGTGGGAATTTCCCAGTGCTCCATGATTTCCTGGAGGCGGCGCAGCACCTTGCCCACCTGCTCCGGGGAATCGGTGACCGGGTTCAGGCCGATCACCGCGTCCCCCGCGCCGAAGGACAGGCCCTCCAGCACGGAGGCGGTGATGCCGTCCGGGTCGTCGGTGGTGTGGTTGGGCTGGAGGCGGCAGCTCAGGGTGCCGGGCAGGCCGATGGTGGTGTTGCAGTGGGCGGTGACGGTGATCTTATTGGCCGCGTAGATCAGATCCAGGTTACTCATCAGCTTACACACGGCGGCCACCATTTCGCTGGTCAGCCCCCGGCGCAGACGGCGGATGTCGGCATCCGCGGTGGTTTCGGCCAGCAGCCATTCCCGCAGGTCGGATACCGTCCAGTTTTTGATTTTTGCATACTCCGTCTCGTTCACGTCGTCCTGGATGATGCGGGTCACTTCGTCGCGCTCATAGGGGACGGCGGGATTCTCCCGCAGCTCGCCCAGGGTGACGGCGGACAGCACCACCTTGGCCGCCACCCGCTCCTGGGCGGTCTCGGCGGCCAGGCCCGCCAGCTTGTCGCCGGTCTTTTCCTCGTTGGCCTTGGCAAGCACCTGCTTCAAGTCCCGGAATACGTATGTTTTCCCCAAAAGGGTGGTTTTCAGCTTCATGGCGTTCCCTCTTTCCTCAATGCGCGCTGACGGATCATCAGCAGATAGATGGCGCTGCTCAGCCGGTTCATGGCCCGCAGCAGGTCGGCCCGGCTCACCTGGCCGTAGGCGTCGGTAAAGGCCGCCGCCGCTGCCAGCTCCGCCTCCCGGGCGGCGCAGCGGGCCAGATTCAGGTGGGCGATCTCCTGTCCGTCCTCGCTTTCCGGCATGAAATGGGGCTGGCCGTAGAAGTCCTGGGGGAAGTGGCTGCGGCGGCGCAGCTCACTTTCCGTCAGGCCCAGCAGCCCGCGCTCCGGCACCGGCTCGCCCAGCACCTCGCAGCGCAGCAGGAGCCGGGTGTAGTCCAGGATCTCCTTCAGCTCCCCGCCGAACCGGGGCACACGCAGGCGGCACAGGATCAGCTGGGCCTCCAGTGTGTCCACCTTTCCCCGGAAAAGGATCCGGGGATGGGTCTTGGGGGCCAGGGTCACCCCGTCCAGATGGGTCATGTGCTCCGGCTTTTCCTCGCAGTAGCCGCCGCCCAGCAGGGCGAAGCGCTCCGGCCTGGCCGCCTCCGCCGGGAGAATTTCGATCCGCTCCCGGCGCAGGTAATCCCGGGCGGCGCTGGTGAGATTGTCCCCGCTGCCCAGGAAGAATACCCGCCTGCCGTCCCGGCTGCGGACATTGGCCCGGGCGGCTTCCTCGGAATAGAGCATTTACTGCGCCCCGGCGGGCGTGCCCTTGGGCAGGATGTTGTCCACCTCCACATGGGGGCGGGCGATCACGTGGACGGAGATCAGCTCGCCCACCTTTTCGGCGGCAGCGGCCCCGGCATCCGTGGCGGCCTTCACCGCGCCCACGTCCCCGCGGACCATCACGGTCACCAGGCCGCCGCCCACCTGCTCCTTGCCGATGAGCTGCACATTTGCCGACTTGACCATGGCATCCGCCGCCTCAATGGCAGCCACCAGGCCCTTGGTCTCGATCATTCCCAATGCATTCGTATCCATCGTGTTGTTTCCTTTCAAAATTGGATTTCAAAACATTCTTGTTTTCCCAGGGATATGAGAAGGCGCCTCTATGAGATCGGCTGCTGCGCTACCTGCTTTACCTTTTCCCGGAAAGCGGCGCAGGCGGCGGTGCAGGCGGATTGGGTGCCGCTCAGGAGCGCGCCGCCGAAGTTGGTTTCGCTGGGCGGCGCATAGAGCTTGCACAGCGTCACGTCCGCCGCCTTCATGGCCTCGTCCAGGGCGTACATGGCCTCCAGCGGCGGGGCGATCAGGTAGGCAATGGCGCTGCCCACCGGGACATTTGCCTCCGCCGCCAGGAAGGAGCCCACGCTGCTGACGGTGTGGGCCAGGCAGGGCACGCCGCTCAGATCCTCGAAGCCCACCCGCTCCAGGGTGCTCAGGGCCGCCTCCATGGCGCTCCTAACCGCGCCGGGGGTGCGGGCCGCCAGGATGCCGATGACCTCCCCGGCGTTGGGGGTGGAGGCGTTGGCGCTGCCCGCGTAAAAGCTGCGGGCATAGCAAACCTGCGCCTGGGCCGCCTTGGTGGCGGCGTCCAGGGCGATATAGGTGGCGTCATCGCAGTCCGTGGTGAGCATGGCCAGGGAGGAATAGCCCTCCGGCGCGCCCAGCGCCCGGCACAGCGGCGGCGCGGCGTTGGCCAGATAGCGCACCGCCAGGACCCGGACGGGGATCATGCGCCCTCCTCCAGATGCAGCTGCACGCCGGAGACCTTCCGCCGGAGGATCGTCTCGATCAGCCCCGCGATGTGCGCCCCGGCCTCCACGGCGGGGGTGCCCTGGGCGTGGATATTGCTCACCACCGTGCGGCTGGATTCCAGCACCCCGGTGCGGGGCTGATAGGTCAGGTAGGCGGACATGCTCTTGTCCGTCACCAGGCCCGGCCGCTCGCCCACCAGCACGCACACCAGCTCGCACCCGGTGATATCGCCCACCGCGTCCCCCGCGCCCACCCGGCAGTAGCGGACGAACACGGGATCATCCGTCTCGATCCCGCGAAGCTTCAGCCCATCCCGGATGGCGGCGGCGCAGTCCATGGCGTTGGCCATGATGGCCGCGGAGGACAGCCCGTCGCCGATCACGATCTGCACCCTGGGCCGGTTCGGCACGGCGGCGCGGAGCTTGGCGGCGTTCTCCTCGTCAAAGCTTCGCCCCAAGTCGGGCCGGGTCAGATATTCGTCCTTGCTGCGGCAGCGGGTCTGTATCTCCGCCATGCCGTGATTTTTGGCAAAGTCCTCCGGCACCTGGGTGAACACCGTGTCCTGGGCCGCCGCGTGGTCGGCCCGGAAGCGCAGCATGGTCAGGGTCTTGTATCTGGCCCCGGCCTTGCCGCAGCCCAGGCGGGCGGGGGTTTTCTCCTTCAGGCGGCGGTATTCCGTCTCCCGCTCCGGGTGCTCCACCAGATACAGCTTTCGCAGATCCAGCGCCGTGATATCCGGCACGAAATCGCCGTCCCGGAAATCCGGGGGCTGCTGCTCCGGCTGGGGCCGGGTGGGGCGGTAGTCGGCGGCCTTCACCGCCGGCTCATGCCCCATCTGGCTCAATATTTCCGCCACCATGGCGGTCAGCTCCTGTTTGTTCATAGCAACCTCCTTGCCTATGTTTCACTTTTTTGCAGCACCAGGGTCTTCACCACCACCGGGAAGGCGGGACCCCGCTGCTCGCCCACGTCCAGATAGTCCCCGGCCCGTACCCGGATGCGGTCGATGCAGAGAATTGCCGCATTCGTCCCCAGCCGCAGGGCCAGCGCCTGGCCCAGGGCCTTGGCCATGTCCTGCTCCAGGCACAGGTAGATCGGCTGGGGCAGCTGCGCCAGTTCCCCGGCCAGCGCCGAAAGCTGCTGATAGGATGGGTTTCCCATCCCGGGCAGCGCCAGAAACACCGGCCCCTCCTGCTGTGTGCGCTGCGCCTCCGACTGGATCACCGGGATGTTTTTCAGCGGAAACAACACATTCTGGCTGAACACCGTGCTGCCGGAGAGCTGGGTGCTGTGGCAGCCCGCGCCGATGACGGTGGCCCGGATGGTCTGGCTGCCCAGCACATATTTCCCGGCGCACAGAACGCTTTCCCGGATGGCCTGCCCCAGCAGGACGCCCAGGTCGCCGAACCGCTCCCAGGGCAGCGGCTGCCGGATGCAGTCCGCCACGCCGCCGGAGAAGGAAATGGTCAGCGCCTCCCCCGGCGCGTTCAGCGGCAGCGTTCCCTCCGCCTCCGCCGTGGTCAGCCGCTCCAGCAGGCCGTCGCTGGGCCGCAGTCCCGCCGCCATCTCCAGGGCCTCCGTCAGGCGGCGGGCAAGACGCAGTCCGGCCTCCTTTTCCAGCCGGTCCCCCACGGCCCCCTGAAAGATTCCGCGAAGCACCGGGGAAATATAGGTGATGACGCCGCCGTCCAGCTTAATCAGTCTGCCGCCCACGTTCAGGCAGCCGGTGGCAGCGATCTCCCCCCGGCGGATCAGCGCCAGGTTGCTGGTGCCGCCGCCGATGTCCATATGCAGCACCGTTTCGCCGGTTTTTTCACTATAATCCACCGCTCCCGCGCCCTTGGCGGCCAGGACGCTTTCCAGATCCGGCCCCGCTGCCGCCACCACGAAATTCCCCGCCAGGTCGGCCAGGGCCTCCGTCACGGCGGCGGCGTTTTCCGTCCGGCTGGTCTCGCCGGTGACGATCACCGCGCCGGTATCCACATCGGCGCGGGAGATGCCCGCGCGTTCATATTCCCGCTCCACAATGCCGCGCAGGGCAGGGGCATCCATGCGGTTTCCCTCCAGCAGGGGGGTAAAATACACCGGGCTCTGATACAGGATCTCCCGCTCCCGGATCTCCATCTCCGGCACGGCGAAGGCCCCCGCCCGGTTGTGCACCGTCAGCCGGGACACCACCATCTGGGTCGAGGTCGTGCCCACATCCAGGCCCACGCTCAGAAGCGCCTCATCCACGGCCCCCCGCCTCCTCCAGGATCCGGCGGATCACAAATTCCTCCACGGGAATGGGGTTGGTCTCGATGCAGGGATCCTCCAGCACCGCCTCCACGATCCGGGGCAGCTCCTCCCGGATCTTCTGGGGCGGGATCCCCGCCTGGGTCAGCGTCTCCGGCAGGCCCAGCTCCCGGCGCAGGCGGAGCAGGCCGTTTTTCAGATTCCGCACCGCCACGGCGTCAGCGCTGCCCGCCATTCCCGCCGCCCGTGCCAGCTCCGCGTAGCGGTGCAGCGCCGCGTTGGAATTGCAGCTGAGCACCGCCGGGAGCAGCACTGCGTTCAGCCTGCCATGGGGCACATGGAACATGCCGCCCAGGCTGTGGGAAATGGCATGACACACCCCCAGCCCCGCGTGGGAGAAAGCGATGCCCGCCATGGTGGAAGCCAGGTGCATCCGCAGCCGCACCTCCCTGCGCCCGGCGTAGGAGGCCGGCAGCACCGCGTAGGCAATGCGGAAACTCTCCCGGGCATACATATCCGAAAACACGCCGGCTCGGGTGGCCACATAGGCCTCCATGGCGTGGGTCAGCACATCAAAGCCGGAATCCGCGATCAGCCCCGGCGGCAGCCCGTCCAGCAGGTCGCTGTCCAGAATGGCGGCGGCGGGTCGCAGCTTGGGGTCCACCAGGGGATGCTTGGCCTTTCCGTGGGTCAGGATCGCAAAGTCCGTGACCTCCGAGCCGGAGCCGGAGGTGGTGGGGATGGCCACCAGCGGGAAGTCCCCCTGGGCAAAATAGGCCATGGCCTTGGCGCAGTCCATGGCGCTGCCGCCTCCCAGGGCCACCAGCAGGTCCGGCTGGAACTGCTTCAGCTTTGCCGTGCCCTCGGCGGCCAGCGCCACCGTGGGGTCGGGCTGCACGGCGTCAAAATATTCCACCTGCTCCGCGCCCGACAGCTTTGCGACCCGCTCCGCCGTGCCGTTCTTCATGAAATAGGGATCCGTCACCAGCAGCAGCCGCCGGGCCCCGAAGCCCTCCAGCGCCGACACCGCCCCCGCGCCCGCGTATATTTTTGTTGCTAAGGAGAATTCCTCCATTTACCCACCCGCCTTTTCAGCACTATTATGTCCGATGTTTCCAAAATCATGTGAAAGGGGCAAATTTTTTCCGGGGCGGGAAAATGAGGGTTGGCATTCCAGAACAAATGTGTTATGATATTCTTTGAGGTGAATTCCATGGAAAACAATGAAGAAGAGCGCGGCTACGTCCCCCGCCCGGCCTGGCAGGTCTGGGCCGCCAGAGTGGGTGTGGTGCTGTTCATCGCGCTGGTCATTTATCAATACGTCCGCATCATGCGAGGTGGGCTGTGAAAATTCTGGGCATCGACCCCGGCTACGGCATCACCGGCTTCGGGCTGCTCCATGCCGAGCGGAGCCAGTTCCGGCTGCTGCGCTGCGGCGCCATCACCACCCCGCCGAACACAGACTTTTACTGGCGGCTGGGCGTGATCTACAATGATATGGTGCAGCTGCTGACCATGGAAAAGCCGGATGCGGTGGCCATCGAGGAGCTGTTCTTCGGCCACAACGTCACCACCGGCATCAATGTGGCCCAGGCCAGAGGGGTGATCCTGCTGGCCGTGCAGCAGACCAATATCCCGATTTTTGAGTACAAGCCCATGCAGGTCAAGCAGGCCGTGGTGGGCTACGGCAATGCCAGCAAGCACCAGGTGATGGACATGACCAAGCGCATCCTGCACCTGGAGGCGGTGCCCAAGCCGGACGACGCCGCCGACGCGGTGGCCATCGCCCTGTGTCACGCCCGCAGCAGCACCAGCCTGCTGGCCATGAGCCAGCACAGATAGGAGAAAAGCATGATCTATTACGTTTCCGGCAAGGTGACCATCCTGGAGCCGGGCCTGGCAGTGATCGACTGCGGTGGCGTGGGCTACGGCTGCCGCGTCACAGCCTACACCGCCGCCCAGCTGAAGCTGAATACCGATGCCCGCCTGTTCGTCACCGAATCCATCCGGGAGGACGCCTACGACCTGTACGGCTTCATCTCCCGGGAGGAGCAGCGCTGCTTTGCGCTGCTCACCGGCATCAACGGCGTGGGTCCCAAGGCGGCGCTGTCCATTCTCTCCGCCGGGGGGCCGCAGAATTTTACCCTGGCCGTCATGACCGGGGACGAGAAGATGCTCACCGCCGCCCAGGGCGTGGGCAAAAAAATCGCCCAGCGGATCATCCTGGAGCTGAAGGACAAGCTGGGCGGCAGCAATATGGAATTCGATCTGTCCGCCGGAGCCGCGGCAGCCGCGCCCCAGGGAAGCGGCAGCCGCGCCCTGGCCACGGCGGCATTGCAGGAGCTGGGCTATTCCCCCGCCGAGATCAGTCTGGCCCTGAAGGGCGCGGATCCCAGCGCACCCACGGAGGAACTCGTCCGCTACGCCCTGAAGGCCATGGTGATGAAGGGCTGATCCCGGGAAGGGATACTTATCAGATACTGAGGTAGATTATGAGTCTGGAATTTTCCGAAGGGCTGGAAGCGCCCATCATTACTCCCACCTTTGTGCCCCAGGATGCGGCAGAGATCGGCCTGCGGCCCAAGCTGCTGGCGGACTACACCGGCCAGGAGAAGGCAAAGGGGAATCTTTCCGTCTACATCGAGGCAGCCCGGCAGCGGGGGGAATGCCTTGACCACACCCTGCTCTATGGCCCTCCCGGCCTGGGCAAGACCACCCTGGCGGGGGTCATTGCCAACGAGATGGGGGTGAACATCCGCATTACCTCCGGCCCCGCCATTGAAAAGCCCGGCGACCTGGCGGCGCTGCTGACCAACCTGAACCCCGGGGACATTCTGTTCATCGACGAGATCCACCGCCTGAACCGGGTGGTAGAGGAAATTCTATACCCCGCCATGGAGGATTTCGCCATTGATATCATCGTGGGCAAGGGCCCCAGCGCCAACTCCATCCGTCTGGATCTGCCCAAATTCACCCTGGTGGGAGCAACCACCCGGGCGGGCCAGCTGTCCGCCCCCCTGCGGGACCGCTTCGGTGTCTCGCTGCGGCTGGAGCTGTACAAAACGGAGGAGCTGGCCCGGATCGTCACCCGCTCCGCCGCCATCCTGGGCATGCAGATTGACCCGCAGGGCGCGGTGGAGATTGCCTCCCGCAGCCGGGGCACGCCCCGGATCGCCAACCGCTTCCTGCGCCGGGTGCGGGACTTCGCCCAGATCATGGGCGACGGCACCATCACCAAGGAGGCCGCCGACATGGCCCTGAGCCGGCTGGAGGTGGACAAGCTGGGCCTGGACGCCATCGACCGCCGGATGCTCACCGCCATCATCCGCAACTATAACGGCGGCCCCGTGGGCCTGGAAACTCTGGCCGCCACCATCGGCGAGGAGGCCGTCACTCTGGAGGATGTTTATGAGCCGTACCTGATGCAGCTGGGCTTTTTGACCCGGACCCCCCGGGGGCGCTGCGTCACCCAGCTGGCCTATGACCATCTGCACATCCCCTACGAGGGGCAGACCCAATTCAGTCTTTCGTGATCGTCCGCGCATCGCGCGCAGTTGTCCACGGTTGGCATAGTGCATAAATGTGATAAATTCTTAAAGAAAATTTTCATAAAGGATTGACAACCCCCGCGCAAGTGTGTATAATGCTTGGCAGTGGTCGCATTTGACCACATAATCCAGACCCTGCGTATTCAACCATTCCGGTAGACTTTCACGGGGCAAATATAATGGAGAGAGGTATTTCCAAATGTACGAAGATAAGACTTTGAAGTGCAAAGATTGCGGTCAGGAGTTTGTTTTCACCGCCGGTGAGCAGGCTTTCTATGCTGAACGCGGCTTCCAGAACGAGCCCCAGCGCTGCAAGGCATGCCGTGATGCCCGCAAGAACAGCACTCGTGGCCCCCGTGAGTTCTTCACCGCTACCTGCGCACGCTGCGGCGGCGAGGCAAAGGTTCCCTTCGAGCCCAAGTCCGACCGTCCCGTGTACTGCAGCGAGTGCTTCGCTCAGATGCGTGCCAACGGCTGATTGATTTCTTAAAAAATCGCCATTGGGGCAGCTCCGTATGGAGCTGCCCCAATGTGTTTTTATGGCAGGAAAGCGCCCCAGGCTCCCCCACCAGGGAGCTTGGGGCGCTTCGTTGACCGCACGAAACGGGAACCGGCTTCGGCTCACTCGTTTTCAATTGCCAGATTCTGGATCCATTTGCCCTGCTTCAGGAAGATCGCGCCCAGGCCGCCCTTGAGCATATTGGTGCTCTGGCAGATCAGGTACAGCGGGATGATCGACATGTGAGCGAACCGGCTGAGGACAAAGGCCAGGGGCACCATCACCACCCACACAAAGCCGCTGTCAAACAGGAAGGTGATATAGGTCTGTCCGCCGGAGCGCAGGATGAAATAGGCGGCATTGGCCAGCGCATCAAAGGGCATGAACAGCGCGGCGATCAAAATCAGCCGGGTAGCCAGCGCCCGCACCTCATAAGAGGTATTGTATATATGGGGGAACGCGCCGGAGAGAGCTACTGTCAGCGCGCCGAACAGCACGCCGGAGGTAATGGAGATGGCAATCAGCTTGCGGCTGTGATCCCGCACCTCCGCCTCCGGGGCGGAAGCACCCAGCATCTGCCCCATCAGGATCCCGTCCGCCACGCCCATGGACATGAACACCACGCTGGTGAGATTGAACAGGGTGGAAGAAATGTTCAGCGCCGGGACCACGTCCAGGCCGCAGGTGGAATAGCACTGGTTCAGGAAGGTCATGCCCGTGGACCACAGCAGCTCATTGGCCAGCAGCGGCATTCCCTTGACGGTGATGCTGCGCAGCAGCCCGGCAGGGACCGCCATGGAGCGGTAGGCTCCCACGATAAAGGGATTCTTTTCGGTATGCCGGTGGGTCCACCCGGCCACAATGGCCAGCTCCGCGAAGCGGGAGATCACCGTGGCCAGGGCCGCGCCCTCCACACCCATCTCCGGCGCGCCGAAATGGCCGAAGATCAGGATATAGTTCAGCACCAGGTTCACCAGCGTGGCCGCGACGCCGCCCAGCATGGGGACCACCGTCTCGCCGGTCTCCTTCAGGGTCCCGGCGTAGGCATTGGTGATGGCAAAGGGCAGCAAGCCCGGCAGCATCATTTTCAGATAGGCCCGGCCGTAGTCCAGGATGGCGGCGGCGTCCGCCGGATCGCCGTCCCCCTTGAGGAACGGGGAGATCAGCGGCGTATCCGCCACGGCGAACAGCACCCCGCCCACCAGGGCGATGCCCAGGCAGATGAGAATTTTAAAGCGGAACGTGCTGCGGATGCCCTGGGTATCCCCGGAGCCCTGGAACTGGGCGGTAAAGATGCCCGCCCCCGCCGTTGCGCCGAAGATGCAAAGATTGAACACAAACAGCAGCTGATTCACAATGGAAACGCCGCTCATGGGCAGCGTCCCCACCTGGCCGACCATGATGTTATCCAGCAGAGATACAAAATTCGTAATTCCGTTCTGAACAATGATGGGGATCACGATGGTAATGACCCGCTTGTAAAACGCTCTGTCCCCGATATACCGACTCCGCATAATTACCTCTCTTTGATGTCTTTTATACTCATGAACCATTATACTATCACGCTTCCCGCCGAAAAGCAAGGCGGAACGCGAAAAAACTTCCCCTGCCCCGTTTTTACGGGCAGCGCGCCGCCGCGGCATATTGATCGGGCCAGCTACCGCCGTAACTGGCCCGATCGCTCGTTTCATGATTTACAGTTTATTTTGTCAGGACGCGGATGTGCTCCTCGCCGTACTCCTTGGTCTGGCCGTCGTCCAGATACTGCTCGTACTGGGTGCCGGTGCCCAGCAGGGTAACGGTCTCCAGATCCACCTGCTCCACGCGCTCCGCATCCTCGGCAATGGGGACCAGGCAGTCCTTGCGGATGAAGAACACCACCTGATTGGGCCTGACATGGATCTCGTGATAGCCCTTTTCCAGCTGACTGGTGTGGAAGGAGCCGTCGTAGAGCACCTTGGTCATGTCCTCCGGCAAATAGACCGTGCGCTTGTTCTTCCGCTTCTCCACCAGGGGCGTCATCATCAGGCTGTCGCCCACCAGCAGCTGATCCTCCACCTGGGCGGCCTCCTCATCCTCCGGGAAATCAAAGGCCAGGGGCCGGAAATAGAGCTTGCCCCGCACGGCGGCCTTCATGTACTCGGAGTACAGGTAGGGCAGCAGCCGGTAGCGCAGGCTGACGACGGTGCGGAAATCCTTCTTGCGGAAATAGCGGTAGCATTCCTGCCGCCGGGTGCCCTTCATGGCATGGTCGCGCATCAGAGGCGTGAACACGCCGAAGGCCAGCCAGCGCAGCAGCAGCTCCCGGGAGCAATTGCCGCCGAAGCCGCCGATGTCCGTGCCGATGTACAGGAAGCCGCACATGTTCAGTGACGGCATCTGGTGCACCGCCATTCTCAGATTCTCCCAGCTGGAGGTATTGTCCCCCGTCCAGATGCCGCCGTAGCGGTGCGCGCCGATGTAGCTGGAGCGGGAGAACAGCAGATACCGCTTATCCATCAGCTTGTCCAGCTGCTCGCCCGCGCTCCGGGTCATCAGGTAGCCGAAAGCATTGTGCACATCGTGGTGCACCACCGTTTTGCCGTCGATCTGGTGGAAGAAGTTCTTGTAATCCACCAGGTTGGTCCCCGGCTGGTAATTGCCGTCGCCGCCGGGAATGAAATCCTTCTTGGAAAGGCGGGAGGTATACTCGCTGTAAAAGATGGCGGGCTCGTTCATGTCGTTCCAGAAGCCCTCAACGCCCTGCTCGGTATAAAAGGTGTACTGCCTGCCGAACCACTCCCGCGCCTCCGGCTGGAAGAAATCGGTAAAATGGGTCAGCCCCGGCCAGACGGCAGCCTGGAAGTCCTTGCCCTCCTTATTCTTGCAGAAGTAATTCTTCGCCACGCCCTCCTCGTACACCGGGTTGCCCGGCTCGATCTTCAGGCCCGCGTCCACAATGGGCACCAGACGGATGCCCCGCTCCTTCATCTCCTTGCAGAAGTCTCCAAAGTCCGGGAAATTCTTGGGATTGAAGGTAAAATCGATAAACCGATCCATGTAGTCGATGTCCATGCAGAGGTAATCCAGGTGGATGCCCCGCTTCTGGTAGCCATCGGCCACGGCGCGGAAGTCCGCCTTGGTCTTGTAACCCCAGCGGCTCTGGCCAAAGCCGAAGGCCCACAGGGGCGGGATGTAGCTGCGGCCGATAATGCGCAGGAACGATTCTGCCACCGCCTTGTCGCTGTCCTCCCGGATGCTGTACACCGCCACATTGGCGCTGTCGCACTGGACGGAGAGAACGCCCTGGGTGGTCACATCGATGTCAAAAATCACCCTTGCGGGGGTATCGAAGAAGAAGCCCCAGTGCTCCTGCCCGCTGACGATGATAAAATTGTGCGCGCCGTACAGCGACACCGTATCCGGCCGGTGGTGGGCGTTGTCCACATTATAGTTGATGAGCCGGCAGCCCCGCTTGTTGATGCCGCGGCTGGTCTCGCCCAGGCCATAGACCCGGTCGCCGTCCTCCAGCGCTCTGGTAAATTCCAGGCCGTTGCCCAGGGCGCAGGCGGCCAGCCCCTCGGCGTGATTCACGGCGGGGACCTCCTGCACCACCGCATCCAGCTTATACGGGCACCCGGAAACCCACTTTGTAATCATCGCTGTGCCTCCTTTTATACAATAAAAATATAATTTGGCAGGTTCAGCATACCACAATTTCATTTTTGATGCAAGCATTTGCTTTTTTCCCGCGAAAAATGGCATGTCAAATTAATGGGCCGGTTTTTCCATTTTCCGTTCCGGCAATGTTTCGTAATGTTTCGTATCGAGTAAAACGTCCAACTTTTTAGATTTTTCGGGTAAAAACCGGGGGTTTTATTTTTGTTCAATTGCACAAGGCTCCCTTTTCGATTCCATTTGCCATTCCTGAAAAAATATGATATGATACTTTAAAACGTCAGAGGAAAGAAGCGGTGGACATGGCCAAGGGGAAACTGATCGTGATCGAGGGGCTGGACGGCAGCGGCAAGGGTACCCAGGCGGCGGAGCTGGCGAAGAATCTGGCTGCCGGAGGCGCGCCGGTGCGCAAGGTCTCCTTCCCGGACTACGCCTCCGACTCTTCCGCGCTGGTGAAAATGTACCTGTCCGGCCAGTTTGGAAAGGATCCGCAGGATGTCAACGCCTATGCTGCCTCTACGTTCTATGCCGTGGATCGCTTCGCCTCCTTCAAACGGGACTGGGGCGGCTTCTACGAAGGCGGCGGCATTGTGGTGGCCGACCGCTACACCACCTCCAACGCCGTGCACCAGTGCAGCAAGCTCCCCCAGGAGCAGTGGGACGCATTCCTGGCCTGGCTCTTTGACTTTGAATATCACCTGCTGGGCATCCCCTCCCCCGACCTGGTGGTGTACCTCAGCGTCGACCCGGCGGTGAGCCAGCGGCTGATGACCGGCCGCTATCAGGGCGACGAGAGCAGGAAGGACATCCACGAGGGGAATCTGGCCTACCTGCGCCGCAGCCGCCTGGCTGCCGAATATTGCAGCAGCCGCCTGGGCTGGAGGCAGATCGAATGCTGCCGCGGCGGCCAGATGCGCACCGTAGAGGCCATCCAGGCGGACATTCTGGCCCTTATCTGAGCTCCGGCAGGCGGCGCGGGCCGCCTGCTTTTTCTGTTATTCCAGCCTTATGCGAAATGGGCATGGGCATTTTTGATCCCTGCCGGTATACAGTATGATTTGCTACCCCGTTGGGGGTGGATTTTGTCTCAGAAAATCAAAAATTCCAGAACATTTTGTTCTGTATCACAAATAGGAGCGCTGTTTTGCCCCTCTTGCTCCGCCGGACAGGGGGACTGAGGCTTCCAAAATGTCATTGGATATGGGAATTTTACCCATTCCAATTCAGAATAATAGGCCGGTTTTTGCCCAAAAAAGCTTGACATTGGCACACGGCGGTGCTATCCTATTATCGGTACATGAGTACCGATATACCCAACTCGTGCGGTGAGCCATTCCGACGGTCAGCCGCATAAGTCCTGTATGTGCCTGAGCCATTCCGACGGCAGGGCGCCAAAATCAGAATACAAGGAGAATGATTAACATGGGATTCAAATCTGACATCGAAATTGCGCAGGAGACCACAATGCTCCCCATCACCGAGATCGCCAAGACCGCCGGTGTGGACGAGAAGTATCTGGAGCAGTACGGCAAGTACAAGGCCAAGGTCGACTACAACATCCTCAAGGATATGGCCGACAAGCCCAACGGCAAGCTGATCCTGGTCACCGCCATCAACCCCACCCCCGCCGGCGAGGGCAAGACCACCACCACGGTCGGCCTGGCAGATGGCATGCGCAAATTGGGTAAGAATGTTCTGGTCGCTCTGCGTGAGCCCTCCCTCGGCCCCGTGTTCGGCGTCAAGGGCGGCGCTGCCGGCGGCGGCTACGCACAGGTCGTCCCCATGGAGGACATCAACCTGCACTTCACCGGCGACTTCCACGCCATCGGCGCTGCCAACAACCTGCTGGCCGCCATGCTGGATAACCACATCTACCAGGGCAACGCCCTGAACATCGACCCCCGCCAGATCGTATGGCGCCGCTGCGTCGATATGAACGACCGTCAGCTCCGCTTCGTGGTGGACGGCCTGGGCGGCAAGACCAATGGTATGCCCCGTGAGGACGGCTACGACATCACCGTGGCCTCCGAGGTCATGGCAGTGCTGTGCCTGGCCTCCGACGTCAACGACCTGAAGGCCCGTCTGGCCCGTCTGGTGGTCGCCTACACCCGGGACGGCAAGCCCGTCACCGCCGGCGACCTGCACGCCCAGGGCGCAATGGCTGCCCTGCTGAAGGACGCGCTGAAGCCCAACCTGGTTCAGACTCTGGAGCACACCCCCGCCTTTGTCCATGGCGGCCCGTTTGCCAACATTGCTCACGGCTGCAACTCCGTCACCGCTACCAAGGTGGCTCTGAAGCTGTCTGACTACACCGTTACCGAGGCCGGCTTCGGCGCTGACCTGGGTGCTGAGAAGTTCCTGGACATCAAGTGCCGCATGGCCGGCCTGAAGCCCAGCTGCGTGGTGCTGGTCGCCACCGTCCGCGCCCTGAAGTACAACGGCGGCGTGCCCAAGGCTGAGACCGGCAACGAGAACCTGGAGGCTCTGGAGAAGGGTCTGCCCAACCTGCTGCGGCATGTGGGGAACATCACCAAGGTCTACAAGCTGCCCTGCGTGGTCGCCATCAACCGCTTCCCCCAGGATACCGAGGCCGAGCTGGCTCTGGTGGAGAAGAATTGCAAGGAGCTGGGCGTCAACGTTGCTCTGTCCGAGGTTTGGGGCAAGGGCGGCGAAGGCGGCATTGAGCTTGCCAAGGAAGTTATCCGTCTGTGCGACGAGCCCAACGACTTCACCTTCAGCTATGACGTGGACGCTCCCATCAAGGACAAGATCGAGGCCATTGTCAAGAAGATTTACCACGGCGACGGCGTGACCTTCACCGCCAATGCCGAGAAGCAGATCAAGACCCTGACCGAGCTGGGCTACGACAAGATGCCCATCTGCATGGCCAAGACCCAGTATTCCTTCACCGACGATCAGACCAAGCTGGGCGCACCCACCGGCTTCACCGTCACCGTGCGCAACGTCAAGGTCTCCGCTGGCGCTGGCTTCCTGGTTGCCCTCACCGGCGAGATCATGACCATGCCCGGCCTGCCCAAGGTCCCCGCTGCCGAGCGCATCGACGTGGACGAGAACGGCAAGATCAGCGGCCTGTTCTAAGAATAACCTGCAAAGACAGGCGGCTTCCGCCGCCTGTCTTTTTAGTATTACCAATTGTCCTTGGCTCCCCGATGGGGGAGCTGGCAGCCCGCAAGGGCTGACTTGTGCGCCCGCAGGCGCCATGCAAGCGAGCAACCGCCGTCAGGCGGCTCTTAGCGAGTCGCAGAGGGGGTGCCGTTCGTTGAATGGTAACAACTCAAATTTATCGACAACACACCCCCTTTGCCGCTGCCGCGGCACTTCCCCCAAAGGGGGCAGCAAGTCGTGCCGCCCTAGGTTGTAGCTGTTGCCTCATCTGGAGCCAAGGCCCGGATACACGGAAAAATACACATAAAGGAGAACTACCCCAATGGATATGACAATGGAATCCTGCCGCACCTTTGTGGAGGTGCTGGCGTCCAATGCCCCAGCGCCCGGCGGCGGCGGCGCGGCCGCGCTGGTGGGCGCCATCGGCACCGCCCTGGGCAACATGGTCGGCTCCCTCACCGTCGGCAAGAAAAAGTATGCCGACGTGGAAGCGGAGATCATCGCCCTGAAGGCCACCTGCGACGGTCTGCAAAAGCAGCTGCTGGATCAGGTGGAGGCTGACGACAAGGGCTTCGTGCCCCTGGCCAAGGCCTATGGCATTCCCAAGGACGATTCCAACCGGGACGCCATTCTGGAGGACGCCACCATCACCGCCTGCGCGGTGCCCATGCACATCATGGAGCTGTGCTGCCAGGCCATCGACGCCATTGCCGTCTTTGCCGCCAAGGGCAGCCGCCTGGCCGTCTCCGACGCGGGCTGCGGCGCGGTATGCTGCAAGGCCGCGCTTCAGGCTGCCTCGCTGAACGTGTTCATCAACACCAAGAGCCTGAAGAACCGGGAAAAGGCCCAGGAGCTGAACGACAAGGCAAACACCATGCTGAATACCTACTGCGCCAAGGCCGATGATATCTTCGCCGCGGTGCGCGCCAACTTCAATCAATAAATTTTAGGAGGATCATACCAATGGCCAAGCTGCTGCTGGGCAAAGAAGTTACCGATGCCCTGAACGCCAATCTGCAAACCCGTACCGCCGCCCTGCGGGAAAAGGGCATCGTGCCCACCCTGGGCATCATCCGCGTGGGTGAGAACCCCTCCGACCTGAGCTATGAAAAGGGCGCTACCAAGCGCGCCGAGCTGGTGGGTGTGGCGGTCAAGAATTACGTGCTGCCCGCCGATGCCGCCAAGGAGCAGGTGATTGCCGTCATCGACGAGGTGAACGCCGACGCGAATATCCACGGCGTACTGATGTTCCGCCCCCTGCCCAAGCACCTGAAGGCTGACCAGAACGAGATCTGCAACCGTCTGCTGCCCAGCAAGGACGTGGACTGCATGACCCATATGAGCAATGCCGGTGTGTTCGAAGGACTGGATCTGGGCTACGCCCCCTGCACCCCCGCCGCCTGCATGGAGATCCTGGACTTCTACGGCATCGACTGCAAGGGCAAGAATGCCGTGGTGATCGGCCGCTCCCTGGTAGTGGGCAAGCCCGCCGCCATGATGCTGATGGGCAAGAACGCCACCGTCACCGTGTGCCATACCAAGACCGTGAACACCGCCGAGATCTGCAAGAAGGCTGACATCATCGTGTCCGCCGCCGGTGTGCTGAACTCCCTCACCGCCGACTACGTGCGCCCCGGCCAAGTGGTCATCGACGTTTCCATCAACTGGGATGAGAACAAGCCCAACGCCAAGGGCGGCCTGGGCGGCATCGCCGGCGACGCCAAGTTCGCCGAGGTGGAGCCCATTGTGGACGCCATTACCCCCGTCCCCGGCGGCGTGGGCAGCGTGACCACCTCCGTGCTGATGAAGCATGTGGTGGAGGCTGCCGAAAAAATCTGATCCACAGCTTCACGGGGCTGTCTCACCAGTCGTGGGGCAGCCCTGTTTTTTAGGAAACTCTGAACAAATCATCTGCGGCTGGGCAGCGGGTCTTTTGCCCCCATGCCGCAGGATGAAAAATGGGAAATATCGCGCAGCCGTTGCCAGCGTAAGCTGGCTTACGGATGCGGCATACCCCTTGCGGGTACATACAGTATTCCTCCATTTTCCATCCTTTGCCTGGGAACAAAATCCCTCGCTGCCAGCTCTTGCTGATTTATTCAGAGCATCCTTTACCAAAACATCCCGAAAAGAGAGGCGCTTTATGAAAAAACTCAATCAACTATCCGAAAGTGATTTTCTAAAAGTCCTTTTCGGCTATTTTACGGCGGCATTTCTGATCGCGGCGCTGGTGATGCCCGACCGCGCCGGGATGCTCACCGGCCTGTGGAGCATCATCAGCCAGCCCAGCAAGATCTCCACCAACTATTTCGCCGTGGGCGGCTACTCCGCCACCTTCCTGAATATGGGTTTGGTCGCCCTGCTGTGCCTGGCGCTGTACGTGCTGCTGGGCGCTGCGGCCAACAACGTGTCCACCCTGGCCTTTCTGCTGACGGTGGGCTTCACCTCCTGGGGCATCAATGTGCTGAACATGTGGCCCAGCATCCTGGGCGTCGTCCTGTACAGCCTGGTCAAGCGGGAGAAGCTGGGCGGCAACGTGAATGCCATGCTGTTTTCCACCGGCCTTGCCCCGCTGGTCACGGAGCTGATGGTGCGCTACCCCCACGCCGAGACCGTGGGCTTCCGGCTCACCGGCGTGGCGCTGGGTCTGGCCGTGGGCGTGGCCATCGGGTTCTTCCTGCCCGCCGGGCTGGCCCATTCCCCCAAGGTGCACAAGGGCTACGACCTGTACAGCGCCGCCCTGCCCGTGGGCATGGCCGCCTTCTTCCTGCAGGCGGTGCTGTATAAGACCATGGGCGTCGATCTGCCCGCCGCCCCTGCCGCTGAAACGCTGAAGGTCGCCTCCCGGCTGACGGTGAATACATTCTGCATCGCCGTGTTCGGCATTCTGGTGATCGCTGCCCTGTGCATGGGCTGCAAGCCGAAGGACTACTGGAACCTGATGCTGGACAAGGCGGAGGCCTCCAGCTTCTCCGCGGCCTACGGGAAAGCGGCTTTCCTGATGAACGTAGGCGTATACGGTCTGTTCATCCTGGGCTATTACAATCTGATTGGCGGCAGCCTCAACGGCGTGACCTTCGGCATCATCTTCTGTATGCTGGCCTGCTGCAATTCCGGCTCCCACCCGCTGAGCGTACTGCCCATTATGCTGGGCTATGCGGCAGCCTCCTGGCTGTTCCAGGGCTTTTCCAACGCCATCGGCGGCAGCTTCTCCGGGGCCATCAATGCCCAGGCCATTATGGTCGGCCTGTGCTATGCCAGCGGCCTCAGCCCCATCTCCCGGAAATACGGCTGGGAATACGGCTTCTTCGCGGCCATGATGCACTATACCCTGGTCACCTCCGTCCCCCTGCTCCACGGCGGCTACTGCCTGTACAATGGCGGCTTCACCGCGGCCTTTGTGTGCCTGCTTCTGATCCCCATTCTGGAGCGTTTTACCAAGACCAAGGCGCAGCTCCAGGCAGAAAAATCCGCTGAATAACATCCCCCATACGTACAAAATCTCCCCATTTCACCGATGATGAAATGGGGAGATTCTCTGTATTTACGGAATACGATCACACATTCAGGTAGCCGCACAGCACCTTCAGGGTGTTGTATACCCCGTCGATGTGGCTGCGCTCGTAGCCGTGGCTGGCAAAGACGCCCGCGCCGATCAGGCCGTGGCGAATGTCGTAGCCGGCATGCAGCGTCGCCTCCACGTCGGAGCCGTAGTGAGGATAGACATCCACGGCGTAATCCGCGCCGGTCTTCTTCGCCGCCTCGATCAGCTTGCCCACCACCTGATAGCTGTAAGGTCCGCCGGAATCCTTGGCGCAGATGGATACCTGCCGCTCGGTGCAGGTCAGGCCGTCACCCACGCAGCCCATGTCCACGGAGATAGCCTCGGTGACGCCCTGGGGCACGTTGGCGCAGCCGCCGTGGCCCACCTCCTCATACACCGTGATGTGGGCGTACACCCGGCGGGCGGGGGTGATGCCGTTGTCCTTCAGGTATTTGGCCAGGCCCAGCAGGATCCCCACACTGAGCTTATCATCCAGGAAGCGGCTCTTGAGGTAGCCGGAGGCGGTGCGGCGGGTACGGGGATCAAAGCATACAATATCCCCCACCTCAATTCCCAGGGCGCGGGTCTCGTCGGAGGAGCTGACGTTCTCGTCCAGAACGATCTCCACGCTGTCCCAGCTGCGCTTGGCGTCGTTATAGCCGCCGTTGACATGGATGCTGGGGTCGTGGAGCTGGCAGGTGCCCTCGTATACCTTGCCGGAGCGGGTATATACCCGGACATTCTCCGTCTCCGCGTTGTTGGCGTTCATGCCGCCCAGGTTGGTCAGCTTCAGGCAGCCGCTGCTCTTGATCTGGGCCACCATGCCGCCCAGGGTATCGGTGTGGGCCTCCAGCAGCAGGGCATCCTGCCCGTCGCTGCCGCCCAGGTCCGCCAGTACGCCGCCCTTGGCGGTGACGAAGGCAGAAAAGCCCAGCTTTTCAAATTCGCCGCGCACCCATGCGGCGGCGCGGTCCGTAAAGCCGCTGGGGGAATCGATGGCCAGCAGCTGCGCTGTTTTCTCCCAGGCAAAATCCGCGTCAGTTTTCTGGATCATGATTTACCTCCCAAAAATATAGAAATGCCACACACCCGCGACCTCCCGCATGGCGTGGTTGATCAGCTGGGTGATCTTGGTCGTCTTTGCCGGAACGCCCACGAATTCGACGCCCAGCTTCTTTGCCATCAGGCTGGCGCGGAACAGGTGGTATTCGCTGGAGAGCACTCCCAGCCTCTGAGGCCGCCGACCGGTTTTTTCCTCGATCAGGTCCAGGCTGTACCGCAGGTTCTCATCGGTGGAGGTGGCCTTGTACTCCATCCAGATCCGATCCTCCGAGATGCCCAGCTTTACCAGCTCATCGTGCATGCTCTTTGCCTCTGTGATCGGCTCGTCCTCCCCCTGGCCGCCGGAGACAATGGCAATGGTGTCCGGGTGAGCGTTCAGATAGCTGACTGTCTCGTAGATCCGATCCCACAGGGATACCGACGGCCCGTCCTGGCGCACCTTCGCCCCCAGCACCACCAGGTAATCCACCTGGGTCTCCGGCGTGCCGAAGCTGGCCCGGATGATGAAATACTCCGTGACGCCGAACAGGATCAGCCCGCAGATCAGAGCCAATGTAAACACGATGGTGCACACCCGGGCGAACCGGGGCAGCACCCGCCCCACCATGGGCATAAAGCCATAAAACAGAATGATCCCAATGATGCACAGGCACACCAGCGCCGTAAAACTGTAACCCGGGAGCACATTCTTGCAGACGTACCAAATTGCCGCAAAGGGGACGCAGGCCGTGGCCGCCGCGATCGGGTGCGCCTTGGGTGTCTTGGGAGCGGGCGGGCTGCTCTTTGCCTGGCCGTGCGCCGCATCGACCTCCTGGGCCTTTTTCTGCGCAATGGATTTTCTCATAGCAATTGTTCCTCTTTGGTTAATTTATGCTATATTTTACCACAGCGCTGCCTGCAATACAAGCGGCGAAAGCAGGGATAAATCTTATATTTCTGTTAAGATTTCTGCCGATCTCTCCAAATTATTCCGATAAACAAAAGATTTCTCTCCCCGCAAAAGGCCGCACACCTTACACAGTGTGCGGCTTTTCTTATTTTACCCGCCTTGCCTTGGCGGCAGCGGCCTTGGCTTCGGCGATCAGCTCCTGCTGCTGCCGGGTGGCGAAGGGCTCCAGCCGGGCCAGATGATTGTAGCGGCTGAACATGATCATCTTCCGTTTGCTGCGTACCGCCTCGCTTCTGGTGGTGAGGATGATATGGGCGCATTCCTTGATGATCTTGCAGTCATTGAAAATGATCTGCTGGGTGGCCTTCTCGTATTTTTTCACGTCCGGCTTGTCCGGCAGCTTGCACCCGGAGGCGAACAGCGCCCGCCCCCAGGCCTTTTTATCATAGCGGCCGCCCAAAAACGCGAGCAAAGACATTGCAAAACCTCCGTTCCTGTCAAGACTCTGCGGGGCCGTCGGCTCCCCCTGTGACTGTGGCCATTATAGCATAAAAACCGTGAAATAAACAGGACATTTTCTGGAAATTCAGGTGCTTCCCAGAATATCCGCGCAGTCCCGGTCCCGGACCAGCATGGGGGTGAACAGCGGCCGGCGGAAAAGCTGAACGAACCGGGGGCACTTGACCAGGAAGGCGTAATAGACATTGTAGCCGCAGCCCAGCATGGTCTCGGTATTGCCCATGCCCTTGGCCAGGATCACATCGGCCCGATCCAGCGCCTCCCGGGCCTCCCGGCCCAGCAGCTCCAGCTGCGTGCCCGCCACCCGGTTGCCGTTGTCGATCACCGGGAAAGGCAGCCCCACGGCGGCGGCATCCCCCCGGGTGGCGTCGTTCTGGGTCACGAAGCCGCGGACGCAGAATGTGATGTCCAGCTGGGGATACCGCTTCTTCAGCGTCTCCGCGAAAATGCGGTCAAAGCCGATCTCCCCGGCGTTGTCCGTCAGATACAGCAGCCGCCTTCCGCTCTGCAAGTCCCGGCAAAGGGCGTCAAACGCCGCCCCGGACACCTGGATATCCTTTGCGCCGGACAGCATTTCATCCAGCTTTTCATAGCTGACATTTCCCTGTAAGGCAGAAAAATCCAGATAATTGCCCAAAATGGCAAATTGCAGTCCCGCCAGCACCGGGTCCTCCGCCGCTTCTACCCGGCAGCGGATCTGCTCCATCCGCTCCAGCACGAAGCGGTTGGAATCGGCCTTCTCCTGGCGGAAGCGGTCGATCTCCAGGCCGTACATCTGATGCAGCAGGTCGGCGACCTGGGGCCCAAACCAGGGCGAGGGGGCATCCGCCGGGGCATCGATGTACATCTGCATGATCTTCTTGAGGAATTCGGTGGTTTTCGCCTCATCTCCCAGGGGACGCACCAGCTCCGCGTTGCGCCGCAGGTAGCACTGGATGCAGTAGGAATCCACGGCCAGGCTCATAGCTTTCCCTCCCGCTCCAGCTGCACCAGGTCCAGCGGCGTGTCGATGCGCAGGTCAAAGGCGCTGGGCGTATCAAACCCGTAGGCCGCCCAGATGAAGGGCACCCCCGCCTCCACCGTGGCCTCCAGGTCCCCCTGGGTGTCGCCGATGTAGGCGCAGGCGGTGATGTCAAATTTCTCCATCAGGGCGCGGATGGTCTTTCCCTTGCTGGTGCCGGTGTCGCCGAAGCACAGGTGACCGCGGATGCAGTCTCCCAGGCCCAGCTTTTCGATGCACAGCTCCGGGTATCCCCGCTGGCTGTTGCTGACAATGAACAGCCGATGGGTGCCCGCCAGGGTCCGCAGCGCCTCCACGATACCGGGATAGCCGATGCGGCATTCATTTTTCTGAAGATAGGCGTTTTCCCGTGCCATGCACCGCTCCATCAGCGCATAGCGCTCCGCCGGGGGAAAGTCGGCAAACAGTTCGTCGGCAATGACGGTCATCACCTTGCCGAACAGGGGGCGCAGCCGGGCCGCGTCCACGCAATAGCGCGTCAGCCCCTCGTCCCGCAGCTGGAGGTTATAGCCCTCCGCCACCAGGGCGCGGGAATCCCACAGGGTTCCGTCGATGTCAAAGATCAGGCTTTCAAACCGCATTTCAAACCTCGTCCAGATAGTGGCGGATGTGGCCGGTGATCATGCTCAGCGCCACCAGGTTCTTGCCGCCCTCGGGCACCACCAGGTCGGCGTACTTCTTGCTCGGCTCCACATACCGCTCATGCATGGGCTTCACCGTCTCCTGGTACTGGGTCAGTACGCTTTCCAGGGAGCGGCCCCGCTTGTTCACATCCCGCTTGATGCGGCGGCACAGGCGGATGTCCGCGTCGGTGTCCACAAAGATCTTGATGTCCATCAGATTGCGCAGCTCTTCGTTTTCAAAGATCAGGATGCCCTCCACGATGATGACCCGCTTGGGCACCAGACGCACCGTCTCGTCGGTACGGTTGTGTACGGTGAAGTCATACACCGGGCATTCGATGGCAAAGCCCCGGCGCAGCTGCTCCAGGTGATAGACCATCAGGCTGGTGTCAAATGCTCCCGGCTCGTCGTAATTCAGCTTGCAGCGCTCCTCATAGAGCATCTCATCGTGGCGCTTGTAGTAGTTGTCGTGGCTGAGGACCGTGACCTCGCCGCCGAATTCGTTGATGAGGTTTTTCATCAGCGTGGTCTTGCCGCTGGCTGTGCCTCCCGCGATGCCGATCACCAGAATGTCGTTTTCCATATGCTCCTCCTCAGTCCGCCAGTCCCAGCATCCGCCGGGAGCGGCGCAGAATGTCCTGTGTGCCCAGGCTGTTCTCCAGGATCAGCTGACCGGGGCCTTTTTCCAGCAGATCCGCCGCCTCCAGGCGGTGCAGCGTCTCCCGGGCCGTACCGTCCCCCCCGTCCAGCACCGCCACCCGGGGCCCCAGCAGGCGCTCCATGGCGTGGGAGGCAAAGGGGAAATGGGTGCACCCCAGCACCAGCGCGTCCATTTTGTCCGCGAAGGGGTCCAGCAGTCCGTGAAGCGTCTGCTCCATGATGGGGGTATCCACCCGTCCCTCCTCGATCAGGGGGACCAGCTGCGGGGCAGGGATCTTATACACCTGGCATTTGGCGGCATACCGGGTCAGCAGGTGACAGAATTTTTCCTCCCGCAGGGTCACCGGAGTGGCCATCACGCCGATGCGCCCGCCGGGGAACCGATCCGCCGCCAGCTTCAGCGCCGGCTCGATGCCCACCACGATCAGGTCCGGGTATTTGGCCCGCAGCGGCTCGATGGCGGCGGAGGTCGCCGTATTGCAGGCCACCACCAGCGCCTTCAGGCCCCGGCTCATCAGCCGCTCCGCCGTGCTCAGGGTCAGCGCCTCCACCTCCGCCCGGCTGCGGACTCCATAGGGGGCATGGGCAGAGTCGCCGTAATATAAAAACCGTTCTCCGGGCATCCGCCGCCGCAGGTGCCGCAAAACGCTCAGCCCACCCAGCCCGGAGTCAAAGACCGCAATATAATCCTGCCTGGTATTCATGATCTCACCTGATCTTCGCAGAAATTCTTCCCAATGCTTCCTATATTTTATCAGATTCCGACGAATTTTTCAACAAAGAATGTGGGCCGGACCCGAAAAAGCAAAGGCCGCCCCCAGGCAGTGCCGTGGGGGCGGAGGGTCTTTTATTTACGATTCGCCGTTGACGATGGGCGCCAGCAGGCGCTTGTTGGCCTCAAAGTCACACTTCAGCACGCCGCCGGTGCCGTCGGGCAGCTCCACCATCTCGCCCCAATAGGTCCCTTCTGCCGGGCACTGGTTGGAGACCATGTTCAGATTGAACAGGTACGGGGTCAGCTCCGTGATATACATCTTCATGTCCTCGGTGCTGATGTTGGTAACGATCTCGCCAAGCACCATGTCGATCAGCTTATCCAGCTCCGTGGCGCTCATCCGGGTGCACTTCTCCACCACCTGAGTCAGGATCTTCTGCTGCCGCTTGACCCGGTTCATATCGCTGTCGGCGTTATTCACGTGCCGCTCCCGGGCGTATTCCAGCGCCATGAAGCCATCCAGATGGTTCATGCCCTCTGTGACGTGCTCCTCCGCGTCCAGGCCCTTTGCTCTCCACGCAGCGTTCCAGCTCTCGGCAACCTCGTTCATGCGGGTGTATTCGTCGCCCACCAGCTCGATGTCCACGCCGCCCACGTAGTCCACCACCTTTGCAAAGGTGTCGAAGCTGAGCTCAACATCGCCGTCCACATTGACGCCGTAGTTATTGGCGATGGTCAGATTCAGCATTTCCATGGCGCCGGCGTCGCCGTACCAGGAGTAGCCCAGGGCGTAGCTGGTATTGATGCGGTTCCAGCCGCATTCGTGGCCGCGGTAATCCGCCAGCTTGACATAGGAGTCCCGCAGGAAGGAGGTCATGGTCAGAGTGCGGGTCTGCTTGTTCAGCGTCAGCAGCATGATGCCGTCGGACAGCTTGTGATCCTCTCCCTCCCGGGAATCCTGGCCGATCACCAGAATGTTCACCACCCGGCCGGACTGGCCGTAATCCGCGTCGGTGGGCTCCTCCGTGGGTGGTTCGGTCGCCTCCGTGGAGATCGTAACAATGCTGGGATCCGTTTCATCCAGGTTGCCGATCAGGGCGGACAGGTCCTGGCCGCTGGTGTCCTTTTCCACGAACTCTGCCTGGGTGACCTTGCCGAGCTTGGAATTCACGTACCACAAAACCACGCCCACCATCAGCCCCAGCATGATGATGATCGTCAGGACGACAGCCAGCACGATTTTCCACGCGCCGCTGCCGCCGCTCTTTTTCGGGGGATCGTTTCCATAACGTCCTTGGTATGCCATTTGGTAATCTCCTTTATTCTTCGGTAATCATTTCCGTAACGCTCCCGTGAAGCAAGCGATTCCACCTCTCAGCGTGCAATCACGTCTATTATACACAAAAGCCGAGAAAACGCAACAACTTTTCACACCGCCGGGCGCTTTTCCGTCTTTTTTTCCGCTGTCGGCGGGGAATTGGGAATTGCAAAACGGAAGATTTTTGGTATAATAGAAAGAAAATCCCCCTACGGAAGGCGGCGATCCCCACGACGGTCGTATTCGTATCGAATTATTTCAATCACCATCAGGCGTGGATCAGCCGTGATCTGGACGCGCTGACGGACCATCATTTCTATTTCATTGAGACGGTGGAGATGGAGCAGGAGCGGAAGGCGCTGGGCTGGGGGAACGACGTTCGCCCGGCGTATGTGCTCCGGGCCTACGATCCGGCGCAGAAGCGGCGCTGCCGCCAGCTGATTGCCCGGGCGGACGCGGTGATCTGGGGCAGCTGCCCCTACGGCATGATCCTTCCCCGGCTGCTGCGCCGCAGGCTGACTTTCAGCTATTCCGAGCGGCTGTTCAAGGAGGGAAAGTCCGGCTTCGGCTTCTGGGGGCGGGCCGTTAAGTACGGCGTTTTCCTGCGCGCCCCCCAGAAGAATCACTATCTGCTGTGCAGCAGCGCCTATGCCGCCGGGGATTACGGACTGCTGGGCCAATTCCGGGGCCGGGCGCTGCGGTGGGGCTATTTCCCCCAGGCCGTCCAATATGATCTTCCCGCGCTGATGAACAAGAAACAGCCCGGCTCCATTCTGTGGGTCGGGCGGATGATCGGCTGGAAGCACCCGGAATATGCCCTGGAAACGGCGCGGCGGCTGAAAGCGCTGGGCTGTGCCTTCACCATGGAGCTGGTGGGCACCGGCGCGCTGGAGGAAGGCCTCCGCGCCCAGGTGGAATCGTGGGGCTTGCAGGAGCAGGTTCGGCTCTCCGGCGCGGTCACGCCGGAGCAGGTGCGTGCCAAAATGGAGTGCGCCGCCGTCTTCCTCATCACCTCCGATCAGAACGAAGGCTGGGGTGCGGTGCTGAATGAAGCCATGAACAGCGGCTGCGCCGTGGTGACCTGCCGCGCCACCGGGGCAGCCCCCTTCCTGGTCGAGGACGGAAAGAACGGCTTCCTATATGAAAACGACCGTATAGACACCCTGGCGGAACGGACCCGCTTCCTGCTGGAGCACCCGGGAAAGGCGCGGGAGCTGGGCGAAAACGCCTATCAGGCCATTACCCAGATCTGGAACAGCCACTGCGCTGCCCGCCGTCTGCTGGAGCTGGCGCAGGACCTCGCCGCCGGGAGGCAGCCGGAGCTGCCCGCCGAAGGGCCGTGCAGCATTGCGCCGATCATAGAAGGATAAAGGAGAAGCATTATGAATTATCTGTTTGTTGTCGCCCACCCGGATGATGAATCGGGCGCTGCGGGCGGCACCATTTACCGTCTGGTGCAGCAGGGCCACCGGGTCGCCGTGGCGATCATGGTCAGCCAGGCCGCCGCGCGGCTGAACCGCTCCAGCACCCTGGAGCTGGACGAGGAAAAGGCGCTGAAGATCCTGGGCGTGGAAAGGATCTACCACGCGGATTTCCCCAACATCAAAATGAACACCGTCCCCCACCTGGAGCTGGTGCAGTTCATCGAGGGCTGCATCGACGACTTCCGGGCGGAGGCCATTGTCACCCACCACCCCACGGACACCAACAACGACCACGCAATGACCAGCGGAGCAGCTCAGGCCGCCTGCCGCCTGTTCCAGCGCCGGCCGACGGATTACCGTCTGCACCTGTTTATGTACATGGAAACGCCCTCGGCCACGGACTGGTCGCTGGACAGCTCCGCCAACCGCTTCACCCCCAATTGCTTTGTTGAGATCGGGCAGGAGGGGCTGGATGCCAAGCTGCGGGCAATGGCGGAATACAAGGGCGTCATGCGCCCCTATCCCCATCCCCGCTCCGAGGAAAACTATCGCGGTCTTGCCGCCTACCGTGGCGCGCAGGCAGGGCTGTGCTACGCGGAGGCCTTCGAGATCGCATTCGAGGCCCGATAAAGAACTGCCATGAAGATTTTAGTCGTTTCCCAATACTACTACCCCGAGCAATTCCGCATTACGGAGATTTGCGAGGAGCTGGTACGGCGGGGGCATGCGGTGACGGTGCTCACCGGGCGGCCCAATTACCCGGAGGGAGAGGTCTACCCCGGCTATGCACATATCCGCCGGGAGACCCACAACGGCGTCGAGATCGTCCGCTGCCAGATCCGCCCCCGGAAGCACGGAGCCGCCGCGCTGGCGCTCAATTACATGAGCTTTCTGCTGCGCGGCTGGCTGCGGGCCGGACTGCTGTCCAAGGATTTTGATGTGGTATTCGTCTACCAGCTCTCGCCGGTGACCATGGCCGCCCCCGCCCTGCGCTACAAGCGGCGGCACGGAGTTCCCATGTACCTGTACTGCCTGGACCTGTGGCCGGAATCCATCCGGGACAGCATCCCCAACACCGCCTCCCTCCCCTATCGGCTGGTGCACCGCTGGAGCCGGAAGCTCTACAACGGGGCGGATGCGGTCGGCATCACCTCCAGGCCCTTCCGGGATTATCTGAGCAGCGTATGCGCCGTCCCCACGGAGAAGATCACCTACCTGCCCCAGCACGGCGAGGACATGCAGCGCTACGGCGATCTGTCCGCCGTGCAGAACGGTGTTACCGACTTTGTCTTTCTGGGCAATGTGGGCGTCGCCCAGGACCTGGAAAACCTGGTCCGGGCCGTCCGGCTGATGGACACCGCCAAACCCTTCACCGTCCACATCGTCGGCACCGGCCCCATGCTGGAGCCGCTGAAGGAACTGGCGCGGACGTTGGGGGTGGAGGCTCATTTTCAGTTCCACGGGCGGCACCCATTGGAGGAAATGCCCCGCTTTTACCGGCTGGCGGATGCCTGCCTGCTGACGCTGTATGCCGATAATGCCGCCGGGCAGACCATCCCCGGCAAGCTCCAGGGCTACATGAGCGCCGGAAAGCCCGTCGTCGCCGCCGTCAACGGTGCGGCCGCCGACCTGATCCGCGAGGCGCAGTGCGGCATTTGCGCCCCCGCGGGGGACCCGGCTGCCCTTGCAAAGGTCATGACCGATTTTATGGAGCACCCGGAGCAGGCTGCCCGGATGGGGCAGAACGGCAGAGCCTACTTTGAGCGCCATTTCTCCCTGGATATTTTCACCGCCAGCCTGGAGCAGCAGCTGACTGAGCTGTGCCGGAAAAAGTGAGGGACTCCATGCGGATTCTATTCATCAACACCTGCTGCGGGGGTAGCACCGGGCGGATCTGCACCGACCTGGCAAATGCCCTGGAGGGCATGGGGCACCAGGTCAGGATCGCCTATGGCCGGGACGCGATGCCGGAGCCCGCGGAAAAATACGCCCATCGGATCGGCTCCCAGGCGGGCGTCTATTGCCACGCCCTGCGCGCCCGGCTGCTGGATGACGCCGGGTTCGGCAGCCGCCGGGCCACGGAGGAATTCATCCGCTGGGTGGAAGCCTTTGACCCGGATATCATCCATCTGCACAACCTGCATGGCTACTATCTCCATGTGGGCGTTCTGTTTGACTATCTGCGCCGCTGCGGAAAGCGCATTCTCTGGACCCTCCACGACGGCTGGGCCTACACCGGCCATACTCCCTACTGCGACGCGGTGAGCTGCACCCGGTGGGTGACGGGCTGCGGCCATTGTCCCCAGAAAAGCGAATATCCCAGCACTCTTTTGGATCGTTCCCATCGGAACTGGCTGAAAAAACGGACCGTTTTTTCGAATATTCCCAATATGCAGCTCATCGTCCCCTCCCGGTGGATGGCTGAGCAGGTATCGCAGTCCTTTCTGAAGGATTATCCCGTCCACATGATCCACAACGGGGTGGATACCGCCTGCTTCCGCCCCCATCCCAGTGAGAAAGCTGCCCGGCCCGGCAGCGGGAGCCTGCGGGAGGAGCTGGGTCTGCTGGGCAAGGAGGTCCTTTTGGGCGTTGCCTCCGTCTGGAACGACCAGAAGGGATTTTCCGATTTTATCCGGCTGGCCGGAATGCTCTCCGAGCGTCAGAGGATCGTGCTGATCGGCCTGACCCGGCAGCAGATCACCCGGCTCCCCCAGTCCATTCTGGGCATCGAGCGCACCGCCAGCGCCCGGGAGCTGGCGCGGTACTACGCCATGGCGGATTACTTTGTGAACCTGACCTATCAGGATACCTACCCCACCACCAACCTGGAGGCCATCAGCTGCGGCACGCCGGTGATCACCTACCAGACCGGCGGCAGCCCGGAGAGCGCGCTGCTGTACGGCACGGCGGTGCCCCGGGGGGATGTGGCGGCAGTGGCCCGGCTGCTGGGGACCCATCCCGTGTTCACACCGGCCCCGGATCTGAGTCTGGACAGATCCGCCGCGTTGGAGCAGTATTTGAGGCTGTACCTTCCGGGAGCGCCGCGGCTGTAAAGGAGCCCCTTCGAAAAAGTGGGCATTTCTTCTTCCGGGTCTTGTATTTTTTGAAAACGACGTTATAATAGAGAATTAAAGCATTATCCGAGCACAAATGATTCAAAGGTCCCCTGAGGAATGGGATCTGGGGAGGAGTTCTATGTCCTACAACAGCGGCTTGGATGATCTGGGAGATGCCATTGAGGCGATCATCGACCATGCGGTCCGTTCGCAGGATTTTCAGCATCTGAACCAGACCATCCGCCAGGCGGTAAATACGGCGGTGGATACCGGCTCCGATGCCGTCCGCCGCGCGGTGGGCGGCGCCACCAAAAAGAGCGCCGCGCGGCGCAAGGTGGTGGACGCGCGAGATGACGATCCGCTGTATGTCCCCGGCTACAAGAGCTGGGGAAGCGCCCCTGAGCAGCCCAATGTGAATATTTACAGCAGCACCCTCGGTTCCACCCGGGCCTCCCGCGCCCAGCGGAACGCCCAGCTGCCCGCGCTGTACCAGAATCCCACCGGGAAGCTGGCCGGCGGCATCGTCAAGACGGTTGGCGGCGGCATCATGACCCTGTTCGGCGCCGGCGGCGTCATCAGCAGCGGCGTGGTCGCCCTGGTCACCAGCCTGGGCGGCACCTTATCCGTCCTTGGCGGATTTTCCCTGGCGCTGCTGGGAGGCGGCGTGTGGCTGCTGACCAGCGGTATCCGCTCCATCAAGCGGGTGGGGCGCTTTGAGCAATACCTGCGGGTGCTGGGCAGCAAAACCCAGTGCGAGCTGAACCGGCTGGCGCAGAAGGTGGGCCGGTCGCCCAAGTTCGTCCGCAAGGAGCTGAAGGGAATGATCGACGACGGAATGTTCCTGGAGGGCCACCTGGACGAGGAGGAAAACAACCTGATCACCAGCGACGATTCCTATGTTCACTATCTGGAGGCCCGGCAGAAGCAGGCCGTCGCCCACCAGCAGGAGGTCGTGGAGACCAAGAAGCAGCAGGATGCGGCCGACGAGAAGAAGCGCTCCGATGCGCTCCAGGAGGTACTGGACCGGGGCAATGCCTTCATCCGGGACATCCGCGCCTGCAACGACGCCATCCCCGGCCAGGAGATCTCCGACAAGATCTCCCACATGGAAATGCTGGTGCGTAAGATCTTTGACCGGGCGGAGGCCCACCCCGAGGTGGTGCCGGAGCTGAAAAAGCTGATGGACTACTACCTGCCCATGACCGTCAAGCTGCTGAAGGCTTACGCGGACATGGACGCCCAGCCCATTCAGGGAGAAAATATCCAAAACTCCAAGAAAGAGATCGAGGCGACCCTGGACACCCTGAACGCCGCCTTTGAAAAGCTGCTGGACTCCATCTTCAAGGCCACCGCCCTGGATGTTTCCAGCGATATCACCGTTCTGAACACCCTGCTGGCCCAGGAGGGACTCACCGACGACGAGCTGACCCGGCTGCGCAAAAAGCAGGAAGCCAACAAAACCGATACTGACGAAGAATGAGAGGAGCGTACCCCATGGAAAATGATATGACCAAGATCGCCGCCCCCAGCCTGACCCTGGAGCCGGAGCTGGATACCAAACCCGAAACCGACATCACCCCCCAGGCTGCCCCGGAGGAGCCGAAGGTCCCCGAGCCCGTGCTTTCGGCGGAGGAGCAGCAGCTGGTGAAGGACTTTGCCGCCAAGATCGATGTGGAGAACACCGCCCAGATCTTGCAGTATGGCGCAGGCACCCAGAAGAAGATGGCTGACTTCTCCGACGCCGCCCTGACCAACGTCCGCGCCCAGGACCTGGGTGAGGTGGGCGATCTCATCGTCAGCGTGGTGGGAGAGCTGAAGGGCTTTGACACCGAGGAGGAGAAGGGCTTCCTGGGCTTCTTCAAGAAGCAGGCCAACAAGCTGGAGCTGATGAAAGCCCGCTATGACAAAGCCGAGGTCAGCGTTGAAAAGATCAGCGACGCCCTGCAGCAGCACCAGATCCGCCTGATGAAGGACTCCGCCATGCTGGACCAGATGTATGACCAGAACCTGGCCTACTTCAAGGAGCTGACCATGTATATCCTGGCCGGCAAGCAGAAGCTGGAGGAGGTCCGCGCCGGGAAGCTGGCTGAGCTGGAGGCCACCGCCCAGCGCACCGGCCTGGCCGAGGACGTGCAAGCCGCCAAGGATCTGGCCGACAAGTGCCAGCGGTTTGAGAAGAAGATCTATGATCTGGAGCTGACCCGCGCCATCTCCATGCAGACCGCGCCCCAGATCCGCATGATCCAGAACAACGACAACGTGATGGTGGAAAAGATCCAGACCACCCTGGTCAACACCATCCCCCTGTGGAAAAACCAGATGGTCATCACCCTGGGCATTGCCCACGCCAGCGAGGCGGCCGCCGCCCAGCGGCAGGTGAATGACGTGACCAACGCCCTGCTCCAGGCCAACGCCAAGCGGCTGCATACCGCGTCCGTGGAGACCGCCAAGGAGGCAGAGCGGGGCATCGTGGACATCGAGACGCTGAAGAAGACCAACGCCGAGCTGATCCAGACTCTGGACGACGTGATGAAGATTCAGCAAAACGGCCGCACTCAGCGCCTGGCCGCCGAGGCCGAGATGGCCAAGATGGAGTCCGACCTGAAAAACAAGCTCCTTCAGATCCGCAGCGGCAGCTGATTCCTCTGAACAACAAGGCCCTGACTTTCCAGTGGGAAAGCCAGGGCCTTGTTTAGAAAGTCGCCACGTCCGGGTTGGCGGGGGGAACGTCCCTGACCACCTCGGCGGCGGTGAGGACGGGGCCGATATCGCCCTTGTACAGCGGGTGCTTTTCGGCGCTGATCCTGGCCGTCACCTGCACCCAGGCGCGGGACTCCAGCGTCTTGGCGCCGGCATAGCGGCAGGGGATGCCGCAGAACTGGATATCCTCCACACAGCAGGTCATGACGAACCGGCCGGGGGCGAACATGCCCTCCTTCTGGCGGCGGAGCATGGCCACCTGAGCCTTGAAGCAGACGGTCTTGCCGGTGTACTTCTCCGGCTCCTCAGTCACATCCCGGTACCAGATGGCAAAGTCCTCGTCCTTGATCTGGATCACCGGGGCGTTGATATCGAAGGGCAGGGGATCCTGCACGTCATCAAACTTGGTGGTACCGTCGGTGTAGTCATACAGGATATCAATGCGCCGGTTGGCGGCTCTGGCCAGCTTGTGCAGCGGCATGGTATCCTCCCCCGGCGTCAGCCGGTTGAATACCACCATCTGCGCGCCCATGAGCTTGTCCATCACCAGGTTGCGCATGTTGGAATTATAGGCCTGGAAGGTGGTGGAATCAGCAAACATGACCTCCTGGGCGATCACCCAGTTCTGGGGGAAGCGGTTGTACAGGTCCGCTACCAGCTGCATGCCGTTCAGCTCCGCCACAATCCGCTCCGCCCGGTATTTCTTTTGCAGGGCGGCCAGCTGCTCCTCGGTGACGGTCTGCTGATCCAGGGTCTCCAGATAGACATTCTTGTGGGGATAGGTGGAGAGGTCATATTCCTCCTCTCCCTCCTCGAAGATCAGCACCAGGGTACGCTCTCCGGCGTTGAAGCGGGGATCCTCCAGCGTTTCCTGGATAAACTTCGTCTTGCCGGAATCCAGAAAGCCCGTAAAGGCATAAACAGGAATCTGCTCCATAAATTACACCCCGAACAGCTCCGCAATGGCCTTCTCGTCCAGCTTGGAGCCAATGACACACAGCTTGCCGGTGATGTCTGCGCCGCCGGTGCGGATGCTGACCTCCTCGGGCACGTAGTCAAAGTGGATCCAGGTGCCGTCCTCGGCGGGCAGGATGCCCTTGGCGCGGAGCACCAGGCCGTACTTTTCGGTGTCCAGGCCCTTCAACGCGGCCTCCACGGCCTCCTTGGTGAACTTCTTGGCGGTCTCTACGCCCCAGGAGGTGAACACCTCGTCGGCGTGGTGGTGATGATGGTGATGCTCATGATCGTGATCGTGGCAGCATTCGCCGTCATGGTCATGGTGGTGCTCATGCTCCTCATGATCGTGGTCATGGCAGCATTCGTCATGGTGATGATGCTCGTGCTCGTCATCGTCCTCATCCTCATCGTGATGATGGTGGTGATGCTCGTGCTCCTCGTCGTCATCGTCATCGTCGTGGTGATGATGGCAGCAGCAGTCGTCGTCCTCGTCCTCCAGGCGCTCCATTTCCATTTTCGCCAGCTCCGCGGCCAGGGACGCCTTGCCCTCCATGGCCGCCACCAGCTGCTCGCCGGTGAGCTGATCCCAGGGAGTCGTGACGATGGACGCCACCTGATTGTGCTCGCGCAGCATGGAAACGGCGGTGTCCAGCTTGAACTGGGAGATGGAATCGGTGCGGGACAGAATGATGGTGGAGGCGGTCTCGATCTGGTTGTTATAGAACTCGCCGAAGTTCTTCATATACACCTTGACCTTGCTGGCGTCCACCACGGCCACAGTGTAGCCCAGGGTCACATCGTCGCCGGTGACCTTGTTCACCGCGCCGATCACGTCGGACAGCTTGCCCACACCGGAGGGCTCGATGATGACCCGGTCGGGGGAATACTCCGCGATCACCTTTTTCAGCGCTCTGCCGAAATCGCCCACCAGGGAGCAGCAGATGCAGCCGGAGTTCATCTCGGTAATGTTGATGCCCGCGTCCTGCAAAAAGCCGCCGTCAATGCCGATCTCGCCAAACTCATTCTCAATCAGCACCAGCTTCTGACCCTTGTAGCCCTCAGAAATCATCTTCTTGATCAGCGTGGTCTTGCCCGCGCCCAGGAAGCCGGAATAAATATCAACTTTGGTCATAAAAATGCCCCTTTTCAAAAAATCTCTACCAAATATTATATCACCGTCTGTCAACCAATACAAGGAAATTTCTCCGGGCATTTTTTACCGAACTGTGAATTTTCGGGAGAAAACGGCAGATAGGCGCAAAAATCAGCCGGTGCTTCCTCTGCACCGGCTGATCGAATCGGTAAGGTCAGCGAACCGGCTGGATCTTAGGAACCTCTGAATCAATCGTCTGCGGCTGTGAGCGGATCTTTTCCGCCCATTCTTCGGTACCGAAAAATCTCTCGCTCACGGCTCTTGCCGATGTGCTTCAGAGCTTCCCTTATCCGTCGGCAGCTCCCGCAAAATCTTTCTTTGGATAGGGATGGACACAAGGAAGGTGATCACGTCTGCGGCGCTCTGGGCCAGCTGGACGCCCAGGAAGCCCAGGGCAGCATTCAGGATCCACACCGCGGGGATGAAAAACAGCCCCTGGCGGGCCGTGGCCATAAAGGTGGCCGGAACGGTCTTTCCGATGGCCTGCTGCATCATATTGCCCATGACCACCCAGCCCTGAAGGAAGAAGGTGATGCACTGATACCGCAGCGCGGCCGCGCCATAGGCAATGACCTGAGGATCATCCCGGAACAGGGCGATCAGCTTGGGCGCAAAGGCATAGCCCAGCGCAGCGACCACCAGCAAAGCCGCGGTGGATACCTTCACACAGAACCAGAAGCCCCGGCGCACCCGGGAGAAAAGGCCCGCGCCGTAGTTGAAGCCGCACACCGGCTGGAAGCCCTGGCCAAAGCCGATCATGGCGGAGGCGCCGAACATGGCGATGCGCTGCACCACACTCATGGCGGCGATGGCTGCGTCGCCATAGCCCTTCGCGGCAAGGTTCAGGCAGATGGTCGCCACCGAGACAAGCCCCTGCCGCCCCAGGGAGGGCAGGCCGCCCTTGACGATCCAGGAAAAGTAGAAGCCGGAAAAGCGGAAATTGCGCAGCTTCAGGCGGATGTTGCCGCCGCGGCGGGTGCCCGCCAGCAGCAGGCAGAAGCTGACCAGCTGGCTGAGAATCGTCGCCCAGCCTGCACCGGCAACGCCCAGGTCAAGGGCAAACATCAGCAGCGGATCCAGCGCAATGTTCAGCAGCGCCCCGGTGACGATGCCCACCATGGCATAGCTGGCGCTGCCCTGAAAGCGGAGCTGGTTATTCAGCACAAAGGAGGCGCACATCCAGGGCGCGCCCAGGAGGATCACCTTCAGATACGCGATGGTATAGGGCAGGATGGTCTGGGTGGAGCCCAGGAAAATTGCCAGCGGCTCCAGAAAGATCTGGCCGAGAATGCAGATCAGCAGCCCTGTGGCCAGTGCGGAAATGAAGCCGGTGGCCGCCATCTGGGAGGCTGTCTCGTAGCTCTTTTTCCCCAATTCTCTGGAAATGTAGTTCCCGCTGCCATGGCCAAAGAAAAAGCCGACGGCCTGGATCACCGCCATGACGGAGTACACCACGCCCACCGCGCCGGTGGCCGCGTTGTTTTTCAGCATACCCACGAAATAGGTATCCGCCATGTTGTAGAAAGCCGTCACCAGCATACTGATGATGCAGGGAGCCGCCAGGCTGCAAATCAGCTTTTCTACCGGCGGCGTGGTCATTTTGATATATTTTTCTTCCTGTGCGTCCATTTTATCCTCTTTCTGTCCTGCGGATCACTCTGTTTTATATAAGGCAACACCGCACAATTTGGCAAAAAGACGGCTGCGGCTCGCAGACACAATTGTGCGGTGTTGCCTTATGTTTTTAATTATAGCATTCCCGCTAAAGCTCTGTCAAGCGGCGGCCCGGCGAGAAAGCGCGAGCAGCGCAGAAGGGAACGATGATTTTTTATTTCTTTCGACATATTCCGATTGCAAATCCTTGCCAAATTCACTATGCTTTGTGATGGCGGACAGAACCCCCTGCAATGCGACAGTCTGCCAAAGCGCCGCCCCAGCTCTCCCCTGGGACGGCGCTTTTTTGACGGGTTTCTTTCCCTAACTCACGGGAATCAGCAGCATCTGGCCGGGCTTTGGTTCGTCCTGGAGCTTGTTGACGCTGCGGATGGCGGCCACGGTGGAGCCGGTCTTCTTGGCCAGCTCCCACAGCGAGTCGCTCCCCGCCCGGCGCAGCACCAGGGACGGGCGCTGGGGGTCCGGCTGGGTATCCTCCCCCAGCTCCAGGGAGGTGACCATGCTGATTCCCTGGCCGCCGGTGGTGGTCAGCTGAAGGGGCAGCTCCGCCCGCAGGGCCGTCCTGCCGCCGTTTACGGTCATCTGGGGCGTGGGCGGCGTGACCGGCACGGCGGTGAGGGTGGTATCCTCCGCCGCCTTCCAGCCGAGCTTTCCCTCCCACCGGCTGGACAGGGCCCGCAGCTCTCCGCTCTCGTCCTGGCACAGAACCTGGATCGTGCCGGGGATCTCCAGGCTGATGCCGCCGTTTTCCCGGTACTGCCTGGGGAAATCGGGCAGGAAGCTGACGTCGTCCGCCTGGGCGGCGTCCATTTGCAGGCTGGACTCCCCGGCGGCTGTTTCCATCCGTTTTTCCAGAATGGCGGGGGCCTCCAGCACCTGCGTCTGCATCCGCAGCTCCATTCCCGGGGCGTAGGCATCCGCCACCGTTTCCACCATGGTGATGGCGTCCACCAGATACTGGGCGCAGATGCTGCACCGCACCCGCAGCGTCCCACCGTCCCGCTCCAGCTCCAGATTGGTCACGGCGCAGGCCACATCCGTCTGGGCGTCGGAGTCATAGCTCCCGTTCAGCTCGGCAAACTGGGAGAAGGGCAGCTGAAAATCCTGGGCGATCACCCGGCCGTCCTGATTTCTGCCCAACACATGCAGATTCCCGTTGCCCCGGAAGGCGATCTTATTGGAGAGCACCTTCTGCTCGGAGATCTCCGGGCGCAGGGCGAAATACAGCACCTGCTCGATGGGCTCGCTGCTCAGCTCCTCGTCCAGGGAGAAGGTCTTATCCCCCGCCTCCCGGGGCAGGCGGATGGGATAGCGGCGGTGAAGCAGCTCCACCGGCTCCGGCACATCGGCGCTCTCCCACCGCTCCAGCTTGGTGGGCGTCCAGCCCTGGGCCAGTACGCCGATCCCCGCCCGCAGCATCAGCTTCCGGGGAGAGACGGACCGGGCGTCGGCAAAGCGGGTCAGGGCGCTGACCCGGATGCTCCCCTCCAGGGTGTCCGGCGGGAGGGTCCAGCGCATCTGAAAGGGCAGCCACCCGTCCACGATCCTGGGCTCGCTTCCATCCTCCGGGGTGTAGAGCACCCAGATCAGCATTCCGCCGCTGACCGTCAGGCTGTCCGACCGCCACTCCTTGCCCCGCAGGATCGTCTGTCCCCAGGCGCACAACACCTTGCCCACATCCGGCATCCCGTCCGGCAGACGAAGCTCCTGGGTCTGCTCGGAATTCTGCACCTCGTTCACCGCCGCCGCCAGGCAGGGAAATTCCGCCTTATGAAACGCGATTTCCATTTGCAACACTCCTTCCAGTGCGTTTGGTGAAGCGTATGCGGCGGGTGCGGAGAATATGACCGGCTCAGTGATGCCGCAGCAGCGGCATGAAAAAGCAGCAGGCCACAACACAGCCGCAGAAGAACCAGGAATCCACCCAGCGGCCAAACAGAATGCCCAGGCCGAAGCAGAGCAGGCAGCAGTTATGCAGATCCCGCCGACGACACATATTACCCCCTCCTCTACCAGAAAAAAGCTGCCGAGACTTGCTCAGCAGCTTTTGTATCACGGAATATTCTATGCAGCGGATCGGGATTCTGAATCAGCCGCCCAGATACGCCTTGCGCACCTCGTCGGATTTGGCAAGCTCCGCGCCGGTGCCGGACAGGGTGATGCTGCCGGTTTCCAGCACGTAGGCCCGGTCGGCGATCTGCAAAGCCTTGCGGGCGTTCTGCTCCACCAGCAGAATGGTGGTGCCGGTGCGGTGCAGCTCCTTGATGATATCGAAGATCTGATCCACCAGGATGGGCGCCAGGCCCATGGACGGCTCGTCCAGCATCATCAGCTTGGGATGGCTCATCAGCGCGCGGGACATGGCCAGCATCTGCTGCTCGCCGCCGGACAGGGTTCCGGCCACCTGCTTGCGCCGCTCCTTCAGGCGGGGGAAATAATTGAACACCATTTCCAGATCCGCGGGGTCCACCGACTTTTTGATGAACGCGCCCATTTCCAGATTCTCCTGGACGGTCATTTGCAGGAAGATGCGCCGCCCCTCCGGCACGTGGGCCAGACCCTTGGGCAGGAGCTTGCAGGCATCGATGTGGGTGATGTTCTCGCCGCAGAAGCTGATGGTGCCCGTCCGGGGGTGCATCAGGCCGGAGACGGTTTTCAGGATGGTACTCTTGCCCGCGCCGTTGGCACCGATCAGCGCCACGATCTCTCCCTCGTTTACCTCAAAGGAAACGCCCTTGATGGCATGGATCGCGCCATAGTACACATGGATGTCGTCGATTTTCAGCATGCTCATTGGGCATCCTCCTTTCCAAGGTAGGCCTCGATCACCGTGGGATTCTGCCGGATCTCCTCCGGCGTGCCCTTGGCGATCAGGCGGCCGTAGTTCAGCACGGCGATGGTCTCGCACACGTTCATCACCAGGTTCATATCATGCTCGATCAGGAAGATGGCGATATGGAACGTATCGCGGATGCGGCGGATCTGGTGCATCAGCTCGGTGGTCTCGCTGGGGTTCATACCGGCGGCCGGCTCGTCCAGCAGGATGATGGAGGGATTGGTGGCCAGGGCCCGGACGATTTCCAGACGCCGCTGCACACCGTAGGGCAGGCTTCCGGCCTTCTGGTCGGCCAGGTCGGCCAGGCCCATGAAGTCCAGCAGCTCCATTGCCTTCTCGTTGGCCTTCTTCTCGGAGGCGAAGTAGCCGGGCAAGTGCAGCATGCTGGAAACAAAGGAGCACTTGATCTGATTGTGCATGCCCACCTTTACGTTGTCCAGCACCGTCATGTCCGTAAACAGGCGGATATTCTGGAAGGTCCTGGCGATGCCCAGCTTGGTCACCTTATGGGTGGACATGCCCTTGGTGTCGATGCCGTTGATCAGAACAGAGCCGCGGGTGGGCTGATACACGCCGGTGAGCAGATTGAAGATGGTGGTCTTGCCCGCGCCGTTGGGGCCGATCAGGCCGCAGATCTCCGTGGGGCCCAGGGACACATTAAAGCTGTCCACAGCGGTCAGGCCGCCGAAATCGATGCCCAGATTGCGCACATCCAGCACCAGGGGCTTTCCGGCGTCGGACTCACGGTAGGTATTAAAGGTCGAAACCTGAACGGTTTTCTTCGGATAATGATTGTTCATTACGCCTTTGCCTCCTTCCTGTGAAACAGGCGCTTCAGCTTATCCACAAATACGGAGTTGATCTCCTTCACCTTGGGCGACCAGGTGAACAGCATCACCAGGATCAGCACCACCGCGTAGATGATCATGCGGTAATCCGCCAGGCCACGCATGGCCTCCGGCAGGATATACAGCACCGTAGCGGAGATCACGCTGCCCAGGATATTGCCCATGCCGCCCAGCACCACGAATACCAGGATACTGATGGAGGTATTGAAATTGAACTTGGTGGAATCCAGCGAGGAGAAATTCAGCCCGTACAGCGCACCCGCCATGCCCGCCAGGCAGGCGGAGACCACAAAGGCCTTCATGCGGAACGTGGTCACGTTGATGCCCACGGACTCGGCGGCAATGCGGTTGTCCCGCACCGCCTTGATGGCCCGGCCCTCTCTGGAATTGATCAGGTTCAGCACCACAAACAGCGTAAAGAGGATCAACCCGAAGCCCACGGCAAAGGTGGATATCCGCTTGATGCCGGTGATGCCCATGGCGCCGCTGAGGATCCACTTGCCCTTGCCCACTAGCTTGGGCTTGGCGGTGGCAATGGCGAAGCGGAAGCCCGACTCGTCGGTGCCCACGTACATATTTCCAATGAGGTTTTTCATAATTTCGCCGAAGGCCAATGTCACGATGGCCAGATAGTCGCCCCGGAGCCGCAGCACCGGGATGCCGATGATGAAGCCGATGACGCCCGCAAGCAAACCGCCGAAGGCCATCGCCAGGATCAGACGCAGCAGGGGGCTGGGTACGCTGTCCTTCAGCAGCGTGGCCAGCACCACGCCGGAGAACGCGCCGATGCCCATAAAGCCCGCGTGGCCCAGGCTCAGCTCACCGCACACGCCCACCAGAAGGTTCAGTGACACGGCCAGCACGATATAGCAGCAGACGGGCACCAGGTAGCCGGTAACGGCGCTGCCCAGCTTTCCCTGACTGCTCAGAGTCTGCATGATGACGAATGCGGCGATCACCACGGCATAGGTCACGAAGTTCATCTTTCGGTCTTTGTTCAGAAGTGTTTTTTTCATCGCCCTCACCTTACACCTTCTCCTGCACCCGCTTGCCCAGCAGCCCGGCGGGCTTGACCAGCAGGATCACGATCAGCACACCAAACACAATGGCATCGGAGAACTGGGTGGACAGGAACGCCTTTGCGAACGTCTCGATGATGCCCAGCAGCACGCCGCCCAGCATGGCCCCGGGGATGGAGCCGATGCCGCCCAGCACTGCCGCCGTGAACGCACGGATGCCGGGCATGGAGCCGGTGGTGGGCATCAGCACAGGGATAGAGGAACACATCAGCACGCCTGCCACCGCCGCCAGCGCGGAGCCGATGGCAAAGGTGATGGAAATGGTCTTATTGACATTAATGCCCATGAGCTGCGCGGCGTCCCGGTCCTCGGACACGGCGCGCATGGATTTGCCGATGCGGGTGCTGCCGGTGAACCAGGTCAGCCCCAGCATGATCACCACCGACGCCGCCACGGTGACCAGCACCTCGCCGGTGATGGTCAGGCTGCCGAACAGGTGGAAGGGCTTGATGCTGGAGACGATGCTGGTGAAGCTCTTGGGGCTGGACGACCAGATCAGCTGCGCCGCGTTCTGCAGGAAATAGCTGACGCCGATGGCCGTGATCAGCACCGCCAGGCTGGGCGTGCCCCGCAGGGGCTTGTAGGCCAGGCCCTCGATGATGATGCCCAGCACCGTGCACACCGCCATGGAGGCCAGCACGCCCACAATGGGCGGGAGCCCCAGATAGTTGGTAACGCAGTAGCAAATGTACGCGCCCACCATGATAATATCGCCGTGGGCAAAGTTCAGCATTTTGGCGATACCGTAGACCATGGTATAGCCCAGCGCAATGATGGCATAAATAGAACCGATGCTGATGCCGTTTATGCAGTACTGGAGGATGTTCATATTCTTTCTCCCTTCAACAGTTTATAACAGAGGCTGCCGTGCAGCCTTTCTTATCAGCTGCTGCTCTTTCCATGGGGAATGGGGGAGCGTGCCGCTCCCCCTTTCCGATCGTCAGGCGATTATTCCACAGCGGTGTAGGCGCCGTCCTTGATGACCACGATGGAGCCGGGCTTGTCAACAAAGCCGTCCTCGTCCCAGGTCATGCCCTGGCCGGTGATGCCGTCGTAGGTCATGGAGGTGAACTCGGCGATCATGGCGTCGCAGATCTCCTCGTTGGACTCGCTGCCGTCGATACCGGCCTCGGTGCAGGCCTGATACAGCGCCCAGATGGCGTCATAAGCGTCCGCGCCGAACTGGTTGGGAGTCTCGTTGTAGAGCTCTCTGTACTTGGCGACGTAGGCAGCGGTGCGCTCGTCCGTGGAGTCGGCGGCGAAGGGGGTCAGCATGTACAGGCCCTCGGCCAGGGAGGTATCAAAGCCTTCCACATCCAGGATGCCGTCCATGCCGTCCACGCCAAAGAACACGGGGGCGTAGCCGATCTGGTTGGCGTAGGACAGGATCGCGGAGGCCTCGGCGTAGTAGATGGGCAGGAACACCAGGTCAGCCCCGGCTTCCTTGCACTTGGTGACCTGAGTGCTCAGGTCGGCCTTGGTGTCGGCGGTGAAGGACTCGGTGCACACGACCTCCAGGCCGGCGGCGTCAGCCTCGTCCAGGAAAGTCTCCAGGATGCCGGTGGAGTACACATCGGAGGAATCGTAGATCACGCCGATCTTGGTGCCCAGGCCTTTTTCGGAGATGACATCAGCGGAAACGGAGCCCTGCATGGGGTCGGCGAAGCAGATCTGGAACACGTTGTCACCGCTGTATGCCACGTCAACGGCAGAGGCGGAGGGAGTCAGCATGAAGATGCGGTCGTCGCAGGCCTCGGGGCCGACGGCCAGCGCGGGCTTGGTGGTGACGGTGCCGCAGAAGATCTGCATCTTCCAGTCCTTCAGGCTGTTGTAGGCGGAGACAGCCTTTTCAGCGTCGTGCTCGTCGTCCTGGCAGTTCAGCTCGAACTGCAGGCCGCCCAGGGCATTGACCTCATCCACAGCGATCTGCGCGGAGCGGGCAACGCAGGTGCCGTACACGGCAGCGCCGCCGGTCAGAGGGCCGGACACGCCGATCTTAACGGTACCGGCCTCGGCAGAGGCGGAGACCGCAAACATTGCAGCGACCATGGCGATGGCCATTACAAACGCAACAAACTTTTTCATTTTTCATTTCTCCTTTGAGTTAAAGTTGAAAATAGAAGCGCCCCGCAGCGCGCCTTGTCGGGGCTGACTTCCGTTATAAAAAAACGGTCACAGTTTTCAAAACCGCAACCGTTCTTTCATACAAACTATGAAATCCCGGTCATCCTGGCAGGTGCAGTCGTACGTCCAGCATAATAATGCAAATGGACACTACCAGAATCTTGGCAGTGTCCATAATGGCATTCAGAATCCGGGCAGCAGAGGAAGCCGCAGCAGCATGGCCGTTGCAGAAAGAAGAACAAGAACCATAAGTAGCGGTGCTCATCATCTTCGTTTACCTCCCCTTGAATTTGCGCCTATTGTATCTCATACAAGGACATTTGTCAACGAGGCATATACGACCATATTCATTTTGGATTATTTTGCATTTTTGTGCAGAAACAACAAATCCCCCGTAAGCTCCCCTGAAAGGGGAGGTCGGTGCACCCTTGGCTCCCCTGAAAGGGGAGCTGGCAGGCCGAACGGCCTGACTGAGGGGTTTTGCGGCAGGCACCTATGGTTCCATCAAAAGTTAGGCGAATCCGCACAATGTCCATATGGACTGTACGAATTCGCCCAAGACTTTCTTAATAGTATTCTCCCTGCCGCGAAACCCCTCCGCCACGCTACGCGCGGCCCTCCTCCCCTTTCAGGGGAGGTTTTTTTCCGTAGACTTCCCTGGCTTTTACTGCCCGTCCAGGACGGCTTTGCATTCGGCGAGGACGTCAGAGAGGATGGGGACGCAGGTGGCCGCGCCGTAGCCGCCGTTTTCCACCGCCACCACAAAGGCCAGGGGATATCGCTCGTCGGTGCAGAAGCCGGCGAACATGGCGTTGGAAATCTGGCCCTCCCCCAGCTCCGCCGTGCCGGATTTGCCGCAGACGGTGAGGCCGGGGAATTTATACGCGCCGTAGGTAACCTCCACGTTGTTGCGCATGTACTGGCGCATCTTCTGAGAAAGCTCCTGGCTCATGACCCGGTCGGTCAGCTTCGTCTCGGCCTGATAGGTCACCTCGCCGCCGCTTTCCACCTGAGAGACCAGGTACGGCACCGCCGCCGTGCCGCCCCCGGCGATCTGCCCCATGTAGACCATAAAGCGGCAGGGATTCACCAGGTCGGTATGCTGGCCGATGCAGCTCCAGGCGAAGGAGGCCGCGCCGGTGTCGTCGATGTTGTAGTTGCCTGCGGCGGTGGTCACGCCGTCAAAGCTGATCTTCTCGGTGATCTGGAACTGGCTGGCGTATTTGCGCATGTTCGACCGGCCCACCAGCTCGGCGATTTGGGCAAAGGAGCAGTTGCAGGACACGGCCAACGCCCGCTTCAGGTCGCAGGTGCCGTGGGCAGTCTCGCAGGTGATGGTCTCCTTGCCATAGGCGTACTCGCCGTAGCAGGTAAAGGTGCGGCTCTCAATGTCCGGCACGCAGTCCAGAGCGGCGGCACAGGTAACGATCTTGAAAATGGAGCCGGGGGGATAGGACGCCTGGAGGAAGCGGTTGAGATACACGCCCGTATAGGCCCCGGTGGTGTCCCCCTGGATGTCGGGCACATTGTCCGGGTCGTAGGTGGGGGACGTAACGGCGCAGAGGATCTCCCCCGTTTTGTAATTATAAACCGCCACGGTGCCCTTGCGCCCATACATGGCGCTCAGCGCCGCGTTCTGTACCCGGGCGGACAGAGTCAGATACTCCACGCCCCCCTCGTTGACGCCGTTGTAGACGCCGTTGACCAGGTCAAATCCGGCCAGAGCGCTGGAGTATTTGGCCACCGCCCCGGCGCTGATGGAGCCGCTGCGGTCGCCCACCCAATGCAGGGTGGACTTGCGGGTCTGAGGGTCTGACGAGTAGGTGCGCCCGTCGGTCAGATCCAGCAGCACATTGCCGCTGCGGTCCACCACCGTGCCACAGCCCAGGTTGCCCCGGTTGAACACATGGGGCGAGCCGGGCGAGACGATCCAGGTGCCCGCGTTGGCGACGTATTCAATGGCGAAAAGCCCCATGCCCCCCAGCAGGATGGCCAGGAACAGGCCCATCAGCCAGGTTCTTTTGGTGACTCGATTCATTTGCGTTTTCCCTTTCTGCTCAGCTTCACGGCGAAGCTGGCGTTCTGGCGGGTATCCGCCGCTTTGACAAAGGCCAGCAGTCCCCAGGAGGCCACCATACTGGTGCCGCCGTTGGAGACAAAGGGGAAGGTGACCCCGGTAAAGGGCAGGATGTCCACCGTGCCCAGGGTATTCAGAATGGTCTGCACCAGCAGAATTCCCGCCGCCGTGCAGGCCCCGATGCTGTAAAAGCTGCTGCGGGCGACCCGGGCGGAGCGGATGGCAAAGAAGCCGAAGGCGCACACGCACAGCACCGCCATCATGGCCAGCAGCAGGCCCCATTCTTCGGAAATGGTGGCAAACACCACATCCGAATCCGCAGCGAAAACCTTGCGCATAAAGCCCTTCCCCGGCCCCAGGCCGTACAGGCCGCCGGAGGCAATGCACATCAGCGACTGGGCCTGCTGATAGCCCGAGTCAAAGGGATCGTCCCAGATGTGGTGCCAGGTGGCAAACCGGCGCATGGCATGGGGCGCGATCCGCAGGGCCAGGATACCGGCAATCACCAGGGCGGTGATGGCCAGGGCCACCGTGCCCATGCTGCCGGAGCGGAGATAGGCGATGATGAGGAAGGAGCAGAAGAAGATCAGCGCCGTGCCGAAGTCGTTCATCACCGCCAGGCAGCCGCAGATCACCACGGAATAGGCGATGAAGGCGATCAGGTTGCGCTTGTTCATAATGCGGTCCATGGTGGAAGCGCCCGCGAACACGAAGCATACCTTGCTCAGCTCCGAGGGCTGAAGGGAAATATTGCCGATGACGATCCAGCATTTTGCGCCATAGTATTCCGTGCCAACCGCCAGGGTCAGCAGCAGGAAGCCCAGGCCCGCCGCCACGGCCAGATAGCGCACCCGCTTGGCCCGCTCCAGATTCCGCAGCGACCAGCCCACCAGCAGGTAGACCAGCACGCCCACCACCATGGCGATCAGCTGCTTCACCGCCTCCGCCGGGACCACAGTGGCAATGGCCGCCATGCCCAGGGTGCACAGGAAGAAGGCCAGGGTCTCCATCTCAAAGGAGCTGCGGCGAATGACGATGTAAAAGACATACAGCGCCCACTGGGACACGATGATCCCGGCAAAGCCCCCGGTCACCAGGGCGGCGTCCGTCACTGCGTCGTGCAGGGCGAAGCCGATGATGGCCAGCAGCTGAAAGGCGCTAAGGATCAGCAGGTTAATGAAGGTGGTCACCGGGCCGGATGCGCGGGTGCGCAGCTTGGATTGCAGCTGCTCCTGCTGCTTGGTAATCACCTTCAGCTTCAGCTTCACCCCGCCTACGGACAGCACGTCCCCATCCTGGAGGGCGCAGATGCTCACCCGCTCCCCGTTGACATAGGTGCCGTCCTTGGAATTGGTATCGGTGATGGTCCAGCTGCCGTCATCATACCGGGTAAGCACCGCATGGTTCCGGGAGACGGTGGACAGGGCGATGGATACATCGCAGCTCTTGCTCCGGCCAATGACGTTTTCCCAGTGGGTCACCGGCACCCGCTCTCCCCCGGGCATCACCAGCCAGGCCCAGATCTCCGGCTCCCGCCGGAAGGTCAGCAGGGGCAGGGCGCAGCGAAGCAGCAGCAGGAACGCCAGAATCGGGCAGGCATGGCGCACCAGGGCGATGTAAAAGGCCTCATAGGTGGGATCCATCCCGGAGAATGCGGCGGGCAGGCCGGAAAAGAGCCGCCCCAGCGTCTCTCCCAGGGGGGCAAGCAGCTCCCCCAGCCCCGCGAACCACTGACCAAGGCCGTCCAAAAGGCCTTGCGGCACGCCATTCATGGAATTCCTCCTTTCATTTTTCCAGACTGCGCAGCAGCGCGATCTCCGCCCGGTAGCCGGGCAGCTCGTTGGGAGTCTCCAAAATCATGGGCTTGTCCCGCAGCGCCGGATGATTCACGATACGATCAAATGTCTCCAGCCCCAGGCTTCCCCTGCCGATGCATTCGTGGCGATCCTTGCGGCTGCCCATGGGATTCTTGGAATCGTTCAGGTGCAGCGCCCTCAGGCGGCGCAGGCCGATTACCCGGTCAAACTCCGCCAGGACGCCGTCCAGGTCATGGACGATATCATACCCCGCGTCATACACATGGCAGGTATCCAGGCACACGCCCAGGCTGTCCAGGCCCACGGCGTCGATGATCGCTTTCAGCTCCTGAAAGCTCCTGCCGATCTCGCTGCCCTTGCCCGCCATGGTTTCCAGCAGTACCGTGACGGGGTAGCCCGGCTCCATGGCCCGGCGCAGAGCGGCGGAGATCTCCTCGATTCCCTGCTCCACTCCCCGGCCCGTGTGGCTGCCGGGATGAAAATTATAGAAATTGCCCGGCAGCGCCGCCATCCGCCGCAGATCATCCGCCAGCACATCGGCAGCAAAGGCACGGGCCTCCCCGTCGGCGGTGCACAGATTCATGGTGTACGCCCCGTGGGCCACCAGCGGTCCAAAATCACCCTGCCGCAGCAGCTCCATGGCCAGTCGGGCATCCTCCGCATCCTCCTGCCTGGCCCGGCTGCCCCGGGGATTGCGGGTAAAAAAAGCAAAGGTATCGGCCCCAATAGACACGGCCGTCTCCACCATAGCGGCATACCCCGCCGAAGCGGACAAATGGCAGCCAAAATACATATTCGTTTCCCTCCCGGGTGGTATTTTCGTAATGCTATCACATTTTCAAAGAAAAATCAAATTTTCATTTCATTAGGGCGTATCTGAAAATCGGAAATATGACCAACAGCGAGAGATTTTCCGCCTG
>ENA-OUQF01000198-OUQF01000198.1-human-gut-metagenome-genome-assembly--contig:-NODE-198-length-56084-cov-6.658695_pt1 | contig 56084 bp, 51 predicted proteins | sample MGYA00237947_ERZ548826 | MGnify/ENA primary metagenome ERZ548826 (study PRJEB26490, sample SAMN05194701) | human gut metagenome | biome: terrestrial biome; feature: human-associated habitat; material... | reverse complement strand
TGTTCTACAACACCCCCGCCCGGATGAAATTCATGAAAAAGGACAGCGCCGAGGGGGCCGCCGTGGCGGGCATCGTCCAGCACCTGGCCCTGAGCCATCCGGAGGTGTCCTTCAAGCTGCTGCGGGACGGGGCCGAGGTGCTCCACACCCCCGGCGACGGGCAGCTGCTGTCCGCCGTCTACGCCGCCATGGGCCGCGATTTCGCCCTTGGTCTGCTGCCCATCTCCGGCAGCGGCGGCGACGTGAAGGTGGAGGGCTTCGTTACCAAGCCTCTCAATGGCCACGGCAGCCGCGGCAAGCAGGTGCTGTTCGTCAACGGCCGCTTCGTCAAGTCCCAGCTGCTGACGGCGGCGCTGGAGGAAGCCTATAAGAACCAGCTGTTGAAGGGCCGGTTCCCCGGCTGCGTGCTGCATGTAACGCTGCCCAAGGACATGGTGGACGTGAACGTCCACCCCGCCAAGACGGTCGTGAAATTCCTCAACGAAAAGCAGGTCTTCGACCTTGTGTACCACGCCGCGTCCGACGCTCTCGACCGCGACGGCGCGCCCGAGCCGCAGCACACACCGCCAAAGCCGACCGCGCAGGCTCCCAAGCCGCAGGAATTTTACCGCAGCATGACGGCGCAGGAGTGGCGCGCGCAGAACGAGGTCAAAAGGCCGGAGCCGCCCAAAAGGGACGCGCCGTTCATCGCCGTCACGTCCGCCTCGAGCGAGCTGGGCGGGCGCGTGAGCGTCAGCGACTTCGTCCGCCGCACACCGGCTCCCCCGGCGAAAAAGTCGGAGGACGGGCACATCCTTCCGAAGATGGTCGAGGCCGCCTTCATGCCGCCGCGCGATGAAGCGGCAAAGCCGGAAGCGCCCGCCGCACCCGTTTTCGCCGTGCAGACCACGCTCGAGACCGCGCTCGCCGAGCCGGAGCAGACGGCGATCGAGCCGGAGCCGGTCATACCGTGGCGCATCGCGGGCGAGGTGCTCGACACCTACATCGTCTGCGAGGACGCGGAGAAAACCGTCTGGCTCATCGACAAGCACGCCGCGCACGAGCGCGTGAATTTCGACCGCTTCAAGGCAAATCTTGAGCCCATCATGTCGCAGGAGCTGCTGACTCCCGTGGTCGCGCAGTTCGCCGCGGCGGAGTACACCGCTCTTGTCGGGCAGCTTGCGCTGCTGCGCGAGTTCGGCTTTGCCTGCGAGGAGTTCGGCGACGGCGCGATCCTGATCCGCGCCCTGCCCGCCGACATTCCCGCCGAGGACGCCGCGGCAAGTCTTGAGGACCTTGCGGGCCGCCTCGTCGAGACGCACCACGCCGACCCCGAGAGCGCCCGCGACGCGCTGCTGCACACCATGGCCTGCAAGGCCGCCATCAAGGGCGGCTGGAAGAGCGATGAGCGAGAGCTTCGCGTGCTGGTGGATAAGGTGCAGTCGGGCGAGGTCCGATTCTGCCCGCACGGACGGCCCGTGACCGTCAAGCTCACCAAATACGAGCTGGAAAAAATGTTCAAGCGCGCCTGAGCGCGGAAAGGAGACGCCATGCCGCCCAAGGTAGTTTGCATCGTCGGCCCGACCGGCTGCGGAAAGACCGGACTCGGCGTCGCGCTGGCCGAAAGGCTCGGCGGCGAGGTCGTCTCCTGCGATTCCATGCAGCTCTACCGCGGCATGGTCATCGGCACTGCCGCGCCGACCGAGGCGGAGACGCGGGGCGTGCCGCACCACATGGTCGGCGTGATCGACCCGCGCGAGGATTACTCCGTGGCGCGCTACGCTGCAGACGCCGCCGAATGTGTGGACGGCATCCTCGCGCGCGGCAAGCTGCCCATCCTCGTCGGCGGCACGGGGCTGTACCTCGACGCGCTCCTGCGCGGACACGGTTACGCTCCCGGCACGGCCGGCGGAGAGACGCGCAGGCTTCTGGAGCGGCGCTGGGACAACGAGGGCGGCGAGGTCCTCTTCGCCGAGCTGCGCTCCATTGATCCGGAAAGCGCCGCCGTGCTGCACCCGAACGACAAAAAGCGCGTCATACGCGCGCTCGAGGTCTACCGCGAGACAGGGAAGACCATGTCGCGGCACAACGCCGACACCCGGCTCGTCCCGCCGCGCTACGAGCCCGTCTACCTCGGCCTTGCCTACGCCGACCGTGAGGAGATGAAGCGCATCATCGACCTCCGCGTGGACCGGATGGTCGCACAGGGTCTGTTTGACGAGGTGCGCGCTTTGGTCGAGAGCGGCGTGCCGCGCACGGCGACGGCAATGCAGGCCATCGGCTATAAGGAATGTCTGGGCTGTCTCGCGGGCGAATGCACGCAGGACGAGGCCGTCGCCGAGATCAAGCTCCGCTCGCGGCAGTACGCCAAGCGCCAGCTCACCTGGCTGCGGCGGAACAGGGACATTCACTGGTTCTACCGGAAAAATTCCCGCGATCTTCCCGCCGCTTTACAATTTTCGACAGAAATTCTCACAAACCTTGGCGTATCCTGATTTTATACGGACGGCACCCATAAAACCGCCGCCCGAATAAAAAGAAAGGGTACATCCAACATGAAAAAGACAGCCAATCTTCAGGACATTTTCCTCACCAAAGCCCGCAAGCAGGGCGTGCCGCTGACCGTGTTCCTCGTCAACGGCTTCCAGATGCGCGGCAGCGTGACCGGCTTTGACAGCTTCACCGTCGTTCTTTTGAGCGAGGGTCGGCAGCAGATGATCTACAAGCACGCGATCTCGACCATCGCGCCGCTGAGCCCCATCGACCTGCACGAGGCGGACGAGACCGGGGAGGAATGACCTGAGCCTCCCGAGGTGCCTATGAGATCCCGATCCCTATCGACAAAACTGATCTTTGTTTTTCTGTTTCTCGCGGTGGCCGCCTACTTCAGCGTGCAGGCCTACCGATACTTCGTCGACCCGCAGACCACCACGCTCGTCTATGCTTACTCCAGCGAGGACGCCATCGCCGCGACCGGCTATTTCGCGCGCGACGAGCAGGTGATCGCGTGCAGCGAAACGCTTCTGGAGCTCGAGCGCGCCGAGGGTGAACGCGTGAACGCGGGCGGCGCGCTCGCAACGGTCTACCGCAGCGAGAGCGCGCTGAACGACCACCGTCAGCTCCGCGCGCTCCGGTCCCGGCTCGAGCAGCTGCGCTACGCGCGCGAGGCGTCCCGCGACGCCGAGACCGCGCTCAAGCTCGACGGCGACATCCGCGAGGACCTCTTTGCGCTGCGCGCTTCCCTTGCCGCCGGAAGCTGGACAAGCGTCGAGTCCTCCGGCGAGGAGCTGCGCACGACAGTCCTCAAGCGCGAATACGCCTACGCGGGCACAGACGATCTGGATGTGCGCATCGACGCGCTCAATGCCGAGATCAGCACGCTCTCCGGCCGTCTGGAGGGCGGCACACAAACGATCCGCGCGCCGTTTGCCGGCACCTACAGCGCCGTCGCCGACGGCTACGAGGCCGTTCTCACCCCCGCGGCGCTGGAGAATATGACCGTCGCGCAGTACGACGCCATCGCCCCGGAGGCGGCAAGCTCGACCGTGGGCCGGCTGATCGCCGGCGAGGAGTGGCGCTTCGTCACCGTGCTGAGCGCCGCAGACGCCGCGCGGCTGCAAAAGGGACAGGCCCTCAGCCTGCGCGCCGCGACCGGCGTGGACTTCGATCTTGACGTCACCGTCGAGCGCATTGGGCGTGAGGAGAACGGCCGCGTGATCGTCGTCCTGCGCGGCGGCAGCCATCTGGCCTATGTCACGCTCCTGCGTGCGCAGAACGTTGAGCTGATCCTCGCGCGCTACGAGGGACTGCGCATCCCCAAAAATGCCCTCCGCGTGGACGCGGACGGCAGCAGCGGCGTCTACTGCCTTGTGGGGCTGCGCGCCTACCGCAAGCCGGTGGAGGTCCTCTGGCAGGGCGAGGATTACTGCCTTGTCCGGCCCGTCGGCATCGAAACGACCAGTGAAAGCCTGCGCCAGCTCTACACACTGCGCGCCGGCGACGAGGCGATCGTCTCGGCAAACGATCTATACGATGGAAAGGTGGTCAAATGAACATGAGCATTCGGGAAAACATTCAGCAGGTACGGGAAAACATTGCCGCCGCGGCGCTCTCCGCCGGGCGCAGGCCCGAGGACATCACGCTTGTCGGCGCGAGCAAGATGAACGACGCCGCGGCCTGCCGCGAGGCCATCGCCGCGGGCATCGACGCGCTCGGCGAGAACCGCGTGCAGGAGATGACGCAGAAGCTCGCGGAGAACGCCTACGACGGCGCGCCTCTGCACTTCATCGGTCATCTCCAGCGCAACAAGGTGAAGCAGGTCGTCGGCAAGGTCGCGCTCATCGAATCCGTCGGCTCCTATGAGCTGCTTGAGGATATCGACCGGCAGGCCGAAAAGCTCGGCATCGTCCAGCCCATTCTCCTTGAGGTCAACGTCGGCGGGGAGGAGGCCAAGAGCGGCTTTGCCGTCTCCGAGGTCCGCGCCGCCGCCGAAAGGGCCAAGAGCCTCTCCCACGTCGTGCTGCGCGGGCTGATGACCATTCCGCCGGTCGCCGAGAGCGAGCACGGGAGCGTACCCTACTTTGAAAAAGTTCATGCGCTTTATGTTGACATCAACGCGAGTTTGTATGATAATAAGCTTGATATATTATCTATGGGCATGAGCGGCGATTATGAGGACGCCGTCCGCTGCGGCGCGACAATGGTGCGCGTCGGCACGGCGATCTTCGGCGCGCGCCACTATACGCTTTGATACAGGGAGGTTTTTTCCATGGGACTCATTGACGATCTGAAGAAATGGGCGCATCCCTACGAGGATGAGGACGAAGAATACGAAGACGATTTTGCCGAGCTCGGCTCCCGCGACACGGGCGCCTTTGCCGACGAGCGGCCCAGTCGCCGCGAGCGCGACCGCGACGAGGATCGCCGCAACAAGGTCGTCAACATCCACGCGACGACGCAGCTCAAGGTCGTGCTCGTCAAGCCCGAGCGCTTTGAGAATGCCAGCGAGATCGCCGACCACCTGAAGGAAAAGCGCACGGTGGTCATCAACCTCGAATCCACGAACAAGGACATTGCCCGCCGCCTGATCGACTTCCTCTCCGGCGTCGCCTACGCGGGCGAGGGCAAGATCAAGAAGGTCGCGGCCAACACCTACATCATCACGCCCTACCACGTCGATATCATGGGCGACCTGATCGACGAGCTGGAAAACAACGGACTGTATTTATAAGAGACGGAGGGCTGCACGATGCTGACACCGCAGGAGGTTTCCAACCACGCATTCGCCAAGGCCGTCATGGGCGGCTACAACATGGCCATGGTCGATGAGTTCCTTGACGAGCTGACCGACGACTATACCTCGCTTTACAAGGAAAACGCCGCGCTCAAGGCGAAGATGAAGGTGCTCGTGGACAAGGTCGAGGAATACCGCTCGACCGAGGACGCCATGCGCGCCGCGCTGCTGACCGCGCAGAAGATGGCCGACAGCATGGTCGCCGAGGCGGAGGAGAAGAAAAAGTCCCTGCTCGAAAACGCCGAAAGCGAGGCCAACCGCAAGATCGGCGCGCTGCGCGACGAGGTCGCGCAGGAGGAGCGCCGCCTGACCGCCGCCAAGGCCGAGACCGCAGACTTCCTCGCCCGCGTGCGCGAGCTTTACGAGCGTGAAATGAAGCTCCTCGAGGAGCTTCCCGAAGCGGACCTCGCCCCCGCGGCTCCGCTGGAGCTCGCCAAGCCCGCCGCCGACGTCAGCGAGATCGAAAAGAGCATCATGGATTCCTTCAAGCTCCCCGACCTCACGAAGGCGGCGGAGGTCGAGCCGGAGGCTGAGGAAGCACCCGAGGAGCCGGAGGAGGGCAATCCCTTCCTCGATTCCGCGACCCGCGCCATCAAGCTCAGCGACCTCAAGTTCGGCCGCAACTACCACGGCGAAGAATAAAACGCACTTCAAAAGAGCGGCTCTCTCCGAGCCGCTTTTTTCACAGGAGGACACCATGACCAAACGCCCTATCGTCGCGTTCCTTTACGACTTTGATAAGACCCTCTGCACCACCGATATGGAGGATTATGCCTTTATTCCCTCCCTCGGCTATACGCCCTCGGAATTCTGGGCCAAGGCCAACGGCTTCGGCTATGAGAACAAAATGGACGGCCTGCTCGCCTATATGTACACCATGATCCGCGAGTGCGCCGCGCAGGGCATCCGTCTCGACCGCGACTATCTGGTCCGCTCGGGCGAGGCCATCGAGCTGTTTCCCGGCGTGCGCGAGTGGTTCGCGCGCATCACCGCCTATGGCGCGGACCTCGGCGTGGACGTGGAGCACTACGTCATCTCCTCCGGTCTGCGCGAGATCATCGAGGGCAGCGGCATCGCCCATGAGTTCAAGCAGATCTACGCCTGCGAGTTCTATTACGACGAAAGCGGCCTCGCCGCCTGGCCGAAGCTGGACGTCAACTTCACGAACAAGACGCAGTTCGTCTACCGCATCAACAAGGGCATTCTTGACATCGCCCGCGACAAGGAGCTCAACGACTCCATGCCCGACGATTCCAAGCGCGTGCCGTTCACCAACATGGTCTACGTCGGCGATGGACTTTCCGACGTGCCGTGCATGAAGATGATGCGCGCCTACGGCGGACAGGCCGTCGCGGTCTATCAGAAGAGCAACCGCGCGGGCGTGGAAAAGCTTTTGCAGGACGGGCGCGTGGACTTCATTTTCCCCGCCGACTACCGCGAGGGAACGGAGTTCGATAAAACGGTGCACAACATTCTGCGCAAAATGGCAGTCTCCGACGCGCTGAGCGAGAAGAACGCCGAGCAGCTGCGCGCCATCGGGCAGGGCGACGACCCCGACCAGGTCATGCTATTCTAAGAGGAGAACGCTATGGACGAAATGAACACCGTCGGCACGCTCTACATCGTGGCGACGCCCATCGGCAACGCACGTGACATGACCGAGCGCGGCCGCCAAATTTTAGAGACGGCGGACATCATCGCGGCGGAGGACACCCGTCGCTCCGTCGTGCTGCTCAACAAGCTCGGCATCCGCGGCAACCAGCTCTCCGCCAACCACAAGTTCAACGAATACGGCAAGGCGAAGTGGTTCATCGAGCAGCTCCGGCAGGGCAAGAGCATCGCCGTCATCACCGACGCGGGCACACCCTGCATCTCCGACCCCGGCAACGAGCTGATCCGCGCCGCCATCGACGCGGGCATCCGCGTGGTCGGCGTGCCCGGCTGCTGCGCCGCGGTCACGGCGCTGTCCATCTCGGGCTTCAACCTTTCGACCTTCTTTTTCTTTGGCTTCTTCCCGCGGGAGGCCGCCGACCGCCGCCGTGCGCTCGCCATGATGCGCCGCGGCGACACGCGCACCTACTGCTTTTACGAAAGCCCCAAGCGCATCATGGACGCGGTGGAGTTCTTTATCTCGGAGCACGCCGGCGTGCGGCTGTGCCTGTGCAACGACATGACGAAGCTCCACGAGATGACCTTCCGCGGCACGCCCGCCGAGGTACGAGATCAACTGCTTGCCAAGGGCAGCTACGATAAGGGCGAATACGTCCTGCTCTGCGAGGTGGAGGAGGATTATCTCATCACCGAGGTCGAGCACGTCTCCTCGCCCGAGGCGCTGCTGGTGGACTGCATGGTGCGCTGCGACTGCACCGCCAAGGACGCCATCAAGCTGCTCCTCAAGGACGACAACAACACCTACAGCAAAAACGAGCTCTACGCCGCGCATCTTGCCCTGAAAGAGAGGTTTGGCGCATGAGCATTGTGTTGGACGACCTCACCGCGCGGCTCGACACGCTCACCAAGGCCGTGCTTTCTCAGCCGCTCGCGCGCATCGGCTGCTCCAGGGTGACCATCCGCCCGCTGTCGCTGCGCGGCAAGGCGTTTTTTCAGCTTGAATACCAGCATGGGCAGAAGGTCACGCACCGCAACGTGACGAAGGGCGAGCTGCCCGGGCTGTTCGCGCAGGAGCTGGACGGTCTTTATCTTCAGGCCGTGCTCTGCACCGAAACAGAGACGCGCCAGTACATCCGCAAAACGAACGGCAGCTACAAATGCACCGCGAAAGGCGAGGCGCAGCGCACCACCGCGCCGAAGGCGCATGACCGCCGAAAAGAATACATCCTTGCCGAGGGCGAGAACATTCCCGCGCTCGTCGACCTCGGCGTGTTTACGCCGGACCTCCGCATCGTCAAGGCGAAGTATGATAAGTACAAGCAGATCAACCGCTTCATCGAGCTGGTGGACGACGCCTTCCGCGCCTCGGAGCAGCAGGAGATCACCATTCTCGACTTCGGCTGCGGCAAATCGTACCTCACGTTCATTCTCTACTATTACTTCACCGTCAAGCGCGGCGTGAAGGCGACCATCCTCGGCTACGACCTCAAGGAGGATGTGGTGGAGCATTGCAACGCCATCGCGCAAAAGTACGGCTACGACGGCCTGCGCTTCGTCGTGAGCGACGTCACGCGCGACACGCTCGCGGACACCCATGTGGATATGGTCGTCACGCTCCACGCCTGCGACACCGCCACGGACTACGCCCTCTGGTACGCCGTCGAAAAGGGCGTGAAGCACATTTTCTCCGTTCCCTGCTGCCAGCACGAGATCAACGCCACCATCCACAAGGGCGGCGATTTCGACGTGCTGCTGCGCCACGGTCTTTTGCAGGAGCGCTTTTCTGCGCTGCTGACAGACTCCATCCGCGCCGCCGTGCTCGAGGACATGGGCTACACGGTGGACGTGATCGAATTCATCGACTTCGCCCACTCGCCGAAAAATCTCATGCTCCGCTGCGTCAAGGACCGCCGCGCGGGCGAGAGGAACCTTTCCGCCGCGTGGGAGCTTGCCGAAAAATACGGCTTCCGCCAGGCGCTTCTGGAGCTTGCGGAGAAAAAATGTCACAGCGCGCAAAACACCGCCTTTTAAGCGGTGTTTTCTCTTCTTGACAGGGGAATGCTTTCGCAGTAAGATAATGCCCGCCGTTCCACAAAACGGCGGCAGGAGTGATATTCATGGACTATTATCTATTGACGGATATGGCCGCGCAGATCGGCTACGAGCTGGCCGTCAGCGGTGCGGAGACCTTCCGCATCGAGGAGACCATGCGCCGCGTGCTCGCGGCCTACGGCATCGAATGCGAGGCCTTTGCGATCCCCAACTGCGTCATGGTCAGCCTTGAGGCGGACAACGGCAAGCCGCTGATGGTGATGAAGCGCGTCGGCTTCCACGGCAACGATCTTGACGCGGTCGAGCGGCTCAACGCGCTTTCGCGCCGCATCTGCGCCGAAACGCCCGACCCCGCCGTTGCCGCGCAATGGCTGAAGGAGACGAGCGCCGCCCGCCGCACCTACCCCATCCCCGTCTACTACCTCGGCAATTTTCTCGCCGCGGCGGGCTTCTGCCCCGTGTTCGGCGGTACGCTGCGCGACAGTCTGTGGGCCGGTCTGCTGGGGCTTATCATCGGCTTCGTCACCCGCCGGATGGACAAGCTCGAGGCCAACCCCTTTTTCAGCACCATTGCCGCCGCCTTTGCCATGGCCGTACCGGCCTACCTCGCCGCCGCTTTCGGGCTGGTCGACTATGTGGATGCGGTCATCATCGGCTCGCTGATGATCCTGGTCCCCGGTCTGCTCATCACCAACTCCATGCGCGACATTATCTACGGCGACACAAACTCCGGCGTCAACCGCATTGTGCAGGTGCTCCTCTCGGCGCTCGCCATCGCCATGGGCACTGCGGCCGCGTGGCACATCACCTCCTCCCTCTACGGCCAGACCGCCGCCAGCACGCTTTCCTATCCCTTCTGGCTTCAGGCCATCGCCATCGCGGTCGCCTGCACCGGCTTTGTTATCCTCTTCAACGTCCACGGCTGGGGGCGCTGCCTGTGCGCGCTCGGCGGCGTCGTGACGTGGATGGCGTATCTGCTGTGCGGCGAGCTCGGTCTCGGTCCCTACGGCGCGAACTTCATCGCCGCCGCGGTCGCCGCCGTCTATGCCGAGGGCATGGCCCGCGCCCGCAAGTATCCGGTCACCTCGTATCAGGTCATCTCCGCCGTACCGCTGCTGCCCGGCGCCGGTATTTACTACACCATGTCCCTCGGGCTGAACGGCAGCACCCAGCTCGCCCTCCAGCGGGGCTTCGCCACCGCAGGCATCGCCGGCAGTATCGCCGCCGCGATCCTGCTCGTCTCATCCGTCGTCCGCCTGTTCACCGCGCAGCGGAAAAAATAAGGCAATATAAGGCAAAGGGAAGATACGCGCCGCGTATCTTCCCTTATCCTTTCTCTGCGCGGCGGAATGAAAAAACGGGGCCGGGCATTGCACCCGACCCTGCCGGTATGGCGGAGCGTGACTCGCAAGCGGGCCGCTCAATCCAGAAAATACATATTCATCTGCGCGCAGGCGACGAGCGCGCCGGTGTCGTCGGTGATATTGACTTCAAAAAAGCCAACGTGTCCGCCGACCTTGATCTCGCGCCCGACCGCCGTCAGCGTCCTGCTGTGCGTGGTGGGCCGCAGGTAATTCATCGAGCCGTTGAGCGTGACATTGCGCCGCCCGTACCTGATGCGCGCAAAGGCTCCGGCGGCGGTGTCCGCCATCGTGTAGAGGAAGCCGCCGTGGACGCTGCCCCAAACGTTGCGGCTGTTGTCGGTGATCTCGGCCTCCAGCACGCTCCTTTCCTCATCAACGGAAACGATGCGGATGCCGTTGTGCCGGATAAATCCATTGGATTCGTGCTTGATTTTTTCTGCATAATTCTCTATCATAGCTATCGTGCTCCTCTGCTCCTTGGCTGTGCTTCTGCCAAAGATCATAGCAGAAGTGCGCGCGGCCTGCAAGGCAAATTCAAAAGAAATCATTACCGGCAAAGAGAGGTCAGATCACCATGCGCTCCATTCCCGCTCAAATCAAAAGCTACGCGCCGGGCTTCGCGCTCGCGCTCGTCATCGCACTGCTCGCCAAGGGCATCGAGGCCCTGCTGCCGTTCGACGTCATCGGCGCGTCCGTCATCGCCATGTTCATCGGTATGCTCATCAACGGTTATCGTAAGCCAGGCAAAACCACCGCGCCCGGCGTGAAGTTCACGGCGAAGAAGATTTTGAAATTCGCCATCATTCTCCTCGGCGCGAGCCTGAACGTCACGACCATCCTGAACGTCGGCAGAATGTCGCTGACCGTCATGTTCTTTACGCTCCTTACCTGCTTCGGCGGCGGCTACTTCATTGGCCGCGCGCTGGGGCTGGACTGGAAGCTCTCGAACCTCATCTCCGCGGGCACCGGCATCTGCGGCGGCAGCGCCATCGCGGCGGTCGCGCCCGTCATCGACGCCAAGGACAGCGACATCGCCTACGCCCTCTCCGCGACCTTCCTCTTTGATATGGCGATGATCGTGCTCTTTCCCATCATGGGCCGCGCGATGGGCCTTTCCGACATGGCCTACGGCCTGTGGGCGGGCACAGCAGTCAACGATACCTCCAGCGTCGTCGCCGCAGGCTATGCCTTCAGCGAGGGCGCGGGCGACTTCGCCACCATGGTCAAGCTCACGCGCACGCTCGCCATCATCCCGACGGTGGTGGTATTCTCGTTTGTGAGTATGCACCTGAGGAAAAAGGAAGCCGCCGCGTCCGGCGGCGCGGTGCAGATCAGGTGGAGGAGTGTCTTTCCGTGGTTCATTCTCGGCTTTCTCGCCATGGCGGTGCTCAGCAGCGTGGGCGTAATCCCCGCGGCAGCCGCGGCGGCGCTCAAGAGGATCAGCAAATTTCTCATGGTCACGGCGCTCGCCGCCGTTGGACTCAACACGAGCTTCGCCGAAATGAAAAAGTCCGGCGCGACGCCGATGGTGCACGGCTTCCTGATCTCCGCGCTCGTCGTCCTCGTGGCGCTGGCCGTGGAGTATTTCATGGGCATCCTGCCGTTCTGACATACCGCAGCGCCCGGGGAGATCGCCCCGTGAGCGGCGCTTACAAGGAAAGGAGAACCTCCAATGAAAAAACAGTTATGCTCTCTGCTGACAGCTCTCGCTCTGGCCGTCGGTCTTCTGCCGTCCGCGGCTCACGCCGCGGAAAATGCGCCGTCCTTTGCCGACGTTCCCGCTGCCGCGTGGTACGCGGACGCGGTGCAGTACGTCTATGAAAACGGTCTTATGACCGGCGTTTCGGAGAGCGAGTTTGCGCCGGACGGCACAGCGACGCGCGGCCAGATCGTCACCATCCTCTGGCGTCTCGCGGGCAGCCCTGTGGTCAACTATGCTATGCGCTACGCCGATGTGGACGAGGGCGCGTGGTACGGCGAGGCCGTGCGCTGGGCGGCTTCGACCGGCGTCGTTACCGGCTATACCGAGAGCAGCTTCGGTCCGAACGATGCCATTACGCGCGAGCAGCTCGCCGCGATCCTCTACCGCTATATTAAAACGCAGGGGCAGGGCTTTACCGGTATGTGGTACTTCCCGCTGCGCTATGACGATGCGGCCAGCATCAGCAGTTGGGCAGACGAGGCGATGCACTGGTGCGTGATGAAGGGCCTCCTCAACGGCACGAGCGAAACGGCGCTCAGTCCTCGGGCTACCGCGACGCGCGCGCAGCTGGCGACCATCCTTCAGCGCTTCTGCGAACTGCCCAAGGATACCGCGAGCAAGAGCGCCGTGCAGACCGCCTATGACCGCGCGTCGACCTACCTGACCGCTGCCGTGAGCGCGCCGCGCTATGGCAGTCTCGGCGGCGAGTGGACGGTGCTCGCCCTCGCCCGCGGCGGCGCGGACACGGAAACCGCGTATTTCACCGACTATTACGCCGCGCTCGAGCAGACCGTCCGCGAAGCAAACGGCGTGCTGAGCGAACGCAAGTACACTGAGTACAGCCGCGTCATTCTCGCGCTCTCCGCGCTCGGGAAGGACGCGCGGGACGTCGCGGGCTATGACCTGACCCTCCCGCTCGGCGATTTTGAAAAGGCAAAGGCGCAGGGCGTGAACGGCGTGATCTACGCGCTCCTCGCGCTCGACAGCCGTGACTATCCCATGCCGCAGAACGCGGCGGCAAGCACGCAGGCGACGCGGCAGCTGTATGTGGATGCCATCCTTGCCGCCCAGCTTGCAGACGGCGGCTGGAGCTTCATGGGCGAGGATGCCGATCCCGACCTGACCGCCATGGCCTTACAGGCGCTGGCGAAGTATCGGGAGCAGAGCAGCGTCCAACTGGCGGCCAACCGCGCGCTCGTGTGCCTGAGCGCCATGCAGAACGCGGACGGCGGCTTCTCTTCCTGGGGGAGTGAGAATGCCGAGAGCTGCGCGCAGGTGCTCCTTGCGCTCAACGCGCTGGGTCTCGATGCGGATGACAGCCGCTTCGTAAAGAACGGCCACAGCGTGCTCGACGCGCTGCTGACCTATCAGAACGCGGACGGCGGCTTCTGCCACGAGCGCAGTGGGGAAACGAATCTCATGGCGAGCGAGCAGGCGGCCTGCGCCCTCGCGTCGCTCGTCCGCGCCGAGCGCGGCGAGAGCGGCCTCTACCGGATGGCGGCGCTGACGCAGCCTGCCGCCTGATGGCATAGCAGCACCGAAACGAAAGGAGGGAGACGGACATGAAAACGGCAAAGCGCCTTTGTGCGGCGCTGCTGGCGCTTGCACTGATATTCACTCTTGCGGGCTGTAATGCACAAACGACGGAGCCGACGCCGCCACCTGCGCCGACGCAGAGCGAAGCGTCCTCGCCCGATGCGGCGCGGGATGTGCCCGCCACGTCCGCTCCCTCTGAAACCGAACGGCAGGAGGCAGAAACTCCTGCCGAGCCGTCGAAGCAAGCTGAAGCACCGTCACAGACGGCCGACACACCTGCTTCGCCGGACGAGACGGACACACCGTCGGAGAGCACCGTGCCGACGTGTACGGTCTCCATCTCCTGCGCGGCGATCCTGGAAAATCTCGACCGGCTCAACGCGGAGAAGGCTGACTTGATCCCTGCGGACGGCGTTCTGCTGGCCCCGGCTGCGGTGGAATTTACCGAGGGCGAGAGCGTATTTGACGTGCTCAAGCGCGTGTGCCGCGAGAACAAGATACACATGGAGTTTTCCGAAACGCCGGTCTATCAGTCCGCCTACATCGAGGGCATCGGCAACCTCTACGAGTTCGACTGCGGCGAAGGCTCGGGCTGGATGTACCGCGTGAACGGCGAATTTCCCAACTACGGCTGCTCGCGTTATACCCTTGCGGACGGCGACACCGTCGAGTGGGTCTACACCTGCGACTTCGGCGCGGATGTCGGCGGGAGGGTCGGCGCATGAAGCATCACGCCTTTCTCGCCTGCCATCCGGCGGTGAACCTTCTGTACTTTGTACTGGTGCTGACGTTTTCCATGTTCTTCCTGCACCCCCTCTGCCTTGCCGTCTCGCTCTGTGCCGCGCTTTGGTGCGCCGCGCAGTTAAACGGCGGCACGGCGGTGCGGCGCACCGCGCTGTGGCTGGCGCCGACGACGATTCTCGCCGCGCTGGTGAACCTTGCCTTCAATCACGAGGGCGCGACCATTCTGGCCTATCTTCCCTCGGGCAACCCTCTGACGCTGGAGTCCATCGCCTACGGCTTTGCCGCCGCGGCGATGCTCGCCGCCGTGGTGCTGTGGTTTTCCTGCTGGAACACAGTCATGACCTCGGATAAGCTCATGCACCTTTTCGGGCGCGTCGTGCCCGCCCTCTCGCTGCTGCTCTCCATGACGCTGCGCTTTGTGCCCCGCTTTCAGGCAAAGCTCCGCGAGGTGACAGCGGCGCGTCGCGGCATGGGGCTGTACGCGGAAAAGGGCCGACTCCAAAAGCTCAGGAGCGCCGTGACGGTCTTTTCCGTTATGGTGACATGGAGTCTCGAGAACGCCGTGGAGACGGCGGACAGCATGAAAAGCCGCGGCTACGGACTGCCGGGCCGCACGGCCTTTTCCCTCTATCGCTTCAGCCGCCGCGACAGGCTGCTGCTCTTGTGGCTGACGCTCTGCGGCGCTTACGTCGCCGCGGGCTGGGCGCTCGGCGGCGTGAAGTGGCTCTACTATCCCACGGCGCGCGGCGTGCTGACGCCGTATTCCGCGAGCGTGCTGCTCGCGTATTTTCTGCTCTGCCTGACGCCGGTGCTGCTGCAAAGAAAGGAGGCGCGCACATGGAGCTCTATCGCGTCGAAAGCCTGACCTTTACCTACCCCGTGCAGTCCGCCCCCGCCCTGCGGGATGTGAGCCTGACGCTCCACGCGGGCGAGTTTGTCACGCTCTGCGGACTTTCCGGCAGCGGTAAAAGCACGCTCCTTCGCCAGCTCAAAACCGCGCTCGCGCCCAACGGCGTTCGTTCGGGCGCGGTCCTTTTCGACGGCCGCCTGCTCTCCGACGTTTCGCCGCGCGAGCAGGCGGAGCGCATCGGCTTTGTGCAGCAAAGCCCAGAAAACCAAATCGTCACCGACAAGGTCTGGCACGAGCTGGCCTTCGGGTTGGAGAGCCTCGGGTACGATACGCCCACCATCCGCCGCCGCGTCGCCGAGATGGCGGGCTTTTTCGGCATGGAGAGCTGGTTCCACAGGGAGGCGGCGTCGCTCTCCGGCGGGCAGAAGCAGCTTTTGAACCTGGCCGCCGTGCTGACCCTGCAGCCGGACGTGCTCATTTTAGACGAGCCGACCGCGCAGCTTGACCCCATCGCGGCGGCGGACTTTCTCGCCGCGCTCGCACGGGTCAACCGGGAGCTGGGCACAACGGTGCTGCTCTCCGAGCAGCGGCTGGAGGAGGCGCTGCCCCTCTCCGACCGCGCCGTTGTGCTGGACGGCGGGGCGGTCCTCGCGGACGGCGCGCCCCGCGCCGTGGGCGCGCAGCTGCGCACGGCGGGACACGAGCTGTTCCGCGCCATGCCCGCCGCCATGCGCGTGTGGGCGGCGGTGGAGAACGACCTTCCCTGTCCCGTCTCCGTGCGGGAGGGGCGGGACTGGCTGGCTGACTTTGCCACCTCGCACCCCCTCAAAAGCCTGCCGGAGCGCCCGCTGCCCGCGCCATCGCAGGAGACGGTCGTAACCATCTCGGATGCGTGGTTCCGCTATACGCCGGACGCGCCGGACGTGCTGCGCGGGCTGGAGCTGACGGTGCGGCGGGGCGAACTTTTCGCCATCCTCGGCGGCAACGGCGCGGGCAAGTCCACCACGCTCAAGCTGCTCGCTGGCCTGCAAAAGCCCTATCGCGGAGAGGTCCGCGTCACCGGCAAAACGGCGCTTCTGCCGCAGGAGGTGCAGACGCTTTTTGCCAAAAAAACCGTGCACGAGGACCTTGCCGAGATCGTCTCCGACGGGGCGATGCTCGCCTACGTCACCGCGCTCTGCCGGCTGGAAACGCTGCTGGACCGTCATCCCTACGACCTCTCCGGCGGCGAGCAGCAGCGCGCGGCGCTGGCAAAGATTTTGCTTACGCGGCCCGATATCCTGCTCCTCGACGAACCGACGCGCGGACTGGACGCGGCCTTCAAGGCGGAGCTGGCTGAGCTGCTGCATGATCTGCTCGCGCAGGGGGTGACCGTCATCCTGGTCAGCCACGACGTGGAGTTCTGCGCCGCCTACGCGCAGCGCTGCGCGCTCTTTTTCGACGGCTCCATCGCCTCCGACGGCGCGCCCCGGGAGTTTTTCGCGTTCAACCGCTTCTACACCACGGCGGCGAACCGCATGGCGCGCGGCCGGCTGCCCGAAGCCGTGACGGCGCAGGACATCATTGCCGCCTGCGGCGGCAGGGAAGCGCCCCCAAAAGAGCGGCGGGAGCCTCCGCCGCAGCCGCCGAAAGCGGCGGACACACCCTCCGCACCGCTGGAAATGCGAAGGCTTTCCCCGCGCACGGCCGTCTCTGCCCTGATGGCCCTTCTGCTCATCCCCCTGACACTGGTGTTCGGTCCCAAGCTGCTGGGCGACCGGAGCTACTACGCCGTTTCGCTGCTGATGGTGCTGGAGGCCATGCTGCCGTTCTTCCTTACCTTCGAGAGGCGCAAACCCCGCGCGCGGGAGCTGGTCGTGACCGCGGTGCTCTGTGCGCTGGGCGTGGCGGGCCGCGCGGCCTTTTTCATGCTGCCCCAGTGCAAGCCCGTGCTGGCATTGACGATCCTTGCGGGCGCGGCCCTGGGCGGGGAGACGGGCTTTCTCGTGGGCGCGGTGACCATGCTGGTCTCTAACATCCTCTTTTCGCAGGGGCCGTGGACGCCGTGGCAGATGCTCGGCATGGGGCTGTGCGGCTTTCTCGCGGGGCTGGTGTTCCACAGGGGCGGTCTGCCAAGGAAGCGGGAGGCGCTTTGCGCCTACGGCGCGGTGAGCGCATTCCTCGTCTATGGCATTCTGCTCAACGCCTACTCCGCGCTGCTCGCCACAGGCGCGCTGACGTGGCAGAGTCTTGCGGTCTACTGCGCCTCCGGCTTTTCGATGGATGCGGTGCAGGCCGGATCCACGGCGGTTTTCCTCTGGTTCTTCGCCGAGCCGATGCTCGATAAGCTCGAGCGTGTCAAAATCAAATACGGCTTCGCGTGATGACCGCTCGCCGCATCGCTCCCGAAGCTGCGGCCAAGGACAACAACGAGCCGCTCTGCCCCAGTGCCGGGAACGCGCACGCCCCATCGATGCCCATGAAAAAATGCCTGTGATGCTGTAACATCACAGGCATTTTGGCGCAGCGGGTGGGATTCGAACCCACGTGAGGTTTCCCTCAAACTGATTTCGAGTCAGCCCCGTTATGACCACTTCGATACCGCTGCATACCATGGTATGATACCATGACTTCCGCGCGCTTGCAAGCAATTTTTCATCGCGAATGCCGAAAAACGTATATTTTGCGATGCAAGTATAAAATTCCATCTTGACATTACGCCTCTTCCGTGCTATCATGCAAAAGCTGACAGGTTGCGGAGGGCTCTTGCAGGTGTAGCACAATGGCCAGGGCACCAGCCTTCCAAGCTGGGGATGCGGGTTCGATTCCCGTCACCTGCTCCATCCATTTGCGCCAGTAGCTCAGCAGGATAGAGCAACTGCCTTCTAAGCAGTAGGCCGGGGGTTCGAATCCCTTCTGGCGTACCATTTTCCCCAAAGCGGTCTGCGGCGAGGCTTCCCTTGTGATACCAGATATGTGGTGGGTGTAGCTCAGTTGGTTAGAGCACCGGATTGTGGTTCCGGGTGTCGAGGGTTCGAGTCCCTTTACCCACCCCACAAAAAGAGCGGGATCGGGAATAGAGTCCCGATCCCCTTTCTTTTCCCTTATAGGGGTGTAGCCAAGCGGTAAGGCAAGGGACTTTGACTCCCTCATTCGCTGGTTCAAATCCAGCCATCCCTGCCAGAGAATAACAGCGTTTTCCGCTGCCTTCATACCTTCGCTTCGTTAGCTCAGTCGGCAGAGCACCTGCCTTTTAAGCAGGGTGTCCGGGGTTCGAATCCCCGACGAGGCACCAAATATTTGCAGTTTATTGCAAAAGAAAGTACCAGATACGGCGTAGTATCTGGTACTTTTCTTATTTTTTAGCCGCCTGTATGATCGCACGGTACGCAAAAATTCAACTTAAATTCAACTCACCTGAAAAATCATGCTTTTTTCAGAAAAATGTCGGAGAGAATTTCAGCGTTGCGCTGGTCAGCTTCTTCAATAATACCAAACGATGCAAAACGGGTGAATCAGAATTCGAATCCCCGACGAGGCACCAAAAAGAAAAGCATCGCCTTGCGATGCTTTTCTTTTTGGGTTTCGTCGCCGTCGTCGGCACCCCCACCCTCCGGTATTAAAACGCCCGGGGCAAATGAATCGCCTCTCCGCCAAGCTTTTGATCCGCAGAACACTTGCGCGGCGCAGCTGCGCCGTCCGTCCTGCCGCCGCTAAGGCAGATTGCTCGCCGCCCAGCGCCTGCTCCGGGCAAAAAAAGAGACACGCACCGCGTGTCTCTTTTTCGTTTGCAGTTATTCGGTGACGAAGGGCAGCAGAGCGATCTGACGGGCGCGCTTGATCGCCTCGGTCAGCTGACGCTGATGCATGGCACAGGTGCCGGTGGTCCTGCGGGGCAGGATCTTGGAGCGCTCGGAAATGAAGCGGCGCAGCTTGGCGGCATCCTTGTAGTCGATATATTCGCACTTGTCAACGCAGAACTGGCAGACCTTGCGGCGCTTGCGGTTCGCAGGAGCACCGGCGCGAGGGGCCTTGTTTTCGCGTTCCATAGCCATGGAAGTATCCTCCTTTATAGATTTTGTCAGAACGGGAGTTCCCCGTCCTCTTCGATCTCGGCGAAGCCGCCGCCCGCGGGGGCGGAGTAGGTGGAAGCGGGAGAGCCGTAGGCCGGGGGCGCATAATCGCCGCCGGAGGCTCCGTCGCGCTTGCTGTCGCCGAAATATACGTTGTCGGCAACCACTTCCGCGCTGCGGCGGTTGTTGCCGTCCTTATCTTTCCAGTCGCGGATCTGCAGCCGGCCCTCGACCACGGCCATGCGGCCCTTGGCGAAGTACTGGCAGACAAACTCGGCGGTCTGGCGCCAGGCAACGACATCAATGAAATCCGTTGCCTTTTCGCCGCTCTCGCGGCTCTTGAAGTCGCGGTCCACGGCGAGGGAGAAGGACGTCACGGCCGTCCCGGTCTGCGTGCGGCGCAGCTCGGGGTCACGGGTCAGACGGCCCATGATAACGACACGATTGAGTGACATATTCTTTCCTCCTTATTCGTCCTTGCAGACGATCATGGAACGGATGACGCCGTCGGTAATGCGAAGGATACGGTCCAGCTCCTTGGGGAACTCGGGCGCGCTGGTGAAGGAGATCAACACATAGTAGCCTTCGGTAATGTAGTTGATCGCGTAAGCGAGCTTGCGCTTGCCCCACTCCTCCACTTCCATCGCGGAGCTGTTCTGCTCCACCAGGGTCTTGAACTTCTCGGTCAGCGCGGCAACGCCTTCCTCACCCTGTGCGGGGTCGATGATGAAAACGACCTCATAGTTAGCGGAAATCTTAGCCAATTTCTTGCACCTCCTTTTGGACTGATGGCCCACACGTCCTTCGTGTGAGCAAGGATATGCCTATGGTGAGACCATAAGCTCTACTATTATACAAAAAAAGAGCGCAAAGTCAAGCCCTTCCCGCGCTTTTCCGAAATATTTTTGCCCGGAATATCCGTCCCGCCGGTCGCATAGGTTTGTCCCGAGGTGACGATCATGCAGAAGATACCACGGAAACCCAGGCTGCGCGGCGTCCCGCGCATCGCGTTCGCCGCGGCGCTCACGGCGCTGACGCTCTGGACGGTCGGCGTGGCCGCCACGGCGCACAGCCTGTCCGATGCCGCCGAACGGCTGCGGCAGGAGACTGCGCTCCCGCTCGCCCTGCTGCGCTACGAGATGGGCGGCGAGGAAGCGGACGAGCTCTCCCTCGGCGCGTCGCTCGCGCTGAGTCTGACGCCCATCCTTGCCGACGCGCGCAGCGAGGTGACGCAGGCGTGGTCGAGCGAGCTGCAGCTCCCGCCCGACGAAACGAAGCCCGACACCGAGGATCACGAAGGCACAACGCTTTCCGACGCACAGACGGGGGAGACCGTTCCGCGCGGCGCGGACAACGGCGTGCCGTCCCGCACGCTCCGGGTCGGCGACCCGAGCGGCTATACGGTGCTGGGGAACGTCTGCATCAATAACGGTTCAAAATGTACGCTGGACGCTTCGCAGCTCACGGGAGCGCCCGCCGCAGCGGAATGTCCCGCCGACGGCCCGCAGGTGCTCATTGTCCACACGCACGGCACGGAGGCCTACACCATGCCGGCAGGGGAGGAGTACGAGGCGAGCGACGACCACCGCACACTCGAAAAAGAAAAGAACATGATCCGCGTCGGCGACGAGATCGCCCGCGTCCTGACGGACGCCGGTCTCGGCGTGCTCCACGACCGCGAGCTCTACGACTACCCCAACTATTCCGGCGCGTACAACCGCTCGCTCGCCGCCATCGAGAAATACCGCGCGGAATATCCCTCGCTCCTCTACATTTTAGACGTTCACCGCGACGCCGTAGCCGACAGTGAGGGCAACAACTACAAGCTCCTGTGCGCCGAGGAGCCGGGAGCCGCTCAGCTGGAATTCGTCATCGGCTCGTCCGGCGGCGGGCTGGAGCATCCCGACTGGCGCGAGAACCTCAAGCTCGCCTGCGCCGTGCAGGAGACGCTGTACGCAAAATACCCCACGCTCATGCGTCCCGTCACGGTGCGCAACTCGCGCTACAACCAACAGGTCACGACCGGCTCTCTGCTCATCGAGGTCGGCACGGCGGGCAACTCGCTCGACGAGGCGCTTGCCGCCGCGCGGCTCTTCGCCGCGGGCTTTGCCGAAACCGTGCTGGCATAGGAAAGAAGAGGTCCCGTTTCCGGGACCTCTTCGGCTGTCTTACGCTTATTCGTAGATGGGGTACTTCTTGGTCAGGGCGACGACGGCCTCCTGCGCGGCGGTCTTATTGCCCTCGAAGTCACGGGCGACCATGCCCATGATGCGGGCGATCTCCTTCATGTCCTCTTCCTTCAGGCCGCGGGTGGTGGCGGCGGGGGTGCCGACGCGGATGCCGGAGGTGACGAACGGCTTCTCGGGGTCGTTGGGGATGGCGTTCTTGTTGACGGTGATGAAGCACTCGTCGAGGCGGCGCTCGATCTCCTTGCCGGTGATGTTGAAGTTGCGGACGTCAACGAGCATGAGGTGGTTGTCCGTGCCGCCGGAGACGAGACGGAAGCCTTCCTTCATCAGGCCGTCGGCGAGGACGGCGGCGTTCTTCACGACCTGCTCGCCGTAGGCCTTGAACTCGGGCTTGAGGGCCTCGCCGAAGCAGATGGCCTTGGCGGCGATGATGTGCTCGAGCGGGCCGCCCTGCGTGCCGGGGAACACGGCGGAGTCGATCTTCTTGGCGAGGTTGATGGTCTCCATCTCGCCGGTCTCGATGTTCTTCTTGGTGATCTCGTTCTTGCAGAGGATCAGGCCGCCGCGGGGGCCGCGGAGGGTCTTATGCGTGGTGGAGGTGACCACGTCGGCATAGGGCACGGGGCTCATGTGGACGCCCGCAGCGACGAGGCCGGCGATGTGCGCCATATCGACCATGAGGTACGCGCCGACGGAATCGGCGATCTCACGGAACTTGGCAAAGTCGATCTTGCGGGGATAGGCGGAGGCGCCCGCGAGGATCATCTTGGGCTTGCACTCCTGCGCGATGCGATAGAGCTCGTCGTAGTCGATCTGCTCGGTCTCATCGTTAAGGGAGTAGGGGACCTGATGGAAATACTGACCGGAGATGTTGACCGGGCTGCCGTGGGACAGATGGCCGCCGTGGGCGAGGTTCATGCCCATGTAGGTGTCGCCGGGCTGGAGCATCGCCTTGAAGGCCGCGAGGTTCGCGCTCGCGCCGGAGTGGGGCTGGACGTTCGCGTGCTCGGCGCCGAAGAGCTTGCAGGCGCGCTGACGGGCGATCTCCTCGGTCTCGTCGACGCAGTAGCAGCCGCCGTAGTAACGCTTGCCGGGATAGCCCTCGGCGTACTTGTTGGTCAGGCAGGTGCCCATCGCCAGCATAACGGCGGGGGAGACGATGTTCTCCGAGGCGATCAGCTCGATGTTGCGCTGCTCGCGGTGATACTCGTTCTCGATGGTCGCGCCGACCTCGGGATCGTACTGGGACAGGTAAGCCATGGTTTCCTTGATCATGATGAAAGTTCCTCCTCTTTAATGATGACCGGAAATGTTGTGCAGACGGGCGGCGCGCGGGCCGGCCCATTTGTCGTCCTATTTTGTAGGATAGCAAAAAAAGCGCCGCGCTGTCAAGAAAAAAGCCGCGCCGCACCCGCGTGTTTTGTAAGAAATAAACGCGCCCTCGCCTTAAAAAAGAAAATTCACGGAAAAACCGCGCTTTCCCGTGTGAAATTGCTTGACGATGGGCGGAGAGTTTGCTATTCTATATATGTATTTTTACACAAAAATACGCTCTGGCAGAGTAGGAAGTCATGTGTTTGCGCCCAACGGGCGCGCAGTGCCGTCGGGACGGGAAGTTGCCCGGCGGACGAAAAACCCTGGTTTGCAGTATGGCTTTCGCATTCCGCTCGCCACTCCAGAAGAGACATGAGACCTCTTTTCTGCGTGGCTCCTGCCGTAAGGGGAGGGGGGTCATCTGTGCCCTCTCCAAGCTGCCACGCTCCGCGCGGGATAATGAATGCCCGCGGCGGAAGCTCAAACTGTTTGAGGAGGAATCGTCTCATGTCGTCCACATCCATCGTTCTCTGCATGGCCGCCTGCTTTGTCGGGCTGGTCGCCGCGCTCATCGTCGTCAACCGCTTCGGCTCCATGTCCACGCGCAAGCTGGTGGTCATCGCCATGATGGTCGCCGTCTACGTCGTGCTCAATACCGTCGGCACGATCCGCCTCGGCTGGATCAACATTTCCGTTTCCGCCCTGCCCATCATCGTCGGCTCTCTGCTCTATGGCCCCGGCGGCGGTCTGATGGTCGGTCTGGTCGGCGCCTTTCTCGGTCAGCTGATGACCTACGGCGTCACCGCGACCACCGTGCTGTGGATCATCCCGCCCGCGGTGCGCGGCCTGCTCATCGGTCTGTACGCCAAGCGCTGCGGCTATGCGCTCTCGCGCAGGCAGCTCGTCGGCGTGCTGATCGTCACCTCGCTCGTCGTCACGCTTCTCAATACCGGCGCGATCTATCTCGACAGCGTCATCTACGGCTACTACACCTACGCCTATGTGTTCGGCAAGGTTGGCATCCGCATCGTCTCCGGCGCGGTCACCGCGGTCGCCATGGCCTTCGTCACCCCGCCGGTGCTCGATATGCTCAAGCGCTCCCTGCGCGCCGCGCAGAGGGCTTGACCCCTTTCCCGCGCGCAGCCCCAAATTCAGTTCTGTAAGGAGGACCTGTTATGTACGGAAGCAAGATGAAGTCGGAGGAGACCGATCATCTGTTTGAAGCCATTCTCTCGCTCAAGGACCTTGAGGAGTGCTATCGCTTCTTCGACGATCTGTGCACCTTCAGCGAGATCCAGGCCATGACCCAGCGCCTGCAGGTCGCCGAAATGCTGGAGGCGGGCAACACCTTCTCCCAGATCTCCAAGGAGATCGGCGTGTCCTCCGCCACCATCACGCGCGTCAATAAGTGCATCAGCTACGGCGCGGACGGCTACAAGATCGTCCTCAAGCGCATGAAGGAGAAGAACGCGCACGAGTAAGGCCATCCATACCGCATCCGCCCCTGCCGTTCGGCAGGGGCTTTCTTCGGTTTTGCCGCTTTCACTAATTAGCAGAGCAGCAAAGCGTCTTAGTGTCGTCAAAAGTTACAGAAAAAGGCAAAAATAATCCGGAAATTTATTGATTTTTTGTGAACGCCTATGATATAATACAAAAGATGGTTCCGCAGAGCACGGTGATTTTGTCAAACCGGACGATGATCCCCGCGCAGAACGCCTGAGCGGGCGTCTGCGGGACCGAACCGGAACGAAAGCGCAACGCGGCAGGTGAGAAGCGCCGTTTGCCCAACGGCGGCCGCCGGCGCGGTTTCGTTTCCAACTCCGCATACGGGGCTCCCTCCCGGATACGGAGCGTCCACAGCTTGTTGCACTGATCTGTTATGCAGAAAGGAGGGCAATCGGAAGAGACCTTGTGTGTGGGGATGATCTCCGCCGTGCGGCGGCGGTCGTCTCAGGTATCGTTCGAGCTTACGCAACAAACTAAAATCTTATTTTTAAAGAGAGAGGTATCATTCATGGCAAACGAAAAGAAAACCGTTCGGGAACCCAGTTTTATTCTGGCGTTAATTCCCATCGTTGCGATGATCGGTTTCATGCTTTACTGCTTCCGCGGTCATTCCGAAACCGGCTATCATGACGCGCACCTGCCCCTGGTCATGTCCATCATCGTCGCCTGCATCGTCGGCTTCATCTGCGGCCACTCCTTCCAGGAGATGCTCGCCGGTATGGTCGAGCGTCTGGCTGCTTCCATGGAAGCCGTTCTGATCCTCGCCACCGTCGGCTTCCTGGTCACCAGCTTCATGCTCTCTGGCGCGATCCCCACCATGATCGTCTACGGCCTTGACCTGCTGACCCCGAAGCTGTTCCTGCCCGTTGGCTGCATCCTCTGCGCCATCGTCGGCATGGCCTGCGGCTCCTCCTGGACCACCACCGCCACCATCGGCCTTGCCTTCCTCGGCATCGGTGCCGGCCTCGGCATCCCCGCCCCCATTACCGCCGGTATGATCATCTCCGGCGCGTATGTCGGCGACAAGTTCTCCCCTCTGTCCGACACCACCAACCTCGCCGCCGCCGTCGCGGAGACCGGCCTGTTCGATCACGTCACCGCGATGGTCTCCACCACCGGCCCGACCCTGCTGCTCTCCCTCATTCTCTACACGATCCTCGGCCTGAACGTTGACACCAGCGCGTATGACGCTACAGTCGCCGAAGGCATCCAGGAAGCGTTCCGCGGCGCCTTCACCATCAGCCCCATCCTGCTCCTCCCCATCATCGTCGTTATCGTGATGTGCATCCTGCGCGTGCCCGGCCTGGTCGGCATTGCCATCTCCGTCGCCACCGCGGTCGTCTTCATGCTCATCTTCCAGTCCACCGACATTTTCTACAGCTACTCCCTCGGCGACATCTTCGATGTTCTGCACTATGGCCACGCGGTCGAGACCGGCAACGCGGTCGCTGACTCCATCCTCGGCAAGGCCAAGGGCATGGACGGCATGATGTGGACCATCAACCTCATCCTCGTCGCGCTCGCCTATGGCGGCGCCCTCGAGCGCTGCGGCTGCATCGAGAAGCTCTTCGGCGGCCTCAAGCACAAGATCCACTCCGTTGGCAGCCTGATCCTCGCCACCCTGCTGACCTCCATCTTCTGCGACGCCACCATGTGCGACCAGTTTCTCGGCATTGGCGTTCCCGCCCCCATCTATGCTGACAAGTATGATGAGCTCGGCCTCGGTCGCAACATGCTCTCCCGTACTCTGGAAGACGCCGGTACCCTCTGGGCCGTCATGTTCCCCTGGACCGGCTGCGGCGCTTATCAGCAGGGCGTGCTCGGCATGAGCTCCTTCGTCTTCTTCCCCTATGCCTTCGTCAACCTGCTCAACCCCATCTATGCCTATGTCACCGCCATGCTCGGCCGCAACATCTTCTGGGCTGACGGTTCCTACACCAACCTGTTTGGCAAGACCAAGGCCGGCAAGCCCGCCGGCGCTCCCGCCGAGGCTCATGAGAAGGCTCTGGCCGCTCTTGAGGCCCGCCGCGCTGCCGGCAAGGCCCCCAAGATCAACGCGTAATTTACTTCTTACATAAGGCGTGCGTCCTGCACGCACGCCTTACCCCGTTTTAGAAAGGAACTGCCGCCGTGAGACAAACGCTTCCCTGGGAATCCGTCCCGCCCCCGATCTACGTTTCGCGCCCGCCCAAGCCGCGGAAAAAGTGGGTCACCGTCGGCGGCTGGATACTGGTCGTCCTCCTGCTGCTGTTCGGCCTGATGTCCAAGCGGAGCAACCTTCCGCTTTCGGTCATCTCCTTTGGGTTAGCCCTTCTGTATACGCTGACGCTTCTGACGAAGAAGGACGCCGTGGTCACCACCCGCGGACTTGAGATCTTCTATCAGATGCAGATCACGACCCAGTACGACTTCTTCCCCTGGGAGCAGATCAATTCCATCGTCACCGAGGACCGTAAGCACCCGGATCTGATCCGTCTGCACATCGGCTACAGTTCGATGGAAAAGGCGCTGTTCTTCACCCGCTCCGATGCGGAGGCCATCATCAAGCTGGCGAAGGAGAAAAACCCTGCCATCCGCGTGCTGGACTATGAAGCCGCCCCGAAGCAGGCCTCCAAAAAACGGAAAAAGAAATAACGCACAAAGGACCGCTGGAACACCGGCGGTCCTTTTCCATGCTCCGCCCGCGCCGCAGCCCTCTCATTTCTCTGCCGATTTTCGTTCGGTCTGTGATAGCACAGCAGCACAGCGTCGTAGTATAGTGATACCGCACAATATTGCAGAAAAATTAACAGCAATTCCTATTGATTTTGCACAAAATTTGTGCTATCCTAAAGCCATCAACCAAACCACACCACCTTTGGCTGAGTCAACTCACCGGCAGGTGCGCCGGACGTCATGGGCAGACGTCTATCGAAGCACAGCCTCCGGAAAAAGCTTCTCACATCACAGCATCGAGATCGTGCCATTCGGCAACTATTAAGAAAAGAGGCAACTACCATGATCATGAATCCCACCGCGATCAAGCACGTTGTGGTCGACGGCCACAGCCTGACGCTTGAATCCTTTGTCGCCATCGCGCGCTACAACGCCACGGTCGAGCTGGCCCCTTCCGCTCTCGAAGCGATGCAGAAGTCCCGTGCGCTCGCCGAGAAGATCGCCGCCGAGGGCCGCGTGGCCTACGGCATCACCACCGGCTTCGGTGAGTTCCAGAAGGTCGCCGTCCCCAAGGAGATGAGCAACCAGCTCTCCACCAACCTGATCCTCAGCCACTGCACCGCCGCCGGCGAGCCTTATGCCGACGAGATCGTGCGCGGCATGATGCTCCTGCGCGCCAACGCCCTGTGCGGCGGCGTGAGCGGCGTGCGCCCCCTCCTCGTTGAGATGCTTCTCGAGATGCTCAACAAGGGCGTTACCCCCGTCGTTCCCCAGAAGGGCTCCCTCGGCTCCTCCGGCGACCTCGCGCCTCTCGCTCACATGACGCTGCCCATGCTCGGCAAGGGCGAGGCCATGTATGAGGGCGCGAAGATGACCGGTGCGGAGGCGATGGCCAAGGCCGGCATTGCCACCCTCGACACGCTCGTGTCCAAGGAAGGCCTCGGCATGACCAACGGCACCTGCGCGATGACCTCCGTCGGCGCGCTGGCCCTGTACGATTCCATCTGCGCCGCCCAGCTCGGCGACGTGATCGCGTCCCTGTCCATGGAGGGTCTGACCGGCCTTCGCAACGCCTTCGATCCCCGCATCCATCAGGTGCGCGGCCAGAAGGGCCAGATGCTCGTCGCCGCGAATATGCGCAAGCTGCTCGCCGGCTCCGAGATCCTCGACAACTGCCAGTCCGACCGCGTGCAGGACGCTTATGCCCTGCGCTGCATCCCGCAGCTGCACGGCGCCTGCCGTGACGCGCTCGAGTACGTCCGTGAGAAGGTCGAGATCGAGCTCAACGCCGTCACCGACAACCCGCTGATGTTCCTCGACGACGAGGCCGTTATCTCCGGCGGCAACTTCCACGGCGAGCCCATGGCTCTCCCGTTCGACTTCCTCGGCATCGCCGCCAGCGAGATCGCTGACGCGTCCGAGCGCCGCACCGAGCGCATGGTCAACCCCGCGCTCAGCAACGGCCTGACCGCCTTCCTCACCACGCAGGCGGGCGTCAACTCCGGCTTCATGATCGTCCAGTACGCCGCCGCCTCCATGGTCAGCGAGAACAAGGTCTACGCGCATCCCGCCTCCGTGGACTCCATCCCCTCCTCCGCCAACCAGGAGGACATCGTCTCCATGGGCACCACCGCCGCCCGTAAGGCCAAGATGATCCTGCAGAACACGCAGGACGTCCTCGCCGACGAGCTGCTGACCGCCTGCCAGGCCATCGACATCCGCCGCCGCCTGAACACCCACGGTCAGGGCCTCACCCCGCTGCACGAAGCCATCTACCAGCACGTCCGCAAGGAAGTCGCGTTCTACGAAGTGGACCGCGAGATCTGGCCCGACATCCGCGCGGTGGAGAAGATGATCCGCTCCGGCGAGCTGCTCGACATCGTCAAGGAGTATATCCCCGACTTTGAGTAATTTTCCGAGTTGACACATTCCCCGAGAAGGTGTAAAGTCATTCCAAGACTTTACACCTTCTTTTTTTAAGCGGCATACGAAAAAAGCAAGGAGGCATCTCTATGAAGCTCAACGTCCTGCGCGCCGATCCCGCCGGAAACATCACGCTTTTTGTCCTCGACCCCATCGAAAGGGAGCGCCGCGCGGCGCTCGCCGCCGAGCTGATGCGCCGGCTGCCCGATATGAAGATCGATCAGGTCGGCTTTGCCTGCCCCGCGGACGCGGACACCGACGGCCGCATGGAGATGATGGGCGGCGAGTTCTGCGGCAACGCCACCCGCGCCTATGCGATGTACATCGCGCGGCAGCGGGGCGGTCTCTCCGAAGTAAGGCTCCGCGTCAGCGGCTGCGATCACGTCGTCACCGCCGCGGTCGATCTTGCGCGGGGTGCCGCCCGCGCCGAAATGCCGCTCCCGCGCGCCGTGCGCGCGGCGGAGGTCGAGGGCCATACGGGCACGCTGGTCGACCTCGCCGGCATCGCCCACCTCGTGATCGAGGGCGTCGCGCCGAGCGAGGACTTCTTCCGCGCCGCCGAGCCGCTGTTCTCTGCCATCGAGGGGCTGGACGCCTACGGCGTCATTTTCCTCGACCGCGCGAGCCACCGCATGACGCCGCTCGTCAAGGTCGTGGATACCGGCACCCTCATCTGGGAGGGGAGCTGCGGCAGCGGCACCATCGCCTGCGCCGTCGCCGAGAGTGCAGGGCTCGCGGACGGTCTCTTTGAGCAGGACTATTTCCAGCCCGCGGGCGTCGTCCGCGCGAGCGTCGAGCGCCGCGGCGGCGCGGTCGTTTCCGCCGCCATCGGCGGCCCCGTCACCCTCGACGAGCCCATGTGCATCACGCTGTAAGCTTTCGCCGACCGAACGCTTAAAATTTTTAACCGATACCGAAGAAGTGGCTCGTGAAAGTTGTTTACCTTCCTCCTGCATTTTGGTACAATACTCACAAGTTATCCGACCGGGAAAACCGCACTCTTCAACATATTGTATCAGGAGGTACCTTCACATGACCGATATTGAGATCGCCCAGGCGCACGAAATGAAGCCCATCACTGAGATCGCCGCTGCCGCCGGCATCGACGAGCAGCACCTCGAGCTTTACGGCAAGTACAAGGCCAAGCTCGACCTTACCGAGATCCGCAAACTGCCCCGCAAGGCGAAGCTGATCCTCGTCACCGCCATCAGCCCCACGCCCGCGGGTGAGGGCAAGACCACCACCTCCGTCGGCCTGGCCGACGCGCTCAACAAGATCGGCAAGAAGACCATGGTCTGCCTGCGTGAGCCCTCCCTCGGCCCCGTGTTCGGCGTCAAGGGCGGCGCGGCGGGCGGCGGCTACGCCCAGGTCGTCCCGATGGAGGACATCAACCTCCACTTCACCGGCGACTTCCACGCCATCGGCGCAGCGAACAACCTGCTCGCCGCCATGCTCGACAACCACATCCAGCAGGGCAACGCCCTGAACATCGACCCCCGCCGCATCGTCTGGAAGCGCGCGGTCGATATGAATGACCGTCAGCTCCGCCACATCATCGACGGTCTCGGCGGCAAGGCCAGCGGCGTGCCGCGCGAGGACGGCTTTGAGATCACCGTCGCCAGCGAGATCATGGCCGTGCTGTGCCTGTCCTCCGACCTCGCCGACCTCAAGGCGCGCCTTGCCAAGATGGTCGTCGCCTACACCTACGACGATCAGCCCGTCACCGCGCACGACCTCAAGGCCGAGGGCGCGATGGCCGCGCTCCTGAAGGACGCCATCAAGCCCAACCTTGTTCAGACCCTCGAGGGCACGCCCGCCTTCATCCACGGCGGCCCGTTCGCCAACATTGCCCACGGCTGCAACTCCCTGCAAGCCACGGAAACGGCCATGCGCCTGAGCGACTACACCGTCACCGAGGCAGGCTTCGCCGCCGACCTCGGCGCTGAGAAGTTCCTCGACATCAAGTGCCGCGCCGCCGGCTTCCATCCCAACGCCGTCGTCATCGTCGCCACCGTCCGCGCCCTCAAGTACCACGGCGGCGTGCCCAAGGCCGAGCTGAACAATGAGAACCTCGAAGCCCTTGAAAAGGGTCTGCCGAACCTCCTCCAGCACGTTGACAACGTCAAGAACGTCTATGGCCTGCCCTGCGTCGTCGCCGTCAACGCCTTCCCGACCGACACCGCCGCCGAGCTTGCGCTCGTCGAGAGCAAGTGCCGCGAGCTGGGCGTCAACGTCCGTCTGAGCGAAGTCTGGGCCAAGGGAGGCGAGGGCGGCAAGGCGCTCGCCGAGGAGGTCGTCCGCCTCTGCGAGGAGCCCGACCACTTCCAGTACGTCTACGACGTGAACGACAGCATCGAGGCCAAGCTCAACGCCATCGCCACCAAGGTCTATCACGCTGACGGCGTCATCATCTCCGCCCCCGCGAAGAAGCAGCTCAAGCAGCTCACCGACCTCGGCTTTGATAACCTGCCCATCTGCATGGCCAAGACCCAGTTCTCCTTCTCCGACGACGCTGGCAAGCTCGGCGCGCCCCGCGGCTTCAAGATCACTGTGCGCGACCTCAAGGTCAACGCCGGCGCGGGCTTCCTCGTCGCCAAGACCGGCGACATTATGACCATGCCGGGTCTGCCCAAGGTCCCGTCCGCCGAGAAGATCGACGTGGACGAAAACGGCAGGATCACGGGCCTGTTTTAAAATTTACACACCCCTAAGGAGGGACTTTCCATGAAAATTGCGGATATGAAGGTCACGGAGCTCATCAACGCGGTCGGTTCCGACGCGCCCGCTCCCGGCGGCGGCGCGGTCGCGGGTCTGGCGGGCGGCATCGGCGTCGCGCTGACCATGATGGTCAACGGCCTCACGCTCTCCAAAAAGGGCTTTGAGGATGACCGCGAGCGCATCCTCGACGCCATCGCCAAGGGCAACGAGCTCAAGGAGCGCTTCGTGGACGTGATGAACCGCGACAGCGAGGTGTTCGACGTGCTCATCGAATCCCTCGCCCTGCCCAAGGAGAATGACGCCCAGAAGGCCATTCGCCGCGGCGCGGTGCAGGCGAGCTTCCGCAACTGCACGGAGGTCCCCCTGACGATGATGGAGGTCTGTCTGGAATCCATCGACCTGCTCGCAACGCTCGTCGGCACGACCAATCCGAATGTCGTGAGCGACCTCGGCATTGCGGCGCTGACGCTCAAGACTGCCATGCAGAGCGCGTGGCTCAACGTCCTCATCAACCTCTCGTCCCTCAAGGACAAGGAGTATGCGGACGAGTGCTGCCACAAGGGCGAGGCCATGCTGGCCCACGCCATCCCGCTCGCCGAGGAGAGCTACGAAAAGGTCCTCAAGGTCATCGAAAAGAAATAAGGCAGAAGGGCGCAGCCAAATGGCCGCGCTCTTCCTCCGTAAAAGGGAAAGGGGCTTCGACCAGCCGGTCGAAGCCCCTTTTGCTCTCTGTTCAGTTGATCTGCTTGCGGCGGCTCAGGTTCATCGTGCCGTCCTTCATCTCGCCGACGCTCTCAAGGCTCTTGCCCGTGCCCTCGGCAACGCACTGAATGGCATTCTCCGCCACGACCGTGTGGATGCCCGTGCGCGCCGTGACCAGCTTATCAAAGCCGCGGATCAGGCTGCCGCCGCCGGTCATCACGATACCGTTGCTGGAAATGTCAGCCACCAGCTCGGGCGGCGTGCGCTCGAGGACCTGATGCACCGCCTCCATGATGCGCTCGACCGGCTCCTCAAAGGCGTCCATCATCTCGGTGGAGGTCACGGTGATGAGCTTGGGCAGGCCCGTGAGCAGGCAGCGGCCCTTGATCTCCATCGTCATTTCCTCCTCGGGCGGGAAGACGCAGCCGATGCTCATTTTCATTTCCTCCGCCGTGCGCTCGCCGATGAGCAGGTTGTGCTTGCGGCGCATATACTTCACGACCGCCTCGTTGAACTGGTCGCCCGCGACCTTGATGGACGCGCTCTCGACCACGCCGGAGAGGGAGATGACCGCAATATCGCTCGTGCCGCCGCCGATGTCGATGATGAAGTGACCGTCGGGCTGGGTGATGTCGATGCCCGCGCCGATGGCCGCCGCGACCGGCTCCTCAATGAGGTACACGCGGCGCGCGCCCGCCTGAATGCCCGCGTCGATGACCGCGCGCTCCTCGACCTCGGTGATGCCGGAGGGCACGCAGATGATGATGCGCGGCTTGAAGAACTGGAAGCCCATGACCTTGTGGATGAACTCCTTGAGCATCCGCTCGGTCACCTCGTAGTCGGAGATAACGCCCTCGCGCAGGGGGCGGATCGCGACGATGTTACCGGGCGTGCGGCCCAGCATGGCCTGCGCGTCCGCGCCGACCTTCAGCAGCTTGCCCGTATCCTTATCAATGGCCACCACGCTCGGCTCGTTGAGCACGATGCCCTTGTCCTTTACATAGATCAGAACCGACGCGGTACCGAGGTCGATACCGATGTCCTTTGCCAGTGAACACATAATGCTACCTCTCTCATTTTCCTTTGTATTCCGGCGGAAATATCCGCATTTTATCTCGCTTGCTTTTCTATTATAGCGGCTGAAAAACGGTTTTGCAATAGCATTGTGTGTGATTTTGCCGCATCTATGTGCCGCAGGGCGTGTGCCAAATCACACCGGTGTCCCGCGCCTTGCGCCGTCCTTTTCCTTTTCCGTCACGGCGCGGGCGAGCGTCGCGCACACCACATCCGCCGCGCCGGACTCCCTGAGCACGCGCACACATTCGCCCAGCGTCGCTCCGGTGGTCAGAATATCGTCGATGAGCAGAATTTTCGCGCCGCGGATCCTGTCCGCATTTTCCACCTCGTACACGCCCAGCACATTGCCCCGCCGCTCGGCGGCGGAGGACAGCCCGGACTGCGCGGCGTTGTTTCTCGTTTTCCGCAGCAGCCGCACCGGCTCGATACCCCAATGCCTTGCCGTTTCCTTCGCCAGCAGGTACGCCTGATCATAGCCGCGCTCGTGTTCGCGCTTTTTACTCACCGGCACCCACGTCACCGTGTCGAACTGGCCGCCCAGCTCCTCTGCCGCGCAGCGGGCGAGCAGCTCACCGTAGCCCTCGGCGGCGCTCTGCGCGCCGTGGAACTTGAAGCGCAGCAGGCTCTCGCGCACCGCATCCTCATAGAGCAGGGGAGAGGCGCACCTCCCGAAGCCCACGCCCTCGCACAGCTGCACCTTCGCGTAGGGGAGCGTCCTCTCGCAGTCCGCGCACACGCCATGCACACCCGTCCGGCGGCAGAACGCGCACCGCGGCGGGAAGAACAGGTCGAGCAGCTTTTCCTTCAGACTCATGCCGTCCCTCCGTTCCCGAGCCGCCAGCGCAGACCGCTGTAGCGGCGCGTGCGGCGGTCGTTCGCCGCCATTTTCCCAAGGCTCACGTCGTCCCCGACGAGGATCAGCAGCTCCCGCGCTCGCGTGATGGCGGTGTAGAGCACTCCGCGCACCATCAGCCCCGGCGCCGCCGGCGCGCTGACGAAGATCACCGCGCGGTACTCGCTGCCCTGCGCCTTATGTACGGTCATAGCGTAGGCCATGTCCAGCTCCGCGAGCATATCCGCCGTGTAGGTCGCCACACGGTCGTCAAAGGCGATGGAGATCAGCTCGCCGCTCGGGTCGATCTGCAAAATCTTTCCCACGTCGCCGTTGAAGATGCCCGCGCCCGCCGTGCCGTCCTCGCGCTCCCATAAAACATCATAGTCGTTGCGCGTCTGCATCACGCGGTCGCCCTCGCGGAACACGAGGTCGCCGAAGCGCTTTTCGCGCCGTCCCGCGCCCGCGGGATTCAGCGCCGCCTGCAGGGCGCGGTTGAGCGCCGCCGTGCCGGTGTCGCCCTTGCGCGTCGCCGTGAGCACCTGAATGCTCTCGGCGGGAATGTGCATCTTTTCGGGCAGCCTCGTTCTGCACAGCTCCACCACCGTGTCCACCAGACGCACACTGTCGCGGCGGGGGAGAAAGAAGAAATCGCTCGCGGCGGTATTCTGCAGCTCCGGCAGCCGCCCCTCGTTCACCAGATGCGCGCTGCGCACGATGGCGCTGCGCTCCGCCTGACGGAAAATATCCTTGAGCGCTACGGTCGCGACGCGCTCCGAGCGGATGAGATCGCCGAACACGTTCCCCGCGCCGACGCTCGGCAGCTGGTCGGGGTCGCCCACCAGCACCAGCCGACAGCCGGGCCGCAGCGCCGCGAGCAGCGCGCGCATCAGCGCCAGATCGACCATCGAGGTCTCGTCCACGATCACCGCGTCCGCCTCCAAAGGCTCCTTTTCGTTTTTTGTAAAGGTCACATCGCCCGTCTGCTCGTTCCAGCTCATGCCGAGCAGGCGGTGGATGGTCTGCGCCTCCTTGCCGCACAGCTCGCCCATGCGCTTGGCGGCGCGCCCCGTCGGCGCGCAGAGCAGCACGTCCAGCCCCATGCGCTCAAAGAGCGCTACGATGCCGCGCACGCTCGTCGTCTTGCCCGTGCCCGGCCCGCCGGTCAGGATCAGCAGCTCCTCCTGCGCGGCCAGCTCCACGGCCTGCCGCTGCAATGGCGCATACTCGATGCCCTGCCCGCGCTCGATCTCGTCGATGATCTTCTTCGCGCCGCGCAGCTTGTCCGGCTTGTCGGCAAGCATGGCGCGCACGCGCGTACACACATAGGTCTCCGCCTCGTGGCAGCGCCGCAGATAGCAGCCCTCTACGTTCGCCACCTGCTCCTGCACGACGCTTCCGCGCTCGAGCAGATCGTCGAGCGCCTTTTCCGCCGTATCCGTATCCCCGTCGAGCAGCTGCGCCGTCGCTGCCACGAGCTTTTCCCGCGGCAGAAACACGTGTCCGCCGCTCTGCTCGTTGTGGCTCAGCTCAAAGAGCACCCCCGCCTCCGTGCGGCAGGAGGAATCGCCCGAAAAGCCCATCGACAGCGCGATCTCGTCCGACACGGAAAAATCCACGCCGAACGCCTCGCCGCTGAGGAGATACGGATTGCGCCGCAGCGCGTCCATCGCGTCCGCGCCGTAGCGCCGGAAAAGCTGCATCGCAAGCCCCACCGGCAGGTCGTACTTCGTCAGGAAGTCCAGCACGCGCCGCAGACCCGCAAGCTCGCGCCAGCTCTCCGCGATCTCCCGCGCGCGCTTGTCGGTGATGCCCTTGATGGTCTTGAGCTTCTCCGGCTCGCCGTCGAGCACGTCAAGCGTGTCCGCGCCGAAGCGATCCACCAGCTTCTGCGCCGTCACCGGCCCGATGCCGCGCACCACGCCGGAGGCGAGATAGTTCAGGATCTCCGTCTCGCCCGTCGGCATATGCCGCTCCACCTCGTCGGCGGCAAACTGCTCGCCGTGCTGCGGATGCGTCGTGTAGCGTCCGGTCAGGATCAGCTCCTCGCCGGGCGCGGCGCAGGGGATGCAGCCCACCACCGTCACTGGCTCGCCGTCGTCCGTGACGATGCGCGCGACCGTATAGCCGTTCTCCTCATTCTGGAAAACGACCGCCAGGATCGTACCGATGACCGTCGTGCGCTCTCCCATGTCCCTCTCTCCATTCTCTTTCGTTCAGTCGAATTGCCGCGCGAGGTCGCCCTGCGGGCAGACCGTCACATCGAAGCTCTCGCGGCACAGCAGCTGCGCCACGCGCTGCGCGTCCTCGTCCATGCCGCAGTCCGCGATGATGATGCGCGAAAAGCCGCCCGAGGCGTAGCGCTCGCTCTCGAGCGTCCGCACCGTGTGCTCCAGCGCCTCCGCCGCGCCCCGCGCGGGCACGATCACCGCCGTCTCGCTGCGCACCCGCTCGCGCGGATGCGTCAGCGCCGTAACGGTGAACCATACGATCGTCGCCAGCCCCACCGCGGCAAGCGCCGCGATCACGCCGTCCTGCAAAAGCTGCATTTCTCCACCCCTCTCGCGCCAGCTTATGAAAAACCGCCGAAAAGGGTGCGAAGCCGCTTATAAAACCTTCTTCAAATACTGTCCCGTGTAGGACGCCTCACACGCTGCGACCTCCTCGGGCGTGCCGCAGGCAACGAGCGTGCCGCCGCCGCTGCCGCCCTCGGGGCCGAGGTCGATGAGATAGTCCGCCGATTTAATGACGTCCAGATTGTGCTCGATGACGAGCACCGTGTTGCCCGCGTCGGTCAGCTTCTGCAAGACCTCTAAGAGCTTTCGCACATCGTCCGTGTGCAGACCGGTGGTCGGCTCGTCGAGGATATAGATGGTGCGTCCCGTCGCGCGCTTCGATAGCTCGGTCGCGAGCTTCACGCGCTGCGCCTCGCCGCCCGAGAGCGTGGTGGAGGACTGTCCGAGCTTGATATACCCCAGTCCCACGTCGCGCAGCGTCTCGAGCTTGTTCGCCAGCTTCGGCAGGTCGCGGAAGAACTCCCGCGCCTCCTCCACCGTCATCTCCAGCACATCCGCGATGCTCCTGCCCTTATAGTGGACCTCCAGCGTCTCGCGGTTGTAGCGTTTGCCCTTGCACACCTCGCAGGGAACGTAAATATCCGGCAGGAAGTGCATCTCGATCTTGAGCTGACCGTCGCCGCCGCAGGCCTCGCAGCGTCCGCCGCGCACGTTGAAGCTGAAGCGCCCCGCGTTGTAGCCCCTCGCCTTCGCGTCCGGCGTGGAGGCGAACAGGTCGCGGATATCATTAAAGAGATTGGTATATGTCGCTGGGTTCGAGCGCGGCGTGCGCCCGATGGGACTCTGGTCGATGCAGATGACCTTGTCCAGATTCTCCTCGCCCTCGATGGCGCGGTGCTTTCCCGCGTGCGCCTTCATGCGGTTGAGGTCCGCGCCCAGCTTTTTGTAGATGATCTCGTTGACGAGCGAGCTTTTGCCGCTGCCGGAGACGCCTGTCACGCAGGTAAGCGTCCCGAGCGGAACGCTCACGTCAATGTTCTTGAGGTTATTTTCCTGCGCCCCGCGCACGGTGAGGAGCTTACCGTTCCCCGCGCGCCGCGTTTTCGGCGTTTCGATCTTCTTTCTCCCGCTCAGATACTGACCGGTCAGGCTCGCCTCGTTCGCCATGACCTCCGCCGGCGTGCCCGCCGCGACGACGCGCCCGCCATGGACGCCCGCCCCCGGGCCGATGTCCACGATATAGTCCGCCGCGCGCATCGTATCCTCGTCGTGCTCGACCACGATCAGCGTATTGCCGAGGTCGCGCAGACGCTTGAGCGTCGCGAGCAGCTTGTCGTTGTCGCGCTGGTGCAGTCCGATGGACGGCTCGTCGAGGATATACAGCACCCCCATCAGGCTGCTGCCGATCTGTGTGGCAAGCCGGATGCGCTGGCTCTCGCCGCCGGAGAGCGTTGCGCTCGCGCGCGAAAGCGTCAGATAGTCCAGACCGACCGACTGCAAAAAGCCGAGGCGGTTTTTGATCTCCTTCAAAATGCGCTCGCCGATACGCAGCTGCTGCTCGGTGAGCGCGAGGGAATCGACAAACGCGATCTCCTCCGTCACGCTCATGCGCGTGAACGCGTCGATGTCCATGCCGCCGACCGTCACCGCCAGCGACTCGCGCCGCAGCCTGCGGCCCTGACACGCGGGGCAGGGGCACTCGCTCATGCACTCCTCCAGCTCCGCGCGCACGCTCTCGCTCTGCGTCTCCTGATAGCGGCGTTCGAGGTTGTTGACGATTCCCTCAAACGGCTGGTAGAGCACACCCTTGCCGCGCGGCTGATCGTAGTGCAGCTCCAGCTTTTCGCCCTTCGTGCCGTAGAGGATCACGTCCATGACCTCCGGCGAGAGTTTTTCCACCGGCTCGCGCAGCGAGAAATGATATTTCTTCGACAGCGCGTCGAAGTACATCCTCGAGATGCCGTCGCCGCGCACGTTGTTCCACCCCGACGCACAGATAGCCCCATCGAGGATGGAGAGCGTCTTATTCGGAATGACCAGCTCCGGATCGACCTTGAGCTGGCTGCCGAGGCCCGTACAGGCCGGGCACGCGCCGAAGGGATTGTTGAACGAGAACATCCGCGGCGTCAGCTCCTCGATGGACACGCCGCAGTCCTCGCAGGCGTAGTTCTGCGAGAACAGAATATCCTGCTCGGGATTGAGCACGTTGATGAGCACCAGTCCGCCCGAGAGCGCCGCGGCGGTCTCCGCCGAGTCGCTCAGGCGATGCACCACATCGGGCTTTAGAATGAGGCGGTCCACCACGACCTCGATGCTGTGCTTGATGTTCTTTTCGAGCTTGATCTCCTCGCTCAGATCGTACATACTCCCGTCCACACGCACGCGGACATAGCCGGACTTCCTTGCGTCCTCGAAAACTTTGGCGTACTCGCCCTTCTTTCCGCGGATGACCGGCGCCATCACCTGAATGCGCGTGCCCTCGCCCAGCGTCATCACCTGATCCACGATCTGATCGATGGTCTGCTGCTTGATCTCTTTTCCGCAGTTCGGGCAGTGCGGCGTGCCGACCCGCGCCCAGAGAAGGCGCAGATAGTCGTAGATCTCCGTCACCGTGCCCACCGTCGAGCGCGGATTCTGCGAGGTCGTTTTCTGGTCGATGGAGATAGCGGGGGAGAGGCCGTCGATGTAGTCCACGTCGGGCTTTTCCTTCTGCCCGAGAAACATCCGCGCGTAGGACGACAGGCTTTCCACATACCGCCGCTGTCCCTCGGCATAGATGGTGTCAAACGCCAGCGAACTTTTTCCGCTGCCGGACAGTCCCGTGATGACGGTCAGCTTGTCGCGCGGGATGCTCACATCAATGTTCTTGAGGTTGTTCTCCCGCGCGCCCTTGACAAAAATTTGATCCAACATGTAATATTGCTCCAAAATAATACGATTTGTAGTCAGTTTTCCACGATAATATCCGCCGTCTCCGCGCGCACCAGTCCCATCAGGTCGGCGGGCTTGACCTCCACCTGATAACCGATCTTCCCCGCGGACACGATGACCGTCGGCAGGTTTTCCACCGAGCTGTGGAAAACCGTCGGAAACAGCTTCTTCATGCCCACCGGCGAGCAGCCGCCGTGAACGTAGCCCGTGAGCGGCAGCAGCTCTTTTTGATGCAGCATCTCGATGCTCTTTTCGCCCACGGCGCGCGCCGCCTTTTTGAGGTCAAGGCTCTCCGCCACCGGCACGTCGAACACATAGTATTGCCCGCTCGCGCCCCGCGCCACCAGCGTCTTAAAGACCTGCGCGGGGTCGAAGCCCATGCTTTTCGCAACCGTCACGCCGTCCACCGCCACGCCCTCCTCATGCGGATAGCTGTGCGCGGTATAAGCGATCTTCTTCTGCTCGAGCACGCGCATCACATTCGTCTTTTCTTCCTTATTCTTTGCCATCTTCTTTCACCTCAATACATACACGCAGGCGAGGATGCACCCCAGCCCTAAAAATACCATCAAGCTCATCGGCTCGCCGAAGGCGAGAATGCCCACGAACGACGCGACCACCGGCTCCAGACTCGCCAGAATGCTCGCCTTGCCGCTCTCGACCCTGGCAAGGCCGTTCGTATACAGCAGATACGGCAGCACCGTCGAAATGACGATCAGCCCCAGCGCGACGAGGATCATTCTCCCGTCCGCGAACACCGTGCGCATCTCGCCCGCGTCGAGCAGGAAGAGTGAGCCGAGCCCGCCGAACACGAACGTCCAGTACACCACGGTGAACGGCGTATAGTGCCGCAGGCCGAACGGCGCGAAGATGGAGTAGAGCGCGTAAAGGAAGCCCGCGCCCAGCCCGAACAGCACGCCCGCCGCCGTCACGCTCGCGTCCCCGCTCCATACGCCCGTCACAAACGAGCAGCCGAGCAGCGCCAGCGCGAGCGCCAGGAGCTTCTTCCTGGTGATCCTTTCGCGGAACACCGCCGCGCTCATCAGCACGACCATCGCCGGCGCGGTGTAGAGCAGAATGGCGCTCACCGCCAGCGAGCACAGCTCCTGACACTTGAAGTAGCACAGCGTAAAAAAGACCATGCTCACCACACCCGTGCCGAAAAAGATGGACAGGTGCTTCGCTTTCACATGGAATACGCTCCGCTCGCGCACCGCGAAAATCAGCGTCAACAGCACAAGTCCGCCGAAATTGCGGATGACGACGATGTTCGCCGCGCCCATACCCGCGCGCATCAGAAAGCGGTTAAACAGCCCGATGCAGCCCCAACAGGCCGCCGCACCGAGGATATTCAGATAGGGAAGGTATTTTTTCATGGCTTTTTCTCTCTTATTTTTGTTCCTTGCGCAGCTCGATGATGCGGTCGCGCAGCACGGCGGCATACTCGAACTCGAGCATCCGGCTCGCCTCCTGCATCTGCTTTTCGAGCTTGCGGATCTCCTCGTCCCGCTCGCGCTCCGAGAGCTTGCGCTTGCCGCGCCGGCGCGCGCCGTCCTCGTCCTTCCTTGAAATTTCGATGATCTCGCGCACGTCCTTGCGGATGGTCTGCGGCACAATGCCGTGCTCCTTGTTGTATTTGTCCTGAATGGCGCGGCGGCGCTCCGTCTCGTCCATGGCGCGCTTCATTGACGGCGTGACCGTATCGGCGTAGAGAATGACCAGACCGTCCGCGTTTCGCGCGGCGCGGCCGATGGTCTGCACTAAACTCGTCTCGCTGCGCAGAAAGCCCTCCTTGTCCGCGTCGAGGATGGCGACGAGCGACACCTCCGGCAGGTCGAGGCCCTCGCGCAGCAGGTTGATGCCGACGAGCACATCGAACTCGCCCAGCCGCAGGTCGCGGATGAGCTCCATGCGCTCGATGGTCTCCACGTCCGCGTGCATATAGCGCACACGCACGCCCACCGTGCGCAGATATTCCGTCAGGTCCTCCGCCATCTTCTTCGTCAGCGTCGTCACAAGCACGCGCTCATTGCGCGCGGCGCGGGCGTTGATCTCGCCCACAAGGTCGTCGATCTGCCCCGTGACGGGCCGCACCTCCACGCGCGGATCGAGCAGACCCGTCGGACGGATGACCTGCTCCACGATCTGCCCCGCGCGCTCGCGCTCATAGTCGCCCGGCGTCGCGGAAACATAGATGCGCTGATGCACACGCTGTTCAAATTCCTCAAACCTGAGCGGGCGGTTATCGTAAGCGCAGGGCAGGCGGAAGCCGTACTGCACCAGCGCGTCCTTGCGCGCGCGGTCGCCGTTGTACATCGCCCGCACCTGCGGCAGCGTGACATGGCTCTCGTCCACAAAGAGCAGAAAGTCCTTGGGGAAGTAGTCGAGCAGCGTCATGGGCGCAGACCCCTCGGGCCGCGCGGAAATGACGCGCGAATAGTTCTCGATGCCCGTGCAGTAGCCCAGCTCGCGCATCATCTCGATGTCGTACTTCGTCCGCTGGTGGATGCGCTGCGCCTCCACCGCCTGTCCGTTGTCGGTGAAGAATTTCTCCCGCACCTCCAGCTCGCGCTCGATCTCCTCGATGGCGCGCTCCATCTTGTCCTTCGTCGTCACATAGTGCGACGCGGGATAGATCACCGTGTGCTGCAGGGTCTTCGTCACCACGCCGGTCACGGGCTGAAACTCGCGGATGGCGTCGATCTCGTCGCCGAAGAACTCCACGCGCACCGCGCGGTCGCGCCAGTAGGCAGGGTAAATGTCCACCGCGTCGCCGCGCACGCGGAAGCGGTTGCGCTCAAAGGCGACGTCGTTGCGCTCGTAGCGATCCTCCACCAGACGGCGCAGCAGCTCGTCGCGCTCCATCGTCTGTCCCGGGCGCAGCGAGATCATCAGCTTGGCGAAGTCGTCCGGCTCGCCGAGGCCGTAGATGCAGCTCACGGACGAGACCACGATCACATCCCGCCGTTCGAGCAGCGCGCAGGTCGCGCTCAGCCGCAGGCGGTCGATCTCCTCGTTCGTCGAGGCGTCCTTGGCGATGTAGGTGTCCGTATGCGGGATATACGCCTCGGGCTGATAGTAGTCGTAGTAGCTGACGAAGTATTCCACCGCGTTCTCAGGGAAAAACTCCTTGAACTCCGCGCACAGCTGCGCGGCGAGCGTCTTGTTGTGCGCCAGCACCAGCGTGGGACGCTGGACCTTTTCGATCACGCTCGCCATCGTGAACGTCTTGCCCGAGCCGGTCACGCCGAGCAGCACCTGCTCGTCCAGTCCCAATTCGACACCGCGCGCAAGCGCCTCGATCGCCTCCGGCTGGTCGCCGGTCGCCTGAAACGGCGCATGGAGCTTGAATTCCATGGTCTGCCTCCTCAATCCAAAAGTCCGTTATCGCGCAGGCACACAAAGTCCCCGTCCGCGACGATCACATGGTCCATCAGCTGCACGCCGATGTCCGCAAGCGCCCGCTTGATCTGTAAGGTCGTCTGGTTGTCCTCCTTGCTCGGCAGCGCCACGCCGCTCGGATGGTTGTGCGACAGCACCACCAGACTCGCGTTGGCGTTGAGCGCGTTTTCCACCACCCGGCGCATATTGACCGTCACCTGATCCGGGCTGCCCTCCGCCAATCGGTAGCAGGCGAGCAGCTTGCCCTTCGCGTCCAGACAGGCCTCGTAAAAGACCTCCCGCCGCTCGCCGAGGAACAGCTCGATGAAATACGCGCCGATGTTCTCGCGCGTGTTGAAAATGACCTCATGCCTTCCGCCGCTCGTGCGCACACGGCGACAGAGCGGAAAAAGCAGCCGGATGAGCGTCGCGGCGTTCTCGCCCACGCCCTCGACCTTCTGCAGCTCGTAGGCCGGCGCGGAAAACACGCCCTCGAGCGAGCCGAAGCGCTCGAGCAGACGGTGCGCGATGGGGTTCGTGTCCTGCCGCGGAATGGCGTAATAGAGCAGCAGCTCCAACGCCTCATGGTCGGCAAAGGCGTCCAGCCCATGCTCGCGGAACTGCTCCTTTTTTCTCTGTCGGTGCCCCTCGTGTACGCTCATGCGCTCACCCTCTCCGCGTCGTTTTTTGAAGTATATTATTGTACCACATTCCGCCGCGTAGTACAAGCACTTTTTCAAACAGATGTTCGCTCTGCTCCGAAATTCGGCGGCACAAAAGGCGAACGCCCATGGGCGTCCGCCTTTTCCATTCATTCCAGCTCCAGCATCACGGGGCAGTGGTCGCTGCCCATGATCTCGCTCCAGATCTCCGCCTTTTTGATGTGCCCGCGCAGCCGCTCGGATACAATGAAATAGTCGATCCTCCACCCCACGTTCCGCGCCCGCGACGCCGCGCGGTAGCTCCACCACGAATAGGCGTCGGCGCGGTCCGGCCAGAGCGCGCGGAACGAATCCACGAAGCCCGCCGCGAGCAGCTCAGTCATCTTCCCGCGCTCCTCGTCGGAAAAGCCGGGGTTGAAGTGGTTTGTCTTGGGGTTCTTCAGGTCGATCTCCTCGTGCGCCACATTCAGGTCGCCGCAGTACACCACGGGCTTCGTCTGATCCAGCCCGCAGAGGTATTCCCGCAGGTCGTCCTCCCACCGCATCCGATAGGGGAGACGCCTCAGCTCATCCTGCGAGTTCGGCGTATAGCAGCACACAAGGTAGAAGTCCTCGTACTCCGCCGTGATGACGCGCCCCTCGTGCCGGTGCTCGTCGTCGCCGAAATCGTAGGTGACGTTCAGCGGCTCCTTTCTCGTGAGCACCGCCGTGCCGGAGTAGCCAGCCTTGTCCGCGCTGTTGAAATACATCCGGTAGCCCGGCAGCTCGAAGCTCACCTGATGCGGCTGCAGCTTCGTCTCCTGCAGGCAGATCACATCCGCGTCCGCGAGCGCCACAAAATCCAGAAAGCCTTTGTTCAGGCAGGCCCGCAGGCCGTTCACGTTCCACGATACCAGCTTCATGAGGATCATCCTCCCGTTTCATTTCTCCGCTCCATCATAGCAGAGCTTCGCCCCTGAAAAAAAGAAAGATGCCGTATGGCATCTTTCTTTTTCGCTGCTTTTTACTGCTTTGTGCGGTCGTAGGAGACCACCACGCGGCGGTTCGGCTCCGTGCCGATGGAGAAGGTCGTGATGTACTGCGTGTCCTGCAGCGCCGTATGGATCACATGGCGCTCGTAGGCGTTCATCGGCTCGAGCGTCACGTTGCGGCGGTACTTGACCACCTTGCCCGCGACCTTCTGCGCCAGACGCTCCAGACTCTCCTCGCGCTTTTCGCGGTAGTTCTCGGCGTCAATCTGCACGCGGGCGCGCTTGCTCTCGCCGCCGCGGTTGATGGAATAGTTCGTCAGCTGCTGAATGGCGTCGAGCGTTTCGCCGCGGCGGCCGATGAGCGCGCCGAGCTTTTCACCCTCTAAAATGACCTTGTAGCGGTTCTTCTCGACCTCATAGACCTTGACCTCGGCCTTGGCGTCCATGTGCTCGAGCAGACCGGAGAGGAACGTGCGGATCTGCTCGCTCTTCTCGTCGCGGACCTCCTCGCCGAGCACGGCCGGCTCGCGCGGAGCCTTCTCGGCCTTCGGCTCAGCCCTGCGCTCGCCGCGCTTGGCCTCGCGCTCCTGCTTTTCCCTGGCGCGCACTTCCTTCTGCAGCACCTCGGCGCAGTAAACGGGTTTCTTCTCCGCCTTGGGCGCGGCGCTCTTGGGCTCGGGCTTGACCGGCTCCGACTTCGGCTCCGGCTGACCGTCGTCATAGCTGACGCGGACCGTTGCGGGCGAGCCGCCGATGCCGAGAAAGCCGGACTTCGCGCGCTCGAGGATCTCGACGGATACATCGTCGCGCTCCAGACCGAGCTGCTCCAATGCGCGGCGGATGGCCTCGTCCTCGGTCTTGCCCGTCATATCAATAAACTTGATCATCTAAGACAAGCTCCTTTTCGTTATTCGCCGTAGTGGTCGGCGTTGAACGAACGGCCTCTCGCGTACGGACGGTCTCCGATGCGGCCGTTCTCGGTGGTGGCCTTCCTGGCCTTTTCGGCCTTGGCAGCCTTGGCGGCCTGCGCGGCCTTCTGCTTTTCCTTCAGGCTCTTCTTCTCGGCCTCGCGCTGCTGCTGGGCGGTGCGGGCCTCCTCCATGCGGCGGAGACGGTCCTCCATGCGGGCCTTCTCACGCGCCTCGTCCTCCGCGGCCATGCTCTTCTTGAAATACTTGTTGAGCACCTTCTCCTGCACGAGCATCAGAACGCTGTTCGCGATCCAGTACACGCCGAGGGAGGCGGGCAGGGTAAAGCCGATCCAGAGGGACATGATGGGCATCATCCACATCATCATGCGGCTCGAGCGCGCGGTGGGGTCGTTGGGGTCCGCGGCCGAGGGATTGCCGGCCATGGAGACCTTGGACTGCCAGAAGCTCAGCGCGCCGGAAACGATGGGAATGAGCAGCACGCCGATAACAGCCCAGCCGCCGGTCCCGATCTGACCGATGACGTCACTGGGGATCATGGTAAGATCCATGCCGAGGAAGCTGAAGTCCATGTGGATCCAGCCCTCGGGCAGGACGACGCCCAGCTCCTGCGCGGCCTTCACGAGCGTGATCTGGCCGTAGGGCTGCAGCTGCGTCAGACCGTCCTTCACGGTCACGGCGCCGTCGTTCGCCGTCATGGCGATGGCGGCGAGGTCAAAGCCCGCCGCGCTCACCGCGTCGATCACGCCCTGCATGGCCGTGGTCGTGAGCATCATGAAGCGCGTGATGGGCTGACGGATGATGGAATACAGGGCAATGAGGATGGGGAAGGGCAGGAAGCTCCACAGGCAGCCGCTCATGGGGTTGACGCCTTCCTCTGCGTAGAGCCTCTGCAGCTCCTCGTTCATCTTGACCTGATTGTTCTTATAGCGGGTCTGGATCTCTTTGATCATGGGCTGGAAGCGGCTCATGCGCATCATGCTCTTCTTCGATTTCATCTGGAAGGGCAGCATGATCAGCTTGATGACCACGGTAAAGAGCACCAGCGCCCAGCCGTAAGAGCTTGTCAGCTCATAGAGCGCGCGGAGCAGCCATGCGAAGGGGATACAGATATAGTATCCGATCGTTGCAAACATTTTTGTGTCCTCCGTGTTTTTTGGTGTTCCCCCTCAGGGAACGGGGTCGTAGATCTTTCCGCCCCGATAGAACGGATGGCACCGCATAATTCGTTTGAACGCCAGCCAGCCCCCCTTGAGCGCGCCGTACTTCTCGATGGCCTCGAGCGCGTACTGCGAGCAGGTGGGAATGAAGCGGCAGCAGGGGGGACACAGGGGAGAGATGCTTTTCCGGTAAAAGCGCACGAGCGCGAGAAGAAATCGCTTCACGGCTTCTTCTCCCGCAGTCCGAGCTTTCCGCACACGCTGAGAAACGCGCGCTCGAGCTCGCGGTATTCCGCCCCCACCGCGCGCGTGCGCGCGACGAGGATCATATCATACCCCTGCGCAAGCCCGCCTTGATTGAGCCGGAAAATTTCCCGCAGACGGCGGCGGACGCGGTTGCGCACCACGGCGTGTCCGAGCTTTGTGCTCACCGTTACGCCGAGGCGGTTACGCCCCCGCCGGTTCGGGCGGACGTAGACCACAAGGTACGGCGAAACGCCGGACCGCCCCTTGGCGTAGATCCGGCGGAACTCATAATTCTCCTTAACGGTCATCGTTCGCTTCATTGCTTCTCTCCTGCATCCGTCCTTTTCCGCCATTCCGGCGTTTCCGGACGATAGCCTCTAAGGGACGGCGATTTTTTCCATCGTCCGTCCCTCGGTCTATCTATATGCGATGCGCCTTTGGCTCCCTCAATGGGTCAGACGGGCGCGGCCTCTTGCGCGGCGGCGGGCCAGGACCTTGCGGCCGTTGGCGGTTGCCATTCTCTTGCGGAATCCGTGTTCCTTGGAGCGCTGAAGCTTCTTGGGCTGATAGGTACGAGAAGTAGCCATTGCGTTACACCTCCTGAAAAAATTTGCCGGCGGCCATCGGCCGCTCTTACTCGACGGCGGCGGTCTCCCGCCCCCGCAGTAGCCTTTTTCCTGCGCCGCATTCAACGCAACGCAGAAGATATTATATAAGATGCGACCCACCCTGTCAAGCCACAAAATCTTGTGGTCTCCCGCTTTTCCGACCGCAAATCGCTCGTTTCACGGCTCATCTTACCTTATCTAAATATAAAATACGGTTGCTTTTTCCCTCCGTCTCTGGTATAATAAAGAGGTGATATTATGCGCTGCTCCACAGCGGGCCGCGCCTTCATTTCCGCCCACGAAAGGAGCGTTTTCTTTGAACTCTGTAGCTGACGTCTGGCAGGTCGTACTCGAACGCCTGCGCGCCGGCGGTTTGGCCGAAACGGCCATCTCCACCTGGTTCGACGAGGTGGAGGCGGTCGCCATCCGCGATATGACCTTTTACCTCTGTTGTCCCAATGACTTCAAGCGCGGGACGATCGAATCCCTCTTCCTGCCGAACCTCAAGGCGGCATTGAAGGAGATCTTCTCCGCCGATTTCGACGTGAAGCTCCTCTCCGCCGCCGAGCGCGACGCTTTTGGGCAGGAGAAGCCCAAAAAGCCGACCTCTCTTTTGGAGTCCGGCGAATTTACCTTCGATACCTTCGTTGTGGGCGACAGCAACAAGCTCGCCTACGCCGCGGCCCGCGCGGTCGCGGACGCGCCGGCGGAGCACTACAATCCGCTTTTCATCTACGGCGACTCCGGCCTCGGCAAGACGCACCTGATCTACGCCATCGCGCACGAGATCCGCACCAAAACGCCCAACGCCAAGATCGTCTACATCAAGGGCGACGATTTCACCAACGAGCTGGTCGAAGCCATCCGCACCGGCAAGAACGTCGAGTTCCGCAGCAAGTACCGCGACGCGGACCTCCTGCTGATGGACGACGTGCAGTTCATCGCCGGCCGCAAGCAGACGCAGGAGGAGTTCTTCCATACCTTCAACACCCTCTACGAGTCCAAGCGCCAGATCGTCCTCACCTCCGACCGTTCGCCCAAGGAGATGCAGCTGCTCGACGACCGTCTTCAGACCCGCTTCGAGTGGGGCCTGCTCGTCGACGTCCAGCCGCCCGATTTTGAAACGCGCCTTGCCATCGTCAAAAACAAGGCGGCTCAATGGGGCAGCGTCATCGACGACGACATTGCCAAGTACATCGCAGAGAACGTCTCCAGCAACGTCCGCCAGCTTGAGGGCGCAATGAATAAGATCCTCGCCTACCGCGACCTGATCGGCAAGGAGATGGACGAGGAGAGCGCCAACCGCGCCGTGCGCGATATGCTTCGCAAATCCAACGAGTACATTCCCACCGCCGCCTCCATCATCGACGAGGTCTCGCGCTTTTTCGGCATCGACGAGGCTGTGGTCAAGGGACCCTCCCGCAGCCGCGAGGCCGTCACCGCCCGTCAGGCCGCCATGTACCTTGTCCGCCGCATGACGAATCTCTCCACGCCCGACATCGGCCGCGAGTTCGGCGGACGCGATCACACCACCGTTCTCCATGCGCTCGAGCAGGTTGAAACGAAGCTTCAGAACGACCCGGGCTTCGCCCAGACCATCAAGGACATCACCATCAACATCAACTCCAAGAAGTGACGTTTTCCCCTGAATTAACACGTTTCCGACTGCGCCTTCTGTGGATAACCTCAGCTTTCCACAAAGACCGATTCTTTCCATTTTCTTTCCCCATCGTTTTTCACAGCCGAAAACCCTTATTTTTCTAAGCCTCTCTCCCCTTTTCCACAATTTCTCTCCTCTACTACGATAACGACGAAATAATCTATTCTTTTTTCAAGAAAGGGATCGCAATATGAAATTTTCCTGCGAAAAGCTCCTTCTTCAAAACGCCGTCAACACCACCTCCCGCGCAGTCGCCGCGAAAAGCTCCATTCCCGCGCTCGAGGGTCTCCTGCTCCAGTGCGGCGACGGCGTGCTGACCGTCTCCGGCTACAATATGCAGACCGGCATCCGCACCCGCTTTCCCGTTGAGGAGCAGGAGGGCGGCGAGCTGGTCCTCTCCGCGCGCCTGTTCGGTGACATCATCCGCCGTATGCCTGACGATATGATCACCTTCTCGTCCGATGAAAAGCTCATGGTCCATCTTTCCTGCGGCGATGCCGACTTTGACATTCTCGCCCTCTCCGCCGCCGACTTTCCGGAGCTGCCGGAGGTCGAGGAGAAGTATTCCGTCTCCCTGCCGGAAAAGACGCTGCGTTCCATGATCCAGCAGACCTCCTTCGCCGTCTCCACGAACGAGGCCCGTCCCGTTCACATGGGCGAGCTCTTCGAGATCGGCGACAACGGTCTGACCGTCGTCGCGGTCGACGGCTTCCGTCTGGCGCTTCGCCGTGAGCCGCTCGAGCGGATCGAGGGCGGCGTGTTCTCCTTCGTCGCGCCCGGCGCTGCGCTCAACGAGGTCGAGAAGATCTGCGAGGACATCGACGCTTTCGCGACCATCACCCTCGGCCAGCGCCACATTCTCTTTGAAATGGGCGAAACCGAGCTGATCTGCCGCCGCCTTGAGGGCGAATTTCTCGACTACAAAAACGCCATTCCGCGCCGCAACCCCATCTCCGTCACCGTGGATACCAAGGCGATGCTCGAGAGTCTTGACCGCGTGAGCGTCGTCATCTCCGAAAAGCTCAAGAGCCCCGTACGCTGCATCTTCGAGCAGGACCGCGTGCTCCTCTCCGCCAAGACCGCCAATGGCGACGCCAAGGACGTCTGCCGCATCGACGGCGACGGGCAGGGCCTCGAGATCGGCTTCAACAACCGCTACCTCATGGATGCGCTTCGCTTTGCGCCCGCCGATGAGCTCAAGCTCGAACTGAACACCGGCATTTCTCCCGCCATCCTCGTCCCGACCGACGGCGAAGAAAGCTTCCTTTATATGGTCCTTCCCGTCCGTCTCAAGGCACAATAAAAGAAAAGAGGTCCCCTTATGACCGTTCTTCCCATCACCACCGAGTATATCAAGCTGCAGGACCTGATGAAGCTCGCCGATCTCGTCTCCACCGGCGGCGAGGCCAAGCTGTGCATTCTGAATGAAGAGGTCACCGTCAACGGCGAGGTCTGCACCATGCGCGGCAAAAAGCTCCGCCCGGGCGACGTGGTTTCCTTCGCGGGCCGGGAGCTCACCGTCGAATATGCGACTTGACGCCATCACGCTGGAGCATTTCCGCAACTACGCGCACCAGAGCGTGACCTTCGATCCCTCGGTCAACGTCATCGTCGGCGAGAACGCGCAGGGCAAGACGAATCTGCTCGAGGCCACTGTCTACCTCTCCTGCGCCAAGTCGCCCCGTGCCCGCACGGAGAAGGAGATGATCTCCTTTGAAGCCGACGCGGCAAGGCTCACCGGCAGCGTCTTTTCCCGCGGCCGCGACTTTACCGTGGAGATCGAGCTGTCCCGCGGCAAGCGCCGGAAAATGAGCGTCAATCAGGTCCCCTGCAAGCGCGCAGGCGACCTCTCGGGCGTGCTGAATACCGTCTATTTCTGCCCCGACGATCTCCTGCTCATCCGCGACGGCGCCGCGGCAAGGCGGCGCTTCATGGACCTCTCGCTCTCCCAGCTCCGCCCACGCTACGACGCGGCGCTGAGCGAGTATAACCGCCTCTACGACCACAAGACGCGCATCCTGCGCGACGCGGAGGAGCACCCCTCGCTGCTCGACGCGCTCCCCGATTTCAACCTCCGCATGGCGCAGTGCGGCGCGGTGCTCATCTATTATCGCGCCCGCTTCTGTAAGCTCCTCGCGGACTATGCCGCGAGCGCCCACCGCGAATGCTCCGGCGGGCGGGAGGAGCTGACGCTCGCGTACAGGACCGTCAGCACCGTCGCCGATCCGATGGCGCCGCAGGAGACGGTCTTTGAGCAGCTCATGGCGCACCAGCGCGACCACTATCACGCCGAGCTCGCCTCGCGTCTTTGCCTCTCCGGACCGCATAAGGACGATATCGAGGTCTCCATCGGCGGCGCCGCCGCCCGCGCTTTCTCCTCACAGGGCCAGACCCGCACCGCGGCACTCTCCCTCAAACTCGCCGAGCGCGACATTTTCCGCGAGCTGACCGGCTTTTCGCCCGTCCTCCTGCTCGATGATGTGCTCTCCGAGCTGGACCCCCGCCGGCAGGAATTTGTCCTCAACCGCATCTCCGGCGGCCAGGTTTTCATCACCTGCTGCGAGGAGGACCGGCTGGAATCCATGCTCGGCGGCAAGGTCCTCCACGTTGAAAACGGAAAGGTGGTCTGAAATGTACCTGCACATCGGCCGCAATCAGATGCTTGCCGAGCGGCGAATCATCGGCATCTTCGATCTTGAGATCACCTCGCAGTCCAAAACGACCCGCGCCTTTCTGGACCGCGCGCAGCAGGAGGGCACGGTGCTCGAGGTCTGCGACGACCTCCCCAAATCCTTCCTCGTCTGCGACCATCCCTACCACCCCCAGATCGTCTATCTCTCCGAACTTTCGAGCCAAACACTGCAAAAAAGAATGGAGGAAGCGACATGAAGACCCCGATCACCCTGTCTATGCTGTTAAGTCCCTTTTCCCTTCCTCACGACGAACGGTGGGTGCTGCCCCTCGCGCTCGACGCTCTACTTTGCGCCGCTCACAGGCATTGTGTTTCTGTGCGTGTTGAGTGAAGCGCTCGTGTATGGCGTGTACCTTCTTGCGAAGAAAAAAAGACAGGCCGCGATGTAAGCGGCCTTCCCATCCGAAAATACTATACAAGGTGCGAAGAAACGTGTCGGAAGCCGTTCCGGCCCGGTTCTTCGTACCCTGTACCGAAAGGAGAACCCCATGGCAGACAACGAACTTCTGCAGTCCACGGCGGTCGACGCCAACAACGATTATAACGCCTCGGAAATTCAGGTCCTTGAGGGACTGGAAGCGGTGCGCAAGCGCCCGGGCATGTACATCGGCTCGACCTCCACGAGCGGTCTGCATCACCTCGTCTATGAGATCGTCGATAACTCCATCGACGAAGCCCTCGCGGGCTACTGCACGGACATTACCGTGCAGATCAATCCCGACAACACCATCACCGTTGTCGATAACGGCCGCGGCATCCCCGTGGACATTCAGGCGCAGACCGGACGTCCCGCGCTCGAGGTCGTCTTTACCGTCCTGCACGCGGGCGGCAAGTTCGGCGGCGGGGGCTATAAGGTCTCCGGCGGCCTGCACGGCGTCGGCGCGAGCGTCGTCAATGCGCTGTCCGAATGGCTGACCGTGCAGGTGCATAAGGACGGCAAGATCCACGAGATGAAATTCTCCCGCGGTCACATCACGCAGGAGATGACCATCGTCGGCACCACCGACCACACCGGCACCACCGTCACCTTCAAGCCTGACCCCGAAATGTTCGAGGATACGGTCTACTCCTACGATATCCTCCACACCCGTATGCGCGAGGAGGCCTTCCTCAACGCGGGTCTGCGCATCCGCACCATCGACCTGCGCGAGGGGCAGGAGCAGAGCGACGAGATGTGCTACGAGGGCGGCATCCGCGAGTTCGTCACCTTCCTCAATAAGTCCAAGGACGCGCTGCACTCCGGCGTCATTTACATGAGCGGCACCAGGGGCGATTCCTACGCCGAGGTCGCCCTGCAATATAACGACGGCTATCAGGAAAACATCCTCTCCTTTGCCAACAACGTCCACACCCCCGAGGGCGGTATGCACGAGACCGGCTTCAAGGCCGCGCTCACGCGCGTGCTCAACGCCTACGGCCTCAAGGTCGGCCTGATCAAAGAGGGCGACAAGGTCTCCGGCGAGGACTGCCGCGAGGGTCTTACCGCCGTCATCTCCGTCAAGCTCACCGACGCGCAGTTTGAGGGTCAGACCAAGGCCAAGCTCGGCAACGCCTCCATGCGCACCCTCGTGGACGCCATCGTCTCGGATAAGCTCATGCAGTTCCTCGACGAGAACCCCGTCGTCGCCCGCACCATTCTGGATAAGGCGATGATGGCCAACCGCGCGCGCGAGGCTGCGCGCAAGGCGCGCGAATCCATCCGCCGCAAGAGCGCCCTCGGCGGCGCGGCGATGCCGGATAAGCTGCGCGACTGCAACGAGAATAACCCCGAGCTGACCGAAATTTACATCGTCGAGGGCGACAGCGCGGGCGGCTCCGCCACGCAGGGCCGCGACTCCCGCTTCCAGGCGATCTTGCCGCTTTGGGGCAAGATGCTCAACGTCGAAAAGGTTCGCGCCGATAAGATCTACGGCAACGACAAGCTCCAGCCCGTCATCGTCGCGCTCGGCGCGGGACTGGGCGAGGATTTCGACATCAACAAGCTCCGCTACCACAAGGTCATCATCATGGCGGATGCCGATGTGGACGGCTCCCACATCCGCACCCTTCTGCTGACCTTCTTCTTCCGCTATATGCGTCCCCTCATCGAAAACGGCTACGTCTACGCCGCCGTGCCGCCGCTGTTCAAGCTCGTGCGCGGCAAGACGACGCGCCTTGCCTTCTCGGAGGAGGAGCGCGACAAATACTCCGCCGAGCTGCGCGGCGACAATCCCAACGCCAAGGTCGATATTTCCCGCTTCAAGGGCCTCGGCGAGATGGACGCCCATGAGCTGTGGGAGACCACCATGGACCCCGAAAAGCGCACCCTGCGCCGCATCACGCTCGAGGACGCCATCCTCGCCGACGAGACCTTCACCGTCCTCATGGGCGAAAAGGTCGAGCCGCGCAAGGAGTTCATCGAGAAGAACGCGCAGTATGCCGTCAATCTTGACTTCTGAGAAAGGAGGACATCTTCAAAATGGCTCACAAAAACACAGATTACAAGCCTGAGGACATTCGCTTCCCCGAGCAGAAGATCGTCACGAGCGAGCTCGTGCATGAAATGACGTCCTCCTACATCGAGTACGCCATGTCCGTCATCGTCGGCCGCGCTCTGCCCGACGTGCGCGACGGTCTCAAGCCCGTCCACCGCCGCATCCTCTACGCCATGTATGAGGACGGTCTGACGAACGACAAGCCCTTCAAAAAATCCGCCACCTGCGTCGGCGACGTGCTCGGCCGCTATCATCCCCACGGCGACGCGTCGGTCTACGACGCCCTCGTCCGTCTCGCGCAGGACTTCTCCATGCGCTATATGCTCGTCGACGGCCACGGCAACTTCGGCTCGGTCGATGGCGACCCCCCCGCGGCCTACCGTTATACCGAGGCGCGTATGTCCAAGCTCGCCAACGAGATGCTGCGCGACATTGATAAGGACACCGTCGATTGGGACCCCAACTTCGACGAGTCCCGCAAGGAGCCGCGCGTGCTCCCCAGCCGCTTCCCGAACCTGCTCGTCAACGGCTCATCGGGTATCGCCGTCGGCATGGCGACCAATATCCCGCCCCACAACCTCACCGAGGTCATCAATGCCTGCATCTGCGTGCTCGACGATCCCGAGGCTACGCTCTCGGACCTCATGCAGCACGTCACCGGCCCCGACTTCCCGACGAAGGGCATCATCATGGGCCGCGCGGGCATCCGCGCCGCCTACGCCACCGGACGCGGCAAGATCGTGCTCCGCGCCCGCACGGAGTTTGAGGACTTCGGCAAGGACCGCGTGCGCATCATCGTCACGGAGCTTCCCTATCAGGTCAACAAGCGTATGCTCATCAAGAGCATGGCCGATCAGGTTAACGATAAGAAGCTGGAGGGCATCTCCGACATCCGCGACGAGACCGACCGCACCGGTATGCGCATCGTCATCGAGCTCAAGCGCGACGCGAACCCGCAGGTCGTTTTGAATCGCCTGTTCACGCAGACGCAGCTCCAGACCAGCTTCGCCATCAATATGCTCGCGCTGGTCAATAACCAGAAGCAGCCGAAGATCCTCTCCCTGCGCCACATTCTCGATGAATACCTCGCCTATCAGGAGCAGGTCATCACCCGCCGCACGCAGTACGACCTCAAGAAGGCGCGCGAGCGCGAGCATCTGCTGCAAGGACTCCTCATCGCGCAGGACAACATCGACGAGGTCATCCACATCATCCGCACCAGCTACGACGACGCCAAGGAAAAGCTCATGGCGCGCTTTTCGCTCTCCGACATTCAGGCGCAGGCCATTCTTGAAATGCGCCTCAAGGCCCTGCAAGGTCTCGACCGCGAAAAGCTCCAGAACGAGTATGACGAGCTGGAAAAGAAGATCGCCTACTTCGTTGAGCTTCTTTCCAACGAAACGATGCTCAAGGGCGTCCTCAAGGACGAGCTGATCGAAATTCGCGACAAGTACGGCGACGAGCGCAAGACCGAAATCCAGGACGTCGAGGACGAGATCGACATTGAGGACCTCATTGAGGAGGAGCAGTGCGTCTTCACCCTCACGCAGAACGGCTACATCAAGCGCACCGGCGTGAGCGAGTATGCCGCGCAGGGCAAGGGCGGCATGGGCAAGAAGGGCATCACCACCCGCGAGGAGGACACCGTCGTGGACGTGTTCACCGCCTCCACGCACGACTATATCCTCTTCTTCACCGATACCGGCAAGGTCTACCGCAAGAAGGGCTATCAGATCCCCGAGAGCGGCAAGGCCG